>ERZ1106963.586-NODE-586-length-51643-cov-7.623575_pt1 | contig 51643 bp, 51 predicted proteins | sample MGYA00403681_ERZ1106963 | MGnify/ENA primary metagenome ERZ1106963 (study PRJEB35170, sample SAMEA104062407) | human gut metagenome | biome: human gut; feature: human-associated habitat; material: faeces | place: Denmark | collected 2012-05-03 ...
AGAAACGGTGTCGAGCCGCCAAAGAAAAGCGCTTTTTTACCCTGGCGGCTCCACCGGTCGCGTGAGCGCTGCCAGTCGGTAGTCGGGACGTTCCTCGCCCGACTTGGGGTGGGGCTGGTGCGGGGCGCGGAATATTTCCCCCTTGACATCGGGGCCGCAATGTTTTAGTCTATATAAATGTAAATACGTGCTTTTGGCACTTAGAATGGAGTATTTATTATGAAGAGGATCAAGACCCTTGAGACCCGTGATCTCTGCGCCAGCGTCAAGAACGGCGGCTGCGGCGAGTGCCAGACTTCCTGCCAGTCCGCCTGCAAGACCAGCTGCGGCGTTGCTAACCAGCCCTGCGAGAAGAAATAATTAGCGCACGCTGACAAAAACGGCGCCGTCTCCCCACGAGGCGGCGTCTTTTTATGCACTCTTGAGAAAGGGGGCCCTCCTTTGGTCCACCAGTACAAGCTCAACGGCTACGACATCGTCCTCGACACCGCCTCCGGCTCCGTCCACCTCGTCGACGACGTCGCCTACGACATAATCGAAATGTACAAGTCCCGCTCCGCGGACGAGATCTGCGCTGCGGTCTGCGAAAAATACCCCGACGTCACGCGCTCCGATGTGCTAGAGTGCCTCGACGACGTCGCGGAGCTCGAGCGCGAGCACAAGCTCTTCACCCCCGACGACTATGAGCAGCTCGCCGCCGACTACAAGGGCTCGTCCCACGTCATAAAGGCCCTCTGCCTCCACGTCGCCCACACCTGCAACCTCAACTGCTCCTACTGCTTCGCCAGCCAGGGCAAGTACCACGGCGAGAGGGCCATCATGTCTTTCGACGTCGGCAAGAGGGCGCTCGACTTCCTCGTCGAGAACTCCGGCGACCGCCGGAACCTCGAGGTCGACTTCTTCGGCGGCGAACCGCTCATGAACTGGCAGATAGTCAAAGACCTCGTCGCTTACGCGCGCTCCATCGAAAAGGACGCGGGCAAGAACTTCCGCTTCACCCTCACGACGAACGGCGTGCTGCTCGACGACGAGGTCACGGACTTCTGCAACCGCGAGATGCACAACGTCGTGCTCTCCCTCGACGGCCGCAAGGAGGTCAACGACCGCTTCCGCGTCGACGTAGCGGGCAACGGCAGCTATGACCGCATCGTGCCGAACTTCCAGCGCTTCGTCGCAAAGCGCTGGGACAAGAGCTATTACATGCGCGGCACCTACACGCACTACAACACCGACTTTACGAACGACCTCTTCCACATGGCCGACCTTGGCTTCACCGAGCTGAGCATGGAACCCGTCGTCTGCGCGCCCGGCGACCCCTGCGCGCTCACCGAGGAGGACTTCCCCGTCCTCTGCGAGCAGTACGAGATTCTCGCAAAGGACATGCTCCGCCGCTGGCGGGAGGGCAAGCCCATCACCTTCTACCACTACATGGTCGACCTCAAGCACGGCCCCTGCATCTACAAGCGCGTCACCGGCTGCGGGAGCGGCACCGAGTACATGGCCGTCACGCCCTGGGGCGAGCTCTTCCCCTGCCACCAGTTCGTCGGCGACCCGAAGTACAGCCTCGGCAACATCTGGGACGGCGTCACGAACACCGCCGTGCAGGGCGAGTTCCGCGCCTGCAACGCCTACTCCCGCCCCGACTGCAAGGACTGCTGGGCCCGGCTCTACTGCTCCGGCGGCTGCGCGGCGAACAGTTACCACGCCACGGGCAGCATAGGCGGCGTCTATGAATACGGCTGCCGTCTGTTCAAGAAGCGCATGGAATGCGCCATCATGCTCCAGGCCGCAATGGAGCTGGAGAGCGAAGGATGAGCACGCCCATCTGCGACTTTGTGCGGGGCTACTGCGAGAGCGTAGCTGTCAGGATGCACATGCCGGGGCACAAGGGCCGCGGTGAGCTCGGCTGCGAGGCGCTCGACATAACCGAAGTCGCGGGCGCGGACGACCTCGCCTGCCCCGAGGGCATCATCCTCGAAAGCGAGGAGAACACGACGGAGCTCTTCGGCTCGCGCCACACGTTCTATTCGACGGGCGGAAGCTCCCAGTGCGTCAAGGCCATGCTGCATCTCGCGTACATATTCCGGCCCGAGGGCGCGACGAACCGCATTCTCGCCGCCCGGAACACGCACAAGAGCTTCCTGCACGGCTGCGCCCTGCTCGGGCTCGAGCCCGTGTGGCTCTACCCCGATGCCCCCTCCCCCCTCTGCTCCTGCCCCGTCTCGCGGGAGGCGCTGGAGCGGGCGCTGGACGCGGGCGAGAGGCCGTGTGCGGTTTACATAACTTCCCCGGACTACCTCGGCGGCGTGCAGGACATAGCGGCGCTCGCGGAGGTGTGTCACGCGCGCGGCGCGCCGCTGCTCGTGGACAACGCGCACGGGGCGTATTTGAAGTTCCTCTCGCCCTCGCGGCACCCGCTGGACCTCGGCGCGGACATGTGCTGCGATTCGGCGCACAAGACGCTGCCGGTGCTGACCGGCGGGGCGTATCTGCACGTCGCAGAGGGCGCTATGGCGGAGTATGAGACCGAGGCGCGGCACTCGCTGGCCGTGTTCGGCTCATCGAGCCCCTCTTACCTCATTTTGCAGTCGCTGGATCTCTGCGCCGACAGGTTGGACAAGGACTACCCCGCGCTCATACGCGAGACGGCGCGGCGCGCTGCGGCGCTCGCTCGGGAGCTGGACCTCGCTCCGTCCGAGGGAGACCCGCTGAAGCTGGCCATCCCTGCCGGAGACTTTGGCTGCACGGGGCCTGAGCTGGCCGCCTGCCTGCGCGGCTGGCGGACCGAGCCCGAGTACGTGGACGCCGACTGGGTCGTGCTGATGTTCACGCCCGGGCTGGACGATGGGGCGTATGACACCGTGAGGCGCGCCCTGCCGCGCCGCCGCCCCTCCGAACGGAGGCCGCAGTCTATGCCTGGGCCGGGCGAGCGGGTGCTCTCACCGCGGGAGGCGCTGCTCTCGCGGCGCGTGAGCGTGCCTGTGCGCGAGGCCGTGGGCCGCGTCTGCGCGGAGGCGGCGGTGAGCTGTCCGCCCGCGATACCGATAGCCGTCTGTGGGGAGCGGATAAGCCCTGAGGCGGCGGCGCTCATGGAAAAACTGGGCGTTTGTGAGGTAAGCGTCGCAGAAGGGCTTGAATAAGCCCGAATGTTGTGATATTATGTCAACAAATCTTCTTGGAGGTTTGCCGTGGAAAAGGCGACTGACATCATACTGGTCATCTGCGGAACGCTGCTGTGCGTCGGCGGCATGTTCTCGGTGGGCGACACGTTCCGCTCTGTCACCGGCATAGTGCTGGGGCTGGCGCTTGTCGTTCTGGGCCTGGTGGATAAGGACCGGGCCTGGCCCTTCGGCAAGGTCAAAAGGAAGCACGGCACGGAAAGCGGGGAAAAGTGATTTGCAAGAGCTCAGTTTTGAGCGGGAGGCGCTGGGCCTCCCGATAAGCGTGACTCTGTCGGGCAGCGGGAACGACACGCTCGTGAAGATACGCGGCGGCAGCACGCCGGAGATAGGCAGCGTGAGCGTGGCCTACTGCGACGGCGGCGAGCCCGTGCTGCGCACGCTGCTGCGTCCCGGTTCGAGGGACGACGTTGTGAGCGACATGTTCGCGGAGCGGCTCTCGAGGAAGCTAGGCTCCACCGTCACCGCCGTCTGCTGCATACGCTGCACGGCCGGAGGCGAGGGCGACAGCGCCGTGCTCGAGTGCACGCGCGAGCTGCTTGACGACGTGCTCGGCGCCTGCGGCTGAGACAAAAAGCGGCCCCGTCCGATGTTGGACGGGGCCGCTTTTTATGTTTGGGCTTCAGATCTTGTCAGCGAGGACGAATCCCAGCAGGATGAGCGTCGCCAGCACCACGAGCGCCGCGAGATACACGCCGAGGCGCTTTTTGCCCGCCACCGGCGTGGCGGCGTGCTCGGACTCGGGCACGAGCTTCGCCTTGCGCAGAGCCGTGACCACCGGCTTATAGAGCAGCACGGTGAGCGTGGAGTTCACGCTGGCTTTGAAGGCGTTGAAGGGCAGGAAATACGGTATGAGCAGCTCCTCCACGGCCTCGCGCGGCTGACCCATGTAAAACGGAGTGACGAGCCAGTTCCACAGCAGCATTGCCGCAACGCAGAGCACGCTGCCGACGATGAGACCGAGTACGGCTCCCTTTATTGTGTGGTGCCTGTGGTAGATGAGTGCAGCGGGTACGACCAGCGAACAGGTGGAGAGCACGTTCATGATAAAACCCCAGATGCCCGTGTCACTCGCCGTGAGCATTTCTATGAGCGAATCCACGATGGAGATGCCCACGCCGGCCATGGGGCCGTAGATGAAGGCCGCTATTGCTATGACGACGTCCTTGGGGTCGTACTTGAGCCAGAGCACGATGGGAACGCGCCCAACCAGCATAACGACGTAAGCAAGAGCGGCCATCATCGCGAGTATGGCCATTTTCTTTGTATCCATACGGCGCGCGGCCGAAGGGCCTTTCTTTGCAGTATCCATTGTGATCTTACACCTTTCAGGAAAAAATCAACGCCCGAAGGGGTGTCTCCTTCGGGCGCAGCCATTGCATAAGCAACACACGCATCTTCTTCCATCCAGACTGTACTGTCGGTATCGGAATCGCACCGATTCATGCTTTGGCCCAAGCCTCCGCTCGCGGACTTTACCGCCGGTCGGGAATTTCACCCTGCCCCGAAGACATCTTTTCGGTTGTCGGCTATACTATAACACCGTGCGGCGGTTTTTGCAAGGGGCTTTGTGAATTAATTGATTTGACAATAATATGATATGAAGATAAAATCGGCTGGTGAGGTGAGAGCCATGGACGGGCGCGAGACGCCGAGGGAAAAGACCTGCTGCTTCACGGGGCACCGCAGCGCAAAGCTGCCCTGGGGCGCCAACGAGAACGACCCGCGCTGCCTGCGGCTCAAGTCCGACCTGGCGGACGCGGTGGAAGCCGTGTACGAGGGCGGCGTGCGCCACTTCATCTGCGGCATGGCCGAGGGCTGCGACATCTTCTTCGGCGAGGCGGTGGCGGCGCTGCGACGCAGCCGTCCCGACGTGACGCTGGAGGCCGCCGTCCCCTGTCCCGAGCAGGACCTCCGCTGGTCCGCCGGAAGCACCGAGCGCTACGACAGGCTGCTCTCCGAGTGCGACAAGCTCACCGTCGTCAGCCCGCGATACAGCCCCGAGTGCATGATGCGCCGCAACCGCTATATGGTGGACCGCTCCGGCGTCGTCATCGCCGTCTTCAACGGTTCGCGCGGCGGCACCTTCAACACCCTGCGCTACGCGGTGCGGTGCGGGCTTGAAATTATCGAAATTGACCCGTAAGTCTTTGACATACAGCCGCATATGATGTATAATGTCAGGCCATGTGTAAGGATGTGAATCATTTGAAAGACGTCATAATCTCAATAACAGGCGTGCAGAACTTCCCCCAGGGCTCGGACGACACGGTCGAGCTCGTCACCGAGGGGAAATACTGCTACCGCGACGGGAAGGGCGAGCTCAGCTATATGGAGAGCGAGCTCACGGGGATGCAGGGTACCCGCACCTCCTTCACCTTCACCCCCACCGAGGTCGTCCTCTCCCGCGAGGGGACGCTCACCAGCAAGATGGTCTTCCGCGAGGGCACTAAAAACACCTTCCTCTACGACACGCCCTTCGGCTCCGCCACCATGGGCCTCGACACGCACAAGATACACTCCACCATGGGCCCGCGCGGCGGGGACATGGAGATAGACTACGTGGTCGACTTTGACCACGCCGTCGTGGGACGGAACAAATTCAGGATAAACGTTAGAGAACAGGGCGGTGCGGCAGATGGCAAATCTTGTTGAAAAGGCGAAAAATCAGATAGACGCTCTCCTCGCGGAGAGCCTTAAGCGTGCGGCGGAAAAGGGCGAACTGCCCTCCGGCGCGGCGCTCTCCGGCACCGTAGAGGTGCCCAAGGACACGAATAACGGCGACTTTGCCGCAAACCATGCCATGACCGGCGCAAAGGCACTGCACATGGCGCCGAGGAAGATAGCCGACGCGCTCATCGCGAACCTCGACCTCTCCGGCAGCTATTTCGCCTCCGCCGAGGCCGCGGGCCCCGGCTTCATCAACTTCCGCCTCGCCCCCGCCTGGTACGGCGAGGTCATGGCCGCAGTCGCCTCCGAGGGCGCGGACTACGGCCGCTCCGACGCGATGAGCGGGCAGAAGATAATGGTCGAGTTCGTCTCCGCCAACCCCACCGGCCCCATGCACATGGGCAACGCCCGCGGCGGCGTCCTCGGCGACACGCTGGCCGAGGTGCTCTCCCGCGCCGGTGCCGAGGTCTGGCGCGAGTTCTACGTCAACGACGCGGGCAACCAGATCGAGAAGTTCGCCTCCTCCATCGAGGCGCGCTATGCCCAGCTCATCCTCGGCGAGGACGCCGTGGAGTTCCCGGAGGACGGCTATCACGGCGACGACATAAAGGACCTCGCCCGCGCCTTCCTCGAGGAGAACGGCCCCGGCTGGCTGGACAAGCCCGTTGCCGAGCGCCACGCGGCCATGGCCCGCTTCGGGCTCGACCGCAATATACCTAAAATGAAAGCCGACCTCGCCCGCTACGGCATCGAGTACGACGAGTGGTTCTTCGAAAGCAGCCTGCACGAGAGCGGCTTTGTGGCCGACACGGTCTCCGAGCTCACGGAGCGCGGCTTCACCTATGAGAAGGACGGCGCGCTCTGGCTGGCCACCTCCCGCATCCTGGGCGACGAGCTGCGCGCCGCGGGCAAGAGCGAGAAGGACATCGAAAAGCTCGACCTCAAGGACGACGTGCTCCGCCGCGCCAACGGCTTTTACACCTACTTTGCCGCCGACATCGCCTACCACCGCAACAAGCTGGAGGTGCGCGGCTTTGACAGGGCCATCAACATCTGGGGCGCCGACCACCACGGCCACGTCGCCCGGCTCAAGGGCGCGCTCGACGCGCTGGGGCTCGACGGCCAGCACAGGCTCGAGATCGTGCTCATGCAGCTAGTGAAGCTCATGCGCGACGGCGAGGTGGTGCGCATGTCCAAGCGCACCGGCAAGGCCATCTCGCTCGGCGACCTGCTCGACGAGATACCCGTCGATGCGGCGCGCTGGTTCTTCAACTCCCGCCCCGACACGCAGATGGACTTCGACCTCGGCCTCGCCGTGCGCGAGGACAGCGAGAACCCCGTCTACTACGTGCAGTACGCCCACGCGCGCATCTGCTCCGTCATCCGCAACCTGGCCGCGGACGGCCACGCCGTGCCGGACGCCTCCGCTGTGGACGCATCCCTGCTCACCACGGAGCAGGAGCGCGAGGTAATAAAGCAGCTGGCCGCCCTGCCGGACGAGATCCTCCACGCCGCCCAGGCGCTCGACCCCAGCCGTATCAACCGCTACGCTATGGAGCTGGCCGCGCGCTTCCACCGCTTCTACAACGCCTGCCGCATCAAGGGCGCGGAGCCGGGCGTGCTGGAGGCCCGCCTCCTGCTGGCCGACTGCGTGCGCAGCGCCATCGCCGTCTGCCTCGGCATCCTCGGCGTCCACGCGCCCGAGCAGATGTGAGGACCCAAACAAAATAAACCAGCGCCGGGGAGGAGCCAAAGGTTGCCCTCCCCGGCGCTTTTTTACCCCGGTCTGGTATTTAATTCGCGACACTGTGTATAAAAAACCGCCCCGTCCCACTTTCGGACGGGGCGCAATTAATGGCTTCTATCAGTTATGTAAACTTGTCCATCCTCTCTGCACAAACCAAAAAACGCCCGCGCAGCGGACGTCTTTTGGGGAGAGAGAAATAAGATCTAAATGAGAGGAGACTTGCAAAATTAAATGTTACACATTTAACAAAGCATATGCATAATAGCACAGCTTTTCGGATTTGTAAAGGGGTTTTGGAAACTTTACAGAAATTTTTCACAATCTCAGCTCCCCCAGAGCAGGCGGACGGCCAGGGCGGAGACGGCGAAGCCCGTGATATCGGCGCAGAGGGCGGCGGGGACGGCCCAGCGGGTGCGCTTTATGCCCGCGGCGCCGAAGTAGACGGCGATGACATAGAAGGTGGTCTCGGTGGAGCCGAGCATGACGGCGGCGGTGCGGCCTATGTAGGAGTCCGGGCCGTACTGGCCTATGAGCTCCGTGGCGGCGGCGAGGGCGCCGCTGCCGGAGACGGGGCGCAGCAGCATTAGCGGCGCTGTCTCGGGCGGGATGCCGAGCAGCGTGAGCAGCGGCGAGAGCAGCGCCGTGAGCGCCTCCAGCGCGCCGGAGGCCCGGAGCATGTACACCGCCGTGAGCAGCGCCACGAGCGAGGGAAAGATGCGCAGCAGCACGCCCAGACCGTCCTTTATGCCGTCCAACATCGCCTCAAAGACGTCCGTGCCCGAGAGCACGCCCCAGAGCGCGGCGCCGGCGATGACTATGGCTGCCGCGAGGTCGGCGAGCGCGCTCATTCGCCGCAGAGCCTCGCGAGCAGCGAGGCGGCGAGCAGCCCCGCCGTCACCGAGGCCGCCGAGCTCAGCCACACGGCGGGCAGGATGTCGAAGGGCGAGGCAGAACCCGCCGAGGCGCGCAGCGCCGCCGCGGTGGTGGGCAGGAGCTGTATGGAAGCCGTGTTGAGCACGACTAGCAGGCACAGCTCCCGGCTGGCCGTGCCGGGCCTGTCCGACAGCCGCGCCATGCCCTGCGCCGCTCGGATGCCCATAGGCGTCGCCGCGTTGCCGAGGCCGAGGAAATTGGCCGAGACGTTGGCTGCGAGCGCGTCCATCGTATCCCTGTCGCGCGCAGCTCGCGGGAATAGCCGCCCGAGCACCGGTCTGAGCAGCCGCGAGAGCCCCGCCGTCAACCCCGAGCGGCGCATGACCTCCATGACACCCGACCAGAGGCAGATGAGCCCGCCCGTGCCCAGGATGACTTCCACCGCCGCCGGCGCTCCCTGAAGCGCCGCCAGGCCCGTCTCCGTCCCCCGCCCGGAGAATGCCCCGTACAGCACCGAGATCACAAGGGCCGCGGCCCACATTTTAGACATATTGTTCATTCCTCCCAACGGCGCCGCTTGTTAATTGTTAGATTTCTTCGTGTATAAATATTCCCCGTGTGTTGACTTTATGATTAATTTCATATATAATTTCTTAGTGCTGTGTACGGGAACACAGCGGATTTGGAGGGAATTTAATGAAATCAACCGGGATTGTAAGAAAGGTGGACGAGCTCGGCCGCATCGTGCTTCCGATCGAACTGCGCAGGACGCTCGATATCGCCGAGAAGGACTCGATGGAGATCTACATCGAGGGTGATGCTATCATTCTCAGAAAGTATCAGCCCGCGTGCATCTTCTGTGACAGCGCCAAGGACATTGTTTCCTACCGCGGGAAGAATGTCTGCTCCGACTGCATCAGGATGCTTGAGGAGAAGATCTGATCTGCACTAGAGTGCGTCAAAAAAGAAGACAGAGCCAGCCGCGACACGGTCAGCCCTGTCTTCTTTTATTTTTGCCTCTGTCAGGTCATCTTCTCCTGCTTGACCTTGTGGTCGATGACGTGGCGGGAGGCGAGCTCGCGCTGTACCTCCTCCGGGCTTATGCCCAGCTCCACCATCAGCACCATGACGTGGTAGGCGAGGTCGGCGATCTCGTACACCGTCTCGCGCTTGTCCCGCGCGTGGCCGGCGATTATGACCTCCGTGCTCTCCTCCCCCACCTTCTTGAGTATCTTGTCGAGGCCCTTCTGGAAGAGATAGGTCGTGTAGCTGCCCTCGGGCAGCTGCTCCTTGCGGCCCTGGAGCAGGGCGTACAGGCCGTCGAGCGAGAACTCGGAGAGCTCGTCGCTCTCGTACACCGGGTTGAAGAAGCAGCTCTCCGCGCCCGTGTGGCAGGCCGGGCCGGCCTTCTCCACCTTCACTACCAGCGCGTCCAGGTCGCAGTCCGCCGTGATGGAAACGATGCGCTGCACGTTGCCGCTGGTCTCGCCCTTGCGCCAGAGCTCCTGACGGCTCCGGCTCCAGAAGCAGGTGCGGCCCTCCCGCATCGAGATCTCGAGGCTCTCCCGGTTCATATAGGCCAGGGTGAGCACCTTTTTGTTTTCCGCATCCACGACTATGGCGGGGATGAGGCCCCGCTCGTCGAATTTCAGTTTGTCCAGATCCATGTCACAGCCTCACATTTATTCCGTTTGCCCGGAGCTCGGCCTTGAGCTCCGGTATTTTTACCTCGCCGAAGTGGAAGATGGACGCCGCGAGCCCCGCGCTCACGTCCGGCACCTTCCGGAAGAGCTCCGTGAAATCCGCCGAGCAGCCCGCGCCGCCGGAGGCGATGACCGGTACGCTCACGCTCTCGCAGACCGCCTGGAGCATCTCCAGGTCGAAGCCGCCCTTTACGCCGTCCGTGTCGATGGAGTTCACGACGACCTCGCCCGCGCCCATGTCCACGCACTTCCTTATCCAGCTGATGGCCTCGATGCCCGTGTCGTCGCGCCCGCCGCGGGCGAACACGCGGAACTCGCCGTCCATGCGCTTCACGTCCACGGAGAGTACCACGCACTGGTCGCCGTAGCGCCGCGCCGCGCGCCGGACCAGCTCCGGGTCGCGGATGGCGCCCGAGTTCACGCTCACCTTGTCCGCGCCGCACTTGAGCACGCGGTCAAAGTCCTCCAGACTCGAGATGCCGCCGCCCACCGTGAGCGGGATGAAGATGGTGGACGCCACCTCGCGCAGTATGTCGGTGAAGAGCTTGCGCCCCTCGGCCGAGGCGGTGATGTCGTAGAACACCAGCTCGTCCGCGCCGCTGTCGGAGTAATACGCCGCGAGGTCCACGGGAGAGGAGACGTCCCGCAGTCCGAGGAAGTTCACGCCCTTTACGACCCTGCCGTCCTTCACGTCGAGGCAGGGGATTATCCTTTTTGTTATCATCTTGCCGCCTCCACCGCCGCCCGGAGAGAGATGTCCCCGGTGTAATATGCCTTGCCGATTATGGCCCCGTAGAGGCCCAGCGCGCGCAGCCGCGCCACGTCCTCCATGCTCGAGACGCCGCCCGAGGCGATGAGGTCGAGGCCGAACTCGCGCTGCAGGCGCTCATAGAGCTCCGCGTTCGCGCCGCGCATGGCCCCGTCGCGGGAGATGTCCGTGCAAATGACGGTGCGGACGCCCAGGGCCTCGATGCGCCGGAGAAAGTCCTCCGCCGTGAGGCCGGAGTCCTCGCGCCAGCCCTTGATGGCGACCTTGCCGTCGCGCAGATCCGCGCCGACGGCGATCTTCTCGCCGTATTTCTGCACCGCGTCGGCCAGCAGCGCCTCATCGCTCACCGCGGCGGTGCCGAGGATGACGCGGCCCACGCCCGAGGAAAAGGCGCGGTCTATGCTCGCCATGTCGCGCATTCCGCCGCCGCACTCGACGAAGAGGCCCGTCTCGGCGACGATGCGCTCTATCATGCCGAGGTTCGGCGTGCCGCCGTCGCGCGCGCCCTCGAGGTCCACCGTGTGCATCTGCTCCGCGCCCTGAGCCTTGAAGTCGCGCGCGACGGAGACGGGGTCGGTGCTGTACACGGTCATCTCATCGTAGTTGCCCTTGTAGAGCCGGACGGCCTTGCCCTCATAGAGGTCGATCGCCGGGAAGATAAGCATGGCTCAGCCCTCCAGTTCGCAGAAGGCGCGCAGGATGCCGAGGCCGACCTTGCCGCTCTTCTCGGGGTGGAACTGGCAGCCGTAGAGGTTGCCGCTCTGCACCGAGGCGGTCAGCTCTATGCCGTACTCCGCCGTGGCGGTGAGGCTGTCCTCGCAGCCCGCGGCGTAATAGCTGTGGACAAAATAGACGCAGTCGCCCTCGTTCACGTACTTGAGCACGCCGCCGGGGCGCTTTATGCGCAGGGCGTTCCAGCCTATGTGGGGTATGGGCAGACCAGAGGGCACACGCCCCTCCATGCCGACGACCTCGCCCTTCAAGAGGCCGAGGCCGGGGTGCTCGCCGTACTCAAAGCTGCGCTCGAAGAGCAGCTGCATGCCGAGGCAGATGCCCATGACGGGCTTGCCGCTCGCGACCGCGCGGCGCACGGCCTCGTCCATGCCGGTCTCACAGAGTTTGGCATAGGCGTCCGCAAAAGCCCCGACGCCCGGGAGTATGACGCGGTCTGCATCCAATATTTTTCCACTTTCCCCGGTGACTATGGCCTCCTCGCCGATGGCGGCAAAGGAGGAGCGGAGCGAAAAGAGGTTGCCCACGCCGTAGTCGATTATCGCTGTCATCAGAGCACCCCCTTGGTCGAGGGCAGGGCCCCGCCGGTGACGGCGACGGCCTGGCGCAGAGCGCGGCCGAAGGCCTTGAACATGCCCTCTATGATGTGGTGGGAGTTCTCCCCGTCGAGCTGGCGGATGTGCAGGCTCATGAGCGCGGTGTTCGCCACGGCCTGGAAGAGCTCGCGCGCGAGCTCGGTGTCGAACTCGCCCACCTTCTGGCTCGGGATGTTCGCCGTATATCTCAGGCAGGGCCTGCCGGAGAGGTCCACGGCGCAGAGGATGAGCGCCTCGTCCATGGGCAGGATGATGTGGCCGTAGCGGTTTATGCCGCGCATTTTGCCCAGGGCCTGCTGCAATGCTGCGCCGAGGCAGAGGCCGATGTCCTCCACGCTGTGGTGCGCGTCGACGTTCAAATCGCCCTTGCAGCTGACTGCGAGGTCAAAGCCGCCGTGCAGCGCCAACAGCGTCAGCATGTGGTCGAGGAAGCCGACGCCGGTGTCTATCTCGGACCTGCCCGAGCCGTCCAGCTCGAGGCTGAGCTTGACGGCGGTCTCCGCCGTCTCGCGGCTGACTTCACTGTGTCTCATGTTCTCAGCTCCGTTTCAATATCTCGTCCGTCGCCTCGAGCAGCGCGTCCATCTGCCCCGGCGTGCCTATCGTGATGCGCACCCGGTCGGCGAGCGCGCCGCCCAGGTAGCGGATGAGGATGCCGCGCTCGCGCAGCGCCTCCATGTACTCCTTCGCTCCTATGCCGCGCGGCTTCGCGAGCACGAAGTTCGTGCGCGAGTCCGTGAGCTCAAAGCCGCGAGCGGCAAGCTCCGAGGCCAGGCGCTCCCGCTCTGAGGCGATGGAGCGGCAGTTTTCCGCGCTGTACGACCAGTCCCTGATGGCCGCGGCCCCGGCGATGAGGGCCGTGCGGTTCACGCTGTAGGGGTTCGTGGAGTATTTGAGCTTTTTGAGGTCCTCGATGAGCTCCTCGGGGCCCACAGCGTAGCCGAGGCGCGCGCCCGCGAGGGACGCGGACTTTGAAAATGTCCGCACGACGAGGACGTTCTCGTACTTGCCCACCAGCGGCACGGCCGTCTCGCCGCCGAAGTCCACATAGGCCTCGTCCACGACCACCACGCTCTCCGGGCTGCCCTTTACGATGCCCTCCACGGCCTCGAGCGGCAGGGCCACGCCCGTCTGGGCGTTGGGGTTCGCGATGACCACGCAGCGGCCCGTCCCCGTGTAGTCCGCGGGGTCTATGGTGAGGCCCGCGCCCATCTTGGGGCGGAGGACGTCTATGTGGTAGAGGTCCGCAAAGACCTCGTAAAAGCCGTAGCTTATGTCCGGGAACACCACTCCGCGCTCGCAGAAGGCGAGGAAGCAGAAGTTGAGGATGTCGTCCGAGCCGTTTGCAAGGAGGATGTTCCCCTCCCCAACGCCCAAGTGCTCCGCGAGCAGCGCCGTGAGCTCCCGGCAGGCGGCGTCCGGGTAGAGGTTCAGCGCCGCGGCCTCCTCGGAGCGGAGCGCTTCGAGCACCAGCGGGGAGGGCGGGTAGGGCGACTCGTTGGCGTTGAGCTTGATATAGGGCCTGTCCTTGGGCTGCTCGCCGGGGACATAGGGCAGCAGTGCGGCGAATTTGCTGTCGAGATAGCGGCTCATTCGCTCCGCCCCCTTCGCCTTATCGTGGCGGAGACGGCGTGGGCGTGCAGGCCCTCGGTGTCGGCAAAGAGCGCCACGTCGTCGGCCACGGACTCGAGGCCCTCGGTCGTGTAGTAGGAGAAGTAGCTGCGCTTTATGAAGTCGTCCACGCCGAGGGGACTCGAGAATCGCGCCGTGCCCATGGTGGGCAGGGTGTGGTTCGTGCCGGAGAGGTAGTCGCCCAGCGGCTCCGGGCAGTAGTGCCCGAGGAACACGGAGCCCGCGTTCCGCACGCGGCCCAGCCAGTCGAAGGGCCGCTCAACGCAGAGCTCAAGGTGCTCCGGCGCTATCTCGTTGGCGATGTCCACCGCCTCGCTGAGGTCGTCCGTGACGATTATCTTGCCGTTTGCCTCCACGGACGCGCCCGCGATGTCTTTCCTGGGCAATACCTCGAGCTGGGCCTCGAGCTCCGCGGCGGTCTTTTCGGCAAGCGCGGCGCTGTCGGTTATGAGTATGGCGGTGGCGAGCTTATCGTGCTCGGCCTGGGAGAGCATGTCCGCGGCGAGCCAGACGGGGTCCGCGCTCTTGTCCGCGACGATGAGTATCTCGCTCGGCCCGGCTATCATGTCGATGGCCACCTGGCCGAACACTTGGCGCTTTGCCTCCGCGACGAAGGCGTTGCCGGGGCCGACGATCTTGTCCACGCGCGGGATGGTCTCCGTGCCGTAGGCCAGGGCCGCGACGGCCTGCGCGCCGCCGACGCGGAACACTCGGTCCACGCCCGCGACCTTCGCCGCCGCGAGTATGGCGGGGCTGACCTCGCCGCCCGAGGCCGGGGTGGTCATGACTATCTCGTCCACGCCCGCGATCTTGGCGGGGATGCAGTTCATCAGCACCGAGGAGGGGTAGGCCGCCGTGCCGCCGGGGATATAGAGGCCCACGCGCTGCATGGGGATGATGCGCTGGCCGAGCATGGAGCCGTCGGGCCGCGTGAGGATATAGTCGCGCTGCAGCTGCCGCTCGTGAAAGGCGCGGATATTCGCGCTCGCGCGCTCGAGCACGCGGAGAAATTCCGGGTCAACTGCCTTGACCGCCGCGTCCAGCTCCTCGGCCGTGACCTCGAGCGCCACGCCCTCGGCGCGGTCGAACTTCGCGTTGTACTCACAGAGCGCCGCGTCGCCGTTTGCTCTCACGTTTGCGATTATCTCCGCCACGGTGCCGGACACGTCCCGCGCCGAGGCCGCCCTCGCAAAGAGCTCGGAGGCGGGGGTCTCGCCGCTCTTCATTATCTTTATCATCACGCTCTTCCTCCTTCCGCCGCCCGGCCTATGAGCTGCTTGAGGCGGCTTATGCCCTCGTATTTGAACTTGAAACTCGCCTTGTTGGCGATGAGCCGCGCGCTGATGGGGAGTATCGTCTCCAGCACGTGCAGGTCGTTCTCCCGGAGCGTCGTGCCCGTCTCGACGATGTCCACGATGACGTCCGAGAGGCCGAGTATGGGCGCGAGCTCTATGGAGCCGTTGAGTTTTATGATGTCTATGGCGCGGCCCCGGCCCTGGAAATACCGGGTCGCGATGTTGGGGAATTTGGTCGCCACGCGGAGCGTCTCCGCCCCCCGGCGCTGCTCGGCCTTGCCCGCCACGCACATGCGGCAGCGGCCTATGCCGAGGTCGAGGAGCTCGTACACGTCCGGCGAGTACTCCAGCAGTATGTCCCGCCCAGCGACGCCTATGTCCGCCGCGCCGCGCTCCACGTAGATGGCCACGTCTGAGGGTTTGACCCAGAAAAAGCGCATCCCCGTCTCCGGGTTTTCAAAGATGAGCTTGCGGCTGTCCTCCCTTATGCCAGGGCAGCCGCAGCCCGCGCGCTCGAACATGTCGTAGACCTGTTCGCCCAGCCTGCCCTTCGGCAGGGCTATGTCAATCGTCTCCTTCAAGCTCAACAGGCCTCCCGTCCATCATTTTCATCACCGTGCGGCAGCGCAGCGAGGGGGCCGTCCCCCTCTGCACCCGGACGCTCCGGCCCGAGTCCGTCAGCTCCCGCACCACGCCCGCCAGCTCCTCCGGCGTCTCGCCGTCGGGGATGAGCAGCACGTCCGCGTCGTACTCCGGCTCCGCGCCGCCCAGGCGCTCCAGCAAGTTCAGGTACACCGCAAAGCCTATGGCCTGCTCGTCCTTGCCCAGCTTGCGCATCAGGCTGTCGTACCGCCCGCCGGAGAGCACCGCAGAGGGCGCGCCGGGGACGTAGCCCTTGAACACCAGGCCGTTATAGTACTCCGTGTCGCAGGTTATGCTGAGGTCTATGTTCACGCCGCCGACACAGCCGAAGCTCGCGAGGACGCGCACCGTGTCCTCCAGCTCGTCCGCCGCGGCCAGCTCCGCCTCCGTCGCCGCCAGGGCGCGCAGCTCCGGCAGCAGCTCCGTCGCCGGGCCGTAAAGCTCCACGAGGCGGATGAGCCTGTCCGCCGGCTCCTCCGGCGCGCCAGCGGCTGTGCACACCGCGCGCATCGCCTGAGCGCTCCGGCTGCCCACAGCGCGCAGCAGCTCTGCCCGCTCCGGGCCCCTGAGCCCCAGCTCGTCCACCAGGGCACAGAGATAGCCCATGTGCGAGAGGTCCAGCACCCAGTCCGGCGATATCTCGCCGAGGCTCCGCGCCGCAAGCATGGCCACCTCGCCCATGACATAGCCGTCCACGGGGCCGAGGTACTCCAGCCCCGCCTGCGTTATCTCCTGAAAGCCCAGGCCCGAGTCCGGCGCGCGGTACACGCTCTCGTCATAATAGAGCTTCTCCGGCGTGGAGTCCGGCCCACCGCCCAGGTTCTTTGCTATCGACAGCGTCACGTCCGGCTTGAGCGCCATGAGGCGGCCGTTCGTGTCCGTGAACGTGATGACCCCGCCGCTCGGCAGGAAGCTCCTGTTGCCCGCGTAGAGGTCGTATTCTTCAAATTTGCTCATGCGGTAGGGCCGGTATCCGAACTTCGAATACAGCGCGCGCAGACCGAAAACTATGCGCTCCTCCCGCGTCAAAATGCTCTCCATTGCCTGTCCTCCGTGTTTCACTTTACCCTGCTAATGTGATAGCACGCTAATATATTACCACGAGTCGCCGAGATGTCAAGTTAAATATCCGCGCGATGCGAAAAAAGCCGCGATAAAGCGGCTTTTTTTCACAGCACCGCGGTCTTGAACACGGTGTTCGACATGTCGCGCCTGAGGAAGAGCTCCGCCACGCGGGCGAACTCGACGGGGTCGCCGCTGGCGTAGCAGGCGGTGCGGCCGAAGCTGCGCCGGGGCGAGCGGAGGGAGTTTTTCTCCAGCAGCGCGGCCAGAGCGCGCGCGCCGGCGGCGCCGGAGTCGATGAGCGTCACGCCCTCGCCCATGTAGGCCGCGATGGCCTCCGAGAGCAGCGGGAAGTGGGTGCAGCCGAGTATGAGCGTATCCACGCCCGCTGCGCGCACGTCCCGCAGGCACTCCTCGACCGCCGAGGCGACCTCCGGGTCCGCGGGGTCCGACCTGCCCGCCTCCACCAAAGGCACGAGCAGGGGGCTGCCCGAGGCCACGGGCTCTATGGCCGAATCTATGGCCTTGAGCTCCCGTACGAAGGCGCCGGAGCGCGTTGTCGCCACGGTGGAGAGCACGCCGACGCGGCCGTTTTTCGTGCTCGCCGCCGCCTCCGCCGCCGCGGGCTTTACCACGCCGATGACCGGCACGCCCGCAGTCTTTTCCACCTCGTCCAGGCAGTTCGAGCTCACCGTGCCGCAGGCCACGAGCATGGCCTTTATCGCCCGCGCGCGGAGAAAGCGCGCGTCGCTCCTCGCGATCTCTATGAGTTCGGCCACGCTCCGCCCACCGTAGGGCACGCGGGCCGTGTCGCCCAGATAGGCTATGTCCTCGCCGGGCAGCAGCTCCCGCAGCACGCGCACCGCGGTCAGGCCGCCCATGCCCGAATCAAAAATTCCGACTGGTCTGTAATCCATGTTTCCTCCGAAGGAAGATGTTTTGCTCATAATTATATTCGCCGGGGGGATATTTTAGCATCAGTGCGCCGTTTTTGCAAGGCTCAGAGCTCAAGTCCCGCCTCGCGCAGGCGTTTTATCGACTCCGGCGAGGCACGGCGGAGGAAATCCTCCAGCACTGCGCCCGCGTCCGGGTAGAGCCGGATGCTCCGCCGCCCCGGCTCCGCCGCCGGCTGGGGGCCGTGCGCGGGCTCCGAAAGCGTCAGCAGCCCGTTCGCCGCCGCCTCGATCTCGCAGATGCCGTATTCGTCGCGGTAAAAGTGTTCGTCCTCCAGGTGGCGCAGCTCGTGCCGCAGGCCCTCGGCCTGGCGCTCCGGGCAGAAGCGCGTGTTTATGTATATGGTGAAGGTGCCGTCCCCGTTCGAGACGGTCACGGCGCTCGACGCCATGCTCGGGAACTCCACGAGGCGGACCCAGTAATCCACACCCTCAACGTAGCTCATTCGCCCTGCTGCATCTCCTCTATCATACGCACGATGGCCTCTATCTGCGCCTTCGTCGCATTTTTTGTCACCGAAAAGAGCATCCGCTTCTCCGGGCGGCTGCGCAGTTCCTCCAGGTACTCGGCCAGCTCCGCGTCGCCCTCGGTCTGCTTCTCCGGGCGGTCCGTGTTGCCGAGGAGGTAGTCTGTGGAGACGCCCAGGTATTCGGCGATGCGCGCCGCGTTCTCCGCGCTCACGCCCTTTGCGCGGCCCTTGCGCAGCTCCGTCATGAAGCTGCGGCTCATGCCCAGGTCCGCGCTCATGCGCGAGCCCGAGATACCCCTCTCACGCAGCAGCGCCTCTATCCTCTCGCATATCCCTTCCATCCCGACGGCTCCTTTTTGTCAAAATGCCAAATTTACATATTTTTGTACATTCATGGTTGACAAGCTCCGATTTGCACTCTATATTGGGAGGTGCGTTGTACAAAGTTTTGTGCGCTTGTCGGGCTTACGTGCACCATGATAGTACAAATCATTGTACATGTCAACATATTTGATGGGAGGACAGCGTGTATGGAGAAGAAAAAGTCCGACTCTCAGGCGCCGGACATGTCAGCTTGCAGGGGCTGCCGGCACTTTTTTGAGGCGGCGGACCCGGACTGTTACAGGCAGTCCATCCCCGCGTGCGAATACATACTCGACACCGGGCGGCGCAGGCCCTGCCCGGCGGGGGCGGGCTGCACGGAATACCGCCCTGCGCCCCGGGGCATGAGCGAATACCGGCGGCGGCACGGGGCCATAGTCCAGGCCTTCATCGCCGCGCGGCGGAGGGGCTGAGCCTTGAGAAAGCGGCACTACCATCTGGCCGACCCGCCGGAGCTCATCGCCGAGTGTCTAAGCTGTGCAAGGAGCGAGTGCACGAACTGCCTTGAGCGCAGGCTCAAGGCAGCCGTCAAGACCAACTCGCGTCTCCGCTCTCAGAGCTCCACGGCCTCGCCGGGCTGCAGGAAGTAGACGATCTTCGCCTTCACTGCAAGGCCCGTGATGCGCGAGACGGCCCAGGCGTAGGTCTCGAGCTGCGCGGCGTAGCGCTTTGCGCGCTCCGGGGCCGCCTCGGGGGCAATGCGGTCGGTCTTGTAGTCCACGATGACGGCGCCGTCCGGCTCGATGAGGCAGCAGTCCACGACGCCCTGCAAGAGCAGCTCCTCGCCCTCCGCGCCCGGGAAAAAGCGCTCCGCCGGGCAGAGCAGCGCAAAGGGGAACTCCCGCAGCACGCGCGGCGCAGCGGCTATCCTCCGCCCCAGGGGCGAGAGGGCGAAGCGGCAGAGCCCCGCGGCGTCCACCGCGGCGGCCTCGCGCGCCGAGAGCTTCCCCGCGGCGGCGAGGCGGTCTACGGCCTCGCGCGCGGCCTCCGGCGTGGTGAGCGCTCCGAGCTCAAGATAGCGCAGCGCGAGGTGGGTGGCCGTGCCGCGCTCGGCGGCGGTGAGCCGCCTTGCCGCGAGCGCGATGTCGGGGCGGCGGAAGGTGCGCGCGGCGCGGGGCAGCAGCTCGGCGCTCTCGGCGTCCGGCTCCGCGAGGCTCTTGAGCTCCGTGGCCGTGAGCTTGGAGGGCAGGGTCTCCGCCCCGGAGTGGGGGTAGCGCCAGGCGAGCAGCGCGTCAAAGTCCACGGGGCTGGCCTCCTCCCCGGTGCGCTCCGGCTCCGGCTGTGCGGCGGGCGTGACGCGCCGGGGCACGCCCTCCTCGTCGCCGCCTATGGAGAGCGTCAGCGCCCGGCCGCCGGTGCCGAGGGCCGCGCAGATGAGCCACTCGGCCATGCTCCGCATGGGCAGCAGCGCCTGGGCAGGGATGTGCTCCTGGGCCGCGGGCGCGAGCTTGTCCATGGTCTTTTGCGGGTCGGCCATGGCGCAGGTGATGAAGAGCCGCTCCCGCGCACGGGTCATGGCAACGTAGAGGAGCCGCAGCTCCTCGCTCAAGAGCTCGCGCTCGAGCCGGTTCGCCACGGCGCGGCGCGCGAGGGTGGGGTACTCTATGCCCCGCGCGGCGTCCGTGAACTTCGGCCCCAGGCCCAGCTCAGGGTGCACCAGCACGCTGCCGCGCAGGTCCGAGCGGTTGAACTGCCGCGCCGTGTCGCCGATGAACACCACCGGGAACTCAAGGCCCTTCGAGCGGTGGATGCTCATTATGCGCACCGCGCCGCCGCCGTCCTCGTCGGGGAAAGCGGGCTCCTCGCCGCGCTCGCGCATGGAGCGCAGCCAGTCGAGGAAGCGGCGCAGCCCGCGCCAGCCCGTGGTCTCAAAGCTCCGCGCGAGCTCGAAGAGGCGCAGCAGCCGCGCGCGGCGGCCCTCCCCGTCACGCATCGCGGAGCAGAGCGCCATGCAGCCGAGGCTCTCGTATATCTCCCATATGAGCGTTGCGAGCTCCGAATCCCGCGCAAAGTCGCGCAATCTGTCGAGCGTGTCGAGGAAGGCGCGGGCCTTCTCGCTCACCTCCGCGCGGGCGCTGAGCGCGGCGTAGAAGTCGCCCTCGCCGGACATGAGGCGTATCTCCGTCAGCTCGTCGTTCGTGAAGCCGAAGAGCTCCGAGCGCAGCACGGAGATGAGCGCCACGTCCTGGCGCGGGTTGTCTATCACCGCGAGCAGCGAGAGGATGACCGCGACCTCCGGGGCCTCGAAAAAGCCGCCGGACTGCCCGGCCTCGACGGGGACGCCCTCGCGCGCTAGCACGCGCCGCCAGACGGGGCCGGATACGTTCACAGAGCGCAGCAGCACGGCGATGTCGCCGTAGCCGAGGGGGCGGAGCGCGCTGCCCTCGCTTATCTTTGCGCCCGTCTCGACCAGGCGGCGCATCATGCGCGCGACGTAGGCGGCCTCGACCTCTATCTTGTCCGGGCGCTCCTCGTCCTCGTCCGCGCCGGGCAGAGGCACGGCCACCAACTCCGGCACGGGCACTACGCCGGGGTACTCCAGCCCCGCGCGCAGCCGCGCGCGCTCGTCGTACTCCATCTCGCCGAGGCCCTTTGACATCAGGCAGCCGAACACGGCGTTCACCGCGTCCACCACCTCGCCCCGGGAGCGGAAGCTCTCGCGCAGAAAGACGCGCCTCGGCACGCCCTCCGGCTGGGGGGCGTCGGCGTAGCTCTCGTATTTTTTCAGGAATATCGTCGGGTCCGCGAGGCGGAAGCGGTAGATGCTCTGCTTCACGTCGCCGACCATGAAGAGCCGCCGGCCGCTGTCCGAGACGGCTCTTATTATCATGTCCTGCACCAGCGAGACGTCCTGATACTCGTCCACCATGACCTCGGCGTAGCGGCGGGAGACCTCGCGGGCAGTCTCCGTCGGGCTGCCGTCCGGCTCCGTGAGCAGCCGCGCGGCCAGGTGCTCGAGGTCGGCGAAGTCGAGCAGCGAGCGGCGGCGCTTCCGGCGCGTGTACTCGGCGTCAAAGTCGCCCACGAGCTTCAAGAGCGCGCGCATGGCGGGCGCCGTGGCGCGCATGTCACGCAGGAGCTGCTCGCTCGGGAGCGTAAAGCCCTTCTCTATGCGCTTTGCGGCCTTTTTGCAGGCCTCGCGCCGGGCCTTTGCCCGCTCCGCGAGCTCCGGGTCCTCTCCCCCGCCGCGCAGTGAGCCGAGGCGCGGGAAGGCTATGGGCAGGGCCTCGCGCAGGGCGTCCCAGCCCTCCGCCGCGCGCTTTGCCGCGCCGCGGAGCGAGGAGGCCGTCTCCGAAAAGCTCGGGACATAGGCCTTGCCCATCTTCTCAAAGCCCGCGAGAGAGCGAACGAGCTCGTCGAACTCCCCGGCCCACCAAAGCAGCTCGTCCGCCGCGCTCTCCAGCAGCTCGCGGCCCCATGGCGTGTCCGCCGCGTCCTCCGCGCCGGTCTCGAAGAGCTCCGACTGCCGCGCGGCCCAGTCCCCCGGCCGGGCGTGGGATTGCAGCTTGCCGTGCAGCTCCAGCACCAGCGATTCGAGCCGCCGGTCGTCCGTGCCGGCGCCCACGGTGTCCGCGAGCTGGATGAAGCCCGGCTCCGCCTCGGCGTAGGCCGCCTCCAGCACCGTCTCCAGCGAGAGGCGGCGCAGCTCCCGCGCGCGGTCCTCGTCCGCTATGGCGAAGTCCGGCGCGATGCCCGCGCGGCCCGCGTACTCCCGCAGCAGGGCCGAGCAGAAGCTGTGGATGGTGCCTATCTGCGCCCGGCGCACCAGCGCGCTCTCGCGCCGGAGCCGCTTTGAGCCCGGGTCGGCCGCCGCGCGGGCCGAGAGCTCCTCCGAGATGCGGCTGCGCAGCTCCGCCGCCGCCGCCGTGGAGAAGGTTATGATGAGGAAATTGTCTATGCTCCGGGGCGCGTCGCCCTCGGTTATCCAGCGCATGAGCCGCTCGGTGAGCACGCGGGTCTTGCCGCTGCCCGCCGCCGCCGAGACCAGCAGCTCCCCGCCCCGGTCCTCGATGGCCAGCTTCTGCGATGGCGTGGGTTTGAATTCAGCCATTTTCCGCGCCTCCTTCCAGCATGTCCCACACGCGCGTGGCGCTCAGTTTGGGCAGATAGCGCCGCCTGTCGCTGCCCTCGCCCTCCGTGAAACGGCAGGCCTCGGCGTAGTCGCACCAGAGGCAGGCGTTGTCCTGCGCGCCCTTGTAGCATGGGTCGGCGGTGATGCTGCCCGAGCGCAATTGCGAGGCCAGGGCGCGGAGATTTTCCTCCACACGGCGGCCCAGCAGGCCCAGCCGCTCCGCCGAGGCGAGGGAGTCCCCCGTCGGCACGCCCTCCTTCCACTTCACGGGCAGGCGCACGGGGCTGTCCCCCGCCTCCATGGCGTGCAGCACCTCCGGGTCGTCCAGCACCAGGCCGGAGCGGCGGAGCTTGTCGCGCCGCTTCCGCTCTATCTCCTCGTCCGGGAGGTTGCCCTCCTCGCTGAGCAGCACGTCCCGCGCCGGGACATAGAGCACGCCCGCGGGCGCCGTCTCCATGCCGTAGAGCCGCTCGCCCGAGCGGTCCAGCGCGAAGAGGTAGAGCAGCATCTGCATCCCCAGGCCGTACATGACGTCCGAGAGCGAAAAGCTCTTGCGCCCGGTCTTGTAGTCCACCACGCGCAGATAGAGCCGCCCGCCGTGGACCCAGCCGTCCACGCGGTCCGCTATGCCGCCCAGCCGCACGCTGCCCCCGCCGGGCAGCTCCGCCGTCGGCGAGAGGCCCGGGCGCGAGAAATCCAGCTCAAAGCTCAGCGGCTTGAACTCCGACTGCCTGAGCTCTTCGGCCATGTCCTCGACTATACGCTGCACGCTCTCGCACAGGCGGGAGTAGAGATAGGCAAAGCGCGCGCTCTTGCCCTCCAGCCCGCCGAGCTCCTCGGCGAGATAGCGCCGGGCGTATTCCTCCGTCAGCGCGGCGAGGCGCTCGCTCTCAGCGCCCGCGAGGCCGCCCTCGGCGGCGGTATCTTCCGCGACGTGCTGCAATATATAATGTATGAAGGTACCCGTCTCCGGGGCCTTGAACTCCGCCGGGCGGCGCGGCTTTGCGCGCAGGCCGTAGCTGAGGAAGTAGGCAAAGCGGCAGGAGGCGAACTTCTCCACCCGCGAGGGCGAAAGGCGCAGCTCCTCGCCGTAGAGCGAGCGCGCCGTGCCGGGCGAGAGCAGCCGCGGCCTCGCCTTCGAGGCCGCGCGCAATCGGCGCAGCTGCTCCGGCTCGGACTTTTCAAAATACGCCTCCGCGGCCTTCGAGAGCGCGTCGCCCCGGCCCCCGGCGGCCTCCGCCGCCAGCTCGAGCGCGGGCCGCGCCGCCGCGGTGCGGAACATGCGGCTGTCCGCGCGGCGTATCTCAAGCCCGAATAGCCGCGCAGCGCGGCTCATGACAAAGCTCGGCCTCGCCGCCGCGCCGTCGGAGCCGTAGGCGGGGCTCACGATGGTCAGCGTCTCCGAGGGCAGGCAGACGCAGTTGTAGATGAGCGAAAACTCGCGCCAGAGCTCCGCGTCCCCCGCGTCGAGCGGGACGCCCAGCTCCGCAAGCGCGCGGCGCTCCTCGCTCGAGAACACGCCGCCCTCCGCCGCCGGGCCGGGCAGCCGCTCGTCCGAGGCGCCGAGGATGATGAGGTGCTTTATGTGGCGGCGGCGCATACGGTCAAAGTCGCCCGCCGTGACCATGTCCAGCGACACGGGGATGACGCCCACGGCGTACTGCGAGAGCGTCAGCAGATAGAGCCGCGAAAAGCCCGCGGCGTCGAGCTCCATGTCCCCCAGTATCGCCGCGCACTGCTCGAGCGCGGAGACCGCCGCGTCCCAGAGCCGCGCGTACTCGTCCGCGGCCTGCAAGCGGCCCGTGCGCTCCAGCTCGTCCGCGCGCGAGGCGAGGCGCTCCGCGAGGTCCAGGTCCTCAAAGAGCGCGGCGAGCGCCTCGGCGTGCTCCGAGGCGGTGTGCGCCTCGCGTGAGGCGCGCTCGAGCGCCAGCAGCGGCGCGGCGGCGCGGCGGCGGAGCATGTTTATGCGCGCGAGCCGGGCCTTGGACTCCTCGTCCCAGCGGCCCGACCAGCCGTCCGGGTGCATGTGCCAGTCCCGCTCCGAGAGCCAGTGCGAGGCGCGGATGTTCCAGGTGAAGCAGTAGTTCTCAAGCTCGTCGCACTCTGCGGCGTCCAGGCCCGCCAGGCCCGTGCGCAGATAGGCAAAGACCTCCGCCTGCTCCCAGCCGCCCAGAACGGCCTCGTAGGCCGAGGAGATCAGCGCGGGCAGGGGCTTTTGCGTGATGTCCGTCTGCCGCGCGGTGAAAAGCGGCACGCCGTAATAGGCAAAGGCCGCCTCCAGCTGGGCACGGTAGTCCTCAAAGGAGCGAACCGCGACGGCGATGTCCCGCCAGCGGCAGCCCGACCGCGCCAGCTCGATGGCGCGCGAGGCCGCTAGCTCGCACTCGGCGGTTACAGACTCGGCGGTGTATAAAAATACGCTGTTGTCTGAATCAAAATGCTGCTCCGTATAGCTGAGCATGTGCTCGGCGAGGATGTCGGCGCTCCGCACGGAGCGCGCCTCCAGCGTCTCCACGCGGCTGGGCACGCCTCGCTCCCGCGCCTCGCGCAGCAGCCGCCGCGCCGTGCGGCGGGAGAGCTCGAACACCTCGCTGCCCTCGTCGAGGGCGTCGAGAGTGAGGCAGACCGTCATGTCCGCGCCGCGGCTCATGAGCTCGCAGAGGAGCTTCATCTCCACGCCGGTGAAGTCCGTGAAGCCGTCTATGTAGATGTGGCCAGAGCGGCCGAAGGAGCTCTCCGGCAGGCGGCGCAGCAGCTCCGAGAGCCGGTCCGAGGCGTCCGAGTGCTCGGGGCCTATGGCGGCGTGGAAGGCGCCCATGACGAGGGCGAGGTCCGCCAGCTTCTGGCCCAGCGCGCCGGGCGCGCGCTCCGCGGCCTCCATGGTCTGTTCCGCCGTGAAGCCCGCGGCCGAGAGCTCGTCCACTGCGGCCAGGAGCTGGCCCTGCAGCTCCGGCGAGCGCCGCGCGCCCGCGTATACGCGCAGCCGCGAGTATACGGAGTCGAGCGCCAGCGCCATGCAGAGCAGCCGTCCGCCCGCGTCCACCGGCCTCCGCCCGCCCGTGCCGAGCTCGGCCTCCACCTTGCGCGCAAGGCCGGTGAAGGACAGCACCTCGGCGTACAGCGGCAGGCTTGGCCCCGCGACGCGCGCAAGCTCGCGCTCGGCCTCGTGGCTGTACTGCTCCGGCACCAGCAGGCAGCGCCCGCCCTCGTGCTCCGAAGCGGCGCGGCGTATTTCGTCCATGATCTGCGCGGTCTTGCCCGCGCCGGCCCGGCCTGTTATGAGTCTCAGCATGGCTCGCGACCCCCTCACTTTCGTGCAACATTATAACATATACTTCTCCGAATTCAAAACTCTTGAAAAAGCGACACTTTTATGTTAAAGTGATGTCAAGCCAACCCGCGGCCCCGGGCCCGGGCAATTATGAAGGGAGACAGACTATGGATATCAGCAAGGTTACCGTCAGAGAACTTCTTGAGAACAAGGCCGCCTGCGACGCCATGAACGCCATCGACCCGAAAATACTTAAGAGCCCCATGGTAAAGCTCGTCAAGGGCAAGACCATCGAGGCCGTCTTCAACATGGTCCCCGACAGCAAGGTCTCGCCCGAGGTCAAGGCCAAGATCCGCGAGGCCCTCGCCGCCATCTGAGCACATATGGAATAAAGTAAAAACGGGACCGGTCTCCGGTCCCGTTTTTTTGCCGCATTCACCGCAGCCGCCCCGTGGGGGGCGGCTGCTTTTGTTTTGTCACTGGTTCGTCACAATTGCCCAAACTATGGAAATTCGGGGATTTTTCCGCTATTTTTAATGCATCATTACTTTTAAGAGCGCAGCTAGTTTATATATTCTGACATCAATTTGCTGATCACTATCTTTGAGCATTCATTATGACAGTTAGTTCAGTCATTGAGGGGGGTACGCCTTAATGCTAAGGGAAGGACTGCTGGGCCAGTGGGCCGAGGAGCTGAATCTGCCGCTCCGGCCGGAGATGGTCACGCCTGGAAGCCATAGGATGGTCTGGTGGCGTTGCGAGCACGGGCATGTCTGGAGAGCTGCGGTATATTCGCGGTCCGTCTGCGGTACCGGCTGTCCCGTGTGCGCCGGCAAGATCACCATACCCGGTGCAAATGATCTCGCTTCTCAGCATCCCGGCATAGCGTCCGAGTGGGCCTGGGAGCTGAACCTGCCGCTCACGCCGGATCGAGTCACCCCATCGAGCAACCGCCGCGTCTGGTGGCGCTGCGCCCTTGGTCACGAGTGGAGGGCCGTTATAGCGTCAAGGGCGCGGATGAAGACCCGCTGTCCCTACTGTACGGGGCGGAAGGTGCTGGCGGGCTTCAACGACCTTGCTTCGCTCTTCCCGAAGCTGGCAAAGGAATGGGATGCCGAGCTGAACGGGCCGCTGCGCCCTACCGAGGTGACCTCAGGCAGCTCACGCCGGGTCTGGTGGCGATGTGATCACGGGCACGTCTGGCGCGCCGCCATCTATTCCCGCACCGGCCCCAAAAAATGCGGCTGTCCGGTCTGCGCCGGGGTGGTGAAAGCAAAATCGTGACTTGTTGGTTGTTTATATTATTCTATCAGGAGGTACACAAGATGAAGAAACCGCGATGGAGGATCTTAAAGTTCACGCTGATCCTCGCAATTCTGCTGGCCGCCATGTCGGTAACGGCCCTGGCGTCCTCGTCCGAAGGTGCTCACGAGGCTTACTACTACATCCTGAAGCCCGGATACGGCACGAGCCCGACACACAACACCGGACATTATGAGTTCATGGGCAGAGGCAGCGTCAGCGCCGCGCTCGGTTCCACCGACGAGGTGCAAACGATAGCCGTGACCCCGGAGAATTCCGGCTATATCACAGCCCCGACCCCGGACGAGAGCCAGTCCTTCAGCGGCGGCACGGCCGGCAGTGTCACGGACAGGCTCACCTACCCCGCCGTGGAATTTGAGGGCAGCACGTATTACTACGAGGGCAGCTCGGCCGCGGCGGAAAGCGGGCACAGCTATGACATCGTGTGGTACCGCTATTCTTGCAGCGAAGGCTTCAACATAGGGACAAACAGCTTCTATGGCGGCAACAAATGGCACGTTGACGGCTATCTGACGCTCAGCGACAAGGCCTCCGTTACCTACAAGGTGCAGTTCCCGGGCAGCGATGAGTTCGTGCTCGTGAACGCGGCCGGGACGGCCGGGGGCGTGGTCTTCGTGGACTACGTCGACAACGGCACGGAGTTCTCCGAGGTCGACCAGCCCAGCGTCGCCATGAGCAGAAACGGCTGCTCATTCAGCGACTGGTACTACGACGAAGCGTGCACGCAGCCGGTCTACGGCGGCGACGAGATAAGCGGCGACGTCACTCTGTACGGCAAGTATGAGGCGGCTGAGTCCGGGGGCACGGGCGAGGTGTACATCGAGGTCTACCTCGACGGCGAGAGGCTCGAGCTGACGGCTGAAAACAAAAGCGAGGTCTTTGAAAAATACCTCACCGTCTACGAAGAAGACGGCCTCACCTTCGTCGGGGCCGAGGACGGCAAGCTGAAATACTCTTTTGTCAAAAACGGATTTGACGCCACTGCCGTAAAAGTGGCCGAGGGGAAAAACGGCATCGTTATCCAAGGCGTATGCGGTTCATTCATTTACGGGAACAACGGATGGACAGACCCGTATGATGAATATATCTTCCCCAGGCATTTTACCGTGTATGAGAACGTAAAAGGCGGCTCCACGCTCACATTCTATCTGAACACGGTATATATGTCGTTTTATTACTACATAGATACAGCGCAGGCGCAGCAGCCGTTTCAGGGCTACTCTTATGTCACGGTCAAGATGATAGACCACGCGGTTCCGGCAGACTTCGGCAGCACGACGTCCCACTCCCCGCTTGCGGACAGGGGCGCCGCCCGGCACGCGACTTGGATGAATAGCTGGGAACTTAGGACCGAGCTCCACGCCGGCTATTACAACGGCCAGATGAACGAAATACGCGAGGGCTACACCGGCTGGTATACGACGGAGAGCGGCGAGGTCATGCACGCGGACGTGATCAGCGGTGACGCCCTGAAGGCCGCGGCCGACAGCAGCGGCGCCCTGTACTCTCCCTACACCATAGAGTTTTACGCGCTGAAAAATTTCGGCGCCATGGACATCAGCAAATCCGTCTATTCCATAAACGGCGAGCTCGTCACCGGCGAGATCGGCGAAATTGAGGTCGGAGACCGGATCGTATACAAAATAGTTCTGGAGAATACCGGAAATGTTTTGCTCAACAGCAGCAACAAAAGCATCAAAGACATGCTGGGGGACACCGAGCTTCTCCTGTACAGGGACCCCGAATGCGAACCCGACTCCTCGCAGCGGTACTATAATATCGGCGACATCTGGCCGGGCGATTCGGAGACGATGTACGCGGCTTACACCGTGACCGCGGACGACATCGGCGCCGCGCTGACGAATACCGTCACCGCCACGTCCGATACCCTCTCCGCCACAGACACCTGCACCATTGAGGTCGAACCGGAAAAGGACTACTCCGTGACCATCGCCCCGGCGGACATTGTGGCTTACACCGGCGGCCGGGGCTACGGCTCGGTAGTCGGCGGGGACGGGCAGCTGCATGATTCCGTGGAGGGCCTGCCGGAGCCCGGCTACCACATCTCCCTGAGCGAGGACACGATCGAGTGGCTGGCGGAGCAGGTCGGCAGCATAGAGCCCCAGGACCTGAGCGAATACCTCGCCTTCACCTACGATGACGGCGACGTCACCCGGCGCTGGGAGCTCGAATACATGGGCATCTACGAGAGCGACGCCGAGACCGGCGACCCCCTGCGGTACGTCTACCGCCTGAACTCGACCGGCGACGCACCCCCTGTGAGGCTGCAATACTGGGACGGCAGCAGCTACGTATTTGACGACGACATCGACATGAGCGAGACCGCCGTCAACGCCTCCTATACGATGTCCCTGTACCCCGGCAGCCTGGATCAGGGCCTGGTCAAGGCCGTGCTGACCGTGGGCGATGAGTCGATAGAGGCCGAGGCTCTCGCCGGCACGGGCACCCTCACCGTGCTCAGCACCGTAAACAAGGACGGGAACACGACGGAAATCGGCGGCGATGCCGGTGCCGTGAACGGAGGCTCCGTGACGGCAGTCGGAGACGCCGCGTATTACGTCAATGACACCGAAGTGCCCATAACCGACCCCGAGCGCGTGAAGCTGCTCGTGGACGAGGTGTCCAACAGCGGCGAGTACGTAGAGGCCATGGCCGGGGACGCCATGGATACCGTCATGAGCGAATATGGCCTGGACGGCGCCGGCTGCGAGACGTTCTACCTCGATCTAGTGGACACCGAAAACGGCAACGCCAAAGTCACGATGGGCGCCGGCGACAGCCTGAAGATCTACTGGCCCATCCCCGAGCAGGCCGGCAGCAGCAGCCGCCTCTATGTCGTGCACTACTACGGACTTGATCGCACCGAGACGGACGCCGGCGCGGAGCTCAGCGCCGAGCCCAGGCATGTGCAGCAGGCCGATATCGAGCTGGTCGGCGGCGTGCGTTATGCGGTCTTTGAGGTCTCCAGCTTCTCCCCCTTCGCGCTGGTCTGGGAGGAGAGCGTGGACTCCCCGCTGCCCATCATCCCGCCCGTCACGCCCTCGGAGCCCGTCTACACGCCGAACTGGCTGAACACTACGGACCACGTCTCCTACATCATCGGCTACTCTGACGGTACGGTGAAGCCCGGCGCGGGCATCACGCGCGCGGAGGTGGCGACCATCTTCTTCCGCCTGCTCACCGACGGAGCGCGCGAGCGCTTCTGGAGCGAGACCAACGCCTACTCCGACGTCGCCGCCGGAAGCTGGTACAACATCGCCGTCTCCACCCTCAGCAACATGGGCATCCTCGGCGGCTACGAGGACGGCACCTTCCGTCCCAACGCCTCCATCACCCGCGCCGAGTTCGCCAAGATCGCCGTCAGCTTCTTTGACTGGGCCGACGTATATGCGGTCAACAGCTTCGTCGACGTCCGCGACAGCGCCTGGTACGCAAACTACGTCGCCGTTGCGGCTGAGATCGGCCTCATTGAGGGCTACGGCGGCAATGTGTTCCGCCCGGATGCGACCATCACCCGCGCCGAGGCCTGCACGATCATCAACCGCACCCTCGGCCGCAATCCCGACGTCGACCACCTCCTCCCCGTCGGCCAGATGAACACCTGGCCCGACAACTCCGACACCGGCGTCTGGTACTACGCCCAGATCCAGGAGGCCACGAACAGCCACGACTACCGCTGGCTCGGCGACATCGAGCAGTGGACCGCCAAGCTCGCCGACCCCGACTGGGACAAGCTGCAATACTGAGCACCCAAAGCAAAAGCTCCCGCCCTCACGGGCGGGAGCTCTTTTTGTTTTCTGCGTCACTGCTCCGGCAGGCTCTCCCGGCGCAGTATCGGCGGGCGGAACCTGAGGAAGATGATGAGCGAGAACACGACGTTCAGGCTGTCGGCGGTCACCTGCGACCAGACCAGGCCGTTCATGCCCACCACGGTGTTGAGGATGTACAACATCGGGATGTTGAAGCCCAGCCAGCGCACAACGCCCAGCAGCAGGGAGATGCGCCCCTTGCCGAAGGCCTGGAACAGGTAGACGGTGAAGAAGCTCATGAACATCAGCGGCGTGGCCAGCACGCGCGCCCTCAGGAACGAGGCGGCGAGCGCCACGGTGTCGTCGTTGTCCAGGAAGAGGCGGGTCAGCTCCGGCGCGAAGAGCTCGTAGAGCAGGATGCTCACCGCCGCCGTCACGAGGCCTATGGCCAGCGAGAGGACTATCGTGTCCTTCAGGCGCTTGCGGTCGCCGGAGGAGTAGTTGTAGCCCACCAGCGGCATCATGCCCTGGCAGATGCCGACGCCGACGTTCAGCGGGAAGCGCTCCACCTTCAGCACTATGCCGATGGCGGCCAGCGCGAGGTCGTTGTAGGTGGTCATCAGCTTGTCGAGGATGACGTAGTCGAGGTCAAAGAGGAAGCTCGTGACCGCCGACGGCACGCCGACGGCGAACACGGCCGCTATGCTGGCGCGCTCCGGCATGCCCACGCGGGGGTTGAAGGTGATGATAGAGCCCCGGCCGCTGTGCAGCAGGATGATTATGAAATAGATGCAGGCGATGCAGTTTGAAAGGCAGGTCGCGACGCCTGCGCCGAGCACCTCCTGCCCGTCCGGCAGCAGCACGAACATGAAGAGCGGGTCGAGCGCTATGTTCAGCACGCCGCCGAGGACTATGCCGAAGCCCGCCGCCGTGGAGCGGCCTATGCTGCGCAGGAGGTTGGAGAGCACGTTTGAGAGCACGGTGGGCACGCCGCCGGCGACGATGACGCACAGGGCGTACTGCCGCGCGTACTCAAAGGTGTTGTCCCCCGCGCCCAGCACGTCCAGGATGGGCCGCATGAACACGCCCATGACCAGCGCGAAGAGCGCCGAGATGGCGAGGCCGAGGTAGAGCGAGAAGGTGCTCACGCGCCGGGCCTCGTCCTCCCTGCCCTGGCCGAGCAGCCGGGAGACCAGCGAGCCCCCGCCGACGCCCGCGAGGCCCGCGATGCAGATGCTGATGTTGAACACGGGCAGTATCAGCGACGTGGCGCCGACCATGTACGGGTTGTGCGTCTGGCCGACATAGAAGGTGTCGGCCATGTTGTAGATAAGTACGATAAGCTGGCTGATGACGGAGGGGAGTATCATGATGCTCAGCGCCCTGGGCACCGGCAGGCTCCTGAACACTTCCTCCCGCGACGGCTTGATCTTCTGACTGATCAAGTTTACCACCGGGTTTCATGTTATTTAGCCTAGTAATTATGGCACCTCTCCGCCGCCTTTGCAAGCGGGAATTTGGTTTTGGCCCCGACAGGCCGCCCATTGGTCGGCAGCGCGGCCAAAAAAGAACATCCTGCGCCGCAAGGGACGCAAGATGTTCTCAGGGGAAATGGGAAGGTGACTAAAAGGCGGATGATGTTATGTCAACTACTCTGCCAGCATCTCTCTGAGGTCCGGCGCAAAATACAGCTCAGCCTCGGTCTTGCGCCTTATCTCCTCCTCTGTGACTCCGGGGGCGACCGCGACCACTGTCAATTTTCCCGGGGCGCACTCGATGATGCACAGCTCAGTGACGATGGCGTTGACGCATCCCACCGCGGTCAGGGGCAGGGTGCAGTTTTTGACGATCTTCGGCTCACCGGCCTTGTTGCAGTGCTCCATGGCTATGATGACGCGCTTTGCCCCGCTGACTATGTCCATGGCGCCGCCCATGCCGTTTAGTTTCTTGCCCGGGATCTTCCAGTTTGCAAGATTGCATTCCTGATCGACCTGGAGGGCGCCCAGGACGGTGGCGTCCAGGTGGCCTCCACGTGCTATGGCAAAGGCCATATTGCTGTCGAAGCAGGCGGCGCCGGGTATCAGGGTTATCACTTCGCCGCTGGCATTGCAGAGGTCGCGATGCACTGTGCGCCAGCTTCCAAGCTCCCCTCCGCAAGTCTCCATCCAGGCTATTACGCTCTCACGTGAGCTGTCGTCCCACGGATAGCCGCCGGCCTTATCAGCACCGACACAGCCGTTCTCGGCATGAAAGAGCACCGTCATGCCGTCCGGAACAAAGGTACTTGCTAGAGTAGGAATCCCCACGCCCAGGTTCACAACGTCCCCGTCGTGGAACATGTTTGCCACATTCTTGGCTATAAAGCTGCGTTTGTCCATCAGTACATCGCTCCTTCTGCCAGCACGACATAGTCAACGAAGATCCCGGGAAGGTGCACGGCGTCAGGTTCTATGTCGCCCACAGGCACGAGCTTCTCCACCTCGAGGATCACGGTGTCCGCCGCGGTCGCCATGCTCATGTTAAAGTTGCCTGCCGTGAGTTTGAATACCGCGTTGCCCATCGGGTCCGCCTTATAGGCCTTCACCAGCGCTACGTTGCCGCGCAGAGGCAGTTCGAGCAGATACTTCTTGCCGTTGATGATCTTGGTCTCCTTGCCCTGCTCCACCTCTGTGCCGACGCCTGTCGGGGTATAGAAGCCGCCCAGGCCCGCCCCGGCCGCGCGGATACGCTCTATCAGCGTGCCCTGCGGGACGAACTCCAGCTCCAGTCTCCCCTCCATTATCGCCGACTCGACCGCCTTGTGGCTGCCTATGAAGCTCACTATGATCTTTTTGAGCTGGCCGGTGCGCAGCAGGGCCTCGGGGCCCTGCACAAAGCTGAGCCCGCCGTTGTGCATGTCCTCTGTGACAAGCGTCAGCCCGTCTATTTCCGGTCTCTTTGCCAGCTCGTACAACAGATGCATCGGCGCGCCCACGTTGCCGAAGCCGCCCAGAAGCACCGTGTCGTTTTTCTTTACCTTGTCTATGGCAGACTGGATATCAATTACTTTGTTCATTGCCATATCTGCAGCTCAGCTTATATACTTTCCGTCCAGACCCACTCCATTGCGGACGACCCAGGCTTCCTTGTATTTGCCCTCGAAGCATTTCACGGCGTTCTCCACGGATATCTGGTATATCAGCTCGAGAGAGGTATCGCTCTGGAAGCCGCTGTGGGGATTGATGATGACGTTGTCGCGTCCGAGCAGCGGGCACTTGCTGAGGTACTCGGCATCCGGGAACTCGGACTCGAGCATGTCCAGTCCGGCGCCCCGCACAAGGCCGGTATCCAGCGCCCAGGCCAGGGCCTCCTCGGAGATCATGGGGCCTCTGCCCTCGTTGATGATGAAGGGCTTTTTCTTCATCTTTGAGAAGGCCTCACGGTCGAACATATGTACGTTGTCCTCGGTGAGGTTCATGTGGATGGAGATGACGTCGGATTCGGCGAATATCGTGTCGAGGTCCACGAGCGTGGCGCCCGCCGCCTCTGCGATCTCGGGGGGCAGGAAGGGGTCATAGGCCAGGATCTTCATCCCGAGCCCCTTGCCGGCGATGCGCGCCACATGGCGGCCGATCCTGCCGAGGCCGACGATGCCCATGGTCTGGCCCTCCACGCGCTGCTGATGCTGCACTACGGTGCAGTCCCAGACCTTGTCCTCCTGTATGGAGCGGTTATATATGAGCGTGCCGCGCTGCAGGCAGAGCATGGTGGCTATCGCGTTCTCAGCGGTCTCCTGGGTGCAGTAGTCGAGGATGGACGCCACGGCGATGCCCTTTTCAGCGGCGTAATCGAGGTCGACCTCATTATAGCCGGTGGACTGGAAGGAGATGCATTTGCATTTCTTGAGAGCGTCTATCTCCTTTTTTCCGAAGTAGACGTAGCTGTTGATGACTACATCCGCGTCCTCCAGGAGCTTGTAGAACTCAGCGTTGTCGCCCTCCGCTTTCATGTCGGCTATGACGACGTCCCAGCCCTCCGGGATATATTTGCGCTCTTCAAGGTGCAGCATACCATTGCTGCCCGGGTCATTAGTAAATACCATTTTCATATTTTCATGCCTCCTTTTTCTTGTATTAGCACGGATATTTATCAATCGGCGCTCTTTTCCGCTGCGATGGAGCAGAACAGCTCCGCCTTTCGCTGGTCTTCAGGCGTGGGCTTTCCGAACAGGGTCAGAGCCATAAACGACAGGAACGAGGATACGAGCCCCGGCCAGAGCGCGTCAGTCTCGAATATCGGGGCGACGTCCAGCGCGCTGCATATGAGCCAGACCAGCACTACGGCCATGGAAATGATGATGCTGACGAAGGCGGCCTTTGCCGTGGGCTTTTTCCAGAACATGCCGAAAACCGTTGGGAAGAACAGACTCGCGGCCTGGAATGTGAACGCGAGGAGCAGCAGGCTGACTATGTCGTACTGCCACCAGGCCAGCACCGCTCCCACAATGCCCGCGACGAGGGACGAGATCACCGCCAGCAGCTTGACGGTGCTGTCCTTGGCCTTCGGGTTGACGCGGTCGCGGTAGATGTCCACGCTGACGTTGGCGGCGCAGCAGTTTATGGACACGACGCCTGTGGACATTATCGCCGCAAAGACGCCCACCAGCACAAGGCCGGATATGCCGCTCGGGAAATAGGTCATGACCAGCGCCGCATATGCGCTCGTGCCCTCCGGCAGCTCCGGGATCAGCACCTTTGCGGACATGCCCATGTATGTGGCGCCGAACGCGATGAACACTATCGACAGCGCGGCCCAGAGAGTTCCGTTCTTCGCGATCCTGGGGCTCTTTGCGGCAAACGAGCGCTGATAGCTGTCCATGCTGGTGTAAAACGAGAAGACCGAGCTCACTCCCAGAGCTATTATGGTTGCAGGTCCATAGCGTCCCAGGTCGAACCATTCGCTTGGCAGGGCAGACACCCCTCCAAAACCGCCCATAGCTTTGGCCGACAGAGGTATGCCGAGGACAACTGTGCCGAGTATTATCAGTATGAATTGTACCCAGGTAGTATAGGTGATCGCAAGTATTCCTCCTATCGCGGAATATGCCACCGTAACCACTGTGCCGATTATAAAGCAGGTGAACACGTCCCAGCCGGTCATCGTGGCCAGCATACTCGCAAGCGCCACGAGCTGGCTTGCAAGAAAGCCTATGCCGGCAAGAAAGGTGCAGACTATTACGAGTATACCCGTTCTGTTGTCATATCTGCTGGTGATGAGAGCCGGGTATGTGATATCCTTCAGCTTGGCGCCGAGGCGCTTTACGAGCTTGGTGAAGGTCATGCCGAACAGGAACGTCCCTATCGCCAGGATAAAAACGTACCAGCCGCCCGATATACCCAGATCGTATCCGTCGGTGGCAGTTCCGACGATCGACGCGCCGCCTATCCAGGAGGACATCCACATTGCTGCAAGCGAGAATGTTCCAAGCTGATTGCCCGCAACAAAATAGTCGTCAGTAGACTTGTTTTTGCGCATGGCCAGAAGGCCAAGCAGCAGCATCAATGCAAAGTACGCGACTACTATTATTGTATCAGTTATACCCAGCGAACCCAAGCGATCTCCCCCCTTTTTGTTTTATTTCCGGCCCTGCCTCATGCAGGGCCGGTCGTTTTGTAGGCGCGTCAGAGCTGCTGCTCCGCGACCGCGACACCGCGGCGGAAGCAGACCTCGTTTTTGGGGAACTCCTTGCCCTTCTTCTTGAAGAAATAGTAGTTGACGGCCGAGCACATCTCGTCCACGTCGAAGTCCGGATATGCGCAGGCCAGCGCCCCGAGCATCACGAGGTTGAGGCCGTGTATGTTGTTCTCCTCCTCTGCGATATCGTTGGCGGGCACCTTGATGACCTTCACGTCGTCCCTGTACTTGCGGTCCGGCTCAACGAGGGAGCTGTTGACCAGCAGCAGGCCGCCCGGGCGCAGCATGCCCTCGAATTTGTCTATCGCGGCGTTGTTGAGCGTGAACACGATGTCGGTGGTGCCGGCGCCGCAGTAGGGGCTGGGGATCTCCTCGTCGCTTATCTTGACGTTGCAGTTGGCGGTGCCGCCTCGCATTTCTGAGCCATAGGACGGATACCACGTCACGCACTTGCCGGCCTCCATGCCCGCATCGGCCAGAATGAGCCCGGCGGTCAAGACGCCCTGTCCGCCGAATCCGGAGCAAATTATCTCTGTCATGGCCTTATTCTCCTTTGTCGATAAATTCACCGAGCTCGTAGAACTTTTCCTGATGCTCGCGCATATAACTCAGCGCCTGATATGCCCGGTCATCCGGGAAGCCCCAGTTCGTGGGGCAGGGCGACAGTATTTCCACCAGGCAGAAGCCCTCGCCGTTGAGCTGCTTTTGCAGAGCCTTCTTTATCATCTTCTGCGCGCTGAGGACGTGGGCAGGAGTGCTGACCGAGCCGCGCGCAAGATAGGCGATGTCGTATTCCCTCAGCGTCTTCACCACGTCGAAGGGATGGCCGTTTATGTTGATGTCGCGCCCGAAGGGGGACGAGGTCGTCTTCTGCCCGGGCAGCGACTCGGGGGACATCTGGCCGCCCGTCATGCCGAACACGCAGTTGTTCACCACCAGCGCGAGGATGTTTTCATTCCTGAGCGCGCAGTGTATCGTGCTCTCCATGCCTATCGAATAGGCCGAGCCGTCGCCGGGGTGGGCGACCACTATGTCGTTCGGCCGCACGCGCTTTGCGCCGGCTGCAACGATTATCGGGCGTCCGTGCGCCGCGCCTATGCTGTTCCAGCTCACAACGAACTGTCCGAGGGAGCCGCACGCGACGTCCTCCACCAGTATCATCTTCTCGTCGAGCCCGAGCTCCTGCACGCACTCGGCGAGCATCCTCATGATTATGCCGTGTCCGCATCCGGGGCACCAGCCTATGGATTCCTCAGGGTTGAGACTAGCGGGTACTTTCAGGTTCATTGTCACACCTCCTCAGTGCTTCTTCAGCATTTCCGCGGCGATGTCCAGTATCTTCTTTTCGGAAGGTACCTCGGAGAACTCGCCGTAAGACTCAACGGGACGCCTGTTGCCGCACGCGAGTATAACGTCGTCGGCCATCTGGCCGAGGATGTTCATCTCAACGGTCAGGAAGCCCTTGACCTGCTCGCCCAGGGCGTCAAAGGCCTTCTGCGGGAAGGGCCAGAGCGTTATCGGCCTTATCAGGCCCAGCTTCATGCCCTGCGCGCGCGCCATCTTGACGGCGGACTTGGAGACTCGGGAGCTTATGCCATAGGCGACGAGCACTATCTCGGCGTCCTCGGTGTTCACCGACTCCCAGCGCTGTTCGTTTTCCGTTATGGCCTTATACTTGTCCCTCAGATAGGTGATGTACTTGTCCGGGCCTATCTTGTAGTACGTGTTCATGACGATGCGCTGCTTTTCTCCGGCGCGCCTGCCGCGGATGGCCCAGTCATAGGTGTCGATGTCGTGCTCGATCATCTCGGGCAGCTCCACGGGCTCCACCATCTGTCCGATGGCGGCGTCGGAGCCGACTATGACGGGATGCGTATACTTTTCCGCCAGATCGAAGGCTATGTAGGCGAGGTCGGCATTTTCCTGCACAGAGGCCGGGGCGAGCACGATGGTGCGGTAGTCGCCGTGTCCGCCGCCGCGGGTGAGCTGCCAGTAGTCGCCCTGTCCCTGGAATATGTCGCCGAGGCCGGAGCCGATGCGCATTACGTCCGCGATGACCGCCGGGACATCATATCCGCAGAGGTAAGATATGCCCTCCTGCTTCAGGGAGAAGCCCGGGCCCGCAGAAGTGGAGAGCGCCCTGGCTCCGCAGCTGGCCGCGCCGAAGAGCATGTTCACGCCCGCCAGCTCCGATTCCGTCTGCACGAACTGGCCTCCTACCTCCGCCATCCTCCAGGACATATACTCGAGTATCTCGGTCTGAGGCGTTATGGGATATCCGCTGAAGAAGCGGCAGCCGGCTCTGAGGCACGCTTCCGCAAACGCTTCATTGCCTTTCATCAATACTTTTGCCATTTGCTTTGCCTCCTCAATCTGTCAGTTCGAACACATAGTCGGGGCACATCCTGTAACATGTGCCGCACTTTATGCATTTGTCCTCGTCGATGGCCACGATCTTGTAGCCCTTCTCATTGATCTTGCCAGAGTCATAAAGTGCCTTCTTTGGGCAAACGCTCACACAAATGAAGCAGCCTTTGCACTTCTTTGTGTTCAGCACGATTTTTGCCATACGCTTTTTACCCTCCTTGATTATACTTGTGTGTTTGACCTTTAAGCCTTGGCCGCGGCGCGGCTCATTTTTTTGTCCCTGATGACAAGGATGATGGCCGCCGCTGCGCCGAGGACCGCTATGCAGATGAGCATTATGAAGATGTTGTCATAGGCCCGGCTGAGGTTGTCGGCATGCTTGTCCAGCCACCAGCCGCAGACGAGGGGTATCGCAAACTCGGTAAGGTTGAAGCCGAGGTAGGAGATGAGCGCTATCGCCGTGCCGGCAAGCTCTCTCGGTATGTGCGCCTGCTCCTGCGTGGCCCACATCGTGCCCTTGGCCATGAGGCAGAAGAACGCAAGTATCAGGGTGAACGCAGTGGCTATGCCGACGACGTTCGGAGTGTCGGGCGAGAGGCTCCAGACGTAGGCTATGAGGCCGATGCACATCACGAGGCATATCGCATTGAACAGCGACGCCGATTTCAGCTTGGCCGCGATGGCGCCGCCTATCGGTCCGCCGATGACCTTCATGCCGTAGCTCCGGAAGTTCGACATGGCGGCTGAGAACACGACCGCCGCACCGAGCACGCCGGTGAAATAGGAGGTGAAATATGTCTGCGCAAGGTAGATGCCGTATGCGCCGATTATGACGCACGCGACCAGCCAGGTGCCGGGGTTCTTCGCAACGACCAGCGTATCCTTCAGGACGTTGCGCTTCGCGGCCTTCACGGCCTCCTCGCCCTCGACCTCCTTGGCGTCGACTATGCTGCCCTCCTTGTAGCAGAACAGCATCAGGAACGCGCCTATTGCGGAAAACACGCCCATGCTGAGCATCGCGCCCTTCCAGCCGGCGACCTGATCGGCGAACATGGAGAATATGCCGATGGCGATGAAGTTGCCGATCATCGACGAGAAGCCGTGCACGCCCTCGAAGATGCCGAAGGTGCTCTCCTGCTTCTCAGGGGGTGCTGAGAGCCTGACCGCCTTCAGGGCCGCGGGCCAGAATGCAAAGCCGCCGGTTAAGCAGAAGCCGAACCAAACGATGAGCTGCACCGTGTATACCTTTGCAAACATTACGCTGAGTATGCACAAAGGCAGATTGGCGAACACCGACCAGAAAACGATCTTCTTTGCCGAGAACTTGTCTGCCAGCCAGCCTCCCGGCAGGCCCAGGAACACGCCGACTATTGCGCCAAAGGAGTTCAGGAATGCGAGCTCAGTGTTCGAACATTCCAGAGCCGCCAGCATGGCGTCGTAGAACAGGTATCTGATGTACACAGGGTTGTACACCGAGCCGTATGCCATGCCGACTGCGAATATCGCAAGAAATCGCCGCGCCGTCTCTTTTTTCATTTAAACGCCTCCCTTTCATATCCCTTCTTTTTTAGAGAACGCTGTTCTGTATTATGAAATTAAAAATTTGTTGTCCTGTTAAAAATAGAACAACAATTATCTAATTCTACGATACAGAACATCTCCGCTTTAAAGTATATTCCATGTCCCGCGAAATTGCAAGCGACATGCACTCGAAAAAAAACAGCGAAGTTTTTGTTCAGCTTATATATAATTTTCTATTTTGGCAGGTAGTTTTTACGAAATTTCAACAATGCATTAAGTTAAAACGCCAAATTGCCATTTTTCAGGCAATCTGGCGTTTCGTACTCCCGGCGGGAGATCATATTCCGTGTTCGATGTCGTGGACATGGGCTTTGAGCATTTCAGAGTATTTTGGAAGAATATCCGCTGTCATCCGTTCCTTGGGGCCGCTTATGCTGATGGCCCCCAGAAGGCCTCCCTCCTGCGAGCGGATGGGCACGGCTATGCAGCGCAGGCCCTCTTCGGCCTCTTCGTCGTCGACGGCGTAGCCCTGTTCCCTTATCTTTTGCAGCTGTAAACGCAGCACGTCCGGGTCTGTTATCGAGTGCGGCGTGCAGGCGTCCAGCGGCTTGCTCAGATACTCCTCCTGGTCGGCCTTGCACATCGTGGCCAGCATGGCCTTGCCGCTGGCCGTGCAGTGCATCATCTCGGTCGAGTCCCTGTAATTGCTCACGAACCTGCCGCTGTAATTGAGGTAATACACTCTCTCGGGAAGTATCGCGTCGAGGTAATATATCATCCTCTTCATGGGCACCGAGAGATACACGATCTCGCCCGCCTCATGCGAGATGGCCTGCATATGATACAGCGCCGCGTTGTGAAAGCTGAACCTGTTGCCGACAGCCCGGCTCAGGCGGACCACGCCTATGCCGAGGTAGTACTTGCCGCTTATCTTGTCCTGCTCCAGATAGTCCATGGAGACCATGGTACTGAGGATATTGTGCACATTGCTCTTGTAAAGGCCGAGCTTTTCGCTTATCTCCGTGACGCCGAGAGGCTGCTTCTCAATGAAGCAGTTCAGGACATCCATCATTTTCTTCAAGCTCTTGATCTTGACTTCCGCACCTTCTGCCATAAACAAATTATCTCCTTCGTATGCTGCTTGAACTCATATAAAACTCACAATTAATTTGCTTGATATATTATAGTATAGCACAAGGCCTCGGCGTTTTCCATATTTTATACGCCTGTGGCCGACCGAGTGCCGGCAAAGATGCGAAAGCATAAGCTCTACTAGATTTTGTTAGCAATGTGTTTAAAAAACAGAGGGCACGTTACTGAGCCCTCTGTTATGGAGCGGGCGAAGGGAATCGAACCCTCGTATCCAGCTTGGAAGGCTGGTGTTCTACCATTGAACTACGCCCGCGTACCTCGATATGTTACCATTCCCGGCGGCTGATGTCAACGGTTTTGTTGCGTCACAGCACGACTATCGTCACGCCGTTGTTGGCACTTTCGAGGTCGTGGTCGCGGCGGAGGTCGTCGCAGAGGGCGAAGGCGCGCCTCGTCGCCTCGTCGAAGATGGAAAAGCGCTCGCCCGGGATGTAGTCGCGTATCTTCCCGCGCGCCTTCTGCCGCTCGAGATACGCGCGCACCTCGACCCTTATCTTCCCGCCCTTGCCGCTCGAGCCGTAGCCGTGGATGAGCTTCACGGCCGAGGCGCCCAGCGTCCGGCCGTTCTCTATGGCGTAGGTCGCGCGGCGCACGGCGAGGTCGGCCGTCGGCATGTCGTATTTGATGTTGACCTCCTTGAGATAGCCCATGTCACGCCCTCTCGCGTATCGCGGAGCACTTGCACACCGCGGCGCACATGCCGCAGCCCGCGCATTTGGCCGCGTCGATGACCGGGCTGCGTCCGCTTATCGCCGGGCAGCCGAGCCTTCCGCAGGCGCCGCAGCGGCGGCAGCGGTTGGGGTCGGTCTCATACGTCCGGCCCGCGCCGCCACGATGGAGCAGCGCGCACTCGCCGCGGACTATCACTGCCCGAGCGCCGGTGCCCTCCGCCCTGAGCGCGGCTTCTATGCCGTTTACGTCGTTTGCCTCGAGCTCCACGGGCTCGAGGCCGCAGCGGCGGCAGAGCCCGGCGGGGTCTCCCCCGCCCTTTTTCTCGTCGACAATGACTAGCGTGCCGCCCGGCTCGGAAAGGAGGCGCAGGGCGCCCTCCGTGAGCTCCGCGGCGCCCGTGACGGCTGCGGTGTCGCGCACGGACTCGGGCATAGCGGCGGTGAAGCCCGCGAGGGCCGCTGCGGCGGTGCCCCGGCCCCAGGCGGCGTCCAGCGCCAGGAACGGCCGCTTTCCGCCGAGCAGCGAGCAGCCGCCGTCGCCTATCGTGCGCAGCCAGAGCTTGGCCGCGGCGTAATACACGCCCCTGTACGGGCAGCCGGGGCACATCTCCTCCCGCGCGCAGTCTGCGACGAAGCGCTCGGGCTGCTTATGGTACCTCCCCGTCTCCGGCGAATCGGCCTCGGCGGCGTAGTCCGCGTCCGGGGCGAGGGCGACGAGGGCGTCGCCGCTCTCGGAGGCGGCGAAGGCCTCGCGCAGGCTTGCAAAGTCCCCGCCCGCGCCGGGCATGAGCACGGCGACGCCGCCCGTGACGCGGCTATCGGGCAGCTCGACCGCCTCGCCGAGCGCGACGAGGGCGCGCCTCCCCGCGAGGGAGGCGCCGAGGGCGGCGTACACGGCGGTATGTGCGTCCGCGCAGCGGAACACGCGCATGTCCTCCGGCGCGGCGAGCTCCGCGCCCGAGGCGAAAACGAGCCGGCACCCGGCGGCATATGCACTTGAAACGGCCTTTTCGAGGCTCATCACTGCACCTCCCGGTTATATATAGGCTTGACGAATCTCCGGCCGCGCCACATGATGGCGGCCACGCTGGCGAGGCTTATGACCTGCAGCCCCGCGATGACGGAGCGGATGGGCAGGGCCTCGCCGAGGGCCCCGGCGACGAGCTGGCCTATGACGCTGCCGAGGGTGGTGAACATGAGGAACACGCCGTTGAAGCGGGCGCGGCGGCTGTCCGGCACATAGCTCTGCGTGGCGGAGATGCGGATATTGTACGAGTTTACGGCGAGGAAGCCCGAGACGAAGCACATCACGAGCATGACGTCCCGCGGCGCGAACACAAAGCCGCCCTCGAGGAAGCAGATGGAGGCGTAGACCGTGAGCGCGATGGCGAACTTGTGCTGCGGCTTATAGTGCACGCGGTAGTGCACGATGCCGCCGACGAAGCGGCCGACGACGTTCGCGGCCATGACGAGGACGTAGGCGTTCAGGCCCAGCGAGGGCTCGCCGCGGAAGAAGGGCAGCCACAGCGCGCTCGCGCCGCTGCCCACGAGCATGGAAAAGAAGAAGTAGACGGTTATGACCATCAGCCCCGGCTCGCCCTTGAGATACTCGATGCCCTCGCGGAACTCGCTGAGCATGCTGCCGTGCTCGCTGCGGACGTGGGTGTCCCCGCCCCTGATGCGGGTCTCGAAGCAGGCGGCGATGAAGAAGGTGGCCGCGTTGAAGGCGAAGAGCGGCTCGAGCCCGACGCTCTCGTACACGAAGGAGGCCACGGGCACCATGATGACGGCGAAGGGGTAGATGAGGCTGGATATCGAGTACGCCTTGGAGAAGCAGCCCTCGGGGATGAGCGTGGGATAGAGGCTCTCGTAGGCGACGGAATAGGTGCTGTCGATGCAGCCGATGACGAAGCAGAGCGCCAGAAACGGCCCGTAGCTGAAGAGGTCGGCCCTCAGCAGCAGGAAGATGCCGAGGTAGAGCGCCGAGGAGACGAAGTCGAGCGTGTATATCGCGCGCTTGCGCGAGTACGTGTCGAGGTACGGCCCGGCGACGAGGGGCATGACCACCTTGGGCAGGTTGTAGACCACCATATAGAGCGTGTAGAGGAACACGCTGCCGGTGTAGTCGAGCACGAGCAGGCTTATGGCAAAGCCGGAGACGGCGTTGCCGAGCATGGAGACGACGGTGCCGAGGGTGATTATGGTGAAATCGCGGGTCCAGAGACGGGGCTTCGGCGTCATGTCATTTCTTCCCGTGGTAGAGTTTTTTGGTCTGGTACTTGGGCTCGCAGGTGAGGTTCATGCCGAGGTGCTGGAACACGTTCTCGTCCACGCGGGAGAGGATGACGGTGGCGTGCACCTCGCAGCCGGCGAGGGAGGCGAGCTGGTCCATGGCCTTTTCGGCGTTGGGGTCGGTGACGGCGCAGATGGAGAGGGCGATGAGCACCTCGTCGGTGTGCAGGCGCGGGTTGTGGTTGCCCATGTGCTCCACCTTCAGGTGCTGTATGGGCTCGATGATGTTCGGGGAGATGAGCAGCACGTCCTCGGGAATGACGCCGAGGCGCTTGAGCGCGTTCAGCAGGCAGGCCGAGGAGGCGCCGAGCAGGGACGAGGTCTTGCCGGTGACGATGGTGCCGTCGGGCAGTTCCATGGCCACGGCGGGGGCGCCGGTCTCCTCCGCGCGCGCCAGGGCGGCGGGGACGACGGCGCGGTCCGTCGGCTTGGCGCCGATCTGGTTGAGCAGCATCTCGAGCTTGAACACCTCGCTCTGCTCGGAGAGGCCCTGGCGCACGGAGCAGAGGCTCTGGTAATAGCGGCGGATCATCTCCTGCTCGGAGGCCTCGCGGCAGGCCTCGTCGTCGGTTATGCAGAAGCCCGCCATGTTTACGCCCATGTCCGTGGGGCTCTTGTAGGGGCTCTCGCCGTAGATGCGCTCGAACATCGCGTTGAGCACGGGGAAGATCTCCACGTCGCGGTTGTAGTTTACGGTGGTCTCGCCGTAGGCCTCGAGGTGGAAGGGGTCTATCATGTTGACGTCGTCGAGGTCGGCGGTGGCGGCCTCGTAGGCGAGGTTCACGGGGTGCTTGAGGGGCAGGTTCCAGATCGGGAAGGTCTCGAACTTGGCGTAGCCGGCCTTAACGCCGCGCTTGTGCTCGTGGTAGAGCTGGGAGAGGCAGGTGGCCATCTTGCCGCTGCCGGGGCCGGGCGCCGTGACCACGACGAGGCGGCGGGAGGTCTCGATGTAGTCGTTCCTGCCGAAGCCCTCGTCGGAGACGATGAAGGAGAGGTTCGAGGGGTAGTCGGGTATCCAGTGCTGGAGGTAGACCTTGACGTCGAGGGCCTCGAGGCGCTTTTTGAACTGCTCGGCGGCCTGCTGGCCGCGGCAGTGGGTGATGGACACGCTGCCCACGTAGAGGCCGATGGCCTTGAAGGCGTCGATGAGGCGGAGCAGGTCGTCGTCATAGGTGATGCCGAGGTCGCCGCGGCGCTTGCTGCGCTCTATGTCGTCGGCGGAGATGACGATGATTATCTCGGCCTCGTCCTTCATCTCCATGAGCATGCGCACCTTGCTGTCCGGCTCAAAGCCCGGCAGCACGCGCGAGGCGTGGTAGTCGTCAAAGAGCTTGCCGCCGAATTCGAGGTACAGCTTCCCCCCGAACCGCGCGATGCGCTCGCGTATCTTCTCCGACTGAAGTCGGAGGTATTTGTCGTTGTCAAAGCCTATCTTGTGCATGTGTATGCTCACTCCCGATCCCCTGTTTTTCTTTTTCACACTTTCTTTATCATACAACAAACTCCCCGAGGCTTCAATCAGATTTTTGCCTTGTGCGTGTGCGCCGTTTTCTTGGGCAGAAGCCCCTCCCCCTACTGCCAATTCCACCCCATTTCTTTGCTCTTGCCCAAAGAAACGGGGTGGAGCCCCAAAGAAACGCGCTTTTGGAGGTGAGCGGAAGCTGATAACGACAGTGACGCCCGCGCAATCGACCAACCGCGCAAAGCGGCCATAACAAATCCCGTTCGCCCCCGGCGAAGGCAACCGCTCAGATGACCACCAGCCCCGCCCCAAGTCGGGCGAAGATGACCCCCGTCCACCGAGGCAGGAGCGCTCACGCGAATGGTGGAGCCGCCGGGGTAAAAAAGCGCTTTTCTTTGGCGGCTCGACACCGTTTCTTTGGGCAAGCACCAAAGAAATGGGGTCGAATCGCAGGGCAGGGTAACGAAAACCTCCCAAAGTAACGGCGCACACGTACAAGCGTAAAGAAAGAAGGGGGAAACCCCTTGATAGGGTTTCCCCCTTAGACCCCCTTCCTGATCTTATGAGAGCATAAAGAGAATTCCGCGCTCTGCGGAGCGCGGGCAGGGGCGCCGCCCCTGCACCCTGCCGCCTTTGAAAAGGCGGGCGAAACTTTCAGGCGCGCTTCGCGCGGGGCGCGCCGATTTTGGAGAAGGCGCGGAAGGTCATGGGCCACACGGCGGCGGCGAACAGGACTACGAGGAAATACCGCGCCGCGTCCGCGACGCCGCCTTCCCCGAGGAGCGCGTAGAGCGGGGCCTTCAGCGCCACGCGGATGCCCACGACTATGGCGAGGCCGAGCACGAGTTTCAGGGCCTGTCCCGCGAGCGGAGCCTTCGTCTCAAACCGGATATACCGCTGGTCCAGCCAGTACGAGAGCAGCAGCGCGCTCGCCGCGCCCAGCAGCTTGTAGCCGTTCTCCTTCCCCGACGCCAGATTCGCCGCGTCTATGTCCGCCGGGAAGCGCCACAGCTCCACATAGCACAGATACGCCACCGTCAGCACTATCATCCCAGCTATGATGCCGTACATCCGCTTCGGGTGCGCCTCTATGTCCCGGAACACCGGATACAGCGCCAGCATCAGCACCAGGCCCATCAAAAACGCCACGCCCACGTCCAGCGGCGTGTGCACGCCCAGATACATCCGCGAGAGACCGATGAGCACGACGATGACAAAGCACAGCACCCGCCAGCCCCCGCGCGTCCACATGCCCAGGCAGCCGAAGCTCGAGAACGCGTTTTGCGTGTGCCCGCTCGGGAAAGAGTAGCCCGTCGCCCCGGCGCGCGCGGATTCCACGATGGTGAAGTCCGGGTCGAGCACCCAGGGCCTCGGGATGCGGAAGCAGAGCTTGAGGAACTGGTTCGCTATCGTGCCCACAAAGCCCGTGGTCAGTATGTAGCAGCCGAGGCCCTTGCTCACGCACCAGTAGACCGCGATGGCCAGCGCCATGTACACCGTCTCGCCGCCGAGCTCCGTTATGACGCGGAACACCGCGTCCAGCGCGGGAGAGCGCAGACCCTCCAGAAAGTACAGAAACTGCATGCTTTACCTCCAAATTCAGCCCACAAGCCCCTCTATGAGGAGCTTTATGCCTATGCCGCAGAGCACCACGCCGCCCGCGATGCCCGCGGTCTTGCAGGACACGCCGGGGATCTTGCCGCCGACCATGCCGCCGATGAAGCAGAGCACAAAGGTCGTGCAGCCGATCATGACGCAGCTCGCCAGCAGAGGCACGTCCATGAACGCAAAGGAGATGCCAACCGCCAGCGCGTCCAGGCTCGTCGCGATGGCCATCACCAGCAGCTGCGAGTGCTTGAGCTGCGTGTGACATACCGCCTTGTCCCCGCCGCGTATCGCCTCCACCAGCATCTTCACGCCGACAAAGGCCAGCAGGAAAAAGCTGATGTACGGCGCGTAGGCGCTCACGAAGGAGCTCACCGTGCTTCCCAGCAGGTAGCCGATGAGCGGCATCAGGAACTGAAAACCGCCGAAATACAGCCCCAGCAGGGCCGCGTGCTTCGGGCCGAAGCCCTTGACCGTGAGGCCGCTCGTCACCGAGACGGCGAATGCGTCCATTGACAGACCGACGCCGATGAGTAAAATAGACAGCATAGAAACACTCCAGGTGGTGAGATTTTGGACTTGGAAAAGTATATGCGCGAGGCCCTCGCTCTTGCACGGGAGGCGGCGGAGGCGGGGGAGGTGCCCGTCGGCTGCGTGGTGTTCGACGAGGCGGGCGAGATTATCGGCCGGGGCCGGAACCGCCGCGAGGAGGCCCGCGACGCCTGCGCCCACGCCGAGGTCGAGGCCATCCGCGCCGCCTGCGCCGCGCGCGGGAGCTGGAACCTCTCCGGCTGCGGCCTCGCCGTCACGCTCGAGCCCTGCCCCATGTGCGCCGGGGCCATCATCAACGCCCGCATCTCCACCGTGGTCTACGGCGCGCGCGAGGCGAGGAGCGGCTCCGTCGGCAGCGTCATCAACCTCTTCGAGGAGAACTACGGCCAGAGGCCGAAGGTGTACGGCGGAGTGCTCCGCGGCGACTGCGCCCGCGTCCTCTCGGAGTTTTTTGCAAAGCTGAGATAAAGCGCCGCCCGGCGTCTGAGCCGGGCGGCATTTTTTTACTGCTTCTTTATGCTTTGACCGTGCCGTCTGCGTTGAAGAGGGGCAGGGGGGCCAGGGTGATGATGTCGTCCCTGTCCTTGGCGTCGCCCTCGGCCAGGACGGCCATCTTGCCGGCGATTATGCCGCCCGCGCGCTTCACCAGCTCCTCCATCGCGTGCAGGCTCTCGCCCGTGGAGATGACGTCGTCCACGATGAGGATCTTCTTGCCCTTTATCAGCTCGGCGTCCGCCGTGTCGATGACCAGCTTCTGGATGTGCATCGTGGTGATGGAGCGGACCTCGACCTCGAACACGCCGGTCATGTAGGCCTTGGCGCCCTTGCGGGCCAGGAAATACTTCTCCGCCCCGGACTGGCGCGCCATCTCATAGAGCAGCGGTATCGCCTTGGCCTCGGGCGCGATGAGATAGTCGTACTCCGGCGCGCGCTTGAGCAGCTCCGCCGCGCAGTGGACCGTGAGCTCGACATCCCCGAACATGACGAAGGCGCCTATGTAGAGGTCGTCCGTCACGCGGCAGAGCGGCAGGTCGCGCTTCAAGCCGGCGATGTCCATCTCGTAAGTCATTTGTATTCCTCCCAAAGAAAGTGTGTTTTAACGCCGCCGTGCGGCATACGATTTTCTTACAAACACACTAATTATACAGGAATGCCCGTCAAAATCAAGGATAATTTGCTCCGGCCCGGCGTTTTGCCGGACGGATTTGCAGCCGGGGGTCGCAAAAAATCGACAAAATATTGGCACACCGGCAAAGTGCACAAAAATTTGACAGAAAAAATGAATTTTATGGTTCTTATATGAGTATTTTGAATAAAGAAAATTTATAGACAAATTAAAGACTTGTAAATGTCGCTTCCATGGTGTAAATTATAAACACGGGGACGAGGGATACGTCCCCCTGGATTGGGAGAGCCGGCGCGCGGATATCACGCCGGCTAATTTAAAATTTGGGAGGGAAATCAATGGATCAAAAATCTCAACACCTTGAACACGAACGCGGTTCATGGGGAACCAACTTCGGCTTCCTGATGGCTGCCGTCGGCTCGGCGGTCGGCCTCGGGAACATCTGGGGATTTCCGTACAAGATGGGCCGCTACGGCGGCTTCGCGTTCCTTATCGTCTATCTGCTGCTCGTCATCTTTGTCGGCGCGGTCGTCATGCTCGGCGAGCTGACGATGGGCCGCAAGACCGGTCTCGGCGCCGTCGGCGCTTACGGCGCGTTCAGCAAAAAGCACAGGTGGGTCGGCTACATAGGCGTCGCCTCGGCCTTCTTCCTGCTGACGTTCTACAACGTCCTCGGCGGCCTGGTCATGCGCTACATGATGGGCTTCCTGCTCGAGCTCATGGGCGTGGACGGCTTCAGCGGGCAGGAGATGAGCTTCTGGAACTACATCCTGCACGACTACGGCTCGATTGTGTTCTTCAACATCCTGTTCGTCGTCTGCAACATCGTAATCGTCATGGGCGGCATACAGTCCGGCATAGAGAAGTTCACCACAGTCGCCATGCCGGCGCTCTTCTTCATGCTGCTCTTCGTCATCATCTATATCGCCACGCTGCCCGGCGCGGGCGAGGGCTTCATTTACATGTTCAGGCCCAACTGGGAGCCGCTGAGTACGGCTTCGGGATTCTTCGAAGTTGTAAGGGTGGCGGCAGGACAGATGTTCTTCTCATTGTCGCTCGGCATGGGAGCCATGATAACCTACGGCTCCTACCTCGACAAGAAGGAGGACATCCAGAAGAACTCCTGGATAATCCCCGCCTGCGACACGACCGTCGCCGTCATGGCAGCCTTGGCTGTTCTTCCCGGCTGCGCCGCCTTCGGCCTCGACTACGGCAGCGGCCCGGGCCTGCTGTTCAACACCATGCAGAACGTCTTTGTCAGCATGGGCACCTTCGGAAACCTCATAGGCTTCCTCTTCTACTTCCTCGTCTTTATAGCGGCCATTACCTCGTCGATATCGCTCTATGAGGTCATAGTCACGAACCGCCTGGACAACGCCCGCGAGAAGGGCAAGAAGGCCAACCGCGCCAAGATAATCTGCGTCGCCGCGGTCGTCACCACCATCATCGGCCTGCCCGTCGCGCTCGACGCCATCGGCGGCTGGTTCTCCGGCGAGCCCGGCCTCATCCCGGCGCCGTATCAGCTGCTGGGCTATGAGTTCGGCGCAGAGGGAGTCCCGATGTTCATCGACGCGTGGCTCGACTTCTTCGACGTGCTCTCCGAGGGCATACTGATGCCGCTCGGCGCGCTGATTATGACGGTGCTGATTGGATGGGTGTACAAGACGGACTTTGTCCGGGCCGAGTGCGAGGCCTCCGGCCACAAGTACCGTCTCGCGAAGGTCTACGAGATATGCTTCAAGTTCATCACCCCGATAGGCGTCGCCATCGTCCTCATCGGCCAGATCATGGACTTCTTCCTGTAAGAAAAAGCGCAAACCTTATACACAAAAAAGCCCCCGCCGTACGGCGGGTGCTTTTCTCATTGCCCGCGCTCTTGCTCACGGGCTGTGCTCCGGCGGCGGGTCAGGCCCCGGCCGGCCGGGCGCGGAGCGGGCTAGGGCAGGGGGAGGCGGGCCGTCCTCCGCAATCCGGACATAAGGAAAGCGCCCGGCTGGTCAGGCCGGGCGCTCCCTGTCAAAAAAGAGAGACCTGCTAATAAAAGTCAAGTAGAAATTTCAGATTTTTAGAGAAGCAAAAAAG
>ERZ1106963.597-NODE-597-length-51336-cov-9.417972_pt1 | contig 51336 bp, 40 predicted proteins | sample MGYA00403681_ERZ1106963 | MGnify/ENA primary metagenome ERZ1106963 (study PRJEB35170, sample SAMEA104062407) | human gut metagenome | biome: human gut; feature: human-associated habitat; material: faeces | place: Denmark | collected 2012-05-03 ...
GTAAGGTAATATCGGGATCGTCTTTTTCGGGGACGGTAGGCTACGTGATGAAAGAAGAATCCCAGATATTGGAAGCCGAGGGCATTACGCCTCCGGAAGTGAAGGACATGGTGCAGGACTTCAAAGACCAGGCCTTATTGAACCCGCGGCTGAAAAACACCGTCGGGCATATCTCGCTGTCTTTCTCACCCAAAGATGCCCCGCGGATGACCGACGCCCTGATGACGCAGATCGCAAAGGAGTACATGCAGAAGATGGGCATCACCGATACGCAGTATCTATTGGCGCGCCATCTCGACCAGCCCCATCCGCACTGCCATCTGGTCTACAACCGGGTCGGAAATAACGGGCAGACCATTTCGGACAAGAACATCAAAATCCGAAATGCCAAGGTATGCCGGGAGTTGACCGAGAAACACGGGTTATATCTCGCACCGGGAAAGGACGATGTACGGCGGGAGCGGCTGCGCGAACCCGACAAAACCAAATACGAAATCTACGATGCGATCAAAGGCAGTCTTCCCAAGTGCAAAAGTTGGAACGAACTGGAAGGTAAGTTAAAAGATCAAGGTATTACAATGCGATACAAGTATTGCGGAAATACCGACCGCAAGCAGGGTGTCCTGTTCTCGAAAAACGGATTCGAGTTCTCCGGCTCGAAGATCGACCGGGCTTTCAGCTTTACAAAGCTCGACCGTCATTTTATCCACGCACAGCAGCAGACCCAATACCGAACAACGCTTGTTGGAAACCTCTCGGCGGCGGCAGGCAATTACCGTTCGGCATTTGCAGGGCTGTTCGGTGGTATGGGCGGTGGTACACGCGAAGAGCCGCCAGCGGTAAACCTCGGAAAGGCAGGCGGGATTCCGCTGCCGCCAGCCGGTTCGCCCGTCGGAGTGTCCGCCGAGCAGTTACAGCGCAAGCCGGGAGAAAGTCCCGAAGAGCATATAGCACGAATCACGGCGCTGCTCAACGCCGCGGCCGAGGCGATGGCAATAGCTGCGATGGAATACCGACGCAGACTCGAAGAACAGAAAAGAAGACATAAAATGAGATTGTAACCCAATCAGAAAATTTCAAAAACCATAAGAATATGAATGACGAAAATAAGAGCGGTCTCTCGATCGAAATGTATGAAGACCTCAAGGAAACGCTCGTCAAGGCCGTCAAAAGCACCAAAGCCGGCGGCGCAGGAAACGCAGGTTTGGATAATGTCCAGCTGGAACGGATCGAACGGCTGATAGAGGCCGCGGAGCGCTCGCAGGACCAGGTAAACACCTGCTCGAACACCTGCAACGGCATACAGCTTTGCCCGGAGTAAAAACCGAGCAGGAGCGGGAATTTACCGACAGATACAACACGCTGCTGACGCAATTGGCGGGCAAACTGGAGGTGATCGACAAGGAGAATCGAACAATAATTACCGAAATTCTAAATTTCAAAAAGTCTTTATCTGAATTCAAGAACGAAGTTGATACGACGAAATTCGAAAAGCTCGCCAACAATACATTATGGGAAATGAAAACCCAGATACACTATCTCAAACAACCACCTATCGTTCTGAGAACGATCGTATTTCTAACAGTATTATCAATTCTGACAATATTGGCAACCGGGTATTTATATAGGGAGCGGAATGAATGGCGAGACGAGGCTACATATTGGTATAAACAGAGTGACCAATATAAAACGATACAAACCAATAAAAAATAATTTTTTTAACCCGTTGACTGAATTAGAAAATAATAGGATGTCAAATAAAAAGTTGTACATGATGGTGAAATTTAATAGCTCGATGATTGGTAATCTGTTAAGTTCCCACCGCCATATGCACAACTTCCTTGTAAATATCCAAAAGATTCAGGACATCCGCAAGCAATTTGCAACAAATCGAATAAACGAACACGGTAATGTACCCCGTTGTGAGGTTGTTCCCACCTTTTCTGATTTGGAGGTCATAGTCCTTTCCCTTACAGCCGAAGCATTCAGAACCTCCTCTTCAAAAGATTGACAGGATCTTCCGAGAGCATTCCCAATTTTATATCCAGAAGAGCGTTCAATTCCCGCCGCAAATTCACAGCTCCCTGCCGGGGCAAACTCGTGATGTCGTGGCTGGTGAACACCCATTGCCAATGCGGCCATGACCCTCCAGCGCAGCTATACCGACGACATCTCGCTGATGGCGTGGCTCCACGACTATATCTGGCCTTCGTGCGCGAACTGGCGAAATAGAACGGCATCAGGGCTTACACCCATGAAAAAGCGAAATTCGGAAATAGTAACGCAACTATCTCCGAATTTTTATGTCAGTGTTGTTTTTAGTTTGTCCTGCCGGGCGGTTCTTGCAATGTCAGCGTACCTGAAAGGGGCAGATCCTCCGACGATGTTCCCACGCTTATTTTCCATTCTCCGGCCGGTACGGACCAACCTCCCGTTTCGCCGCCCTGCCAGATCGCCAGGTCGCCGATCCGCAGTGCGATCGAGACCCGGCAGCTTTCCGAGGGACGAAGCAAAGCGGTCTTGCAATATCCCTTCAGTTCGACGGCGGGCCTGTCGGGCGTGCCTTCGGGGGCTGAGGCATAGAGCTGCACCACCTGCTTGGCGGGGTGTTTCCCGACGTTGCGGACCTGTACGCTTGCCGTGATTTTCTCCCCGTCACGTTCGAGTTTCAGGTCGGAGAGTTCGAACTCGGAATAGGTCAGACCGAATCCGAACGGATAGGAGACAGGCACCCCTGCGGTCGCATAATAGCGGTACCCGACATAAATATCCTCCTCGTAATTCGTATAGTCGATGTTGGGAATATCCGTGTATTTTACGGAGGTGCTGTAATGTTCGTACGATTGGTTGAGCCCGGTTTCCGGGACGTTGAGTGGGAAATTCTGCGCGGGTACGTCGGCGTAGCGGACCGGAATCGTCATCGGCAGATGACCGCTCGGCGAGACCTCTCCCGCGAGCACCGCGGCGACGGAATTTCCGCCCTCCTGCCCCGGTTGCCAGCAGATCATCACCGCGTCGGCCATATCCTGCCAGGAGGCCATTTCGACGACGCCGCAGATATTGAGCATCACCACCACTTTCTTGCCGGCGGCACGGAATGCCCGGCTGACGCTTTTGATGAGCGCCGTTTCGTCGGAGCGGAGCAGGTAGTCTCTTTCGATATGCCGGTCGAATGCTTCGGCCGAGGTGCGGCTGATCGTGATCACGGCCACGTCCGATTCCGCGGCGCCGCGTTCGATTGCGCTGTCGATTTCCCGGACCTCGTTCGGCCTCAGATCGTACAGGTACCAGGGCCGGACCGCCCTGATCGGTGCGAGCCGTTCGTTTTCCCGGCGTATCCATTCGACGTAGAGCGAATCGACCGCCGGGTTCAGCGTAAATCCACTGCGAAGCAGTCCGTCGCGCAGGTCCACGACGTAGGGTTTGTTGACGTCGCCCGAACCTCTGCCTCCCGCCGTGAACGCATAGGAGCCGACGCCGTAGAGTGCGATCCGTGCGGAGCAGTCCAGGGGCAGCGTCGCGTCGTTTTTCAGCAGCACCATTCCTTCGGCCGCCGCGTCGCGGGCCACGGCGGCATGCGCCTCGAGATCGGGGGCGTCCGAGTAGCGGTACCCGCTGAAACGCGGGGTCCTGAGCACCAGTTCCAAAATCCGCCGCACGCACCGGTCGATTTCGGGCTCTGTCAGCGAGCCGTCCTTCAACGCTGCCAGCAGCGTCTCGTACTGGACATTCATGCCGGGCTGGATCATGTCGTTGCCGGCTTTCACCTGCTTCACGGCGTCGAGCCCTCCGCCCCAGTCCGTCACCACGGCGCCCCGGTAACCCCATTCGCCGCGGAGGATGTCGGTCACGAGCTTCCGGCTTTCGGACGTGTACTCCCCGTTCACGTAGTTGTAGGAGGTCATCACGGTCCACGGGTCGCTTTCCCGAACGGCGATCTCGAAATTCCGGAGATAGATCTCCCGCAGCGCCCGTTCGCTCAGCCGGGCGTCGTTTCCCAGCCGGTTGATCTCCTGGTTGTTGACCGCATAGTGCTTGACGGAGGTGCCCACGCCCTCGCGCTGTACGCCCCGGACATAGGCCGCCGCGATTTTCCCGGCCAGCAGTGGGTCTTCGGAGTAGTATTCGAAATTCCGGCCGCACAGCGGATTGCGCATGATGTTCAGTCCGGGGGCGAGCAGCACGTCGACTCCGTATTCTTTGGCTTCGTTGCCGATCACGGCTCCGACGTCGGCGACGAGTTCGTCGTTCCACGAAGCCGCCAGGAGCGTCCCGATCGGAACCCCCGTGCAGAAATAGGTCTTTTCGTCGCCCTCCCGCCGCGGGTCGATGCGGACGCCGGCCGGTCCGTCGGCGAATACCACGGGGGTGATGCCCAGCCGTTCGACGGGATATGTCGTGCCGGCGGCGCCCGCGACGATCCGTTCCGTGTAGCCTACATCGGCTCGTTCGGCGTCCGAAAAGCTCCGCGACATGCCGACGATCAGGTTCGCTTTCTCTTCATGCGTCATTGCGGCGACGATTTCGTCGATATTCGCGGCGGAGAGTTTCAACGGTTTCCGCCGAGCCGCTCCGGCGTCCGCCGCCGTCAGAAGCAGCGCCGCACACAGGGCGACGGTCTTGAAATAATTGTACATCGTTTCGTTGTTTTAGTCGAGCATCTTTTCGAAAAGGTCTCCGTCCTTCCGGCCGATCGTGGAGCCTTCGGTCAGCTCCCAGTAGGAGGTCTGTATCTCCATCAGCGCCTGGGTCGTTACGATCCAGCTCTGTATCCATCCCGTAAGCGTCGAGAGCGCACCCCAGCCCGCATCGGCGTCGGAAGCCCAGTAATCCCAGTTCCTGTAGTTGAACGCCCGGAACCAGGCTCCGTCCACGTTCCTGACGCTGTCGCTCTTCACCTGAATGCGGGTCAGGAATTCGGAAAGTCTTCCGGCGGCTTCGGCGATCCCGGCGTCGCCTGTGGCGCGGGCGGCTTCGTTCAGTCCGAAGAAAGCGAAATTGCAGGTGTAAAGCATGTCGGCGACCGGGTCCCCGTTGTCGAAGATCAGCGGGGCCTCTTCCGTGCCGTAGGCTTCGTTCGATTTCACCCTGCCGAACGACCCTTTGGAAGCGTCGCCGAGCTCCTCCCGGACGGCTCCGCACGCCACCTGGTTCCGGAGGAACTCCTCTACCATGAATTGCAGCCATTCGCGGTGCTCCGCCGTCGGGGATACCCGGTAGAGCCACGCCAGGGGGAGGATCATGCGGGCTTTCTCCTGTTGGAGCCCGTTCGTCCACTTCCACTGCCCGGGATAGGCCTTCATCGTGCGGGAGATCGCGTCTTCGCACATCGCCAGCAGGGGCTCGTAGCCCGTCTGCCGGTAGAGCCAGAGGTAGCAGGCCCACATCCACGATTCGAAATGCGGGTGCGGATTCACGAAATCGAGCCGGCGGTAGTGCCGCCAGCCGTGTTTCTGCAAATCCTCTTTCAGCAGACGCTCGCCGCGGAATCCGTGGACGCCGGTCGTGCGGTAGTTGGCGAGGATCGCCTCGACGATCTTCCGGTCCCACTTCGGATTGCCGAGCAGGTCGGCCGCCAGCGCCAAGCCGAGGATCGACCGTGCGTTGTCGTCGCCGTAATAGGTTCCCTTGTTGGTCTGCGACCAGCTCAGAAGCCCGTAGGAGGGGCTTTGCGGATCGTCGCGCGGACCGTCGCGGAAGTTGTCGAAGGAGAAGTCCGCCAGATTCGCTGCGATGCGCTTGTAGCTGTCGGTGCCGAACAGTTCGCCGGCCACGGCGAAGGTCATCGAGACCTCGCCCTGAACGTCGTTCCGCATCCAGTAACGGTAGGCCTGACGGCCGTTGCCGTCGATCGCCGAGCAGTGTCCTTCGAGAACGCCCGATGTGCCGTCGCCATCCGCCGCGTCGTCGGGAAGCGAAGGCCCCACGGGCATCAGGCCGTCGCCCTGGTATTTGTCGAGCCACTCGGTCTTCCAGGAGGGGTCCACCAGGAAATGGCCGTTGAAAAACCACTCCACGCCTTTTCGCACGGACGCCAGCCGTGCCGTGTCGGGGAGCTCCTGTTTCTCGCCGTAGGAAGGTTCCACCGGGGATTTCCACGAAGCGAACGTCACCTTCCGTCCGATGAGGTCGCCGACGACCGTTTCCCAGAAGGCTTTCCACCGGAATGCGGGCGCGAACCGGATACGGGCGAACCGGCTGAGCTGCGAGGTGCTGATCCACAGGTTGCCGTCGGGTTTGTAGACGAGCGGTGCGTTGGGGGTGTCCTCCAGTCCGTAGACGGCGGTGTCGAACCCGGCCACGCGGGCGATTGCCATCAGCGGTTTCTCCGCCCGTTCGCGGACATACCAGCCCCGGTTGACGGAGAGCAGGTCCATCGGCCGCAGCTCCGGGGCGAGGCTGTCCACGACTACGACGCGTTCGAATTCGATCTTCTCCGGCTGCGGAACCGTGTCGGCGAGGCTTGCGTATTCGGCGAAGACACGCAGCTGCTTGCTGCGGATCGTCTCCCGCTGTGCACCGGTCAGCTGCAGGACCTTGTCGGGATAGCCCGCATTGAGTAGCAGCACGGCGGCGGATTCCGGCGCATTTTCCAGCGTCGCCTGGACGTCATTTCGCCGGATGATTCTGAAACCTTCGTCTTCCAGCAGGGAAACGAGGTCGTTGTCTTCACCGCCGCAACAGTAGATCGTGCCGGCGTCCGTACAGCCCTGCGCCGTGCACAACAGCAGACAGGCGGCGGTCCAGGGGGTTGCCCGGCGGATCAGACGGGTCAGGGGTTTTCTGATTTTCTGCCACATGATAGGGTCGTGTTTATAAGATGGTTATTTCGTCCGTCAGGATGAACGCATAAAATCCGTGTGCGGGGTGCCATTCCGGCAGCCGCGGGCTCACCGCCCGGACGCGCACGTAACGCGCGTCGGTTTCGGGAAAATCGAGCGTAAAGGTTCTGACGCCTTCGGGGACCTCTTTTCCTTCGGTCGGCAGGTCGCGTTCGGCCGCCGTGACGAACGTTTCGCCGTCCGCCGAGGTCTGAACCTCCAGCCGCACGGGCGGGAAATAGTGTCCCGGCTTGTTCACGAAGAACGAGAGGCGCACGCTCCGATACGTTTCCGGTGCTTCGCCCATGTCGACCGTCACGTCCATCGGCTTCTGCCATCCGTACCACTCTTCCGACGTCGGACAGCCCGGATCTCCGGCTATGCCGTCGGTCAGCCCCGTCGCGGCGTCGAACGTATAGGTCGGATGGGGCGGTTCGCCGAACGACACCTCCCGGCCGAAAGCCTTGTTCTCGTGGAAAACGATCTGCCGCGTATGTATGCCGTCGTTCCGGATGACCGAGGCGCGGAACGTGCAGGCGTGCGCGATCGCGACGGGGGTGCCGTCGTATCGGACTGCCGTTTCGGAGACGGAGGAGTTTCCGTCGGCGGACTGCACGACCGGTTCGGAGCCGTCCGTCGTATAGTAGACCGGAGCCCTTCCGCTGGTCGTCAGATCGATCTCGAAATGATTCCCGGTCTTGTAAACGCGGGCGTGTACCTCGCGGATGCGGGTCGAATAGTTGTATCCCGCTGCGTCGTAGAAGGCGAACATGTGCTCGATGTTCTTCAGGAAACGGTCGTAGTCCTTCGCTTCGGGCCGGCACCATTGGAGTTCGCTCAGCGCGTCGAGACGCGGAAGAAGCATGTACTGGAGCATGGATTCGTCCTCGACATACTCCGTCCAGAGGTTCGCCTGGACGCCGATGATATGCCGTCGCTGTGCTTCGTTCAGCCCTTCGGGAATGGGCTCGTAGCGGTACACCTGGTCGATCGTAAGCAGACGCCAGGCCCCCGGTTCATCGGGTTCGAGGCTTTGCCGGTAGTCGAAATAGAGGTACTGGTTCGGAGTCATCACGGCGTCGCGTCCCCGGACGGCGGCTGTCTGTCCGCCTTCGACGCCGCGCCACGACATCACCGTTGCATCGGAGTCCGGATTGTCGTCGAGTATCTCGTCCCATCCGATCGCACGCCGTCCCCGGGCTTTCAGGTAAGCCTCGACGCGCTCCGTGAAATAGGATTGCAGCCGGCCGACCGACGAGGCGAGGCTGTCGTGCGGAACTCCCAGCTCCGCCAGCCGTTTCCGGCAGCGGGGACAGGACGTCCACCTCGTCTTGGGGCATTCGTCGCCGCCGATATGGATGTATTCCGACGGGAACAGCTCCAGAATTTCGTCGAGCACCCCTTCCACAAACCGGAAAACGGATTCCCGGCCCGGGCAGAGCACGTCGTCGGAGATGCCCCAGCGGGTCCACACCTCGTAGGGACCGCCCGTGCATCCCAGTTCGGGATAGGCCGTCAGGGCGGCCTGCATGTGCCCGGGCATGTCGATTTCGGGAATCACCGTGATGCCGCGGTCCGCGGCGTAGGAGACGATTTCGCGGATTTCGTCCTGCGTATAGTAGCCGCCGTAGCGGTCGCCGGAATCCGATGCGCCGACCGGCTCGGAGGTGCGTTTGCGCCAGGCTCCCGTCCGGGTGAGCTGCGGATAGCGTCGTATCTCGACGCGCCATCCCTGATCGTCGGTCAGGTGCCAGTGCAGGACGTTCAGCTTGTGAAGTTCCAGCAGGTCGATGAACCGCTTGACGGTCGCTGCCGGAAAGAAATGGCGGCTGACGTCGAGGTGCATGCCCCGGTAGCGGAACCGCGGACCGTCCTCCACGCGGCAGTACGGCACTGCCGGGCAGAGCTGGCACAGCGTCTGGCAGGCGTGGATGAAGCCCCGGAAATCGGAAGCCTCCACGCGGATGCCGTTCCGTCCGACATCGAGCCGGTAATGTTCGCCGGGCAGCTCCTTGTCGACGATGAAGCGGATTCCCGACTCCTCCTGCCGTGCCGCGGGAGAATTCTTCCGCACGGCGCCGGCCGCAGCGTCGAAAAAGCGCAGTACGGCCGCCCGGCTCAGGCTGTCGGCTGCGGGGTCTATCCACCAGGATGCGCCCTGCATTTCGAAAACGCCGTCATAAACCTCCGCCGCGGCCGGGTAGGGGATTACCGGAAGCGTCGTCTCCCGGTGCGAGCAGCCGGCCAGCACGCATGCGCAAAGCATCGCTGCCGGGATCATACGGCGGAGAACCCGGGCTCCTGCCTGCATATTGATTCTGGTCATCGTGTCACTTGTTTGATTCGGACAGTTTTTTTCGCAGGGGCCGTTTCGCCACGAAGTCGCAGAAATCCTGATACAGTTCCGTATCTTTCGGATTCTCGGAATATTTCAGCGTATGCAGGCCGTGGCTCGACTGGTAATAGGCGATGGGGAGCTTTTCCCAGGAGCCGTATTTCCTGTAGGCTTCCATATACCCGCGGAGCCGTTCGCCGAGGCTCTCGGGACGATCCGCCGCGGCGCGTTCGTCGAATTCCATCTCCATCGCCATCCCATAGGCGATCGCGCGCTTGCAGGCGCTGACCAGACGCTCCTCGGGAAGCCACGCGTTGAAGAAGTAGTTGGGCTGATACCAGGCGAAATCGAAACCTTTCTCCTTCCACAGATTCCAGCCCGGAGCGTTGTAGTAGGGTATCCACGTGAAGGGGTAGCCCTTGGCATGGAGATAGGCCGAGAGGTCGGGCATGAGCGTTCCCGAACCGGAGGTCTCCTCGGTGACGTAGTAGAAGCCGACCAGATCAACGTATTTGTATTTCTGCTTCCGGTAACGTTTCAGCACCTCGTCGATATACCATTTGCAGGCGCCGAAGCGATCCTCCGCCCGGGTCATGTCGGCGACCCTGCCGTCCAGAAGCCCCCAGTAGGTGCTGCCGCCGGTTTTCGCCGCCGGATTCTTGAAGGGAATGGGATTGGGGATCGAGATGATGACCTGTCTTTTGTAGCCGGGGTCGCCGATTCTCGCTGCGGCCTCGCCCACGGCCTGCTCGATCGCGTCGAGACACTGCCCCGGTTCGAAATAGTAGTCGATGAGCTTCATCCAGTCGGATTGCGCCGCCGCTTGAAGAACGTTGCCGTCGTGGTCCTTGTGTCCGGGATCGAACGCCACCCCCGCGCCGAAATCCTTGATTTGCAGGAACAGAAAACCGTCGAAAAGCCAGTGCTCCCTGCCGTCGCGGTCCGTATAGGTGACGAAATCCTTTACCCATTTCTTGTCGTAATATTTCGCCTGTTCGCCGCCTGCGTAGCAGAGCACGTAGTCGCCGGCCGTAAGCTGTTTTTTCAGCTTCTTCGCCTTTTTCGCCTTCGTCGGCTTCACCCCGCCGCTCCGCTCGAGTTCGCGGACGCCCGCTTCGGCCAGCACCCGGCGGGCCAGTTCGGGTTCGTCCGTGGTGAGCTGGTCGATATGCAGCGCGAGCACCTTGCGCATGTCGTCGGCGGCATCGACCGTCCAGGTATTGACGCTGAATCCATGGTTACGGGCCTTCCGGAGCCACTCCGAGTCTTCAAGCAGCGACTTGTAATGGGTGTCGATGCCGTTGACGCGGTTGTCCAACAGATCGTCCATCGTTACGTTCTTGCCCAGATACTGGACCGTGAAGCCCGGGGCGGCCTCGGCCAGCAGACGGCACTGGCGCAGGTAGAACGAAATGAACATCACCTTCGAGGGGTCGAACAATTCGTGGCTTTTCAGCTTCCCGACGGCGAGTGCCACGGCACGGTCTTGAAGTTCCTCGGTGATGTGTCCTTTGAGTTCGAACACCAGCATCGGGAAATTCTTTTGACGGCTCGCATAGGCCAGGAACTCGTCCAGTTTGGGAATGGCTTCGCCGTTCTCCAACCGGTGGCCGGCGATCTCGGCCCAGTCGGTGTGGTCGATCCGCTTGCCGTCGAGGGTCTCGTCGTGAAAGACGATCATTTCGCCGTCGGCGGTCATGCTGACGTCGAATTCCGTGCCCCAGAATCCCGCTTCGTGCGCGGCCCTGAACGCTGCCAGCGAGTTGCGTGCATGGCCGCCGGCTTCGCAGTTCCAGTAACCGCGGTGCGCCACGATTCCTACTGCCTCGGCTTCCGGGGCGGCATTGTCGGCTGAGATCGTCGCCAACGGAGCGAACAGGGCCAGCAGCGAGTAAAGTATGCGTTTCATATGTCGTGTTTGAGGTTATTTGAAATCTTTTCTGTATTTGTCGTATAATCGGCGGCATACCGCTGTTTCGTTGTGTGTCGGTTCGGTCGCGTAGCGCTTCGAACCCTCCGCCCAACGCTGTTCGAAGGCGAGGCACCGGGTTTTGAACGCTTCGGCGTCGAACGGTTTCCCGGACCGGAGCGAGGCGAGTTGTCCGGCGTAGAACATCGAGAAGCGTTCGCGGTAGAAATCGCCCACGAGCCCCGCCCAATGCTTGCTCGCATAGTCGTTCAGCGGGCTTCCGGGCTTGCCCCACAGGGTGATCTGCGTCTTCGCGTTCCACTCGTAGAGGGCTTTCTCCCGGGCGTCGGTCCCCAGCGCCCGGGCCGATTCTACCCAGGGGCCGAGCAGGAATTCGCGCCGCGTGGACAACAGTGCGTCGATCTCCCCGATCAGTTCCAGCACTCCGACCGACCGGCGTTCGAACCGGTCGATGTCCCGGGCATGGTAGGCCTTCTGCACCTCGAAGTGCAGGCTGTCGAGCAGCTCCGCCATCGCCTGGCGCGTCACGTCCACCAGGTCGTAGCGGAATCCGTCGCTCGGGGCGAGTTCGTCGGCGCACGGCATCATCGAATCCCAGGCATGCAGCAGCGAGTCCCTTGTGAAGAAATTCCGCGGGCAGACCGGTTCCGAAGCGTCCGGCTCGAACGCGGGGCGGAGCGTCAGCGCCGACTGCTTCCCGCCGTCGGGATTCGTATGGTTCGAATAGACCGAATGCAGCAGGCTGCTCCAGGCCTTTTCGATGCGGGCCGCGGTCTTCTCGGAGACATTCCGCAGGCCGTAGCGGTTCGTGAGATATTCCCGGAGGAACGCCTCCCGGTCGACCGGAGCATCCTGCCAGACGTTTTCGAGCATCAGTGCAAAGATAAACGGATTTTGGTTGATTCCCTCCATCGTAAGTCCGATGCCCTTCATGTTGCCCGCCGAGGGGGCGTGCAGCAGTCTGTGGGGCTCTTCGGCCACGGTGTCGGAGGTTCCGCACAGACACTGCCGCTGTCCGAAGTTCTGGAGCATGCACCAGATCCAGTTTTTCCCGAAAAACGCCCGGGCACGCTTCCATACGGGGTTGTAGTCGGCGAACAGGTCGAGCAGCAGCATCCGGTCGTCGGGGATGGGTTTCAGCAGCGCCTCGATCCGCTCCTCGCTCCAGAAGTCGGCCTGGTGATAGAACAGCCACGCCTGCATGAGCCACACGGCCTGCGGATCGACGGCTGTCATGCCGTCGTAAACCACCTTCGACATGGCCGAAAGATATTCCGCGTCGGAAACCGGGGGCAGGTTTTCGTTGAACGTGTCGGCCGTATAGAAATGGTTGGTGCCGTACGTGGCGATCTGTTCTTCGAGAAACAGTTTTGCGATCGTGCCGAACATCTCTTCCGACGGGTTCAGCAACGTCACCGCCGGATAGTCGATCCACTCGGTCTTGCTGACCCGGACGCCGGGGAATTTCGTCTCGAAGCCCGGAGGCACGTGCCCGGTGAAGGCGGGGAGCACGGGCGTCATGCCGAGCGAACGTTCGCGGGCGAGGATGAATTGCTGAAGCGCCTCGTGCCGGTCGATGAACGACTGCGGCAGCGGGCCTCCCCAGCCGTCCAGGTTGCCCATCCAGAACCAGTTGAAAAACGCCGGGCCGCTGAAAAATCCTTCCAGCTCCTTGTCTGTGAACCCGAGGTGGCGGTAGACCTTTTGCCAAACCGTGTTCTGTCCCGTAAGGGCCAGCGGCATGTTGATACCGTTGAGCGCCATGAAGTCGATCTCCTGCTGCCAGCGGGTCTCGTCCCACCAGCTGATTGAATAGTTGAACGTGCAGTAGTTCAGGTAGTAGCGGTAGACGTAAGGCGAGGATTTCTCGACGCGCAGCGCCGGGCGGGGCAGTTCGGCGGGGAGTTCCGTGCGGCTGCCGCACCAGCTCAAATGGAATCCGCAGTACTGTTTGAGGTAGGTGTGGAGCGCGCTGGCCACGCTCACGCCGTTGTTACCTTCGAGAACAATCCGTCCGTCGTCCGCCGTGTAAAATGCGAACCGGTCCTTGCCCTTCCGGCGTTCCGGCGTCACGACGACCTTGAAATCGCGCGCATGGCCGCCGGTGATCCGTTCCACGAGTCCCTCCGCGGCCGCCTGCTGCTCCGCGGCGTCGTATTCGGATTTTGGGACGGGGTTCCCTCCGCGGCAGGTGCCGCCGGCGCCGATGCAGAAGACGATCGCCGCGACAGCAAACAGCGCGAGGCAGTGGAAGGGGCGGTCGTATGAGATGGTATGATGCATAATCCGTACTTTCGGCCGAGACCCGTTATTTCCGATAAAAACCGATGGTGGATTTGACGGCGTGGTTCCCGCCGGTCGTGATGTCGTTCACGTGCTCGGCGCCGACCATCATGCCCGTCGAACCGCCTCCGTCGAGATTCACCGCGCCGACGCATCCCAGGCCTTTCATGATCATCGCCAGCTCCGTAAGGGTGGCGCCGCCGCTTTGGGCGTAGCGGCCGTCGCAGACGAAGAGAATGACCTCTCCGTCTGCCGTGTATCCTACGGCGGTGCGGTCGGGCGATTCTCCGATGTTGAAGATGTCGTAGGGGATCATCTCGTAATTGTGCATGTAATATTCTTCGCCGCGTCCCGTAAGGGTGAAGTCGAACGGGCACTTGCCGTCGTAGAGCAGTACGGGCCCCGCGCTGACGGCGTATTTCGGAAGCCACGCGACGGCCGGGGTCGGCAGCGATACCGAAACCGGGGCGTAGAGTTCCTCGCCAATGAGCGAGGGCAGCGGGCGTTCGAAATAATAGTTGACCGAAAGGCCGCCGGCCCAGTAGACCGCGGGTTTTCCGCTATTATCCACGCCGAAAATACCGCGTGTGGCCGGGTAATAGGTGTCGTATTCGGGATGCGCCGGGCGCAGCGAACCGCGGTAGTCGGAGACATAGCCGTATTCCTTTCCGTTGACGACGGAAAGTCCGAGGTTCGTGCCCTGCGTCGTCGTTGCGAGGAAATAGGCTCCGTTCACCAGCACGCAGCACCTGGCGTCGGCCGCGGCCTGGCGGTCGATCGTTTGGAGCGTGGGCGGGATGTTGACCTTCAATTCCACCTCTCCTTGCGACAGGTCGGCGACGGCGTACCACGCATTGAAAGCGTGCCCGTTGAGCGGATCGGTCGTTTTGTAGACCGACACAGACGACGGCAGCGCCGAAGAGGTTACCGGGGTCCAGTTGAAGGTTAAGGCTTCGGGTTCCCTGCTCAGGGCGCCTTTGACTTCGTCGCTGTAATACACCTTGGCGCCGCTTCGGACGTAGGCCCGAAACGAGTAGGTCTGCCCGTATTCCAGCAGGGCGTTCGAGATCACCTGTTTCATCTCCCTGCTTGTCGATAGGAGTGCGGGGCCATCCTGGTGCATGCCCGAAACGGTCGGATTCCCGGCGGTATTCCAGCATACGCCGCATCCCGGATTTTTGAGCTCTTCGAGATTCCGGACTTCATAACCGATCACCACCGATACGGCCGTTGACTGTACCTCCGGTTCGATCGTGACGTAGTTTTGTACGGGCCGTTCGGGCTCTCCGCCCCCGGGTTCGCCCGGCGCGATGGGCGTGTTCCCCGATCCCGAGCTGCATGACAACAGACATACGGCTGTCAGTATAAGCGAAAATAGTTTGGTATGAATCATTTCGTAGCTGGTTTTTATCTGCTTTTTCCTTGTTTCACCGCCCGTTCGCCGCGTTCGACGATGATGTCGCCCAGCGTGTCGTACATTTTCCCGACTTCGGGATCGCCGCTCGTCGCGAACTTCAGCCAGCAGTCGCCGCCGTCGTAGAAATTCACCGGTTGTCCGTTGTCCCATACGCCGCCTTTGCGGAACGCTTCGATATAGTCGTAATACAGACGACGGTACGGTTCTGGGGTGTCGATGGCGCGGCCGTCGAACTCCATCATGATGCCTATGCCCAGTTTCTGCGTCCGCGCGACCGTCCGTTCCAAACGCTCCGGAGCCGTCGGGACGAAAAAGTAGCCGGGCTGCTGATAGGCATAGCTGAATCCCAGCTCCCGCCATCGGTCCACGCCCTCGGCACCGTAATGCGGAAGCCAGTACGAACGGATGTTCTTCGCATTCAGCCTGCCGGTGACGGCTTTCAGCATCACGTCGTCCTGATTCCGCGAATCGATTTGCTCGTGTATCCAGTAGAAGCCGCCGAATTCCAGGTGCCTGTATTTCTTTTTCGCCCATTCTTCGAGAACCCGGCTCACATACCACTCGATGGCCTTCACCCGATCGTCCGGATTGTGGAAATCGAGCGCTTCGTCGCCGATGAACCCCCAGTTCCGGACGCCGTAGATGGGGTTGGGGATCGAGAAGACGACCTTCCGCTTCGTGGGCGGAACGAATCCCGCGGCGGCCAGGCTGTCCAGCGTAGCTTCCAAGCCGTCGGGGCCCCGGCCCTCTTCGAAGGTCTTGCAGACCAGGTGTTCCCATTCGGCTTTGCCGGGAGGCAGTTTGCCCGGCTGGGTGGCTCCGTAGTCGTAATTCCGTCCGTTGAACCGGGCGTAGATTTCGAGGAACAGAAATCCGTCGAAAAGCCATTCCGGCTTCCCGTTCCGCTCCCTGAATACGTAGTGCTTTATCTGGTCCGCATGCCATGCGGGTCTGCGTTCGTAGCCGTGATATATCTGCACGAAATTGATGATTTCGGGATTGTCCGGAGCTTTCTCCGGATTCGACGCCCATGCCGGAGCGCATATCGACATCAGTAATGAGAGCATTAAGATTCGCATTTTCAGCTATGTTTTATGTTATACAGTTCGACATCCACGATCCACGGACGGTGGTCCGATGCTTTCTTTTCATCGAGCAGGACCTTCTGCCGCACGGCTCCCGTTCCTTCGCTCAGGTTCAGTCCCCAGACGTAATCGAGGCACCATTTTGGGGCGTCGGCCGGGTACGACGGCTCGGGATCGCTCAGCAGCGTGAAATGCCGCCTCATCATGCCGATAGCTTCGTCCGTCGGCGTTTCGTTGAAATCGCCGCCGATGAGTATCGGTTTGGTGATATTCGCACATGCGTCCATCAGTATTCCGACCGACGTTTTACGATCTTCGGGCGTGAGCGAAAAATGGGTGCAGACGACGCAGCAGTCTGTGAATTCGGCGATCATCATGACGCGCAACTCTTCGCTGCCGGGCAGTTGGATGCGCTTGACGTGCAGGGGTTTCTCGCGCGACAGCAGTCCCACGCCGTATTTGCCCTTCGAACGGTCGATGGCGCCGACGAACGTTCCGTACATGCCGGTCCCTTTCGCCAGCCGTTCCACCTGATCGTCCCATCCGCTGCGTTCGGTTTGGCAGTCCACCTCCTGCAGGGCGACGAAATCCGCGTCGGCTCGGTTGATTATCTCGATCAGGCAGTCGCGTATCGCAGGCGCCGATTCCACGACTTTTCCAACGTTCGGATGTGCCATTCCGCAGAAAATGCGCACGTTGTAGGTCATGAAACGCACGGTGCCGGGGTGTTTGCCCGGCAGGGCCATTTCGCTGCGGTCGGAACGGGAGGTTTCGTCCGGACGTGCCGGTGCGGATTCGAGGCTGTCGGCCCTGCATACGGTGCAGAATGCCAGCGTCAAGCCCATCAGGAATGTCTTGAAAAGTTTTGTCATTTTCTGTCGTTTCTTTTGCAGTATACCCGCCGCAGCCGGTATGGCCGCGGCGGGAACTGCCGGTTCAAAAGACCGTTTGCAAATTACTCATACCGCCAGAAGGTGACTTCCGACAGTGAGTAAGCGACGCCCCTCCACGCAGTCTGTCTGTCCGGTGCCTGGGAATCGTTGTAGTCGATACCTTTTCGGCAGACGAAGCGGTAGTAGCGTGCCGTCACCGAGCCGTCTAATTCCTGGGTTTGGCCCGCTGCATAAACGGCCTGCTTCTCTTCCAACGTCATGTTGGCCGTGTCGTAGGATTTTTCGGCGATCTTCACCCAGCCGTCCCAACCGGCCTGAGGTTCGCCTTCGCCGGTATAGGCCCACCATTCGTTGACCTTCGGGAACTGGTCCACGAAATGGTAGTAGAAATAGATGTGTATCTTGGACAGCTGCATCGCCTCTCCCAGGTCGAGCGTCACCCAAAGCGGGGCGGGATAGTAGGTGACGCCGTCGACTGTGACGGAGGGTCTGCTGTTCATGAATCCGGCGTAGTTTTTACCGGACTGCGTCGAGGTATCGTCGACTTTATAGCCGACGTAGCTGTTCCAGACGCACGTGCAGCTGCCGTCCCACAGGGCGCTGGCGTTCTTGGTGCTCTCCTGGTCGAACCCTGCGATGTAATACGTAGCATAGGGTTTCGGAACCTGATAGGTGTTGAAGGGGACCGTGGCTTTGTCGATCGTCAATTCTGTCGTTTTCGATGCGAAAACGTCCAGCGAATTCGCTTCGGGGGTGAAGAGCGATCGGAACCGGACTGGCTGGGAGTAGTCGAAATCGGTCATGGTGTACGCATTCACCTGCTCCGGAACGCCCTTGTCGTTGAGCTCCGAGTTGGGGACGGTCTCCACCATCTTTTCTCCCGAAGTCCGGAAATAGGTGATTTCCGTGCCCGCGGAATAGTTGGCGGGGATCGTGTCGCCCAGGGTAAGCAGGACGTCTTTTTTGGCGTTCATCCCCTTGATTTCGGCCACGCCGCGCGTCGCAAGCGTCGCTTCGTACATCGGACCGTAGGTCTTGCCCGTGACATAAGCCGGTACGGAGCTGTTGCCGAACTTGTCGTAGGTGCGGACCTCGAAATTGTAGGTGTTCTCCGGCAGGTTTTCGATCACCTGCGATACGGCGCCGCCGGTAAGCGCGGAGCGGTCGATGGGAACCGTCACCGACTCCTGCTGCATGTTCCAGAATATCTTCGCCTCGGATATGTTGGGATCGGTGCCCAATACGAAATTGATTGCGAGCCGGTTCTTGCCCGTCGTATAGCTCAGTTCGTTGGCCTTTCCCGCATATCGGATCTCCTCCCCGTCGGTGAATTCCTCGAAGGGGTCGATCGGTCCCGAACATGCCGCCGCCAGGGCCACGATGCCGAGAGTCGTTGTCTTTATCAGATTTTTCATGGCTTTGTCTTGATTACGTTATTGGCGCGGGTCGCCCCATGCCGTTATTTCCGAGAAGCAGAGGCTGCTTCCGCCGTCCCAGCATTCGATGCCCTTTACCCGGATATACCGGATTTTGGGCAGCTGGATATCCGCGTCGATATTGGTCCCCGCGAGGAAGGCCTCGGCATCGCCCGGACCGAATTCATTGTCGCCCAGTCCCGAAGGCTTGTCGAACGTGCAGTGCGCCAGCAGCGTCCATTTGCTCCAGTCGCCGTCGTACATGTCCTCGGTCAGTTCGGTGCAGCCGTACACTTCGAACTCCTTGGGCTCCATGTAGGTCCACTTGTAATAGTAGTTGAACCGCAGGCGGCTGAGCTGGACGGCTTGTCCCATGTCGAGCGTGAAGGAGGTCTGGCGGTCGTAGGACCGGATGTAGAACATCTTGTAGTCGCCGTAATTGGTCAGCGCGGTCGGCCAGACGCCGTTCCACATGAACGCCGGTTGATTCTGTCCGTCCGTGGCATAGGTGCCGTCGCCGGTGCCGTCGCCCTGGATGCCCGTGACGGCCTTGAACTTGGACTTGTCGATCTGCTCTTCGTAGAGCGGCGTGAGCTCTGCTTCCACCGTGGGCGAGATGTTGTCCCAGCGGTCGCGGATGTAAAGACCGAACTTGCGGGTTTCGGCCTCCATGCCGCGGAAAGAGTAATTTCCGTCGCTCTCTTCGGTGTAGTAGGTGTCGTATTCGAGGTATTCGTTGCTCTTCTCGTCGAGACAGCTCAGTACGATTGCCAGCGAGGCGTTGCTTTCGTTGGCGAAAGAGATGTTGATGCCACCGAAATCCGCTTTCATTTTCAGCGAATTGTAGACGTCCATATAAGGCGGGGTCAGCGGTGTGATGGTCACCGGACAGCCTTCGGAACGCGCACCGCCCTTGTTGACGCTGTAAAGCGTCACCTGCTGGGGATCGGTAGAGGCGAGGCCGCGGATCTCGATCACGTTTCCGTAGGAGGAGGACTTCACGTTGAAGGTCCTTCCTCCCGGTACGGCGACGTCGGCCTCGACATAGAGCAGGTCCTTGTCTTCGGGCACCGAGTAGGTGATGTCGGCACCGCCCGGCATGGGAGTCGCAACCACCTGGGTCACGGGGGCCGGGGCCGGGCCGACGTTGTATTCCGGCCCGTTGAATTCTTCCTTGCATGACGTCGCGGCGAGGGCCACGGCAAAAAGCACGGCGAGTGATCTTAAACTATTGCTTTTCATGGTCGTTTGCTTTATTGCCATCCCGGATTCTGCACCAGGTTGGGGTTTTTCAACATTTCTTTGATGGATATGGGCCACAGGTAGTCGCGGGGTGCGACGAAACGCTGCTCGAAAAGGTTGGTCAGCTGGTAGTACTGCGAAGCGGTCTTGCCCTTGACGTTCCAGCCCTGCACGTAGCTGTTCTGGGCGTCGACCGCCTTCTTCCAGCGGCGGATGTCCCATATGTGGCTGTGCTCGAAGGCCAGTTCGATGTCGCGCTCCTGGCGGATGATCTCACGCAGCCCGGTCTGGGTGTTGGGTTTGTCGGGCTGCGTCGAGTAGTCGCTCCACGATTTCTTCACTCCTTTGAGACCCACGCGCGAACGGATCTGGTCGAGCTGGTCGATCGCCAGGTCGCGGTTCGTCTGCGAGTCGGAGGCTTCGTTCAGCGCTTCGGCGTAGAGCAGCATCAGATCGGCCAGACGCATCTCAGGCCACGGGTAGTGACGGTAGGTGAAGGTCTTTCCGTCCTGACTGTATTCGGCCTCGTAGTTGATGAGTTTGAGAATCCAGTATCCGGTTACCTGCTCGCCCACGCCGAGCTTCCAGCCGTTCTTCTGGCCGAACTTGGCGTGCACGGAGAAACTGTTGGCGTCGTTGCGGCCTGGAACGCTGTTCATGAAGACCCGCGACCCGTCGAAGACCATTCCGCCGTAGAAACGCGGTTCGCGGTCCATGTTGAGCCGGCCGGTTTCGTAACCGCCGATGATGTCGAGTTCCTGGTCCGCGTCGGCCGTAGCGGGCGTGTAGCGGAGCGAATAACCCCACTTCCGGTTCCACTCCTTGTCTTCGTCGAGGGGCACGCCGTTGCGGGTGTAGAACCGCTCCACGGTGTGCATCGTGGCCGACAGCCGCGAACTGTTGTGCGAGTTGCCTTTGGTTTCGTCGAGGTAGAGCGGTCCCAGGTCGATCTGGAGCTGCTGGCTCTGGCCTGCAGGAATGTAACGGCCCCAGATGATCTCCGTATTGAAGGGATCGGTCACGGCGCCCCGGTAGTTCATCTTGTACTGGGTCTTGGCCGTCACCTTGGCGCCTGTCGCCGGGAAGGTGTAAAGCGCCGCGTTCGGCAGGTTTTCGAGGGCCAGTTCGCACGCATCCACGGCGTCCTGCCACTTCTGTGCGCTGAACTCCTGCGGGAAGAACGGGAGCCCATCGCTGTCCTTGAAGTCGGCATAGTCGGTATTGCCGTTGAAGAGGGGGCTTGCCGCCGTCACGAGCAGCTTGGCTTTGAGCATGTAGGCCACGCCGCGGTAGACGCGGCCCGCCTCGGTGCCCATGCTGGTGATCTCCAGCGGAAGTTCGGGAGCGCATTCGTCGAGCAGGCCGGCGATGTATTTCACCACTTCCTCCACCTTGTTGCGCTTGACGCGCACCACGCTGGTCTCCTCGTCGATGGCCAGGTTGGTGTCGACGATGGGAATGGGACCGTACATGCGGAAAAGGCAGAAATGGTAGTATGCTTTCAGGAATTTGGCCTCGGCCATCCAGCGCGTGCGGGTGTATTCGTCGAGGTCCGGCAGACGCCCCTTTGCGGGCGCGATCTCCTCGAGGAAGGTGTTGCATTCGCGGATGGCGCGGAAATAGTTGGGCGAAGCCGCTCCGCCGTAGTTGCCTTCCCAGCAGTTGACATACGGCGTGTTGACGTTCTGTTCGCCGCGTGCGAGCCGCCAGGGGTAGTTGCTCGAATAGTTGTCGACGTTCGCGCTGGACGGGAAGGTCCAGATGTCGTCGGCTCCCAGAAACATGAAGTTCTGACGTGCGGTCACGCTCATGGGGAACGTGTACAGGGTGGCCAGGTAATTCTCGGCCTCGCTCTTGTTGGCGAACACGTGGTCCATGTTGGCCACGTTGTCGGGCATCACGTCCAGAAAGTCGCCGCACCCGGTGCCGCCCGCTGCCAGAACGCAGGTCCCCAGCAGGCCCAGGAGCTTTCTTGTAAGTCTGTTCGATATCTTGTTCATAATGTTTTAGCTCTTTGGAGTTGTTAAAAACCGACCTGGACACCGATGTTGAACACCCGTTGCAGGGGATATCCGAGTCCGTTGCCTTTCATTTCCACGTCCCACGTCTTGAACTTGCTGAAGGTGAACAGGTTCATGCCGTTCGCATAGACTCTCAGGCTTCTGACCCCGAGTTTGCGGACCCATGCGCCTTTGGGCTCATAGCCGATTTCGACGGTTTTGAGCCTCAGGAACGATCCGTTCCGGAGCCACCAGGAAGAACTCTTCTCGTTGTTTTCGACGTGCGAGACCGACAGCCGCGGCCAGAATGCGTAGGGATTGCGGTTCTCCTCGCTCCAATGGTCCTTGGCGATGACGTCCAGCAGGCCGCGGTTGTCGACGAACGGCGAGACGCTCGACGCGTCGATCATGAACGACGTGCGGCCCTGGCCCTGGAAGAAAGCGCTGATGTCGAAGTCCTTCCATCCGAACGAGAATCCGAAACCGTAAACCACTTCGGGCGTGGTGGGATAACCCATCGGGACGCGGTCGTAGTCGTTGATCTCGCCGTCGCCGTTCACGTCGCGGTACTTGATGTCGCCGGCGCCATATTCCCCGAACTGGGCGGGCGAGTTGGCGACGTCGTTCTCGTCGATGAAGAGCCGTTCGGCGATGAATCCCCACGTCGTATTCCACGGATAACCGACTCGCGAAAGGTAGCTCACCTCATCGGGATAGGCGGGCTCCTCGTAGACCGACGCCATGTTGGTGGCGTAGGTGAAGGTGCCGCGCAGCGAGAGCCACAGGTCGCGGGTGAAGTTCTTGTTGAAGTCGAGCGACACCTCGAAGCCGTGCGACTTCATCTCGCCGAGGTTGGCCCGGATCGGGTCGCTGCTCTGGATGCCCATGGTCGAGGGAATGTCGGAGCGGACCATCAGGATGTCTTTCCGGTTGTCCCAGAAATAATCGAACTCCATGTTGAGGCAGTTCCACATCCCGAGTTCGAGCGCCAGGTTGGTCTTGTGCGAAATCTCCCAGCCGATATCGGCATTGGCGTACCGCTGGCGCGAAATAGTCGAGTACTGGTTGTTGAACTGGTCGCCGAAATAGATCGAGCCCGCGTTCATGTTGACCATGTCGATATAGAAGAACCGTTCCTCCTTGTTGTAGAACCAGTCCGTCAGTTCGTCGTTGCCCACCAGACCGAACGAATAGCGCACCTTGAGTTTGTCGATCACGTCGACGGTCGATTTCATGAACTGCTCGTTGGCTATGTTCCAGGCCAGACCCACCGACGGGAAGAAACCCCAGCGGTGCTTGCGGTCGAACCGCTCCGAGGCGTTGTAGCCGAAGTTGAACTCGGCCATGTAGCGGTTGTCGTAGCCGTAGGTGAAACGTCCCGAGAAACTTACGTTCCGCTGCGGCAGCGACCTTTCGAGCTGCTGGGTCGCCGAACTGCCGGAAGCGTTGGACAGCTTCTTCTGCCGGACGTATCCGAGCAGCGTGCCGCTTATCGAATGCACGTCATTGAAGGTGCGGTCGTATGCGAGCGAAACCTCCATGCTGTTCTCATTCCAGACCTCGTTGGTGCCGGAGGAGTAGTTGAGGTATTCGCGGCCGGTGGTGGGGTTGAGCGGGAAGACGCCCATTATCGCGTCGATCTTGTCGGGATCGAGGGATGCGGAGTAGTAGTACGGCGCTACCGAACGCGACATGCTGGACGAGGTGTTGCGCTTGGTATAGGCCATAAGACGTGCTTTGAGGCCTTCGGTGATGAAGCTGAAATCCTGATGCAGTTCCAGCTGGGCCGTGATGGCCGTGGTTGCGGTCTCGCGGTATCCCGAGAGGGCATTCGCGAACGGGTTGGTGTACTTGACGCCTTCGTCGGCTCCGGAGGAGACGTTGCCGAAGAGCGGGTGGTGCACATGAGGCAGCATGCTCGAGGGGTATACCGCCGGGAATTCAACCGGATTGGCGTTCAGCAGACTCCTGAAAATATCCGATCCCGATCCCACCGACGGGCCGTTGAGTTCGTCGAACTGTCCCGACACGCGCACCGAAGCCACGGTGGTTTTGGTGAGGTTCAGGTCGACGTTGGAACGGATCTCGATGGTCGAATTCTTGATGTTGGTGTTGAAGTCGTTCGCCGAGTGGGTCTTGAGCACGCCGTTGTCCACCTTGTAGGAGGCCGAGATATAGTAGCGCGCGATTTCAGCGCCGCCCGAAGCGTTCAGGTTGACTCTGTGGTTGGTGGTGAAGTCGCGGAGCATGATCTCCTTCCAGTCGTTGTTGGGGTAGATCAGCGGATCGGCTCCCATGCGGGTCTTCTCGATCTTCTTGATGGAGTAGGGGCGCATACCGGTCGGATTGCGCGTCAGCGTGGCTTCATTGGCCAGTTCCATGAACCTCACGTTGTCTGCGAGGTTGTAGTCCCGGGTATTGCCCGAGAACGACGCTTCGTAGCGGACGTTGAACTGGGTCTTGCCTTTGTGTCCCGACTTGGTAGTCACGAGGATGACGCCGTTCGCACCGCGGCTGCCGTACATCGAGGTGGCGGTGGCGTCCTTCAGCACGGAGAAACCTTCGATGTCGTCGGGCTGGATGTTCGCCAGTTCGGTGCTCGAGGATTCGATGCCGTTGATCAGGATGAGGGGCGACGAACGGCCCGTTCCGAACGATCCGACGCCGCGGACGAAGAACTCGGCGTTGTCGGCGCCCGGTTCGCCGCTCAGCTGGTAGCTCACCAGACCGGCTACGCGGCCGGCGAGCATGGCCGTGACGTTACTCGTGGGACCCTTGAGTTCCTTGGGCCGCACGATGGCCACGGAGCCGATCATGGTGGTCTTCTTCTCGGTACCCCATGCCGTCACCACGACGTCTTCGATCGCCTGCGCGGCAGGGTTCAGTTTCACGTTGATTACCGTCTGGTTGCCTACGGCCACCTCCATCGGGTCGTAGCCGAGGTAGGAGAAAACCAGCACGTCGGAGGGCCTGCAGTAGAGGGCGAATTTTCCCTTTACGTCGGTCGAAACGCCGGCGGTCGTGCCTTTCACGATGATCGTAGCCGCAATGATGGGTTCCGAATTCTCGTCGAGCACCTGACCTTGAACCTGACGCACGTCGTTCTGCGCATGCGCCGCACCTGTCCCGAGGAGGACGAATGCGGCCGCGAACACGCATACTGAAGTTAGAAGTCGTTTAATTCTCATAAGTGGATTGTTAGAGGTTAAAGTTTTATAAGATGGGGAAGGGTCACAAAGGAAGTACAGAATCGTATTTGCTCATAGTTTGACATTTAAGGGTTAGTATCCTGGGTTTTGTTCGATCTTTTCGAGCGTCTGCCAGCATTGGTAGAGTCCGCGGGGGACGTGGAAGCAGCCTTTCCATTTGCCGCCTTTGAGCGGAAGGAGCACCTCGCCGCGCCGGTTCAGATAGCCGTACCATTCGGGGTACTCGTCATCCCTGAAATGGCTCCACATATATTCGTCCAGTTTCCCGAACCACTCCAGACACTGTTTGTTGCCGGTGAGCTGGTAGCCCTTGATCATCGCGACGGCCGATTCCAGATGGACCCACCAGAGTTTCTGGTCCCATTCGAGTTTCTGCGGGGGATAGCCGCAGCGGTCCAGGAAATAGAAAATGCCGCCGTATTGCTTGTCCCAGCCCCGCTCGATGACCGAGAGCGAGATGTTCACGCATTTTTCGATCAGCGCGCCGTCGCCCAGCCGGACGCCGAGGTTCATCATGAACCAGAGCGCTTCAAGGTCGTGCCCGGGATTGATCTCCCGGCCTTCGAAACAATCGACCGCCGAGCCGTCGGCCGCATCGACGTTTTCGAGCATGCAGCCCAGTTCGGGTTTGTAGAACGTGTTGAGGATCTCGTCGAGGCAATCCCGGATGGTGACGTCGAGGATCGTCGTGTCGTCGATGATGTCCTCGATTTCCAGGGCCATGTTGCAGATGATCATCGGCAGCGCGAACCCTTTCAGGGCCCGGGTTCCCGGAACCGTCTTTTCCCAGATGCCCTTGGGTGCGTTTCGGCGGTCCAGAATCCGCCGGAACGTCCGGCGCGCGATTTCGGCGTATTCGGCATTCCCCGTGGCTTTGGCGAGCTGTGCGAATGCCATGCAGGCGAACGTGTTGGAGAAGATGTTGTAAGGCTGCACGAGCGGGCGCCCCTGTCTGTCGAGGGAGAAATAGAAGTCGTAGCTGCCGTCGTGGCCGTACTTTTTCAGAAATTCGGCCCCGTGAACGGCCGTGTCCAGCCAGTCGCGGCGTTTCTCTAACTGATTGTACAGCATGGCGAACATCCAGATTTCCCGGCCTTGGAGCCATACGAACTTATCCGTGTCGTAAATGCTCCCATCCCGGTTCAGGCAGCTGAAATAGCCGCCGCACTCCCGATCGACAGAGTGGTCCATCCAGAACGGCAGAACCCTGCCGAGCAGTTCCTGCCTGTATCGCTCGGATGTTTTCTTGAAATTCATAAGCTTTTATCGTTTAATTTGCACGTTTGTCATACCAGTATGCCTCGATCTCCTCCAGGGATTTCCCGGTCGTCTCCGGAATGAGTTTCCAGACGATCAGGATATAGGGAACGCAGATGACGGCGAACAGGAGGAACGTGCCCTGCGGTTTGAGGACTTCGAGGAAAATAGGAGTCAGCTGGCCGATGAGCCAGGTTCCGATCCACAGCGCCAGTTCGGCCACCGACATGGCGATGCCCCGCACCCGGGATGGGAACATTTCGGCGAGCAGGACGAAGATGACGGCGCAGATCGAGATGGCGCAGAAGAAGATATAGAGCAGAAAAAGCGTCAGGAGAATGTAATTGGAAAGGCCCTGTCCGAACTGGAAATACCACGCGATGCCGAGCAGCGCCGCGATCATTCCCGTCACGCCGAAATAGACGAGACGTTTGCGGCCGACCCGGTCGATGATGAAGAAGGCGATGATCGTGGTGATGACATTCACGAGCCCTACCAGGACCTGATAGAAAAGCGAATCCCCGGAGGCGAGCCCGGATTTTTCGAAGATGGAGGGGCCGTAGTACAGCACGGCGTTGACTCCCATGAACTGGCCCAGGATCGCGATGGCCGCGCCGATGAGGACGGCGCCGAGGATCGGGGGACGTGAAATGATCTTGAATTCCGCGCGCAGGGATTGTTTTTCCCGGCCTTTCATGGAGAGCCAGACGGGACTCTCGGGAATGAAAAACAGCAGGACGATGAACAGCGCGGCGGGCAGCGCCTCGGCGAGGAGCATGCCGCGCCAGCATTCGCCGATGAAGATTTTCGTGCATAGCGCGCTGCGGCAGCCGGTCGCTTCCAGGGAATATTCGAGCAGGAAATAGTTGACGACATACGCTGCGAGGAAGCCGATGGTGACGGCAAGCTGGTACAGCGACACGAGCCGTCCGCGGTGTCTGGCCGGAGCGATTTCACTGATGTACGCCGGAGCGACCACGGCGGAAATGCCGATGCCGACACCGCCGACGATGCGGAACAGGACAAGCGATGCGAACGAGTTGCTTATGGCGCATCCTGCGGCGGAAACCGTGTACAGGACCGATGCGATGATCAGCGACCGTTTCCTTCCCCCCCCCCTCGAAAAGCAGTCCGGAACTTACTACCCCCGCGATCGAGCCGATAAGTGCGCATCCTACGTAAGTGCCTTCCATGGAGGGTGTCAGGCCGAACTGCGCGACGACCATCGAGATGGTCCCGGAGATAACCGCAGTGTCATATCCGAAGAGTCCGCCTCCGAGAGCGGCCACTAAGGCAATGAAATAAAAATATCCCATCGACCTGTCTTCCATGTTTCGAACGGTTGTCATCATTTCTGTTTCGGTTTATTTTCCGCAAATAAAAATCATTTATACTAAAGAAATATATTTTTTTATCAATTTATTAATTTTGATGCGATTTATATTTCTATTTTATTTTATGTCAGTAGGTTGTGTGCTTCGAATAAATGGCTGAATTGGAAAAACATTTTGTATTTGTTTCTTTAATTGTTGGCGTTTTTAATAAAATGATTTATTTTTATGCCGAATTCACTCCTGATACGATGACATCCAAACCTGAAGCGACAAACGGCACGGCGGCGGTTTTTGCCGCCGTATCCGAGCGAAAGAACGCGAATGCCGCCCTGAAGAAGAGCATTCTGAACTGCTTTTTCCGGGAACGGCAGCTGATGATTCCGGAAATCTCCCGGCTGACCGGCTACAGTATTCCGACGGTGGCGAGGTATATTCACGACAGCCTGGACGCCGGTCTGGTGATTGCCTCGAAAACGGCTCCCGAGACCCCGCTCCGGGGGCGCAAGGCGACGTGGTATACGCTCAATCCGGATGCGGCGTATTTTCTCGGCGTCGACACCAAACATTACGCATTGGTGCTCAGCCTCATGAATTTGACCGGAGAGGTCATTCTGGAACGGGAGGACCGCAATCTGCGGTTTTCCAATACGCCCCAGTTTCTCGAGACCATGTGCCGTGAAGTCCGGAACTTCATCCGCGAATCCACGGTGGAAGGAAAGATCGCAGCCGTATGTTTCAATATCTCGGGGCGTGTGAATTCGCGGAAGGGGTTAAGCCACAGTATTTTCGCTTTTGAAAACAACGAGGACGAGCCGTTGGCCGAGATGCTGGGCAACAGCATCGGCATTCCGTCTGTCATCGAGAACGACACGCGGGCGATGCTCTACGGCGAGCTTTACAAAGGCAACATCAAAGGTTATGCGGATTGTCTTTATGTCAATGTCAGCTGGGGGCTCGGGCTGGGCATCCTGACGAATGGCGAGATCTATCGCGGGGCCGACGATTTTGCGGGGGAATTCGGGCATACGAAGGCTTTCGACAACGAGATCATCTGCCACTGCGGCAAAAAGGGGTGCCTCGAAACCGAAGTTTCCGGCAATGCCGCCAAGCGGATTCTCACGGAGCAGCTCGCCGCCGGAAAGACGTCGGTGCTCCATGCGGGTGCGGCGAATTCGGCTGAACCGACCATTCAGGACATAATACAAGCCGCAAACAACGAAGACCCTCTTTGTCAGGATATCATGGAGGAGATGGGGCGGAAGCTTGGCCTGCAACTGGCCAACCTTATAAACATTTTTAACCCCAGGGCCATCATCATCGGAGGAAGCATGTCGAAGAACAATGACTTTTTGTTGGAATCCATCAGGATGAGTATCAAGAAGTATTCATTGAAACTCATACACCGTAATCTTATAATCACCGGTTCGGTAAATCCCGACCGTATTGGCGTCATCGGAGCGTGTTTGATCGCGCGGGAAAAGTTCGTACAGAACAGATTAACCGGAGTTTGATCGCCTTCCTCACACGCGGCGTGTGCGCCGGATGGCCGCGAAGGCATCGGGGCTACCTTTTGCGCAGGAACACCGTCGCCGTGCGTGAGGCGGTTTATATGTCCTTCGACGAGCTGCAACTATGCGTCGTGCTCTACGACGGGTAGTCTTCGGGACATTTTTTTCATAGTGGAGTCGATTTGCTACAAAGGTAGTAAAAGTCGGATGGGAGCAAAACCGAATTGCACCAGGTCCGGTCATACGTTTCGACTGATAAAAGTGTCGTTGCGACACTAAATATAATCCATTGGCTGGATGTTAGACGAGTTTTGGGATAATGGAATTCGTTTATTTTTTCATGAGATTTTATGTGTAAGCCGGATGTTGTCAAGAATTGCGGACATGGTGCGGACACAGAAAATATAAAACCCCGCCAAAGTTTCCTCTAACGGGGTTCTTGGTGCCCAGGACAAGACTCGAACTTGCACGAACGTAATTGTTCACTACCCCCTCAAAGTAGCGTGTCTACCAATTTCACCACCTGGGCATTGCTCTCCCGAATCAACTTTCGGGAGTGCAAATATAGGCACTATTTTGCGATTCGCAAAATTTTTGCGAAAAAAACGACAAAATTTGCATGGGGACCGCCCGGGTCGTTCTGCGGCGGTCCCGGAATGCTTTATTTGAGCGTCATCTCCTTGAGCAGGTAGCCCGCTCCGCCGACACGGTCCACGACGAACAGTACGTAGCGGATGTCCACGGCGATGTTGCGGCAGATCGCAGGGTCGTAGGCGATGTCGCTCATCGTCGAACGCCACGTGCGGTCGAAGTTGATGCCGATGAGTTCGCCCCCGGCATTCAGCACCGGCGATCCCGAATTGCCGCCCGTGGTGTGGTTCGTCGCCAGGAAGCAGACCGGCACGGTCCTGCGGCCGTCGATCACCGTGCCCCAGCGGCCGTAGTTCTTCGAAGCGTAGAGGTCGCGCAGCGACTGCGGAATGTCGTAGTCGTAAATTTCGGGATTGTCCTTGGCGATGATGCCGTCGAGCGTCGTCTGCGGTTTGTGGTATTCGCCGTCGGCGTACTCGTATCCGGCCACGGAGCCGTAGGCCACGCGGAGCGTCAGGTTGGCGTCGGGATAGAAGGCCCGCTCGCGGTCCCATTCGCGCAGACCTTTTATATAAGTAGTATAAAGTTCGTTGAGGATTTTGCTGTTGAGGTTGCGCAGCGACTTGGTTCCCAGCATCCACGAGATGTGGTCGAGCATGCGTTTGGTCTCCTCGCGCAGTCTGACTGCGGGTTGCATGGCCACGCTGTCGGAGCCTTCCCATACGGCCTCGAAAAGAGCGTCGGCGTAGGCTTCCGGCGATTTGTAACGGGCCATGCCTTCGGCGTAGGAGGGCGTGCGGTAAACCTTCGGGCAACGGCCGTATTCGCGGAACGCATGGCGCCAGAGCGCCTGCTCGGCGGACTTGCGCCGGGCGAAGCACTCTTCGGCCCGTTCTTCGGGGGTGTAGGCTGCCGGCAGCGTCGAGAGCGTTTCGCGCGTGATTTCGTAAGCGAAATAGGCGTCCATGATCCGGTCGTATTCGACGCGCAGACCCATCACTACGCCGGCGTATTCAGGACGTCCCACGGACCACAGTCCGAACTGCGTCTCGTAATCGAATTTCGCTGCGACGGTTCCGCGGCGGTCGATGCCCAGCGCTTCGCCCTGCCATTTTTTCCAGGCGTTGGCGATCGAGGCGTGCTTGGCGGCGTAGTGGATGCGCAGCGCGGGGTCGGACTCCTGCGCTTTGGTGATGATGTCGAGACGGCCCGTGCGGATGGCGATCTTGGCCGGGTCGGAACGCTCGGCGATGTAGGCCACGGCGTCGGAGAGGATGTACTCCTGCGTGTTGCCCGGGAAACCGTAGATCATCGTGAAATCGCCCTCTTTAACCCCTTTCGTGGATATGCTGAAGTGTTTTTTCGGACGGTAGGGGACGTTCTGGGGCGAGTAGGCCGCCGGACGGTTGTCCTTCGAAGCGTAGACGCGGAACATCGAGAAATCGCCCGTGTGGCGGGGCCAGATCCAGTTGTCGGTGTCGCCGCCGAACTTGCCGATCGACGAGGGCGGCGCAGCCACCAGGCGCACGTCGTCGAACTGCTCGTAGACGAACAGGAACTGCTGGTTGCCGTAGTACATCTGTTCGACCGAGGCTTTGTAGCCCGTGCCTTCGGCCTTGGCCTTTTCGACGATCTGCGCGGCCGTCTCGCCCGCGGCGATCCGGTCGGTCACCTCCTCCATGCGGACGAGGAAGCGGACCCAGAGTTTTTCGTTGGGCAGCTCCTCGGCCCGCGACATGGCCCAGAAACCGTTGGTCAGGTAGTCGTGCTCGACGGTCGAATGTTTCTGGATGGCGTCGTAGCCGCAGTGGTGGTTGGTGAGCAGCAGGCCTTCGGGCGAAATGAGTTCGCCCGTACAGCCGCCGTTGAAGAGTACGACGGCGTCTTTCATCGAGGCCTTGTTGATCGAGTAGATGTCTTCGGCCGTGAGGCGGAAGCCTTTTGCGCGCATGTCGTCGATGCGTTCGGAGATCAGGCTCGGGAGCCACATGCCCTCGTCGGCCAGCGCAGGCAGGAGGACAAGGGCGGCGAGCAGGGTCAGCAGGGTGCGTTTCATGGATTCAAAAATTTATCTAATTCGGTGTATACTTTCTGGACGGGAAGTCCCATGACGTTGTAGAACGAGCCTTCGATGCACTCGATGGCGGCGTAGCCGATCCACTCCTGAATGCCGTATGCCCCGGCCTTGTCGAAGGGTTGGAAGGTGTCGACATAGTAGGCGATCTCCTCGTCGGTGAGCGTGCGGAACCAGACATAGGTCAGCGAAGTGAAGTGGGTCATCCGCGCGGCGGAGCGCAGGGTGACGCCGGTTGTGACCAGATGATGCGCGCCCGACAGGATTTTCAGCATGCGGCGGGCGTCGTCGCGGTCGCGGGGTTTGCCCAGAATCTCCCCTCCGTGCCATGTCGAGCCTTCGGCCGTCATCCGGAATTCGCCGCCGGCCAGCACGACGGTGTCGGCCGTGAGCAGGATGTCGTTTTCGAGCAACGGAACCGGATAGGCTTCGCTTTTGAGCGTCGAGAGGTACTCCGAAACGCCGATAAGCGGAAGGTCGTCGGGATAGGTCTCCTCGCAGTCGAATTTTTCGGCCAGCTCGTAGGGCAACCCGCAGCCGGTCATCAGTTCTCTGCGCCGCGGCGATTGCGACGCCAGCAGCAGGCGGTAGGGTTTGAGTTTGTCGTTGAGCAGCATGTATAAAGGTGAAAGGTGAAAGGTGGAAAGTTTTACGGAGCGGTTCTGCATTTTTTTCGATTTCGGAACAATCGTTTTTCAAGGTTCATCTGATGTCGAAATTTAACAGTTCGCGTCCTTCGAGCGCAGCGCGCAGCGTGTCGCCGGGGCGGACGGGTCCCACGCCGGCGGGCGTTCCGGTGTAGAGCAGGTCGCCCATGCGCAGGGTCATGTACCGCGACACCGTGGCGATGATCCGGTCGACCGTGAAGAGCATCTCCGCCGTGTCGCCTCTCTGGCGGCGCTCCCCGTTCACGTCGAGCGTGAAGTGCAGCCGCTGCACGTCGCCGCCCAGTTCCTGCAAGGAGACGAATTCCGGCGAGATCGCCGCCGAGCGGTCGAAAGCCTTGCAGCTCTCCCACGGAAGCCCCTCGGCGATGGCCCGCCGCTGGAGGTCGCGGGCCGTGAAGTCGATGCCCAGTCCCACCTCGTCGTAATAGCGGTGGGCGAAACGCTCGGCGATGGCCTTGCCCACGCGGTTGATCCGCACCACCAGTTCGCATTCGTAGTGCACCTCCTGCGAGAACGACGGGATGTAAAACGGGTCGTTGTTGCGCAGCAGCGCCGTGTCGGGCTTGAGGAAGAACATCGGTTCCTCGGGGAGTTTCCCGCTGTCGTTGAGCTGTTCGTGCAACTCGGCGGCATGTTCGGCGTAGTTGCGGCCTATGCAGATGATTTTCATGCTCTCTCCTTATTTATTGTGGTCGTAGCGCTGTGCCCGGACCACCATCCAGATCACGTAAACCGGCAGGTAGACAGCGAGGATTATGGAAAAAGCCTCCTGTTGGCCGGTCAGTTCGAGTATTGTTGTAAATAAAATCAATAAACCTCCGATTATCACCAGGTGTCGTCGCATGAACGACGAAAGACCGTCGATGTCGACGTTTTTGCGTTTCTCCTTCGGCAGGGTGTTGTAACCCGAGATCAGCATCGGGAACCGTTTGACCAGCAGGCCGCATACGATTACAAATGCTCCGGCGAGCAGAGGAGCGAGCGGGTCGTTCATCGGAAGCTATTTTATTTTCTGTGCGTGTAGTTCTGCGACCATCCGTGCCGCAAACCGTTCGCTGGCTCCCGGGCCTCCGATGATCGTTTTCAGTTCACCGAAGTCGGCGAGCATCTTTCCGCGCTTGCTGCCGCCGTGCAGGATCGCCCGCAGCTCGCGTTCGGCGCGGTCGACCGAGAAATCCGACTGGATGATCTCGGCGACGGCCTCGCGCCCCAGGTTGAGGTTCACGAGCGACACCCAGGGGACCTTCAGCACGTAGGGCCGCAGCCATACCTGCCACCACACCGTGCGGTAGACCACCACTTCGGGAATGCCCAGCAGGGCCGTTTCGAGCGTCGCCGTGCCCGACGTCACCACGGCCGCCTCGGCCGCCGCAAGCGTCTCGTAGGTCTGGTCGCAGACGTAGCGGATGCCGCTTCCGGCTGTGTATTGTTCGTAAAGCGCCCGGTCGAGCCATGCGACGCCCGCCACCACGAACTGGCGCTCGGGGAATTTTCGCGACAGCGCGGCCATCAGCGGCAGGTTGTCGCGGATCTCGCTCCGGCGGCTGCCGGCCAGCAGGGCGACGATCGGGCGTTGGTCGAGGGAGTTGCGGCGGCGGAACTCCTCGGGCGTCGGGAGCGTCGTCCGCCGGGCCTCGATGGCGTCGACGAGCGGGTTGCCCTCGAAAACGGGCGTGATGCCGTGTTTCGGGAAATAGGTCCGCTCGAAGGGGAAGATGATGAAGAGCCGGTCGACGTATCTACGGATCGCCTTCACCCGCCATTCGCGCCACGCCCAGACCTTCGGGGCGATGTAATAGAAGGTGCGGATGCCGTGCTCTTTGGCCCAGCGGGCCATCTTCATGTTGAATCCCGGATAGTCCACCAGAATCAGCACGTCGGGGGCGAACTCCGCCACGTCGGCCTGACACTCCCGCATCTGCCGCCGGATGGTCCCGAGGTTCTTCAGCACCTGCACGATGCCGAAGAACGAGGTCTCCCGGTAGTGTTTGCGCAGATTCTCCGCGCCGCCCGCCGCGGCCATGCAGTCCCCGCCCCAGAAGCGGAATTCCGCCCCGGGATCGGCTTTTTGCAGCCCTCGGATCAGGTTTGCGCCGTGCAGGTCGCCCGAAGGCTCCCCGGCGATGAGGTAGTATTTCATTAAGGTTAAAGGTGAAAAGTTAAAGGTGAAAAGTAAAAGGTTATAATTTATTTTTGGTGGTTTTGACGGATTTTGTCAGTAGTTTTTCAATCTCCACACAGTCTTTGTATAAGGGTTCGAATGTTTCGGGACCGATAATTTCCGCTTCGGACAAAATCTCCAACCAGTATTTTGTTTCGGAGCACTCTTTCAGTGCGATATTCAGTTTCGCTAAAAAATCTTTATTGCTCTGCGCATTTGAGGCCTCTGCTATATTTGCGCCGATAGAGGTTCCGCATCGCAGAATTTGTTTGGCGAGTGTAGGCTCGTTTTTTTCGTTATTCAAGTATTTGTAGAATCGGATAACTCGAATGGCGAATGACTTGCTTTTATCTTGTATGATCATCGCTTTTAACTTTTAATCCGGCGTCTTGACGTTGCTGCCGCTCGGCATATCCCGCAAGCGGTCTCTGCCCTCGCTTAAGTGCAAAATCCACTTTTCACCTTTCACCTTTCACCTTTCACCTTCCAAAAGGTCGGGGCGCAGGCGCTTGGTGCGCTCGTAGGCCTCGTCGTCCTGCCATTTGGCGATCTGGGCGAAGTTGCCCGACAGCAGCACGTCGGGGACCCGCCAGCCGCGGAACTCCGCCGGCCGCGTGTAGACCGGGGGAGCCAGCAGGTTGTCCTGGAACGAGTCCGTGAGGGCCGACGCCTCGTCGCCGATGGCCCCGGGGATGATCCGCACGACCGAGTCGGCGATGATGCAGGCCGCCAGCTCGCCGCCCGTCAGCACGTAGTCGCCGATCGAGATCTCGCGCGTCACGAGGTGTTCGCGGATGCGGTGGTCGATGCCCTTGTAGTGGCCGCAGAGGATGATGATGTTTTCGAGCGTCGAGAGGCGGTTGGCCTCGTGCTGGTCGTAGCGGATGCCGTCGGGCGAGGTGTAGATGATTTCGTCGTACGGCCGTTCCGACTGGAGCTTCTCGACCAGTTCGAAGACCGGTTCGCACTTCATAACCATTCCCGCCTCGCCGCCGAACGGATAGTCGTCGGTGGTCTTGCGGCGGTCGTGGGCGTAGTCGTGCAGGTTGTGGACGACGATTTCGACCAGCCCTTTGTCCTGCGCCCGCTTGAGAATCGATTCGTTGAGCGGCGAGGTCAGGAGTTCGGGAACCGAGGTGATGATGTCAATGCGCATGGCGATTCATAATTCATAAAGTAATCAAGTTGTTATTCTGCCCTGATTCTGGTTCTGGTTCCCGACCGCCGTATTCGTCGTCTTCGACGCCGTTTGCAAGTCTGACCCCATCCCAAACCCTTCCCTCGGGGAAGGGCTTGGTGCCGCTGTGCGGCAAAATCGGAGCTTCCGACCCTCGGAGCAAAATATAATTACCATTCATAGTCAGTTTCCGGGGCGGAAGATGATGTCTTTCGACGAGTCGTCCGTCAGCGGGATCTCCTGTCCGCGGTCGAGCGTGTAACCCGTGTAGCCCAGTCCGGTGAAGAGCGCGACGATCTGCGGGCGGTTTTCGCCGCCCGTTTCGATCAGCACCGTGGGGCGGTGACGCTCCAGCAGGGGACGCATTTCCCGCATCACGATGACCTCGTAACCCTCGATGTCGCATTTGATGAAGTCGAGGCGCTCCAGTTTGCCGAACAGTTCGCTGCCGCGGCGCATCTGGGCCGTGAACTCCACGTCGGCTCGGCCGCCGGCGTCGTTTACGAAGTTCTGCCCCGTGCCGAAGTAGCCCGTCTCGCGCGCCGAGTCGTTGGCCATCACGATGGGTTTCGACTCCGTGCCCAGGGCGTAGGGAAGTATTTCGGTGTTGGCGCAGCGGCGGAGGTTGCGGCTCAGCACCTTGCGGATCGGGGCCACCGGTTCCACGGCGTAGACCTTGCCCGCGGGGCCTGCGAGGCGGGAGATCGTGTGGGCGTAGTAGCCGAGGTTGGCGCCGATGTCGATGCATGTGTCGCCCGCGCGTACCAGCTTCGGCAGGTGGTAGACGTACTCCGTGGCAGGGGCCTCGCGTCCGATGCCCAGCCGCTGCCAGAGGAAGAACAGCCGGCTCACGGCGCGCAGGTAGCCTTCTAACGGCAGGGTGCGGTAGAGAATCTTATGGATGAATTTCCCCAATTTCAATTTTTAATTTTTAGTTCCGGTAGTTGACCTCCTCGTTCAGCACCTCGACGATGAAGGGGTTGTAGAGCGTTTCGTGGCCGATCGTCGACTCGGGACCGTGGCCGGGATAGATGTGCACCTCCTCGCCCAGCGGAATCAGCGAGTCGAGGATCGAGCGCATGATCCACGAATAGTCGCCGCCCGGCAGGTCGGTGCGGCCGATCGACTCGCGGAAAAGCGTGTCGCCCGTGAAGAGCGATTTCGAGTCCGGCTCGTACAGCGCCACATGGCCGGGGGTGTGGCCGGGGGTGCGGATCACGCGCAGGGCGGTGTTGCCGAAACGCACTTCGGACAGGGTGTCCAGGTCGAGGTCCGCCGCGGGCATCGCGCCGATCTTCACGCCGAAGACCGAACCGCTCGTCGCTGCGTTGTCCAGCAGGAATCGGTCCTTCGACGAGAGGGCGAAGGGGATGCCGTAGCGCTGTTTGAGGTGCTCGACGCCCAGCGTGTGGTCGAAATGGCCGTGGGTGTTGACCGCCATGACGGGTTTCAGCCCCTGATCGGCGATGAAGTTGTCCAGCGCGGCGTCCTCGCGCGGGTTGCTGTTTCCGGCGTCGATGACGATGCACGCTTTGGTGTCGTCCCAGACGACGTAGGTGTTTTCCTGTATCGGATTGAATTGCAGGCAGGCGATTTTCATAATGATGGCTGTTTTAATGCAGTCGGTTTTGCAAAGATAGTGTTTTTTACGGGATTTTACCTATCTTTATGACCCAAAACGACCTGATTCCATGAAACGATATTTTGCGCTTTTCGCGGCTCTGACCCTGCTCTGCACGGGGATTTCGGCCCAGACGGCCGCCTGCCGGACCGAAACCGGCATCGCCTACCGCGACGCGGCGGGCGACGGCTATGTCGATTCGCTTTGCCGGCTGGACATTTGCTGGCCGGCGGATAGCAAGGGATTTCCGACCGTCGTGTGGTTCCACGGCGGGGGCCTGACCGGCGGGCGGCGCGAGATTCCGAAAGCGTTGTGCGGCAAAGGATTCGCCGTGGTGGGCGTGGATTACCGCCTCGCTCCGCGCGTGAAGGTCGCCGACTGCGTGGCGGATGCCGCCGCTGCGGCCGCATGGGTGGTGAAAAACATTGCTTCCTACGGCGGCGACCCGCGGCTGATCTTCATCGCCGGACATTCGGCGGGCGGTTACCTGACTTCGATGATCGGGCTGGACAAACGCTGGATGGCGCCCTACGGCATCGACCCCGACACGGCGTTCGCGGCGCTGATCCCTTACAGCGGGCAGGTCGTGACCCATTTCGCGCGACGCCGCGAAATGGGGATTCCCGATACGCAGGTGGTCGTGGACGACATGGCGCCGCTGAACTACATACGTCCCGACTGTCCGCCGATCCTGATCCTCTCGGGCGACCGCGGGCGGGAGATGCTGGGCCGCTACGAGGAGAACGCCTATTTCTGGCGCATGATGCAGGTGGCGGGGCATCCCGACGTCGAGATCCGGGAATTCGACGGGTTCGACCACGGCAACATGCCCCAGGCGGGCCATTACGTCGCGGTGCGCTACATCCGCGACTTTGTGAAAAAACTGGAAAGATAATTGCGGGCCGGACCCGTAAACGGAATGACGATGAACGGATGGATGAAACTGGCGGCCGCGCTTTTCGCCGCGGCGTCGTTTGCGGGGTGTTCGCTGCTGAAGGTGGCCGTGGCCACGGGCGACCCTCTGTCGAAGGAGCAGATGAACGTGCGGACCATGACGCGCGGCTTTTACTACGACATGGCCGGCGAGGTGGCCCGTGCGGCCGACTCGATCGTCGCTGCGTCGCCCGACGTGAATGTGCGCGTAGCGGCCGTGCGGTGGAAGATCCGCGCCACGCGCGCCGGGGTGACCGCCGCCATGCAGGGCATTCCCGACGTGGCGCTGGCCGACCTGTGGATTCTGTGCCGCCGCATGAACGAGGGTTTCGTCCAGGCGCCCGATTCGCTGCTGTTCGGTCTTCAGAGCGACATCGCCCGCGACGCCGCCCTGCGGCTCGACCGCCGGGCCGGAAGGCTCGCCCGGCAGGTGCTTCCGGACGACCGCTATGCGCTGATGGAGCGGTTCGTTACGGACTACGTGCGCGACAACCCCGCCTCCGAGGGCGACGAGACCGACAACACGACCCTCGCGTGGCTGGAATACCTCCGGGCGGCCGGCGTCGAACAGGATTACGCCACCGGCTCGATCGCCGAGGTGCTGGCCGACGTCAACGACCGGCTGAGCGGCCAGACCCAGCAGGTGACCAACAGCGTGAGCTGGTCGAAGGACATCTTCGAGATGCGGCTCCGGCAGGACAGCCTGCGCCTGCAGGTCGGGGCGCAGCTCGATTCGCTGGAACGCAGTTTCAACCGTATCGTGGTCGTCGCCGAGCACCTGCCCGAGATTTCGGACAAGGTGCTGGAGGAGCTGAACCGGCAGGCCACGCAGCTCATCTGGACGATGAACGCTTCGGTGGACAACGCTTTCGCCGACTTCGACCGCCAGCGCGGCGAGTTGCAGCAATACGTTACGCGTGAGCGCGAGGCGTTGGTCGAACAGTTGCGGGCGACGGGCGACGAACTGGTCCGGACGACGCTCGACGCCGTGCCGGGGCTTGTCGGCAAAATCCTGCTCTACCTTGTGCTGGCGCTTGCGGTGCTGATCGGCGGGCCTTTCGCGCTGGGCTTCTGGCTCGGCGGCGTGCGGGCCAAAGCCCGAATTAAAAATGAAAAATTGAAAATGAAAAATTAAGCGTTGACGGTTCCGTATGATGGTTCCGATACGTTTTGCGGGGAAATAATTTTGAATTATGAATTTTGAATTATGAATTGTTTTTAACTTTGCACGCAAAGTTAAAAACCGATGGCAAGAAAAAAAGCGAACTATCCCCTCGTCGAGGGGCTTGAAATAACGACCCTCGCGGCCGAGGGCAAGGCTATGGGCCGCTGGAACGACGTGGTGGTCTTCGTTCCGCTGACCGTTCCGGGCGACGTGGTCGACGTGCAGATCCGCTCCAAACGCCGCCGCTTCATGGAGGGCTTCGTGGTCCGCTATGTGAAGAAATCGCCCCTGCGGGCCGAGGCGTTCTGCGAGCATTTCGGCGTCTGCGGCGGCTGCAAGTGGCAGAACCTGCCCTACGGGGAGCAGCTGCGCTTCAAGACCGATCAGGTCCGCGACCAGCTGACGCGCATCGGCAAGATCGAGCTGCCGGAGATCGCGCCCTGCCTCGGCTCGGCCGAGACGCAGTTCTACCGCAACAAACTCGAATTCACCTTCGCCGACCGCCGCTGGCTGACGCGCGAGGAGATCGAGTCGGCGGGCGACATCGGCGACGCGCCGGCCGTGGGATTCCACATCCCGGGGATGTTCGACAAGGTGCTGGACATCCGCAAATGCTGGTTGCAGCCCGACCCGTCGAACGGCATCCGCATGGAGGCCAAGCGGTTCTGCGTGGAGAACGGCTACACGTTCCACAACGCCCGTTCGCACGAGGGGCTGATGCGCAACATGATCGTCCGCACGGCCTCGACGGGCGAGGTGATGGTGATCGTGGTCTTCAACAGCGACGACCGGCCCCGCATTACGGCCCTGATGGACCATCTGGCGGCCAAATTCCCGGAGATCACCTCCCTGTTCTATATCGTCAATACGAAGTTCAACGACTCGGTGGGCGACCTCGACCCGGTCTGCTACCGCGGCAAGGACCATATCATCGAGGAGATGGAGGGACTGCGCTTCAAGGTGGGACCCAAGTCGTTCTACCAGACCAATTCCGCGCAGGCCTACGAACTTTATAAGGTGGCCCGCGACTTTGCCGACCTCCGGCCGGGCGACGTGCTTTACGACCTCTACACCGGGACGGGAACCATCGCCAATTTCTGCGCCGCGCGTTGCGCCCGGGTGGTGGGCGTGGAGTACGTCCCCGAAGCCATCGCCGACGCCAAGGTCAATTCGGAATTGAACGGCATCGAAAATACGGTCTTTTACGCCGGGGACATGAAGGCGGTGCTCGACGACGGATTCGTCGCCGCGAACGGCCGTCCCGACGTGATCATCCTCGACCCGCCGCGCGCGGGCGTCGACGAACCGGTGATCGAAGTCATCCTGCGCGCCGCGCCCGAACGGATCGTCTATGTGAGTTGCAACCCCGCCACGCAGGCCCGCGACCTCCAGCTGATGGACGCCGCCTACCGCGTCGAGGCCGTGCAGCCCGTCGACATGTTTCCCCACACGCACCATGTGGAGAACGTCGTGAAGCTCGTGCGGCGGTAAACGGCGCGTCCGCGCGGGACGCAACCTGAACTGCAACCTGAACCACAGACCGATGATACGAATTTTTCTGACTGCATCGTTCGCCCTGATGTTCGTCGGGGCGGTCGCCCAGTCGCCGACCATCCGCACGCAGCGGAATGAGAATAACTCCGTGGATTTTATCCTGGAGAATAAGACGCGTCCGGGGACGTTGACTGTTTTTCTGACGCTCCGGGATTTGCAGAACTGTAACACCGCTTCGGGGACCTTCAGATACGAGACCCGCTATACCGGGACGCGGCTGCTGTCTCTCCGTCCCGCCGACGATACCCGGGGCGTGAGGTACGGTTATTCATACCGCTTTTTTTTAGGCCCTGTCGATAAGGAACCCGATACCGCGTTTGTCTACCGCATGCCCACCACTGTTCGCTGGCCGGTGCGTGTGTCGCGCGGCGTGAGCGTTTACGACCGTTTCCGAAAAGAAAAGAAAGGGGCTTTGGGGTTGCATTTCGAAATGGAAAAGGGCGACACGGTCTATGCGATGCGGCGCGGCACGGTCGTGGAGGTCGGCATTCCCGAACGGGAACCCGATGCCCCGGCGGTGAGTTTTACCTCCGAAAGCCCCGATTTGCTGGTCGAGCAGCCCGATGGCACGCTGGCCTGGTATATCTGCCTCGACGGCGACAATGTGCTGGTCGAGGTCGGGGACGAAGTGCTGCCCGGAACGCCGCTGGCGCTGGCCGGGAGCTACGACGGCGAGCGATACAAAGTTTCTGTGCAGACCTTCTGGTGGGAGAGTAATCCGGACCCGAAGGAGCGGGAGCGAAAACCTTTCATCCGCAAGCATTTCTTTCCGCGGTTCGTTACGGAGGAGGGTGTCGTGTGCGTTGAAAAGGGTGTTTACCGACCCGTTGAAACCGAGGAATTGGTAATCCGCGAGATGAACAGGAAGGAGCTCAAGAAACACCGCGGAGGCAAAAAGCGATAGGGAGTTGTTCAAGGCCTGATTTCGCATCGGGGATGCAGTATTTTCGTTTTTCGGCGTTTTACTGGATACAAAGGGATGGAAACCGGCCCGGCTGAAAACAGTTCCGCGCGACGCCCGGCTTGCATAATCTTTGTAATAGGTTATTTAAAAACGAAAAGACAATGAAACGACTGATTTTATTGGCGGCGGTGGCGTTTTTCGCCCTCCCCGCGGCAGCGCAGATGCAGGAGGCGTTCCCCAGCTACATTCAGGTCAACGGACGTGCCGAAAAGGAGATCGCGCCCGACGAATTCTACTTGCAGATCATCATCAACGAGCGCGACTCGAAGGGCAAGATTTCGGTCGAAAGCCAGCAGCGCGACATGATCGCCGCGCTCAAACGTGCCGGGGTCGATGTCGAGAAACAGCTCAAGATGGCCAACCTGTCGAGCGAGTTCTTCAAGAAAAACACCTCGGTGGCCACGGCCAAATACCAGTTGCAGCTGGGTTCCTCGGCGATGGTCGCCAAGGTGTGGCAGGCGTTGGACGGACTGGGCATCTCGAACGTCTCGATCCTGAAGGTCTCGCACTCGAAAATCGAACAGTATAAGGCCGAAGTGCGCGTCGAGGCGATGCAGAACGCCCGCCAGAGCGCCGCGACGCTGGCCGAAGCCGTCGGGCAGAAGATCGGCAAATGCTTCTACATCTACGATTCGAACAACAACGTGATGCCTGTTTTTTACGACAACATGGCCGTGATGCGCAGCGCCAAGGCGATGGGCGTCGCCGAGGACGCCGCTGCGGACGAACCGCTCGATTTCAAGACCATCAAGTTGCAGTACAACGTGCAGGCGAAGTTCGTGCTCGAATAGGACGGTTTCCGATTCTCTCGGGTGTCTTTCACCTCGCCTTGTCCGGGCTGAACGGGAAATGCGCTTGTGTGTCCCGTCCGGCCCGGACTTCGTTAAGGCGAAATTCCCTCCGCGATAGTCGCAGACGGCTCGCGGCGTCCGTCCGCCTCGTTCTTTGCGAGGTGCGGAACCCTCCGGCCTGCGGACCCGGCCGGCCGGTCCCGGCGTCAAATCCCCGTTCGTCGGCCGGAAGGTCCTGAAAATAAAACAATTCATCCGGGTTGAAAGCAAAGAGACTGAAAAAGTGCGATTCAGTAAGCGATTTCTGAAAATTTTAGTATCTTTGTAGTTCACCCCTGTAAAAAAGGAGGAGTTATGGAAAAGCAGTTTTGTTTCGATTATGAACATTACGCGGCGCTGTCGGAGCTTTCCGAAGCCGACCGCAGGCTGGTCGCCGAGGCCGAACGGGCCACGGCCAATGCGCATGCGCCCTACTCGAATTTCCACGTAGGCGCCGCCGCGCGTCTGCGCAGCGGGAAAATACTCTACGGCAGCAACTTCGAAAGCGAGGTCTATCCCGCGGGACTCTGCGCCGAGCGGTCGCTGATGTTCTACGCCCAGGCCAATTATGCCGACGATCCGATCGAGACGATGGCCATTGCCTCGAACCCCTCGGAGCGCGAATGCTATCCCTGCGGCCAGTGCCGGCAGGTGATGGTCGACGTCGAGCGTCGTCAGGGTTCCCCGATGCGGGTGCTGATGAGCGGCCACGGTACGGTGACGGCGGTCGATTCGGCCTCCAAACTGCTGCCTTTCACCTTTATTCTGTAATTTCCGACGATGTTCAACCCGGACGACATTCTCTACGAAGACAACCACCTGCTGATCGTCAACAAACGCTGCGGCGATCTGGTGCAGCCCGACCCGTCGGGCGAGAGCGCCCTCGAGGACCAGATCAAGGCCTTCATCAAACGGCGTGACGCCAAACCCGGCGAGGTGTTCCTCGGCGTGGTGCACCGCATCGACCGCCCGGTGAGTGGAGCCGTCGTTTTCGCCAAGACGTCGAAGGCGCTCGTCCGTCTGAACGAGATGATCCGCGAAGGCCGCATCCATAAGGTCTACTGGGCGCTGACCGAAGCCACGCCCGATCCCGAGAGCGGCGAACTGCGCCATTATATCCTGCGCGACGGCAGGACCAACCGTTCGCGGGCCTGCGACGCCCCGAAGGGCGACGCCAAGGAGGCGCGCCTGCGTTACGCGACGCTCGGGGCGGGGACGAACTACACGCTGGTCGAGGTCGAACTGCTCACGGGGCGTCACCACCAGATCCGCGCCCAGCTCTCGAAGGTCGGGTGCCCGATCCGCGGCGACCTGAAATACGGCGCCCGGCGCTCCCTGCCCGGGGGCGGCATCTCGCTCCACTCGCGCCGTGTCGAATTCGAGCATCCGGTGCGTCGCGAGCCGCTCTCGGTCACGGCTCCCGTGCCTGCGGGCGACAACCTGTGGACCTATTTCGAAAACCTCTGAATATCCCTGCCATGCGATTGCTCATTCAGCGTGTAAAACACGCTTCCGTCGCTATCGGCGGCGATGTCCGCTCCCGGATCGGGGCGGGACTGCTGGTGCTGCTCGGCGTCGGGTGCGACGACACCGACGAGGACATCGAGTACCTCGCCGGAAAACTCGTGCGCCTGCGTATCTTCGACGATGAAGCCGGGGTGATGAACCTCGACGTGGCGCAGACAGACGGCGAAATTCTGGTCGTGAGCCAGTTCACGTTGCAGGCCTCGACCCGCAAGGGCAACCGGCCGAGTTATATCAAGGCGGCCCCCGAAGCCGTTTCTCGCCCGCTTTACGAACGGTTTACGGCCCGGGTCGCCGAGCTGCTCGGCCGCGGGGTCGCCACGGGCGAATTCGGCGCCGACATGCAGGTCGAGCTGGTCAACGACGGGCCGGTGACGATCTGGATGGATTCAAAAAACAAGGAATAACATATTTATATCAAAATGAAGAAAATTTTTGCATTTCTGCTTCTGGGCCTTACCGTGGCCTTCGCCTCCTGCGGGGATGAAAAGACGGAGACCGGAACGGACTGGTTCCTGACGCCTGTGGCCGAGGTCAACGGCACGACGGTCGGGTTGAGCTGCCAGACTCGTTTCGGCGAGGGCGTGCTCGAAAACACGAGCGTGGGTTTTTCCTATGCTGCCGTTGTCGACAATAAAATCGGCGCGTTTGCCGATGTGGCGGGTTCCGCGGTTGACGGCACCGGCATTGCCGCCACGCTGACCGGGCTTCAGCCCGAAACGAGCTACGTGGTTTTCGCCTATGCCGGCCTGTCGACCGGACGGGTTCAGAGCGCAGGGGCGGTCTTCAAAACCGGGCAGGACGACATGCCCGACCCCGATCCCGAACGGCCCGCTTTCGGAACTCCTGCGGCGTCGGGCGTGACTAAGACCGAGGCGACGCTGAGCTGTACGTTCAATTTCGAAGATACGGCCGACTACGACGTCTATTTCCGGTATAAGCCGGCTTCATCGGGCAGCTATGACCGGGTAAACGTTCCGACGGGAACGGGAACCAAGACGGCGGCCCTGACCGGCCTGACGCCCGGCACGACCTATGAATTCGCGCTCTGCGCCGACTGGGACGGGCAGACCTACACCAGCGCCGCGGCGACCTTCACCACCTCGTCGGACGGCGGCGGTGGCGGAAATACGGGTTCGGCCAAGTATTCGGGCTGGCCCGAACTGGTTCCGGAGGACAAGTCGAACAGCGACTATCATTACGCTTACCACCTGTGCCCCGACCTTTCGGTAGGCGGCCACAAAGCGCGTAACTATACGGTCTGCTTCAGCGCCAAGCACCACTGCCCCGTCTGGGTGGCGGCGCCGCGTCATGCCTGCTACGAGGGCGACGCCAATCGCACGGATGCCTATGGCAAGGACCCGATCATTCTCTCCAGCATTCAGTATAACAGCAAGTCGACGGGCGGCGGCTGCAACAAGGGCCACATGCTCGGCTCGGCCGAACGCACCCGTTCCACGGCCATCAACAAGCAGGTCTTTTACTATACCAACATCGCTCCGCAGTACTCCTCGGGATACAACACCGGAGGCGGCGGATGGAATACACTCGAGGACTGGATCGACGGCAAGGTCTGCCGCGATACGACCTATCTGGTCATCGGCACTTACTTCGAGTCCTATACCGATGGCTACGGCATGTCGGCCTCGCCCAAGAAGATTTCGTTCGGCGGCCGCAACGACGTGTCGTGCCCCACGATGTTCTACATCGCCGCACTGCGCACCAAGCGGGGCGACACCGGCAAATCGGTGCTGAACTGTTCGGCCGACGAACTGATGTGCGTGGCGTTCGTACGTGCGCACAACAACGGCCTCAAGGGCCAGAAGGTGACATCCCGAGAGCTGATGTCGATCTCGGACCTCGAAAAACTCACCGGGCACGCATTCTTCACCAACGTGCCCAACGCGCCGAAGAGTTCCTATAACCCTTCGGACTGGGGTTTGTAGCGATGACTTACCCGTGGGGCGATACGAGGCGGTTCAACTCCTATGCGGGGTACTTCCGCCGTCTGTTCGGCTGCCGGGTGCAGAAACTTTCCGTCGATGCGGGCTTCACCTGCCCCAACCGCGACGGGACGATCGGAGAGGGAGGGTGTACGTTCTGTAACAACGGAGCGTTCACCCCTTCTTATTGCATGCCCTCGAAGAGCGTCGGGCAGCAGATCGCCGAGGGGATCGAATTCCACCGCAACCGCTACCGTTCGGCGCAGCGCTACCTGGTCTATTTTCAGGCTTTTTCCAATACCTACGCCCCGCTGGAGCGGCTGAAGAGGCTTTATGATGAGGCCCTCGCGCATCCCGGCGTGGCGGGAATCGTCGTCGGCACGCGCCCCGACTGCGTCGACGAGCGCAAGCTCGACTATTTCGCCGGGCTGGCCCGGGATCGGTATGTCGCCCTCGAATACGGCATCGAATCGACCTTCGACGCCACGCTCCGGGCCGTCAACCGGGGCCACGACTTCGCGTGCGCCCGCCGCGCCGTCGAGATGACCGCCGCGAGGGGCCTGCACGTCGGCGCGCACTTCATCCTCGGACTTCCCGGCGAGACCGACGCGATGCTGCTCGACCAGGTGGAGCGGATCAACGCCCTGCCGCTCACGACCGTGAAGTTCCACCAGTTGCAGGTTTTCCGCGCGACGCCGATGGCCGCCGAGTACGACGCCGCACCGGAGCGTTTCCGCTTCTGGGAGCCGGAGGAGTACATCGACCTGTTCGTCGAAATCCTCCGCCGGCTGCGTCCCGGCGTGGTCGTCGAACGTTTCGCCTCGGAGGCTCCGCCGCGCTACCATTACGGCCGCAACTGGGGCCTCGTGCGCAACGAGCAGCTGCTCGCGATGCTCGAAAAAAGATTGGAGGAACGCAATGTATACCAAGGCGAAATTTTTACTACCTTTGCCGCAGACAAACTTCGGCAGAGGTAGGCTGCGCCTCGGCAGAACGCGGGTGGACCCGGCTCTGCGTCCGGCCTGCGCCGCCTTTGCGGAGGCAAACCCCGAATAAACCCCTTCGTTATGAAACCCATCAATCCCGACATCGTGCTCAAACCCGTCAAGGAGTATGTTCTGATGGCTGTCGGCATGCTGATGTACTCTTTCGGCTGGATCGGCTGCATCCTTCCGGCCGGCGGCGTCGGCGGCGGCGCCGCAGGTCTGTCGCTCGTGCTGTGCAATGCGCTCTCGACGGCGGGAATCGACCTGCAGATCGGTACGATGGTTTTCATCATCAATGCCGTCCTGCTGCTGGTCGCCGGATTTATCGTGGGGTGGAATTTCGGTCTCAAGACCATCTTCTGCGTGGTGATCATCTCCTTGGGCATGAACTTCTGGCAGGAGGTGCTTCCCGATGGCAACTTCCTCGGGGTCGACAACCTGCTGGCCATCGTCATGGGCGGTATTCTGGCCGGCGCCGGCATCGCGCTCTGCTTCTCGCAGGGCGGCTCGACGGGCGGCACGGACATCGTGGCCATGATCATCAACAAGTACCGCACGGTCAGCTACGGCAAAATCCTCATCTACTCCGATTTCGTCATCATCGGTTCGGCCCTGCTGGTGGGCATGGGCATCAGCGCCGTGATTTACGGCTACGTGATGACGGCCGTCGTGGGTTACACGGTCGATATGATCATGGCCGGAAACCAGCAGTCGAGCCAGGTCTTCATCGTCACGCACGACTACGAGAAAATGGCCCAGGCGATCGTCGACAACGTCCACCGCGGGGTGACGCTCATCGACTCGCAGGGGTGGTATTCGAAAAAGGAGTCCAAAATCGTCATGGTGGTCTGCCGCAAGCGGGAGACCTCGATGATCCTCAAATTCGTCAAGACCATCGACCCCGAGGCCTTTATGACCGTCGGATCGGTCATGGGCGTCTACGGGAAGGGATTCCAGGCAATCGGGAAGGGCTGATGCAGCTCTACGCCGACATAGTTCTTCCGCTGGCGCAGCCCGTCTACACGTTTGCCGTGCCCGGAGGCACGGACGTCGCGGCCGGGCAGGCCGTGGCGGTGCAGTTCGGCGCACGCAAATTCTATACGGGCATTGTGTGGCGGGTTCACGACCGCCGGCCCGATTTCAAAACCGTCAAACCGATCCAGCGCGTGCTCTACGATGCGCCTCTGCTCTCGGCGCAGCAGATGTCGCTGTGGGAGTGGATCGCCTCGTACTACATGTGCTCCCTGGGGGAGGTGATGCGCGTGGCGCTGCCTGCGCTGATGAAACCTTCGGGCGACACGGAGGAGGAGTTCTCCGGCGACGAGTTCCGTCCCCGCACCGAGTGTTACGTGTCGCTGGCTGCGGAACTCCGCGACGAGGGGCGTTTTCACGAAGTCTGCGAGAAGATCGAACGGCGCGCCCCGAAGCAGTACGAGGCGCTGCTCGAGCTGGCTGCGGCCGGCGACGAGACGCGCATCGCGACGGGCGAGGTGGCCCGCCGCCTGCTCCGGGCCGATTATGCCGTGCTGCACGCCCTCGAGCGCAAGAAATACATCGTCTGCACCCAGCGCGAACGTTCGGTCGAGCGCGGCGGGTCGGCCTTCCGCCTTCCGGAGCTGACGGCGCACCAGCTGACGGCGCTGAACGCCCTGCGCGAACAGTTCGCCGCCGGGAAAACCACCGCTCTTTTGCAGGGCGTCACCGGTTCGGGCAAGACCGAGATTTACATCCACCTGATCGCCGAGGTGCTCTCCCGGGGCGGCGATGTTTTGCTGCTGGTGCCCGAAATCGCCCTTACGGCGCAGCTGATCGAGCGCATGGAGCGCATCTTCGGCAGCCGCGTCACTCCGTACCATTCCAAACTCACCAACCGCCGCCGCACGGAGACCTACCTGCGGCTGAACCGCTCCGACGGGGGCGAGTTCGTGGTCGGCGTGCGGTCGTCGGTCTTCCTGCCGCTGAAGCATTTGCAGCTGATCGTCGTCGACGAGGAGCACGACGCCAGCTACAAGCAGACGGAGCCTGCGCCGCGCTACAACGCCCGCGACTGCGCCGTGGTGATGGCGCGCCTGACGGGAGGCCGGACGCTGCTGGGCAGCGCCACGCCGTCGCTCGAAACGTGGCTCAACGCCGCGTCGGGCAAATACGGGCGCGCGGAGCTGACCCAACGTTACGGCGACGCCCGCCCGCCCGAAATCCTCGTTTCCGACACCCTGCGCGCCGCCAGGCGCGGCGAGCGCAAGGCCCATTTCAACAAACTCCTGCTGGACCGGATCGGCGAGACCCTCGACCGGGGCGGGCAGGTGATGCTGTTCCAGAACCGCCGCGGGTTTTCGCCCTACGTCGCGTGTTCCGAGTGCGGCTGGACGGCCCGCTGCCCCCACTGCAACGTGACGCTGACCTATCACAAGGGCGGGCGGAAACTCGTCTGCCACTACTGCGGCCATACGGAGGACGTGCCGGCGAAGTGCCCTTCGTGCAAGGTCACCGATGTGCTCCCGATGGGCTTCGGGACCGAGAAGGTCGAGGAGGAGATTTCCCGGATTTTCCCCGAAGCGCGGGTTGCCCGTTTGGACCGGGACAGCGTGACCTCCGAAAAGGCGTTCAGCGCCATCATCGCCGATTTCGAGGCCCGCCGGACCGATATTCTGGTCGGCACGCAGATGATCACCAAGGGTTTCGACTTCGCGGGGGTGTCGCTCGTCGGCATCCTCAATGCCGACAACCTGCTGAACAACCCCGATTTCCGGGCCGCCGAACGGGCTTTCCAGCTGATGATGCAGGTGGCGGGCCGCGCCGGACGGCGCGACGACGGGGGCGAGGTGGTGATCCAGACCTCCGAACCGGGGCATCCCGTGATCCGGCAGGTCGCGGCGGGCGATTTCGAGGGGATGGCCCGCGCACAGCTCGCCGAGCGCAAAGCCTTTTTCTATCCGCCCTATGCGCGGCTCACGTCGCTCACGCTGCGCCACCGCGACCCTTCGGTGCTCCGAAACGGGGTCATGGACCTCGCCGCACGCCTGCGCACCCGTTTCGGCCGCCGTCTGCTGGGGCCGATGACCCCGCCCGTCGACCGCATCCGCGGCGAATACCTCGTGGGCCTTCTGCTGAAAATCGAGAGCGGCGCCTCTTCGGCCCGCGCCCGCGAACTGCTCACGGCCGAGCTGAAAACCTTTGCCGGAAACCCGGCGTTCAAGTCGATCACCGTCGTCGTCAATGTCGATCCTCAATGACCTCGTCCGCGATGTCGCGTCGCTGCTGTTCCCGTCCCGCTGCGCCGTCTGCGGGGAGCCGCTTGCGCGCGGCGAACGCACGGTCTGCACCTTGTGCCGCGCCACGGCGCCGCTGACGGGCTACTGGCGCGAGGCCGACAACCCCGTGGTGCGCCGATGCTGGGGCATGGTCCCCGTCTGTCAGGCTTCGGGCTTTCTGTTCTTCGTCCGCGCGAGCGGCTGGCGGCGGCTGATCCACGGCTTCAAGTACCGCGGGGCGTGGCGCACGGCCCGGGAGATGGGCGCGTGGTACGGGCGGTATCTGCGTGAAAGCGGACTCTACGACGACGTGGAGGTGGTCGTTCCGCTGCCGCTGCACCCCTTTAAGCGTTGCCGGAGGGGGTATAACCAGTCGGAATACATCGCCGAGGGGATCGCCGCGCAGTTGGGCGTGGAGGTCGACCGCCGCAGCGTCAGCCGGGTGCGCAACACCGCCAGCCAGGCCCTCAAGCCCCGCCGCGAGCGGGCCGGCAACGTCGAAGACGCCTTTGCGGTGTGCCGTCCCGAACGGCTCGCCGGGCGGCACGTCCTGCTGGTCGACGACGTGATGACCACCGGCTCGACGCTGCTTTCGTGCGCCTCGGCGATCCTGCGCGATGCGCCCGGCTGCCGCATCAGCATCGCCGCCCTCGCCGTCTCGCAGCGCGAACTGGGCGTGAAGGAGTAGGCGGCGATTCGAAAACTTATCAACAGGACGTTATTCCGGCCGCAGGCCGTGAACCCCTTCCGCGAAAGGGGTTTGGGGCAGGACAGGCCCCGAAACGCGGCGGCCCGCCGGGGACCGGCATCCGGTCCGTTCCGGCATTCGGTGGCGGAAGCTGTGTTATAAACATAGTTTTCGACAAACCGGGGTTCCGCCCGGTTTTGATTTCTCCCCGCTTATGCTTACTTTTGACCTTTGAAAGAATCCGATTATCCATGGCGAAAGATTTTACACCCTCCTCCCGCAACCGGGAGGCGTTCGAGGCGATGACCGATACCGTCGGCAACGTACCCCCGCAGGCGGTCGAGCTGGAGGAGGCCGTGCTCGGTGCGCTGATGCTCGAAAAGGACTGCATCATCACCGTGCAGGAGTTCGTCTCCCCCGAGGCGTTCTACACCGAGGAACACCGCCTGATCTACAAGGCGATCAACGAACTGTCGA
>ERZ1106963.598-NODE-598-length-51333-cov-6.956102_pt1 | contig 51333 bp, 57 predicted proteins | sample MGYA00403681_ERZ1106963 | MGnify/ENA primary metagenome ERZ1106963 (study PRJEB35170, sample SAMEA104062407) | human gut metagenome | biome: human gut; feature: human-associated habitat; material: faeces | place: Denmark | collected 2012-05-03 ...
CTGCCCCTGCACCCCGCCACCTTTGAAAAGGTGGACGAAACTTTCAAACGCGCGCAAAGCGCGCTGGAGTTGGAAACATGGTCAAGCTCACTAACCTCAACTTAAAACCCGGAGACAGCGAGGAGCGGCTCTACGCCCTCGCGGCGGAGCGGCTCGGCGTCCGTGCGAGGGACATAGAGGAGCTCGTCATCCTCCGCCGGGGGCTTGACGCACGCAGGCGTGGGGCGATACGCTGGGTCTACTCCGTCCGCGTCCGCCTCCGCGGCGAATCCCCGGAGCCCGAGGCCGGGTACGAGATACCGCGGCTCTCGACCTCTGGGCCTCGGCCCCTCGTCGCGGGCTTTGGGCCCGCGGGCATCTTCGCTGCGCTCGTCCTCGCCCGCGCGGGGCTGTGCCCCATCGTCCTCGAGCGCGGGCCGCGCATGGACGAGCGGCAAAAGGCCGTCGAGGCCTTCCGCTCCGGCGGGCCGCTCGACCCCGAGGCCAACGTCCAGTTCGGCGAGGGCGGCGCCGGGGCCTTCTCCGACGGCAAACTCGGCACCGGCACGCACGACGGCCGCATATCCTGGGTCCTCGCCCGGCTCATCGACCACGGTGCCAAGCCCTCCATCGCCTACGACGCCAAGCCCCACCTCGGCACCGACGTGCTCTCCAGGGTCGTCGTCAGTATCCGCGGCGAGATCGAGGCCCTCGGCGGCGAGGTCCGCTTCCGCACCCGCCTCGACGGGCTCGACGTCCGGGACGGCGCGCTCCGCGGCGTCACCGTCACCTCCGGCGGCGTCTCCGAGTACATCGGCGCGGAGAGCCTGATACTCGCCACCGGCCACAGCGCGCGGGACACCTTCAAAATGCTGCTCGACGCCGGGCTGCCTCTCGAGCCCAAGGCCTTTTCCATGGGGGCTAGGATAGAGCACCTGCAAGCGGACATCGACCTCGCCCAGTACGGCGTCCCGCGCGGGAAGAAGCTGCCCGCCGCGGACTACGGCCTGAACGTCCACCTGCCCGACGGCCGCGGGGTCTACACCTTCTGCATGTGCCCCGGCGGCGAGGTCATCTCCGCCGCGAGCGAGGCCGGCGGAGTCGTCACCAACGGCATGAGCTACTCAGGCCGGGCCGGAAAGAACGCGAACTCTGCCCTGCTCGTCTCCGTCTCTCCTGGGGATTTCCCCTACGCCGGGCCGCTCGGCGGCGCGATGTGGCAGAGGGAGATAGAGCGCCGCGCCTTTGAGTACGCGGGCGGGCGGTATCTGGCCCCGGCGCAGCTGGTGGGGGATTTCCTCGCCGGACAAGCGTCGTCCGGGCCGGGCCGCGTGGAGCCGAGCTGCCGCCCGGGCGTGTTCTGGGGCGACCTGCGCTGCGTGCTCCCGGAGGTCGTGAGCGCCTCCATGGCCGAGGCCCTGCCGCTGCTGGGGCGGAAGCTCCACGGCTTCGACGCGCCCGACGCGGTTCTGACCGGGCCGGAGACGCGCTCCTCCTCCCCCGTGCGCATACCGCGCGACGGGACGCTCTGCTCCGCCGTGCGCGGGCTCTACCCCTGCGGCGAGGGCGCGGGCTGGGCCGGAGGCATCACCAGCGCCGCCGTGGACGGCATGAAATGCGCCGAAGCGGTCATAGCCGCGCTGGGGGCCGAAATATGAAGCGGCTCTGGCTCATAGGCGGGCCCATGGGCGTCGGAAAAAGCACGGTGGGAAGGCTGCTTCAGGCGCGGCTCCCCCGCTGCGTCTATCTGGACGGCGACTGGTGCTGGGACGCCCGCCCCTTTGTCGTGACGGAGGAGACAAAGGCCATGGTCCTGCGGAACATACGCTTTCTGCTCTCGGGCTTCCTCCGCTGCTCCGAGTATGAAAATGTCGTTTTTACATGAGTGATGCATGAGCAGAGCATAATAGACGCACTGACGGAGGGGCTTCCGGACTGCGAGCTGCGCGCCGTATCCCTGATCTGCCCTGCCGTAGAGCTGGAGCGCCGGCTCTCGCTGGACATCGCCGCAGGACTCCGGGAGCCTGACGTCACGGAGCGCTCCCTTGCCTATCTGCCGCTTTATGAAGCGCTCGGCACCCGGAAACTGGACACAGGCGCCCTCAGCCCCGAGGAGACTGCGGAGCGCATTGAGGACCTATTCAATTCCGAATGGAGGAATTCACAGTGAAAATAGCAGTTATCACCGGCGCCAGCTCGGGCATGGGGCTGGAGTTTGCAAAGGCCATCGACGCGGAGGAGACGCTCGACGAGATATGGCTCATCGCGCGCCGGCGCGAGAGGCTGGAGGACCTCGCCAAGGAGCTGCGCACCCCGGCGCGCATCCTGCCCATGGACCTCGGCGACGCGGCGAGCTTTGACGAGTACAAAAAGCTGCTCGAGCAGGAAAAGCCCCTCGTCTCGACGCTCTGCAACGTCGCGGGCTTCGGGCGTTTTGCGCTCTTCACGGAGACGCCGCTCGAGGTCAATCTGAATATGATAGATATAAACGACAAGGCCCTCGTCGCCATGACGCAGCTCACGCTGCCGTACATGAAGCGCGGCTCCCGCGTCATCAACCTCGACTCGCTCTCGGCCTTCCAGCCGGTGCCCTATCAGTGCATCTACGGCTCGACCAAGGCCTTTGTGCTCAGCTTCTCCCGCGCGTTGAACGTGGAGCTCGAGCCGCGCGGCATCCGGGTCATGGCCGTCTCCCCCGGCTGGGTCAAGACGGAGTTTTTCGAGCACGCCGTCTCCGACAACGGCGCCGTCACCTACTACGACATCCTCTGGGAGCCCGCCGACGTCGTCAAGCAGGCGCTCAAGGACTACAAGAAGGGCAAGGACCTCTCCATCCTGGGCCACAGCGTGCGCCGTCAGGTGCTGCTCGTCAAGCTGCTGCCGCACAGGCTGATAATGAAGATATGGATGAAGCAGCAGGGCCACGCCCACCGCCCTCCCGAAGATTGACATGAGTTTAATTATTGACAAACCGCCGGAGTGATAATAAAGTAATGTATTGTAGTGCACGCCTTTTCCGGCGGACGCGGAAAGTGAGGAATCAGCAATGAATGTACTTTTTGAGAGGTTCACCCTGCCTGAGCAGCTCAGCCGGGTGATCTACAACAGCCCGAGCGTCATAATCCCCACCAGCAAAGAAGTCCTCTTCGAGCTGATCTTCGGCAATGAGCATACCGATAAGATCGAGGTGCTGTACGACGTAAACGGCAAGCCCGTCAAGGAGGCCGAGGTCGTCCGCTGCAAAAACGGCGCCGCGGTCAACTATCCGGAGGACTACATGCGCCGCCGCGACCCCGATTGTATGCGTATCGCCGACGACCAGCCCACGGATAAGCCGAGATTCGAGGAAGTCTACGGCTACAAGTTCGACACACTTCGCCACGAGACTCTCAAGTGGCTGACTAAGCAGGAGCTGATCCTCGTGCCCTTCAAGGCCGGCGGCTATGACTACGGCTATGAGGCTGTGCTGGTCTGCCCGAGGAACGCGGCCTTCTTCGGCTTCGCGATGGCCCAGCTGCAGGCCTTTGTGGACATACGCACCGTGGACCACTTCAAGCCCCGCGCCATAGTCTATGTCGCGCCCCCCTTCCGGCACACCCACTTCAAGGGCAAGCAGATAGTCGTCCACAACCGCATGCCGGACCTGCACGAGGTCTTTTCCTACAACCTCTACCCCGGCCCCTCCGCCAAGAAGGGCATATACAGCGTGCTGCTCGACATCGGCGAGCAGGAGGGCTGGGTCACGGCGCACGCCTCCTCCGCGAGGATAATCACGCCGTACGAGAACGAGATGGTCATGATGCACGAGGGCGCCTCCGGCGGCGGCAAGAGCGAGCTGCTGCAGGACGTCATGCGCTGCGCCGACGGCCGCGTGCTGCTCGGCGTGGACCTGGTGACGGGCGAGGAGCGCTACATCAGCATGAGCGACACCTGCACCATAGCCCCCGTGACCGACGACATGGCCATGTGCCCGCCAAGCATCCAGAAGAACGGCGGCAAGCTCAGCCTGGTGGACGGCGAGGACGGCTGGTTCGTCCGCGTCGACGGCATCACCTCCTACGGCTGCGACCCGATGTATGAGCGCATCGCCATCCACTCCAAGGAGCCGCTGATGTTCTTCAACCTGGAGGCCGTGCCCCGCGCGACCTGCCTGCCCTGGGAGCACGTGCTCGACTCCGACGGCAAGCCCTGCCCGAACCCGCGCATCATCGTGCCGCGCCGCATGATCGAGAACATAGTCACCACGCCCGTGGACGTGGACGTGCGCTCCTTCGGCGTGCGCATGCCGCCCGCCACGGCCAAGAAACCGACCTACGGCATCATGGGCCTCATGCACATAATCCCGCCCGCCCTGGCCTGGCTGTGGCGCCTGGTCGCCCCGCGCGGCTTCAAGAACCCCAGCGTCAGCGGCGGCAGCCCGCTCGCCAGCGAGGGCGTCGGCTCCTACTGGCCCTTCGCCACCGGCAAGCGCGTGGTGCAGGCGAACCTCCTGCTCGAGCAGATCATACGCTGCACGGCCACGCACTATGTCCTCATCCCGAACCAGCACATCGGCAGCTTCAAGGTCGGCTTCGCGGCCGAGTGGATAGCGAGGGAATACCTCGCCCGCCGCGGCGGCGTCAACATGAAGATGGATAGGCTCTCCCCGGCCCGCTGCGCGCTCTTCGGCTACGCGCTCAACGAGATGAAGGTCGACGGCCAGCGCATCTCCAGCCGCTTCCTGCGCCCCGAGCTCCAGGAGTCCCTGGGCGAGGAGGGCTACGACAAGGGCGCCGAGATCCTCTACAAGTTCTTCGACAAGGAGCTCGCCGTCTACGACTGCGACGAGCTGCACCCCGTCGGCAAGCAGATCCTCGAGTGCTTCAAGAACCGCGGCACCGTTGAGGACTACTGCGCCATACTTCCCCTCGGCCTGAGCGAATAAGAACGCACACGTGCAAATCCAGGGCGGGGCCCCGCCTTTTTTCTGCCCTTTTATCAGCTCACAGGCGCTTGCGCCCGCCCGGCCGGGCCTCGTGCGGCCTGCAGGGGCAAAAAGTCGCTATTGTGCAAACGAAGTCGCCGGCGTCGATTTACAAAGGCGGCAGCGGCGGCGTAATATTGCATACAAATAGGCGCAGAGCGCTTGCGCAAATTGTGTAAATTCACTATTATGTAATACGACATGGAGGTTTGAAAAATGAAAAAGAACGCACTCAAGACCCTTGCCCTGCTGCTTGCGGCGGTGCTGGTGCTCGGCAGCTTTGCCGGCTGCGGCGAGGCCGCGCAGGAGCCCTCGGCGCCGCCCGAGTCCGGCGCCCCGGCGTCGGACGCCGCTGAGACCCCGGCGGAACCCGTCACCATCACCTTCTGGCACACGTACAGCGACAGCGAGGAGGCGCAGCTGCTCGACGTGGTGCTCCCGCTCTGGAACGAGCTGCACCCCGAGATCACGGTCGAGGCCGTGCGCCAGGACAGCAGCCAGTACCATGAGATGATCGTCACCTCCTTCGGCACCGGCGCGAGCCCGGACGTCGCCCGCGTGGACATAGCGAACATCGCCGCCTACGCCGCCCAGGGCGGACTTGTGGCGCTCTCGGACTACCCCGACTTTGCGGAGATCTCCGCCGACTACATGGACGCGCCGCTCTCCACGAGCCTCTATCAGGGCAAGTACTACGGCCTGCCGCTCGACACCAACTGCAAGGCCGCGGTCATGAACATGAACGTCCTCGCCGAGCTCGGCCTTGACGCCGTGCCCGAGACGATGGAGGAGCTCATCGAGGCCGCCGCCGGACGCGGCACCTATACGATAAACGTCTCCGGCGTGGGCGACTGGGATATGTACCCCTACTTCTGGCTCTTCGGCGGCGTGCTGACGAACGACGACTTCACCCAGGCCACGGGCTATCTCGACAGCGCCGAGAGCATCGCCGCCATGGAGAAGATAGCCGAGCTGCACGACGCGGGCATTTTCACCATCCGCGACGTGGACGGCTCCGTCGACGCCTGGGACGGCATCAACAGCGAGTACGCCATGTTCCTGGAGGGCCCCTGGTACTTCGGCTCCTACGAGGACAGCGAGGCCAAGGGCATAGTCGCCGCCACGGTCCCGACCTACAACGGCAAGAGCGCCTCCGTCGTCGGCGGCGAGAACGTCGCGGTGTTCTCCACGAGCGAGCACCCGGACGCGGCCTATGAGTTTGCAAAGTTCCTCACCTCCACCGAGGCGCAGCTGGCGCTGCTCCAGGCCGGCCAGCTCCCGATACTCAAGTCCCTCGTGGACAGCGACGAGGTGCAGAGCAACCCCGTCTGGTCCGTCTACATGGCCCAGATGGAGTCGGCCAAGGCCCGCATCCCCTCGCCCAACAACTCCAACATCCAGCAGATCTGGAGCGACATGGTGACGAACATCTTCGTAAACGGCACGGACATCGCCGCGGAACTGCAGAACGCGGCGGCGCTCATAGACGAGCAGCTCGCCTGACGCAAAAAACGGCAAAGGGCGCGGGCCTTCGGGCTCCGCGCCCGATGAGAGGAGGCACTTGAGGCATGGACACCGCCATTACAGCGGAAACGAGGAAAAAACGGCTGAAAAAAGGCGCGCAGGGCTGGCTGAGGGCCCTGCCGTTCATCCTGCCCGGGCTCATCCTCGTGGCCGTCTTTGTCGTCTACCCGATGCTGTTCACGATAAGGATATCCCTCTCGGAGTACAAGATCGTGCAGGGCGACATCACGTTCATCGGTCTGGAGAACTTCAAAAACGTGCTTGCGGGCGGCTCGCGCTTCTGGTACGCCTACCGCAACAACTTCCTCTACGCCATCGTGACCGTGCCCTTCATCATCCTGGGCGGCATGTTCTTCGCCTATCTCATAAACAACCTCCGCCGCGGCCAGGGCATCTTCCGCGTGGGCTTTTACCTGCCGGTCATCACCTCCTGGGTCATCGTGTCCCTGGTGTTCCAGTACATGTTCAACAACTCCAGCCGCGGCCTCATCAACTACTTCCTCGTGGACGTGCTGCACGTCATGGACGACTATGTCCCCTGGCTGCTGCGCGAGTGGTCCGGCAACGCGGCCATCTGGCTGATGGGCATCTGGAAGAACATGGGCTGGGCCATGATAATCTACCTTGCGGGCCTGCAGAGCATACCCCGTGAGCTCTACGAGGCGGCGGAGCTCGACGGCGCGGGGCTGTGGAAGAAGTTCGTGTTCATCACCGTCCCGGCGCTCCGGCCGACGACGTATTACGTCATGGTGAACATGATAATCGGCTCCTTCAACGTGTTCATCCAGGTCATGATGCTGACCGGCGGCAACCCGAACGGCAAGACCTCGGCGCTGCAATACCTGCTCTACGACCGGGCCTTCAACCAGTTCGAGTTCGGCGAGGCCTCGGCCATCGGCCTCATCTCGGCCGTGACCATCGTGGCCATCACCTTCCTGCTCAACCGCAGGCTGAGGCTCGACGACGTGGAGAAGGAGGGCTGACATGAGACGCGGCAAGAAAATGTCGGAGACGATAGGCCAGATACTGCTCTGGGTCTTTCTCATAGCGGCGCTGCTCATCTTCTCGGTGCCATTCATATTCATGATAACGAACTCCTTTGAGGAGTTCAGCTATGTGCTGCCGTACCCGCCGAAGCTCCTGCCCGACCGGCTGGACTTCTCGGCCTACGCGCACATCCTCGGCATGGACATCTTCCCGACGGCGGTGAAGAACAGCGTCATAAACACCTGCCTCACCGTCGCGGCCTCGGTGCTCATCTCGACGCTCTCGGCCTACGGCTTTGCGCGCATCGACTTCCCGGGCCGGGAGGCCATCTTCAAGCTCTATCTCTTCACGCTGATGATGCCGAGCTTTCTGAACATCATCCCGCAGTTCCTCGTGCTCCGGGGCATAGAGCTGCCCTGGCTCAAGAACGGGCTCATCGGCACGCGGCTCGGCCTCATACTCGTATACACCGCCACCAACGTCTGCGGGCACACCTTCTTCCTGCGGAACTTCTTCCGCGGGCTGCCGGATTCGCTCTCTGAGTCGGTGATGCTCGACGGCGGCGGCCACGGCACGATATTTTTCAAGGTCATGCTCCCGCTCTCGACGCCCGCCGTCGGCACGATGACCATCTTCGCCTTCCAGGGCTTCTGGGAGGAGTATTTCACCGCCAAGGTGCTTGTCGGCGCAAACGAGGACATGATAACCCTGCCGCTGCTGCTGCAGAGGCTCAACGGTCAGTACGCCACGCGCTGGGAGTGGGTGTTCGCGGCGAGCATACTCGCGCTCATCCCGGTCATCGCGCTGTTCATCGTGTTCCAGAAGAAAATGGTCGTGGGCGGGCTCACGCAGGGCTCGGTCAAGGGGTAATTATGGAGAAAAATACGCTCATTTGCACGTTCGACAAGGCGCAGTATCTCTGCGGCGAGGACGTGAGGATAGACCTGCCGCCGGAGCTGAGAGGCGGCGAGGCGCAAGTCACGCGGCTCGAGAGGCCCGTGCCCTGCCGCGCGCATCGGGAGGGTGCGGCGCTCGTCCTCTCCGGGCTGGGCGAGGGGAACTACGGAGTGACCATCCGGCACGGGGAGCTGCGCTGGGAGGGCACCTTCGACGTGGTGCCGGAGCGGCGGCGCGTCACGCGCTACGGCTTTCTGACCGACTTTGCGCCGGACGACGAGGGGGAGGATGACCTGCGTTGGATGTGCGCGCTGCACCTCAACGCCGTGCAGTTTTACGACTGGATGTACCGCCACGACAAGCTGCTGCCGGACTCCGAGCTCTATTCCGACCCCATGGGCCGGCCCACGAGCCTAGCGGTCATCGAGGGCAAGATCGCCGCCTGCAAAAAGCTCGGTATGCGCCCCTTCGCCTACGGGGCGGTCTACGCCGCAACCGCCGCGACCTGCGAGGCGCACCCGGACTGGGCCATGTACTCCATGGACGGGCAGCCCCTCGTTTTCGCAAGCTGGCTGTACTTCATGAACATCGCGGCCGGTTCGCCCTGGAGCGGGCACATCGTGGGGCAGTACCTCAAGGCGGCGCGCTTCGGCTTTGAGGGCATACACATGGACACCTACGGCCTGCCCAAGCACGTCTGGGACGCAGAGGGCAGACCCGTCGAGCTGGCGGAGGAGTTCCCGGGCCTCATCGCGCGCGCGGCGGAGGCGGTGCGCTCGGAGCGGCCGGAGGGCGGCGTCATCTTCAACTGCGTCAACAACTGGCCCGTGACCGACGTCGCCTCCGCCCCGCAGGACGCCGTGTACATCGAGGTCTGGCCGCCGAACGACAGCTACCGCGACCTCTATGCGCTCATCCGCGAGGCAAAGCTGCTCTCGGGCGGCAAGAGCGTGGTGCTCGCGGCCTATTTGAAGCCCTTCGAGACCGGCGGCGAGGCGGCGGAGAACGCCTTCCGCCTGGCCTGGGCGGCCATCTCGGCCTCCGGGGGCACCCAGCTCGTCCTTGGCGAGGACCGCTGCGCGCTCAGGGACAGCTACTACGTCAATCACGCCCGGCTCCGGGACGAATTTTGCCCTGTGGCGCAGAAATACTGCGATTTTCTTGTGAGATACGCGGATCTGTTGTATGATGACAGAGGGACCGACATAAGCCGGACGGCATCCGGCGGCATAAACGAGGACGTCTGCTTCTCCGGCGGGGACTGCGAGTTTTCGACGGACGGGGCGGGCGGCACGGTCTGGATCATCATACGCGAATCCCGCGAGCTCATGAGCATCCAGCTCATCAACCTCCGCGGCAACGACGCGCGCTGGAACGAGCCGAAGGCGCGCCCCATCCCGGCCGAGGGCATCAGCCTGAGCCTCCGGCTTGACAGGCCGGTCAGGGGCATCTGGTGGGCCTCGCCGGACGGGGAGAGCCTCGGGCCCGTGGAGCTTGCCCACAGCTGGACGAATTCCGAGCACGGACGTGTCTACACCGCCTCCCTGCCGCCCCTCGATTACTGGGCCGCCGTCTGGGTACGACTGGGGGACTGAAAATGCTCTTTTCCTATAACGCGGACCTGCTGCCCCGTCTGAGGATGACGGGACACATCCGGTACAGCCAGCCGTGGATACACTTTGCGCGGCGGCTGGACGAGTATGTGCTCTACGTCATACGCGAGGGCAGCATGTATCTGCGGGAAAACGGGCTGGAATATCATCTGAAGGCCGGCGACTTCTTCCTGTTGGAGCCCGGCCTTCAGCATGTCGGGACGCGGAAGGCCTCCTGCGACTACTTCTACACCCACTTCACGCACCCGGAGCTGCGCCGCGTGGAGGACGGGGCCGCGGCGATGGCGGAGCTGGCCGAAAAGCGGCGCCAGAGCCTCATAAGCTACAACCTCGACGCCGCGGACCCCACGGACAGCGTGACCTACCTGCCCAAGCACTTCCACCTCTCCGGCGGCGAGCACCGGAGCCTGCTGCGCTCCGCCGTCGCCTGCTACGAGGCGCGGGAGGAGCACTACAAGCGCCGGGCCTCGACCTTTCTGCACAGCTTTCTGCTGCAGACCGCGCACGAGCATCTCATGGCCGAGATGGCCGTTCGGGACCGCCGCCTCAACCGCTCCGAGGCCGCCGTGGACCAGCTCGTGCAGTATCTCAACCGAAACTACACCAAGAAGCTCACGAGCGGCGAGATATCGGAGCGCTTTGAGATGAACTTCGACTATCTCAACCGCGTTTTCTCGGCGATGACGGGCAGCTCCATTTTCTCGTACATCAACATGCTGAGGATAAACAACGCCAAGCAGCTCATCGCCAGCACCGACCTCGCCTTTTCGGAGATAGCCTACCTCGTCGGCATACGGGACAGGTACTATTTCTCCCGCCTCTTCAAAAAGCTGACCGGCATGAGCCCGACGGAGTATTACAAAAAGGCGAGGGGGCAGTGAGATGGAGTACCCGCGCTTTTTCCGGCTCTGCTGGGACAATCTGCTGACACTCATCGGGCTGAACCTGCTCTTTCTTATCTGCTGCGTGCCGCTCGTCACCCTGCCGGCGGCGCTGACGGCGCTGGCCGGGGCTGGTCAGGCCCTGCTCGAGGGCGATGGCGGCGCGCTGCGGCGCTTTCTGCGGGTGTTCCGTCGGGAGCTCTTCCGCGCGATGCCCGCGGGGCTTGTCATGCTGCTGCTCGAGGCCGCGGCCATCTGGGGCTGTCTCTTTTACCGGAGCTTTGCCGGGCTGCTGCCGATGGTGCTCTCGGTCTTCTGCCTCGTGTGCGCCTATATCGTGTTCTGCGCGGGGGCGTACTGCTTCAACATGCTCGCGCGGGTCGAGCTGGGCTTTGCGGGGCTCTTGCGCAACTCGTTTGAGCTGGTGTTCATGTGCCCGCGGCCGCTCTTTACATGGCTGCTTTTGGCGTTTATACTGCCGCTTGCAGGGGCGTTTTTACTGCCGCACTCGGTGCCGCTGCTGGCGCTGCTGCTGATCTCGGCAAGCGGCCTCGCCGCCGCGCGCGGGACGCTGCCCGCCGTGTGCGAATTTGTCGAAAGGAAGTGATCCCATGCCCGAGGCATGGTGGAAGGAGCGCGTATTTTATCAGATCTATCCCCGGAGCTTTCAGGACTCCAACGGCGACGGCATAGGCGACCTGCGGGGCATAATCTCGCGGCTCGACTATCTCAAGAGCCTCGGCGTCGGCGCCGTGTGGCTCTGCCCGGTGTACGATTCGCCCAACGCGGACATGGGCTACGACATCCGCGACTACGAGAAGATAATGGCCGAGTTCGGCACGATGGAGGACTTCGACGAGCTGCTGCGCGAGATGCACAGCCGGGACATAAAGCTCGTCATGGACCTCGTGGTGAACCACTCCTCGGACGAGCACCGCTGGTTCGTGGAGTCCCGCTCCTCGCGCGAAAATCCCTACCGCGACTACTACATCTGGCGCGACGGGAAGGACGGCCGGGAGCCGAACAACTGGGCCTCCTTCTTCACGCCCTCGGCCTGGAGCTATGACGAGGGCACGGGCCAGTGGTATCTGCACCTCTTCTCCGAGAAGCAGCCGGACCTCAACTGGGAAAACCCCTCCGTGCGCGAGGAGGTCTACTCCATGATCAACCGCTGGTTCGACCGGGGCGTGGACGGCTTCCGCATGGACGTCATCACCGTGATAGCCAAGGCCCCGGGGCTGCCGGACGGCAAGGGCGCGCCCGGCGCGGGCGGCTATGTTTTCTCGCCGGAGCACTTCGCCTTCCAGCCCAAGCTGCACGAATACCTGCGCGAGATGCGCCGCCGCTGCTTTGACGGGCGCGACTGCATGTGCGTGGGCGAGACCTCTTTCGTCAACACCGAAAACGCCAACAGCCTCGTCGGCGACGGACGGGAGCTCGACCTGCTCTTCCAGTTCGACCTCATGGACATGGACGGCGAGGGCTCCAAGTGGAACGCCATACCCCTGGACGTGCCGAAGCTCAAGCGCATCGTGGCCGCCTGGCAGGGCGCGATAGACTGGAACACGCTGTTTCTGGGCAACCACGACCAGCCTCGCGTCGTCTCGCGCTTTGGCGACACGAGCAGCGAGGAGCTCTGGAAGCGCAGCGCAAAATGCCTTGCGGCGCTGATGTACCTGCAAAGGGGCACGCCCTTCATCTATCAGGGCGAGGAGCTCGGCATGACCAACGCGCCCTTCGAGACGCGCGAGCAGCTCCGGGACGTGGAGGAGCTGAACCTGCTGGCCCTGTGCAGCAGCGAGGCGGAGCTCGAATGGGCCTGGCGCGGCATAAAGGCCAAGGGCCGCGACAACGCGAGGACGCCCATGCAGTGGAGCGCCGGCGAGAACGCGGACTTCACCACCGGCGAGCCCTGGATAATGCTCAACCCGAACTACACCGATATAAACGCCGAGGCCGAGGAGGGCGACCCGGACTCCGTCCTGAACTATTACCGCGCGCTCATCGCCCTGAGGAACTCCACCCCGGCGCTGCTGCGCGGCGACTGGCGGGAGCTCCTGCCCGAGAGCGGCCAGGTCGTAGCCTATACCCGCGGGCTGGACGGAGAGGAGTACGCCGTCTTGTGCAACCTCAGCCGGGAAAGCGCCCCGCTGCCCTGCCGTCTGGGCGACTTCGGCGAGCCGGTGCTCTCGAACATGCCCGCCGACCCCGCCGCCGAGACGCTGCGCCCCTACGAAGCGCAGGTGCTCAAAAAGGGCTGAAAACCCTCTGAAAACAGCAAAAAATGCCCCGGTCCGTGGACCGGGGCATTTTCTTATCAACTTTTCGCCCGGCCGGAGCGCTCCAGCCGCGCTATTATCCAGCCCGTGCCGCAGGCCATGAGTATGCCGATGCAGCCGGAGAGGGCCGCGGGCGGGGCGTTTTGCAGCCCGCCGGAGGCAAAGACCGTGGCCACGGCGGCGAACACCGCGGATATCTTGCCCAGCCAGGTGCCGGAGAGGAAGCGCAGGTGCAAAAACAGCAGCCCGGCCGTCACGACGAACTCGGAGACCACCGTCGCCGCGGCCCCCGGCATCAAGCCGCCGAGGAGCTCAGGCAGGTACACATATACCGCGGCCCAGACATAGCCCGCGAGGAAGCTGCACAGATACCGCGGCAGGTCCTCCCCCTTCGCGCCGAAGGCCATGGTCAGGAAGAAGCCCACGTACACGCACCAGAGATATCCCCCGAGCGTCCCGCCTATCAGCAGATACGCCGCCGTGACGAGGGTGAAGGCGCTCCCGCGCACCAGCGCCGTCCTCAGGGCGGAGCGGGTGTCCATGCGTCAGCCCTCTGCGCCGGCCGCGGGGGGCGGGGCGGCGGGCTCGTGCTTCGGCTGCATGGCCCTGCGCTTGCGCTCCTTGCTGGTCACGACGTAGACCATCATGATGACGGTGATGGCGTAGGGGATGGCGGATGTGAGGTCGGAGCTGATGTAGTTTTGCAGTCTCAGACCTATGGCGTCGAAGAAGCCGAACATCAGCGCGGCCAGATAGGCCTTGGCCGGGTTGGCGGCGGCGAAGATGACGCAGGCGAAGGCGATGAAGCCGCGGGAGGCGGACATGCCCTCGACGAAGGTGCCGTTCAGGTAGCCGAGCGAGAGATAAGCGCCGGAGAGGCCGCAGAGTATGCCGCACAGCACGCTGGAGAGCCACTTCATCTTTTCCGGGCTGATGCCCGCGGTGCGGAGCGTCTCGGGCTTCTCGCCGGAGGCGCGCATCCAGAAGCCGTAGGGCGTCTTGTACACAAAGAGCCACATGACGAGTATCAGCACCCAGGCGACGTAGACCAGGGCGGTGTTGCCGCTTATGATCTCGCCCAGGAAGGGGATGTCCTTGATGACGGGGATCTCGATGGGGCGCATGTAGTCGATCTCGTAGCCCGAGGTGCCGGAGAGCCCGAACACGGCGCGGGACACATAGGCCGTGAAGCCGGAGGCGAAGATGTTCAGCGCGCAGCCGATTATGAACTCGTCGCTTTTGAGCTTGACGACGAACAGCGCGAAGAAGAGGCCCACGAGTATGCCGAAGAGCACGGCGACGGCCACGCCGCCCGCGGCGGAGCCTATGACATAGCTGCCCAGGACGCCGATGAGCGCGCCCATGAGTATCATGCCGTCCATGCCGATGTTCATGATGCCCGCGTGCTCGGTCATGGAGCCGCCCATGGCGGCGAGCGCCACCGGCGTTGCGCTGCGGAGCATCTGCGTGAAGGTGCCGGCCGAAAACACCTGGGACAGTATCTCATTCATTTGCCGCACCCTCCTTTGAGCGTTCTCTGGCGGCGAGCCGGGCGGCCTTGTCCGCGAGCTTTGCCTTGATGTCGCTCACGATGCCGCTCTCGGCAGCCATGCAGAATATGACGACGGTCTGGATGATGAGGTAGATCTGGTTCGGCACGCCGGCGGCCGTCTCCATGCCCTGGGCGCCGATCTTGAGTATGGCGAAGAGCACGCTTATGATGGCCGTGGGCAGGACCTGATACTTGGCGATCATGGCGACCATGAGGCCCTCGAAGTAGTAGTCGTTGCTGATGCTGGCCTTGTAGATGTGCTCGGCGCCGTAGACGCGGAACATGCCGACGAGGCCGCACATCATGCCGGAGATGAGCATGGCGACGATGACTATCTTGTCCGTCTTGAGGCCCAGGAAGCGGGCGAAGCGCGGATTGTCGCCGGTCAGGCGCATCTCATAGCCGGTGGAGGTCTTCTGCATGATGTACCAGGTGAGGATGGTCATGGCCGTGGCGACGAAGAACATCGTCGTGAGGTTGGAGCCGGTGGCGAGCTTGGTGAACCAGTAGGTCTGGGGCAGGTTGCCGGTGCCGGCGACGATGTTGTTGTCCGGGTTCTTCCAGGGGCCCTTGGCCAGGAACTCGCAGACAAACTCCGCGATGTTGTTGAGCATGATGGTGGTTATGACCTCGTTGACGTTGTGCTTGACCTTGAGCCAGCCGGGGATGAGGGCGTAGATGCCGCCGACCACCGCGGCGCCTATGGCCGCGACGGGGATGACTATCCAGGCCGAGAGGCCGTTGAGCACGACGCCGATCTGGGCGGCCACGATGGCGCCGAGCAGGAGCTGGCCCTCGCCGCCGACGTTGAAGATGCCCACGCGCGAGCCGATGTCGCAGGCCACGCCGCAGAGGCAGAGCACCATGGCGTATTCGAGCACGTCGCCTATGTGCCTCGCGTTTGAAAAGGCGCCGCTGAGCATGGCGGCATAGGCCGTGAGCGGATCGAAGCCCGAGATCAGCAGGATTATCGCGCCTATGAGCAGCGCGGCGACTATGCTGACCGCAAGCGCCGCTATGTAAGAGTAGTTAATGCGTAGTTTCATGCGCTTCCTCGGCCTCCTTCCTTCGGCTGCCCGTCATGTAGTAGCCGATCTCTTCCTTGGTTATCTCGTCCGCGCGGAACTCGCCGGTTATCTCCCCCTCGTACATGGTGATTATCCTGTCGGAGAGGCGGAAGATCTCGTCGAGGTCCGCAGAGGAGAGGAGCACGGCGCAGCCCTCGTTGCGCTTGTCGATTATCGCCGTGTGTATGAACTCGATGGCGCCGATGTCTATGCCGCGCGAGGGGTTCGATATGACGAGCACGGGCGTGTCGTGCGAGAACTCGCGCGCGACGACGACCTTCTGCATGTTTCCGCCGGACATGGAGCCGACTTTGCCGTGCAGTCCCGCGCCGCGGATGTCGAACTTCTCATAGATGCCGGAGACGTACCGCTCGATGGTGGAGCGGCGCAGGTGGAAGCCCAGGGCGTTGAACTCCTTGTCCCTCTGCCTGCCCGCGAGCAGGTTGTCGGAGACGTCCGCGAGGGGGTCGACGCCGGTGGCCAGCCTGTCCTCGGGGACGTGGGCGAGACCCAGCGCGCGTATCTGCCCGGGGCTGAGCCCGGTCGAATCCTGGCCGCGGACGGTTATTTTGCCGCTGATGGCGGGGCGCATGCCGGTTATGGCCTCCAGCAGCTCGCTCTGGCCGTTGCCCTCGATGGCGGCGATGCCCAGCACCTCGCCCGCGCGGGCCTGCAGGCTCACGCCGTTGACGGCGACGAGGCCCCGGTTGTCGCGGACATAGAGGTCCTCGACCGAGATCATCGTCTCGCCCGGCGCGCCGGTCTTCTCCAGCTTGTCGAAGAGCACGGGGCGGCCCACCATCATGGAGGCTATCTGCTTTTCGGTTATGTCCTTCGTGTCCGAGAGCCCCACGAGGCGGCCCTGGCGCATTATGCCGACACGGTCGGAGATGGCCATGACCTCGCCGAGCTTGTGGGTTATGAGGATGACGGTCATGTTCTTTTCCTCGATGATGTGGCGGATGACCCGGAAGAGCTCCGCCGTCTCCTGAGGCGTGAGAACGGCCGTCGGTTCGTCGAGGATGAGTATGTCCGCGCCGCGGTAGAGCGCCTTCAGGATCTCAACGCGCTGCTGGACGCCGACGCTGACGTCCTGCACGGGCGCGGAGGGGTCCACATACAGGCCGTACTCATCCACCAGCTCGCGGGTGATCTCCTCGGCGCGCTTGTTGTCGAAGAAGATGCCGGCGCGGCGCGGCTCGCGGCTCATGACGATGTTCTGAGCCACGGTGAAGGACGGCACGAGCATGAAGTGCTGGTGGACCATGCCTATGCCCATCTCGATGGAGTTTTTGGGGCTGAAGGTCTCCACCTTTTTCCCGCGGATATACACGCTGCCGTCCGTCGGCGGGAATATGCCGTAGATTATGTTCATGAGCGTGCTCTTTCCGGCGCCGTTTTCGCCGACGAGGGCAAAGACCTCGCCGCGCCGGATCTCGAGCGACACGTCGTCGTTTGCCAGCACACCCGGGAACTCCCGCGTGATGTGTTCAAGCCTGATGACGCTCTCCTGCAAGCGGTAACACTCCCTTCGGAGAAGAATATGTAAGGGGGGAGCGCCGGCTTCGCGTGACGCTCCCCCGGGCCGCGCTTACCGCGGCTGGTTTCGGGACTCTATTGCCGATTTACCTGACGGTGTCGACCACTATCTCGCCGGAGACGATCTTCTCGGCAAGGGATTCGACCTCAGCCTTGATCTCGTCGGAGACCTGCTGGGTCGAGCCCTCCTCGCCGTAGCCGATGCCGACATAGCCGGTGGCGAGGTCGGCGTTCCAGGTGGTGCCCCAGAGCGAGGTGTCGCCCGCCATGTACTGCTTGACGGCCTCGTAGATGGAGTTGCCGACTTCCTTCTTCATGGAGCAGATGATGACGTCGTCAGCGATGTACTTCTGGTCGCAGTCGACGCCGATGGCCCAGAAGCCGCGCTCCTGCGCCGCCTCGAACACGCCGTCGCCGGCCTTGGAGGCGATCTGGAAGATGACGTCCGCGCCCTTGTCGTTCAGGGCGAGCGCGCACTCCTTGCCCTTGGCGGGGTCGTCGTAGTCGTTGGTGTAGTTGACCTCGACGCTGATGGTGCTGCCGTTCTGGGAGGCGTAGTACTCGGCGCCCTGCTTGTAGCCGACGATGAAGTCGTTGATGGTGTCGCTGTCCTCGCCGCCGACGGCGCCGATGACGCCGGACTCAGACATGGCGGCGGCTATGTAGCCCGCGAGGTAGGAGCCCTCGTTCTGGGCGTAGGTGATGTTCAGGACGTTGGAGACCGGCGCGCCGGTGGCGTTGTCGACCCAGATCCAGTAGACGTCGGGGTAGTCGAGGGCGATGGTCTCGACGTTGTAGAACTCCCAGCCGACGCAGACGACGATGTTCGCGGTGTCCGCGGCGTTCTGCATCTGGGCGTCGAAGTTCTCGTTGTTGCACTCGATGGTGGAGACGCTGATGTTCTCATAGTCGGCGGCGAGCTTGTCGGCGCCCTCCTTGGCGGAGTCGTTGAAGGAACGGTCGCCGAAGGTGCTGCTGACGACGACGCAGACGTTGACGGTGTCGCCGCCCGTCGTCTCCTCGGCGCCGCAGCCGGCCATCAGGCCGAGGGCCAGGACCGCTGCGAGGGCAAGAGCGATGATTTTTTTCATTTTTGTCTCTCCTTACATTCAGATTTTATGTTTTGCCCGGCGGCGTTCCCCGCCGGACGGCTGCACGTTTTCAGTCCAGCGCCGTGTCTAGCGCGAGCTGGATTATGCTGTCGAGACCGGACTCCTTGACCGCGTCGGACACGCTCTCGTCCGGGCGGTACGTGTTGACGACGATGGAGAGCAGCATGAGCGCGCGCGCCCCATAGAGCGCCGCGGCCGTGTAGAGGGCGACGCCCTCCTGCTCCGAGGCCAGGATGCCGTACTTGGCCCAGAGCTTGCTGTACTCCAGCTTATTCTCCACATAGAGGTGGTCATTCGTGAGCGTGTTGCCGACGTAGACCGGGCAGCCGCGCTCACAGGCGAGGTGATAGGCCTTGTCCAGCAGGCCGAAGTCCGCGATGGGGGCAAAGTGGCCGGGCAGGGCGTAGTCGTTGATGGCGGAGGTTGTGGAAATGCCCTGGGAGAGGATGATATCCCCTAGCTGGATGTGCTCCTGGGTGGCCCCGGCCGTGCCCAGGCGGAGCAGCTTTTTGCAGCCGTACTCGCGGCAGAGCTCGGTGGCGTAGATGAGCATGGACGGCGCGCCCATGCCGGTGGACATGACGGAGATGCGCTGGCCCTTGTATGTCCCGGTGTAGCCCCAGGTGTTGCGTATCTCGTTCACCCGCACGGCGTCGGTAAGATAGGTCTCGGCTATGTACTTCGCCCGCAGCGGGTCGCCGGGCAGGATGACGTTCTCGGCGATCTCCCCGGGCGCCGCGCTGATGTGCATACTCATTTTAACTTCCTCCTTGCACAAAATCCACAATGCGAGGGATCTTTTTAGGCGGATTTTACACGGATACACAAAAGAACAACACGACAAATGTCGTGTTGTTCTCAAATTATAGGATATTCACAAAATTCAAAGCGTTTTTTTGTAGAGGTCTTCGAGATAGTCGCCCTTGAGCAGGCGGTAGCCGCCGCGGGTGCGCTCGAGGATTCCCTCGTCGCAGAAGCGGGCAATGATGCGCTGGAGGTGGCGGTAGCTGACGCCGAGGTACTCGGCGGCCTCTGTGAGCCGCTCTTCAAACATGTCGCCGCGGCGGGTGAAGTGTATGTACCGGGCCAGCCGGACCTCCACGGAATAGGAGGCGTTGAGCGACTGGTGGTTGCTGATGCTGCCCAGCCTCTCGCCCAGGCGGCGGGCGATGAAGGCGAGGAAGGTGTAGTCCCGCAGCAGCTGCTCCCGGCAGGCGGCCATGGAGAGGCCGAGGCAGTCGCACTCCCGCATGGCCTGTACGGCGATGGTGGTGCCCCGGGCCTCCACCAGCTCCACCTCGCCGAGCACGTCGAAGGCGGAGGAGAACTCGACCACGGAGACCTTTCCGTTGTTAAATGTGCGGAAGACCTTGACCTGTCCCCGGACGAGCAGATAGAGCTCCCTGAGCGGCTCGCCCTCGAGGTAGATGAAGTCGCCGCGGCGGAAGCGGTGGAGCCGCAGCTCCCCAAGCACGGGGGTGGAGAAGAGGTCCTGCACGTTCCAGGTCTGGATGTAGTATTTGAGGAGTTCGGGGTCGTTGAAAAGCATGAAGATCACCTGTGCATATTCTACCATGAATTAGTATGCTCTGCAACGCTCCGAAGCGCCCAAATACTGAACATTTCAGCCCGTTGAAAGTGGGGTAAATCGGGGGCGGTAGTAACAAACTAATAACACGGTATCACACCGGTTTTGCGTAGTCAAGGGAAATCCAACCGGCCCCGCTTTTCAGCTTGCCCCACTTGGTAGCGCCGGTGCCGGTGCTTTCCGCCACAATGGTATAAACACCGGGCGCAATGAAGCCATTCTTCCCATAGTTGGTGCCGGGGCCTTTCCTGATATACAGATCAGAAATTGTCACCCGCACCAAGTACGGCTCCACCGTGGCCCCTGCGCCGCCCGTGGTGGCGTTTCCGGTGCTGGGGGTAGTAGTTCCCCCACCCCCGCCAGAAGTGCCGCCAGAAAGCCGCCTGTTGACCTCTGCGGCGATCTCGTCATGAAGGTTATAAAGATAATCACCGGGGCAAGACTTGTTTGCAAACCACCGGTGAACCGTCATAACCATTTCATTTGCCCTGGGGGTGTAAGCAAGGGTTTTGTTCTTATCCCCGAACCACAGGATTTTAGTTTTCCCGTTGCGCTTGCAAATATCGGTGACAAGATCAAGAAGGGCGTTGTATGCCTTATCCGTCACCTTGTAGGGGGCCACGGTTTCACTTGCCGTTTCGATAGTCACGGCCCTATGGTCATTGGCGCTGTTGGAACTGCACCAAGAACGATCCTTTTCTTCCACACACAGGCCAATGGAACCATCATAGCCCACAACATAGTTGCAAGACGCTTGCTTGCTGGTAGGCTGGAACACTTCACAACCCCGCTTTGCCGTAACCTGACCAACGAAACAGTGAATGGTGATCCGGTCAATGGCATGGTTCCGGGGGCTGTTCTTGTTCGGGGAAATTTGGGTGACGGTGACAAGGTTACTGTTGCTCATTTTCGGTTTCCTCCTTCACGGGTTCAAGGGCGGGGATTTCCTCATAGTTCACAATCTTGGTCATGTCACACAAGGAATCAATCAGGTCACCAAGGGCTTCAGTGTCCACGGGATAATTGATATACTCGGCGGAAGTCTGAACCATAGCCATTACCCATTCCTTGCGGGTTGCGCCATCTTCAAACTTCTGTTCCGCTTCCTCCATCAGCTTGATCACCAAGCCCAACAAAGCGGCCCAATTCTTTTCCTGCGTGGCTTTCTGGACATACTGCACCAGCTTATAGGCCAAGGGAATACAGGTGGACAGACCAGCAAGAATGGCAACGATCAGGGAAACAATCTGTTCAGCGTTCATGTTTTTCTTCCTTTCTGATTTTGTATTTTTGGCCGGGGGTCACAGTTCCTTGGTATCGTTGTAAATTTCCGGGCCATACTGTTTCCGCAACTTGATCCGGTTTTCAGCCTTGGCCTTGGAATAGTAAAAACCGGTTGCTGTTGCCAATTCAGCGAATATGGCCGGGATCAGATACGCAAGGGGTGAAGTGTCCCCCGTTTTCCAAACGATAGCAAGAGTGAAGGCCGTCACAACCAGCGTGACGGTCCCCACACAACCCAAAATGATTTTGGAAAATTCCTTTTTCGGTTTCTTCTTTACACGGCTCATTCATCCGGGGCTTCCGTGGGCAACTCCAAGAATTTCTTGTGAAGATCGTCCATTACCCCATTCACCCCCAACGAATGATATTGCTTCCAGCAGTTTTCAAAACTTTCCCTCGCATAGATTGGGGCGAAGCCCTTTTCAGTGTACTTATTGAAATCACTGATCATTTGACTTCTCAAAAGCGCCTGAATTCCAGCTTTCAGGGCTTTGGAATCCTCCATGTTGCGCTTGATCAGCCCGTGAAGGTATTTGAATACTCCCGCAATCAGGGCCGGAACCCCGATCAGGCACAACCATTGATAAACCGTCATTAAACCACCCCTTCCCGCTTTCAGGCGCTGATCAGGCGGAAGATATACTGCAAATCTTCCACTTGGGCGTTGTAGAAGTCATAGTTCCAAATCCAGTGATCTTCATGTTCCGGCCTTTTGAACCGCTGACAGAAGGGATCATTCCAAATCCGGTTCCACCGTTCCTGATAGGCCGGATCAGGCTTATTGGGGTTCTTCTCCAACCTCAACAGGATAGCGGAAACCAGTTCCCCACGCTCTTTGCCCCGGCCATCATCATTGTGGCTGAAGTAGTCATAGGCAATTTGGCTGGTGTCCGCACACATCAGCTTGTTTTTCCACACAAGAAAACCGCCCTGAGTAGTCAAGGCGGTTCCATAAGGAATATTGACATTTTCACCGCAACCGGCTTTGAACCTTGCCCTTTTCCGGGCAATATAGGTTTTATGCTTCATCGGTTACTTCCTCCCAACCATACACACCGGGTTCCCATACATTGTTTGCCACGGTGGAAGTCCAGTGCTTTTCATTATGGCTGACTTTAGCCCCCAAGGGGTAGGCATCATGCGCCCCAATGGGCTGAATCCATTCCGGCCATTCCTCGGTAGGATCAGCGGTCAGGCTCCACAGGCTGGGGGCGGCGGGGGGTGTCCAATCGGCTTGGGAAGTATGGGCCTGAACACACTTGTAAAGGGTTCCATTATAGCGCCGGATTTGCCCCACCGTGTAGGCGATAGGATAGGCCCATTCAGCGAACAGATCAGCGTGTTCCGCCGCCGTCACCGGGTCAATGCTTCCGGCTTCCGCCATCGTCACAAACACAATGCCGTTGGTGGTATTGGCTTTGCTGATTTCTGCCCCTGCATCGGTTACTTCCAAACTGACGGTTTCCAAGCCCTCCATTTCATCCCGGCCAAGCAAATGGTACGGTGTCCCTTCAAAAACAATGCCCGAAGCATTTTGCTCCGGGCAAAGGACATAGCAACCATTTTCGGCCTGCTTAATGTAGTTCAAATTTTCCGTCAAGCCAATGTTGGCCCCGTCTTTGATAATTCTAAACATTTCGCACCTCCGAAAAAGATAGCATGATAAATCCGCCGCAACCGCAATAACCTTCCGTGGTCATTGAAGTTCCGGTAGTAGGCGCTTTGGCATTCCATATACTGTTCAATATCGGTGAATTCCCGTTTTCCTTCTATGAACTCCCGGTGAAACAGCTTCAGTTTTCTTCTTGCCCGTTTCACACCATCCCGGCTTCCATTCACCTTGATTTTCCCGGTTTCTGTCAATGTGAATCTTGCCTTGCAGAACCGGAAAGGCTTTGTCAGGGGGATGATCTTACATTTCCGCTTGTTCACTCGAATTCCAAGGGCTTCAAACCGCCGAACAATTTCATGCCCAAGTTTCTTCAGGGCTTCCACATCGGGCAAAATCACATAGTAATCATCCATGTAATGCCCGAAACAGTGAACCCCTGCTTGACATTTGATCCAGTTATCCACGGCGCTTGGCAACGCAACCATTTCCTGTTGTGACGGCTCCACACCCAAAGGCAAGCCCCGGCCCGGTGTCGGGCAAGGGGAAGTTTGGATCACCATATCAGCAAGCGCCCGAAGGTCAGGGTTTAAGATCAATTCTTGGTGCCGCTGATACAGAAGCGCATGGGGCGCATTGGGGAAGAATCCCTTCAAATCCAACAGCAGAACCGCCCCTTCCCGGCCATAGCGCCGGAAATGCCAATGAAGTTGTTCCTTTAGGCGGCGGAAGTGCCAGTGAAGGCCCTTGTTCCGCTGACTTGCCCCGTTGTCATAGATCATTCCGGGGTTGTAGAGGGGGATCAGAACTTCATTGCACAGGGCTTTGTGGATTTGCCGGTCAGTAATGTGGGGCGCATCTATGGGACGCACCTTCCCACGCTCTCTTAAAGTGAAGTGGGTGCATTTCATAGGCTTCCACGCCTGATCCAAAACCTTCTTCCGCCGTCTTGCTGTCCCGGAAAACAGGTGCATTTCAAAGTTCTGAACACTTTGCTTCCACCGTACCCCGTTACAGCATTTCCGGCCATAGAAGAACATTTTGCGATAACTGAACACCTTGTTCATTGGCCCAAGTGCATCACACCGGGCCTGTTTTCTTTCTTGCCGCTTGGTTTTGCGGCGCTGGTATCTCGCTTCATGCCGTTCTTGGCTTGTCATACAAAAAAGTATTCGCCCTCCGTACAAATATCTTGTTGGGTGCCGTCTAACTTGCTTTGCCCTTGCACATGAAATGGGTTAAGGCACAATCACCCACCATGCAAGAAGCGTCCGTGTAAGGGCATCAAAGGGCAGTTTTAGGGATTGGCTACCCAAGGAAGTACCTTTCCTTTTGCGAAGGTCGTCTTTCACCTGAAATCCAAAAGCCGGGTTTCTGTTACTCCATTTGACCTCGCAATCGCAAAATCCGGGCCGCACGCCACCAGAATTGTTGGCGTTATTGTTGTTGTAGTTGCCGTCCGTATTGACAATGAGGAAGTTATTGTTGTTGTTGTAATTAGGGGAGCGCAACCACCACCACACCGCCGAAGGACGAATTAACAAAGGTACACCTAATTTTTTTTTGAAGTTAAGTTTTCAATTTTCCGCTTACATTCTTGATAGCCCCTTTCAGAAGTTCATTTTCTTTGTCGATTAACTCACCAAGGCTTTGTGCCATCTTATCTAATTTTTCTGTTGCGTCCTTTCCTTTCACCGGGTTCCCTTTAGAATTGGTGAAAGCCCCTTCAGGATTTTGGTTCAAAATCAGATACACATGGGTCAACCGAACATCAAGCGCCATCAGGGAAGCCCTTGCTTCAAGAAGGTGGGCTTTCCGAAGTTCTATGCGCTGTGGATCAGAAGGAAAAATGCTGTTACCTTTCTCCGCATGGTCGATCACTTCACCGGCCAGCTTTGCAATGGGTTCCGCAACAAGCCGGGAGTACCGGGCAGAAAGGCGGGTCAGAAAATTGATGGTTTCGACATAGATTTGATTGGCGGTGTTGATGAACTCCGCCTTGCTGGTTGTTCGTTTCTGCTTCAGTACCGACATGGTTACACCTCTTTAGGTGCATCGTTCACTTGAATTGGCCCTTGCTCCCGTTCAACATCTTCCAAGTGCTTCAAAAGCACATATTCAATGTAATTTGTAATAGAACGATGGTCACGGGTTGCAAGTGTCCCGATCTTATCAAAGACTTCATCCGAAAGCCGTAAGGTAAAAACTCGCTTACTGGTTGCCATCTTAAAACCTCCAATGATCTCTAAAGATTATTGTATGGTTTTGGTTGGCCTTTGTATGCAGTCTAAAGACAGGCAAGTGATAGCATTTTGAAGGTCATTTTTCAAAAATCGCGTCGGGCGCTTACGCGCCCGAATTGTTTTATTCCCTTCACCCCGGCTGTTCCGCCCCCTTGCGGGGGGCGGGATGGGGCCGGGATAATCCTGCGGGGGATTAGACAGCAAAGCCGGGCCGCACGCCACCAGAAGTGGTGGCGCCAGTGCTGGAGCAGCCGCCGCCCGTACTGACAATGAGGAAGGTATAGTCGTCGCTGTAATAAGGGGAGCGCAACCACCACCACACCGCCGAAGCGGTGCTTGTGTGACGATAGGCAATACGGGAATTACCAGCCTGATAATAGGCATATTGAACTTGGTAATTCTGTTCATAGCTGTTGGCCCAATTTCTTGTGCCGAACACTTCAAATTCCGCCAGCAAGAACAGATAATCTTGGGTGGAAGTTACATTGCTTTGATTATTGGAACCACCACCGGTATTGTCGGTGTACTTGGTTACGGCCTTCATCACGGCCCGCAAAGCGGAAGGCAAAGCCGCCATCAGACTGTTTGCCGTGGGGCTGGAAGGGGTGCCGCCGTTGCCCAAGACAGTATTCCGCATATAAGAACTTGCCCAACCGCCTTGGTTTGTGTTGCTGGTATTCATGCGGAAACCTTGGCTGGAACCATAGTTGCCATAATCACTATCACACAAAGCAACCGGGGTGGCTCCGATCTTGCCAATTTGGAAGTGAATGCGGTTACTGCCTTCACGGGAAGCATTGTGGTTGAACCCCAAGATGAAAACATTCACCGTCAGATTGGTGATCCCAAAGCCAACCACATTGCCGTTGATCACAATGGACTTGGTATCACCCACGGCCCAATAATCATCCGCTGTCCCTGCGGCGCTTGCCTCGCTGATCGTGTCCCAATCATTGTCATTCAAGGTTGTGGTGGGAAGGGTCACAGACACGGAACAAGTCTTATTGGCCGGGGCCGTGTAGTTGGTGCCTTCTGCCACGCTCACAGTGATTGTGGCGTTGCCCTTGCCTACGGCGTTCACCGTTACCGTGGTGCCGTTCACATTGACCGTAGCAACCCCGGTGTTGTTAGATTGGGCAGTAATAGCACCATCCCCAGCCCGTGTCACCGTGAAGGTATCAGCCATTTTGGAAGCGCCCAATGCCAAACTGCTTTTGCTCAAAGAAAGGCTTCCAGCGGCCTTTCCAATCGTCCAAGCAACCGTTTTGGTTCCGGTGGTGCCATCACTCCACCGGTAGTTTTCCGTGGGCGTAAAAGTGGCGTTGTAGCTTCCCGCATTGGTTCCGCTGGTGGTGCCGCCAATGGTCAGCTTGGAAGTATCATAGCCATTCCAAGAAGGGCTTTGGGGTGAACCGGTATAAGTAAGGCTCCCGCTTTGGGTGGGGGCCGCAACCGTGGCTTTGTTGATCGTCCATTGAACCTGTTTGGCCGTGGTGGTGCCGTCCGTCCACTTGTAGGGGTCTTTCGGCGTGAAGGTTGCCGTATAGGTTCCCGCATCGGTGCCGGAAGTCACACCCCCAAGGGTCAGGGTGTCGGGGTTGTAGCTGTTCCAAGAAGGGCTTTGGGATTGCCCGTTATAGGTCAAGGTGCCATTTTGGGTGGGAACAACATCAATGGTATAGACGAACCCGGACACGGCTTCCAAGGCCGCATCTGCCGCATCTTGGGCATTTTGGGACGCTTCCAAAGCCGCCGCCACATCTTCCCGAATATCGGCGTGGGCGCTGTTACTGGTGTTGTGTTCGTCAATGGCATCTTCAATATCTTGGGTGGGGTCAAAGGTGGAATCGGGAAGCTGTTCAGGCTTTACCTTGCCATCCTCCCCAAGATCGGCCTTCCCGGACAAAGCATCATCATGGGCTTTCAGGGCCGCATCAATCTTGTCCATGTTGCGGTTCTGATCATCCACATTGTAGAAATCTTCTTGGGCCGGTTTGACCAAATCATAATTGGTGGTGTATTCAGCCATCTTTCATTTCCTTTCTGATAGATTTATTGGAAATCCCTGCAAGTTGGCCGTGGGTCAAAGGCAGAAGATCACCATACGGGGTGGGAACATGGGCCTGAAGTTCTTCCGTTCTTACTTCATAATGGGTGTACCAAGCAAGCTGGGCATGGGTGAAGCCCTTCAGGGTTTCATGGATGTTGAACAACTGTTGAACTTCCAAAACCAGATTGACCGGGGCAACCCGTTCAAGAAGGTTTTGAACATCTTCAAAGTTCTTCTTTGCGGCCACGCCAACCTTCACAAGAAGGGTGTAATCTGTGACTTCCGCCGAAGAATTACCGGGGCCACAAAGGTTTTCCAAGATCACCCGAAGCTGGGGCAAGGTGTACGGAAGTTCTTCATTCAACCGGGCCAATACACGGAACCGCCGATCATCCAAGGTATCTGTTCCCTTGGGGGTGATACCCAAGATTTTTTCCCACCGGGACAACCCAAGGTTGCCAGCGGTCTTGATGAACTGGTTTGCAAGAAGATCATCCGCCGCCGCCCAAGCGGTTTCAAACTCCGGTTGTTCGGCTCCGGTGATCCCCTGAAATTCCGCATAGTCCCGGACAACATAGGGAAGGTAATTGATTAGTTTACGATCCATTCAATCACCTTCCCTTATAGGCTTTGGGTGCCGGTTGCTGGGGTAATCTCACCAAGAACCGGGATATAATCAAGGTTCAAGGTGTAGTTGGCCGCAAGGCCATTGATTTTGGTATCAGCAATATCCAAAATTCCGCTTACACCCAACAGGCGGCTTTCAATTTGGCTGACACGAACCACAAGGGCCTGTTCCTGATCCGCCCATGTTTCGGACAGTTCTTCAAAATAGGCTTCAATGGTCTGTTCAACATAGGATTGAACATCTTCCCACCCCCACCCCTGTTGATAGGTCAGGGTGAAGGACAGGTTCACAGTTTCACTTTTCACGCCTTCCACCTTCACCACATGGCCGATGGGGGCGGTTCCCAAGCCTTCCCCGGCGTTCTGAAGGGGGTCAACGGCGGTCTGTACCTGTTCCACAAGGGTTGGGGAAGGTACGCTGAAGGTGCTGTCAATGATAATCAGCTTCACAGTTCCGCCCACCGTCAGCTTGTTATTGATCCCGGCTTCATAAACCTTGGTCAACCAAGCCTTGATTTCTTCAGACGCTTGAACAGTTTTCAACCATTCTGAAACCCCTTCCGGGGGAACCAGTTCAGCGGGGCGAATATCGCCGTTCCAAGCCCGGTAAACCTTCACACCGCCAACACCGGGGATTGCATTTACTTTTTCGATATAGTCAATCCGGTTGCCGCCGAAGGCTTGGGCGTTCAAGCTGTCAAAATACCGTTGTCTGAAAACCTCGGTATCTTCTTCATCCTCACCGGGGATCAAGAGGGCCGTAACCGTACAGGTTTCAAGCCCTTCAATGTATTCAATGGGAATTACCGTAGCCCCGTAGTCATTGCCAGCTTCACCCGGCGTTTCACAGGTGATTTCATACACCCCTTCACCCCGTTCAGCGGAAACATAGTAGTTCAGTTCCCCAATGGAAAAGCGGGTGTTCAAGGCCAAATGCAAAGTGGCCGGGGTAATGGTCAACTGCAACACGGCGGCGCTTGCGGGTTGGGGAGAAAGGCCCCGTTCCGCCGCTCTTTGGATCAGGTAAGGGCGGCTTGCTGTGTCCGCAAAGGTTTCATTCAAAACCGTGTCAAGCTGGATATACAGATTTTGCAGTTCCACGGCGGCGGGGGCATTCCCAAGCCAAACCAGCGAACCTTCACGGGTGTCCAAATTGCTGTTGATGGACAAGGCCCGTTCCAACATCCGGTTCAGCAAAAGCGCATAGGTAATATTTTCATACATCAGATTTCCACCTCCATTTCCGTGAAAATGGGGCCAAAAATGCTGACCACTCGAAAAGTGGTCAGCACCTTTTTCTTGTTCACTTCAAATTGGAAATTGTCAACGGCGGTGATCCGATCATCCTGAAGCAAGGCTTCCTTGATACCCCGTTCAATTTCAGGAATGCAGTAATCAACCGGTTTGCCGATCAGCCGCTTTTTCTCAAAGCCATAGTTCCAAGAATAAATCAACCATTCATACCGTTCCACATTCAGGATCAGGAAAACCGCCTGTTCAACGGCTCTCACTTGGTCAATGGTGCCGGTAATGGTTTTGGTGTCGTGGTTCATTTTGAATGTGCGGCTGGGAAGCACCGAAAAAGTGAAGTCTTGCCGCAAATCGTCTTGAACTTGTGGAATCATAGCCATTCCCCCTGCAAGGCCGGGTTCGGTTTAATCCGATCCAGCACCACAAATTTTTTGCCCTTTTGAATCCGGGCCAGAACCACCCAATCCCCAACCACAAGGGCATTGTGAACCTTGAACTTCTTCCGCCCCTGAATGGGGTGGTTGTGGTCAATATCTTCAGCGGTGCCGCCCCCGGTGTAGGTGTCTGTTACCGGGTGGCCGTGGGTAATCACAACAGTTTGGTGGGAAACCGTCATATCCACTTCATAATCGGTCACATTGCGGGTCAGCACCAACATTTTTTCGGTGTAAATTGCTTTCTGATCCACTTGGATTTTCAGCGGGGAAGCAGAAATCACCGTTCCAAAAAGAAGGTTGACCGGCTTCCCGGCTTCCACCGCTTCCACAGCGGCCTTTTTTACCAACTCCACCGCATTTGTCGGTTTAGGCAATGAATTCACCCCCGATCAAGGTCAAATCCATGAAATGTTCATCCCCCTTGAAATTGTGGGTGACTTTTTCAACCATCAAATAGTTGTTGGTGATAATATCGCCCAAATCCAAGGAAACCACCACAGCGGAACCGGCCCGAACCCGAACATCACCAAAGGCATTTTTCACCGTCAGCTTCCGGGTTTTCTGATCGTACAGTTTCAAAAGGGCATCGGCTTTGGCGGCGGCTCCTGTTGCGGTCTGAAGTTCTTCATAATACTGAAGAACTCCCCAAGTGTTCATTTTTTCGCCGTCTTGGGCCACATACAATTCCCGCTTGCCGGTTTGCTCATTGTTATAGGCCAACTTGATTTTGTTATAGGTCTGATCATCAATGCTGGAAGAATAATCAAAAGTTTCACCGGTTTCCGAATCAATCAGAAGGTTCAACTTCATGGAATTGACATTCTTCAAGGTCAGCGCCCCGCCATCATCGTACAGGCAGTAAAGTTGACCGGTATTCAGAAGGGTTTCATCAAGGGCGTTTTGGATCATGTCAAACAGGGTGCTATTTTCTTCTACAATGGTTTCAATGGTGTACCCTGTATCTTCCACGCTTCCAAGGTTCAGGCGAAAATCTGTTGCAATCCGCTTCAGAAGATCAGAAGCCTTCAGCCCTTCTTCTGTATAGGTGTCCTTGTTCTTTAGATACCGCAACTGATCATAGGCCACAACATCAATGGTGGGGCTGTTCGCTTTCCGGCTCTTGGTAAACACAAAGCCATAGAACATGGTGGTTCCATCCACGGTGAACTTCACCGGGTTCCCTTCTTGGAAGTTCAAAACACCGTCTTTAATCACCGTGAATTCCAGCTTGCCGGGGGTGCCTTTCCGCTCCAATGTCAGTGAAACCCCTTCTTCAACTACCGGATAATAAATGGTTGAACCATTCTGAATTAGAAGTTCAGCGGACACGGAATCACCCCTTTCAGGAAGGCAAAGTAAGAACCTGATTGGGATAAATCAGGTTCGGGTTTGTAATCTTGTCTTTGTTCAGTTCATAGATTTCATTGTAACGGGAACCATCCCCCAAATACTTCTTGGCGATATTCCAAAGGCAATCCCCGCTTTTCACCGTGTAGGTGGCTTGCTGGGGCGCTTGGCTGGTTTCCCGCTGGGGTTGCTCCACCGTAGCGGTTGGGGTTTCTGCGGGCGTGGGGGCCGGTTGGATAGTCACGGTTTTGGTGCCATAGTGCCTGTATTGCTTCAGGCTGACAGTAACCGTAATATCAAAGCCTTCTTCCGCATCATCGGTGATTTGGTAATCCTCCATGCCCACCGTCAAATTGGTATAGAACAACCGCCTTCCGGTGGGCATTGACCGGTTCAGGATGAATTGAAACGGTTGCTTGGAAGTTTTCAGCCGCTCGAACAAGGACAAGTAATAATCGGCGGATTGCGCCCCGCCATTGGTGAAGGGATAGGAAACTTGGGGAAGAAGCAAATCAAAACTTACATCGGTCAACCCCGGTTCCTTCAGAATATTGATTTCCTCGCCGTTGATCAGCGTCAGGGTTTCATTCTGGTTATTGATCTTCACCTTGACTTTGGAAGGGGTGATGGGCATAAGCACACCACCCAAATACATTGTGTATGCCATTACTCATGCACCCCTTCTTCAGACACATCCAGCTTGGTTGCAAAATCGTTGGCCCAAGCATCCATGATCCCATCCAAATCAGTGTCTTGACTGATATAGTTGGTGTTCTGTTGTTCAACCTTGATTTCAGCGGTAGTGAACCGGTTGATTGCTTCCCGCTCGGCAATATCCCGCATATAGGCCAAATCTTCTTCAGCAATATCAAGGGCTTCACTCATAGCGGCGGTGTTTCCTGCCGTGTCGCCGGTGTTCCCATAGATACCATCAAGGGTGTTACCAAGATTGAAGGCATCCAGCCCATCAGCGGCCCCCAAGCTGTCCATTGCGGAAAAGTCGAACAAGCCACCCACGGTATCTTCCACACCTTGGCCGAACTCATAGCCCATATCAAAGGCGGCTCCATACTCGAAGCGATCTAACTTCAGATCATCGGCGTTCAGCTTTTCCATGACTTCTTCACCCTTGCCGAAGGTGGAATCCACCCAACCGCCCAAGCTGTCACGCCAGCCTTGGACAGAACCGGCCAGGTTGGAACCGAAGATTGCATCAATGGCCGAAGCCAAAGCCTGAAGCACGGAAAGCACAGTATCAGCCAAATCAAAAAACAGGCGAACCACGGCCCCAACCGGATCATTGAAAACATTCCCGATGAAGTTTGCAACCGTACCCACAAGGTTGTAAATCATCACAAACACATCTACAACCAAGTTCCACAGGGCCACAAAGATATTCCCAATGAAGGCCAGTGCCGCCATAAATGCACCACAGATAATGCCCGTGGCGGAAACGCTGGTTCCGGCAAAGTGGTTGACCGCCGCCACAGCCGCATAAAACAGGGCTACAAGGGCGATAATCAGAATGATGATCCACACCAAGGGACAGGCATACATGGCCGCATTCAGGCCGTATTGGGCCGTTACTTGCGCCCAAGTCGCACCAGTAACCAACATGGTTGCCGCCGCCATAATACCCTTGGCAACCGCCACAGTCCCGGAAATAGCCGCCGAAGCCAATTCAGCGCCCCTTACCAGAAGCAACCGCCCATAGTACACACCAAGGGCGGCGGCTACTCCAAGGATAATGGGAGACAACCAAGACCAGTTATCAACCACCACGGAAGCCACATTGATCAGCAAATCAAGGATCACAGTTGCCACAGAAGCGATCCCGGCCAAGCCGTTGATGATCCCATCTGTAACCTTGGTGAACTGTTCGCTGTTGGCAATCTGATTGATTTTCGTCAGAATAGGGTTGAAAATAGACAGGGCCTTATTCTGCATAGAAGTCCAAATTTGCGCCCAAGTCTTGGGCATACTTTCAAACTTGGCATTGGTTTCATCAGCCGCCGCAAACATAGCGTTTTTCACCACTTCAGCGGTGATCAACCCCTGTTCCGCATAAGACTTGATAGAACCTTCTGCAATGCCCATGTAACTTTCAATGGCTCTTGCAATTCCGGGGGCATTTTCCAAAATGGAATTTAGTTCTTCACCACGCAACGCACCAGCGGCCATAGCTTGGGTAAGCTGAAGCATTGCGGCGGCTTGACCTTGGGCAGAAGCACCGCCAATCACGAATTGCTTATTGATTTGCTCCATGAAGGCAATGATTTCATCCGTGTTGGCAAAAGCGGCCCCGGCATTGGCTCCCAAACTTGCAATGGCCGAAGCGGTGTCAAAATATGCGGATCGGGAACGCTGGGCAGAAGCCATAATCTTCTTTTCCAGTTCAGAAACCGAACCGCCATCATCCACAATCAGGTTCAACCTTGCCCGTGTGCTTGCCAGATCATCAGAAATTCCAATGATTTTCTTTGCCGCCGCCAATCCGCCCACCGTGGCCGCAATGCCCTTCAGCTTGCTCCAAAGGCCATCAGCGGCGGTGGTGCCATCCCTGATCCGCCGATTGAAACGGTCTTGCTGGTTGCCAGCGTCCCGGATATTCTGTTCAATGGAATCGAAGGCGGCCCCGGCTCTTGCCAGTTCTTCACGGGCTTCTTGGATGGACGAAACATCAACCGAATTCCCAGAAGCCCGTTGCATGGCTTCAAAGCTGTTCAGCACAATGTTCATGGCCTTGTGCATAGCCTGAAGGGGCGCTGTTACGCCATCATACAGGGCAATAGCGGTTCTGATAGTTGCCAATGGGGGTTCACCTTCTTTCCATAGGAAAACCAGGGCCAGCAGTTATTTCCTGCGGCCCCGGCGCTGTTTCCGTTCAATCTCTTTCTGTTTCTTCTTCTCCCGTTCAACCCGAATATCAATAGCGGCAATGATAAAGGCCCGTTCTTGGCGGTCAAGGTTGAAAAATTGGGAAGGTGTCAAATGCAGTTCGTGAAGGCAATAGTAAGCGATATTCGCTTCACTATCACCTTCTTCAATTAGTTTTTTGCCTCGTCCACCTCATCCTGAAGGCTGGTTTCAAAGCCGCAAACCTCCTGAACCTTTTGCAGATAGTCCGCATACTCACCGGGGGTCAGCATGGTTTTCAGAAGGGCTTCAGCGCCCATCACCTTGTAACTGTCCTGAAGTTCCTTGTTGTTCAGGTCGGGGAACACCGTACAGGCCACAGCCAGCTTCCCAAGGTACATATCATAGTCAGTTTCCTTCTGATACTGGTTCTTCTTGCCGGGAACAGGAACCCGCTTGGCACAGGCTTTCCGAAGGGCTTCATCCTCGGTGCCGGTGATAGCCTGAATCTCCCATTCCATAGGCTTCTTGGTGTTTTCGTCCACAAACCGCTTGGAAGGGACAAACTTCACATTCTCAACTTTCAGGGCGTTTTTCGCCAGAAATGCGGTAAGGCTCATTGCTAAAATCCTCCTATTTTGAAATTGAAAAAAGAAAAAACCCGCCCACATTAACAAAATGGGGCGGGTTTTGACAGTGTTACTCCATTCCCGCCAGCATGGTGAAGGTTTCGGGCATCTCGAAGTCCTCAAAGGTAAAGTCCATATCTTCATCCAAGTATTCCGCATCAGCGTCAAACTTGGCAAGAATGCCGCCATCAATATTGCAATCCTTCAGGATCACGGTTTGACGGCCCACGGAAGAAGTGGGATCTTCATTGGTCACTTGAATGTCAAAATAGACATCCTCGCCGGTGTCCTTGTACTGCTTCATCATCTGCCGGAAGATGGAAGTGTTATAGTGGAAGGTTGCGGAACCCGTACCACTCCAACCGGTGGATTTATTGCCTTTACCGGTCTTGCCCAAAATGGGGATTTCCGTCTTGTTCTTCTCGAAGTTGGCTTCAAGGTTGATAGCCTGCATGAAGTTATAACGGTTGTCCCCAATGGTCACAAAGCATTCAGCCAAAGAAGCGGAAATAGCGTCTTTGGCGTGCATTACAGTTGCCATTGTCTACACCCCTTTCTTACTGAACATAGACGGTCATGTAAAGCTGGGCCATAGCGTTGACCGGGGTAACATAGTCCGTCACCACAACGGCCTTCTTGGTGTCGCCTTGGGCAACCGTCACATTGTCCGGGTTGAAGTTCTCAATGGCCCGGATATTCTGAAGTTCCTGATGGTGCTTCACAATATCGTTCCACAGGCTGATCCGCCCGGAAGCATCGTTGGGAACCTTGCCAATGTACTTGGTGCCGAACAACACCGCAATATCATTGGCAATCTGATCCAAAACCCGGATGGTTTGGTTGCTGGAAAAGTCAGCGGATTTTTCATCCGTCACAGAAACGAAGGTGTTAATATCCTCCAACACCCTGACTTCATCATCAACCAAGTGGAACATAAAGGAACCTTCCAAAATCCCGTTTTCCAGTTCGGTTTGGGTGTAGTCGGTATCAACTTCATATTCGCCGTCATAGGTCATGTTGGTGGCAGACTTGTTCACGGCGGTTCCAGCAACCACACCGGTTGCCCAAGGAACCAGGGCGGCGCTTTCGGTATTGCCCACAATACCGTTCTTCACGCTCACCACACCTTCAAAATCGGCCAGATTGCGGAAAGTAACCACCTGAAACTTCTTGCCCACTTTATCCCGAAGGCGCTTGCAGTAGGACACGAACAGATCAGCCAAGGTGGATTTGGTGACCGGGCAACCCATAGCGTTGAAGGTATAGGCTTCCATTTTGTCCAAATAGGTCTGATAAGTCGCATCCTCCACAGTCCCGTTGGCCCCATTGGTCAAGGGGGTGGTGGCGGTCAGGGCAAGGGTGGCGGTGCTGATGAAGTCCACATAATCATTGTTCTTCAGGTCAGCCGCTGTGGAAATGGCCTTCTGCTGATCCACTTGGACGGTGCCAAGGAAGGTGGAAACATCGTACAGTTTCGCTTCTTCTTGGCTATTCTCGTTTTCCTCGATCACAATGCGAAGATCATTGCCACGGGTGCCGGGGTATTTGGCCGTTGCATAGGTACAAGCGGCCTTGGTGCCGGAAGTGTTCAGGCGGAAGAAATGAACCGTTTGTGCGTGAAGGAAGATTTCACGCATGGGCTTCAGTTCATCCGCCGTGTACGCATAGCCGAAAATCTTTTGGGAATCCTTCTGAAAATCCCCAAGTTCAACGGTGATAACCTCACCTTCAGGCCCCCAATTCATTTCAAGGGGGATGGTCGCAATACCACGATCAGAGAGGGTGGCGCTTGCTCTCGCAACCGAAATGAAGTTGATATATGCACCGGGCAGAATCTTGTTCTGCGTCAAAAAAGTGCCGCCGCCAAGGGCCATATCAATTCACCTTGCCTTTCTTGAAAAAGTTTTGAAGCAAGCTGTCCACCTGCTCCATCGTGTATTCCTCCCCGTCCTTCAGCAAAACGGACAGAAGATCACGCCGCTTGGCGTATCGCTTGAAGGTCAGGATATTTCTTTTGGTGAAAACCGGGACATTGGAAACAGGCGGGGCCGCTTCCGCTGTCTTGGGCTTTCTGGTTTTGGTCGTAGGCATCTTTAATCCCCTCCAACTGTTCCAACCTCGGTTTCCAAGGTTTCCATCATTGTTTCATCAGCGGGCCGGATCATGGGCAAGTTGAAGTTTACAAAGAAGTGCAGAACATTGTCCACAATCTCATAACTCACGCTGGTTGCGTGAAGAAGATCACCGTTGGGAAGGGTGATGAATTCCAAGGTTTCCATCATCGTTTCCGCAACGGTGAACATTTCCGCATTATTGCGGGGGCTGGTCGGAAAATACTGAATATCAAACGGGTTCACTTTGATGAAGCGCCGCCCAAGCATCGGGGTAATTTCCGGTTGCAAAACGGCAATCAAAAAACAGGGTTCTTTCAAGCCTTGCCCCACATCGTTCTGATAGATTTCATACCCATCCCCAAAGGCGGTGTTCAGCGCCATTGAAATTCCTTTGATAATTTCATTAAGCATCGAAACACCCCTTCAGGAAGTTGTATAGTTTCTTTTCAAGCAATTTGGGCGCTTGCTGTTCCAATTCTTGTGTGGAAATCGTCAGCATATAGCGCCCTTTCACCCAATTCTTCTTCAGCACCATCCCGCCTTCAGCGTTAGGATCATACACAAAGCGGTCACTTTCCCAATAACCGGGAATAAACCGCCCCGGCTGTTGCCGGTGGCCGTACTCAACATAGGACGCATATTGAAGATTGTTCAGCACAACAACGGTGTAATGGGTTCCACGGTGGCCCACGGGCATTACTGCCCAAGCGTTACGCAAGGTTCCATATACAACCGGGGTTCGCTTCACAACCTTGTTCAGCAACCGCCCCGCCAACTCTTGGGCGGCTTGGCGACAAAACCGATCCAAGTCAGCGCCCATCAGTTTTTCCATATTCTTGTTCAGCCGTTCCAGTTGCTTGAAATCGCATTTACCCCATTTAGCCATCAGGCATACCCCTTGAATGGTTCAAGCTGAATTTCTTGATGGTTGGTGAAAACCCCTGCTTCACCGCTCTTGGAATAGGTGAACTGCCGTTCAAGGTCGTTGAACCGTGTCACCACGATTTTTGAACCGGCGGGGATTTCTACATCAGGGGAAAGGAACAGTTTCACAGTTTGGGCAACAGCGGCCACGGGATCACCGGAACTTGAAGTTAAAGTTTCAAAAGACAGTTTACAGGGCTGATCTTGAAAAAGCGGCTTTTCTTCAAAATCAGTAAGGTGGGTGGTGGGATCGGTGACTTTCTCTTTCACGAAAACAGAACACCGATCCTTCCACAACCGTTCAAGGGCTTTTCTTTGGGCGCTTACCATACCAATTTCCTATACCGGTAGATTTCATCCATTCGGCCATTGATCAGGAAGTTGATCAGGCTATCCAACCGCTGTTCCGGGGTGGAATTGCCGTCACCCACCGCAAAGGAAATGTTGGTGTCACCTTCCTGAATTTGTTTCACCGCCGCTTCAAGATCAAACCCTTCCAACTGCCCGTTGGCCTTCTTCATGTTCAGGTATTCCCCAACCGCCATAGATACGGCCATACTTTCCAGCCCTTCAGGAACTTCCCGAAGGTTGGTCAAATTTTTGATCCGCCATTGGACATTGGTAATCACCATATCCAACAGCGGATCATCAGCGGCCCCCGTTACGCCAAGGGCCGTAAGCATTGCAATAACCTGTTCACGCAACGGGGATCACCACCTTTAGGACACGGTGATTTCGTACCAACCCTTGGTTTTGGGGTTGTCGCCTTCCTCCGGGGTGACTTTCACATACCCAATGCCAGACTTGGCATAATAGGTTGCGTCCTCCTCCACAGTAGTGTCCTCTGTGGCGGTAGCAGAACCGGTGATCACCATAACCGCCTTGGTTTCATCGGTCATAGCGGCCAAGTAATACTTGCGGGAATAGATGGTATTCTGACGGATATTCCCATCCCGTTCTTGCTCCACTTCAGTACCCTTCTTGTTGAACAGGGTCACAGCTTCCTTGGTGGCAATGGTGATCTTGCTGGTTTCAGCGTCCTTCTTGGTGTAAAGGTTGATCCCACCAACAGTGCCAACATAGCCGCTCCGGGCAAAGGCTTCCACATACTTCAAATCATCTTTCAGGGCCTTCCGAACCTTGGCCATATCGCCGGGATTGACGAAACCGAAGATGGTCACGCCTTCCAAGTTCTCAAGGTTCAGCATAGCGGCGGCATCCACAAAGGCATCAAAGCCAATGGCCGTGGTTACAACGGTCAGGGTGGCTTCATTGAAGGCGGCGTAAATGTCCGCATTGGCGGTGTTGAACAGGTCAACACCAGCATGACGGGTGCCAACGGTCACAACCATAGGATCGGTCATGGCTTCTTCATCGTAGTAGCTGAAGCGGTTCTGTGCCAGAAGAATCCGGTATTCCTTTTCGGTGTAACCAGCGGTGATAGTCTGGGTGTTGCCCTCGCCCATATCCAGCTTTTCAGTGCCATTGGTGGCCCGGTAAACATGGATTTTGCGAAGCATACCGGCGGTTCCGGTCAGGCTGTTGTCCACGGTGCAAAACTGCTGAAGATCAAGGTGAGAATTGTACTGATCTTCAATTTCATTGGACAAGAAAAAATTGTCATAAACAGTGTTAGGCATTAGTTAGTCCCTCCATACATAGCTTTGTATTCTTCAGGGTGTTCAACGGCGTAAGTATGCCGCTCCACAGGGTTCATCTTCCTGAACTTTTCAATGGTCATTTCACCCTGTCCAGCGGGATCACCCTTTTCAGCGGCCTTTGCGCCCTTGAATTTGGTTCCAGCGGCGGTGTCGAAAAGAAAAGCGGTGTCAGAACCCTTAACCAGCTTCCCAATTTCATCATCCAGCCCTTTCACAGTGCCATCCTCGGCCAATTCCGCTTTGGTCAGGAAATCGGCCAACAGCGCCTTCACCGCAATGTTGTTTTTGGCCTTGGCATTGGTCAAAGCCATATCAACCGCATTGGTGATCTTCAGGGCCTTGATTTCATTGGCGTGATCCTTGTCCTTCTGCTTGTTCGCTTCCTGAAGGGCGGTGATCTGGTTCTGAAGTTCCGTGTTGTCACCAGCGGATTTCTTCAGGGTTTCAATCTGCCCATCCCGTTCAGAAACTTTGGCCTTCAGGGTTTTGTTTTCCTCGTTCACTTCATTGAAGCGGGCCTTGGTCACAAAAGAACCATTCAGCCCTTCCATAACCTTGTTGGCCTGTTCCTCGGTCAAGCCCCATTCCATCAGCTTTTCTTTCGTCATGTGTGATACCTCCATCAAATCCTTTTTTACCGTGGGTTAGGAACCACGATTTTCCCCGGCTCACTTTACCGCCCAAACCGGGAAGGGGCGAAAATGGTATGAAAAAACCACCCACCGGCCAAAGCCGGGGGTGGCTCATTCAACAATATTGTTTTGTTGGTTTTCTTTCAGGCGCTTCATATAGGCTTCAAATTCTTCCACCACTTCAGGGGGTGCGCCTTCCTTCAGGTGCCAGTTATCAACTTCCGGCACAAACCATTCACTTGTGAAAAAATCAGGCATCGGCATTGGTTTTCATCCCCTTCATCAAATCCAAAAGCTGTTTGCCAAATTCTTCAGCAACCGGACGGGGGTTTTCACTGTCCATCCATTCACAGAAGCATTCAGCAAACCATTCTTGGGCATCTTGGGTGGCGTAACCGCTCACCGCTGTTCTGGTGTCGGAAACCTTTAGCCCACAAGCCTTCATTACTCTTGGGCGAAGGTAAGCAGAAACCTTCTTAGCTCGCCATCCATTCATTCCGGCCAACTGCTGGATCACAGAAAGGTAATCATCCACGGCATGGCCCAATTCGTGGGTGACGATGGAACCGAAGGTGGTTCCTGCTGGGTGGAACCCATGTTCCAAATCCCTTGCATAAAGTTTGGTCAATCGCTCCACATCGGAAAAATAAGTACGGTTCACAGAAATTCCCCCACGGCCCAAGCCATAAGAACATTGGGCATAGGTGCCAGCATTCAACTTTATGGCATTGATAGAATTCAGTTGGCCCCGCAATTCAGGAAGGCGGTTGAACACATTTTCATGGGCTTTGAAGATAGCCTTGGCGGTTTCAAGATCACAGCCCTGCAAAGAAAGAAGCTGGTTCCCATCAAAGGGTTTCCCATTGGGAAGGGTAGTGGTATAAAACCACCCCTGTTCTTTCATCAAGGCTTCCACTTCATCAACAGTGGTGCAATCATCCACGGTTTTCTTCATTATAGCGCCAGCGGTGGCAACCGTCAAACCATCCTTCACGCCGTCCACAAAAGCCTTCTTCCATTGGGTGAAGGTCATATTGGCCGGGACATAGTACACTTCCCCATCAGCGGTGCGGGCGGCTCTTTCGCCGTCCATATCGTCATAATAGGGGCAAGTGGTTCCCCGGCAATTCGGGTGGAAGGGCGGGACAGTTACACCGGGTTCATATTGGGAAAGCGGGATCACCTTCCCATCAAGGGGTTGACAGGTGGAACAGGTACGGGAATCCAGCGTTTCCACAATTTCAATCTGATCCACTCCCAAATCCCTATACATTTGGGTTTTGGAAACGGCATTGAAATAGCTGGTTTCCGTATGAACCAACCGCCTTGCTTTATAGCGGGAAGTTCCGAACTGCTTTTGAATGGCCGTGATAATCTTGGCCGGTGGATCACCCCGCAACATTCCCTGAATCAGTTCTTTGTTTATAGTGTCCACCAATTCATCTTTGTTCACCCAACAGCGATCCCGAAAAGTGCGCCCGTCAGTTGTCCAAGGCTTTGAAAGTAAGGTTTCAAGTTTCTTTTGGTTCAGGGCGGTGAAATCCCACCCAAGACCAATGCCCTTCTGAATTTCAAAGGCTCCACGGGTGTACCCATTGGAAACCACATCTTTCAGAAGATCATCAATCCCATCCACTTGATTTCCATACAGAAGTTCAATTTGCTGTTGAATTTGAAGCTGGATGGTTTCAAGGCGGCTGACATGGAAGCGGGTTGAAGCGTTTTCCAGCTTCTTGATCCACTCCGGGGAAAGGTCTGCCCTTTGCGCCGCCTTCACATACTGATCCACCGTCCATTTGAATTCTTCAAGCTGTCCGGTAGTCAGCATCTTCCGGGCTTCTGCCAAGGTCACATTGTTGTTGGTGGCGAAACGCTGATACCAGCTTTCAATATCCCGTTGAACACTTTGTTCAGTGCCCCGGTAAATATCTTCAAGGGTCTGAAGGTATTCATCCGCTTGTTTGTGGGCCGAATTTTCAAGAATGGCAAACCGGCCCCGCCAATAGTCAGCATTCTTCACGGGGTCACGCTCCCTTCTTGATTGGCTGGGGTAGTTGGGATCGAACCAACGCATCAGGGGGTCAAAGCCCCTTGCCTTACCTCTTGGCTATACCCCAATATTGGTGCCGGGTATGGGACTTGAACCCATACGCCAAAAGGCGGCGGATTTTGAATCCGCTGTGTCTGCCTGTTCCACCAACCCGGCAAATGGTGACGCATGGGGGAATCGAACCCACCGATCCCGGATTGAAAGCCCGGTGGCTTAACCTCTTGCCGAATGCGCCATGTGGCGGACAGAATGGGGTTTGAACCCATGCACCGGTTTCCCGGCCTACCGGTTTAGCAAACCGGCCCCTTTACCACTTGGGTATCTGTCCATATAAAGTACCGGGGAAAGGAATTGCACCTTTGACCGGGTAAGGAGGTGAACCCCGGCCCCGCCCCATTATTGCCCCGGCATAGGTAAGGCGGGGATTATTCATCCCCGCCTTCATTCCCATCAGGATCATCCTTTTGAACATTGCCAAAAGCCCCGGCGTATTCCTGCGCTTGGGCCATTGCTTCTTCCTTTTCTTTCTGAAGCCGTTCCAACTCCAAATCCACATCAGTTGTCCAAGGGTGCTGGGCCACAATGGTTTCATTAGACAAAATGCCAACGGACTTGGAACAGTTTTCAATGGCTTCACTTTCATTGATCAGCATATCCCGGTTGAAAACAATGGTGACTTCCTCACCGTCATAATCACCCCGGCCAGTGTTGGCAAAATCCTGATTGACAAACCAGATCAGATCATCAAAAGCCGCCTGAAACTCGGTTTCCATCCCGTTTGCGTCAAGGTCAATGTCAGAATACATGGATTGGATGTTCATTTGGTTGGGGTTGTTCCCCATCCGATCATCCTTGGCATTATACCCACGGGCATTTTCAATCAGCTTATCTTTGAACAACTTCAGAATAGAATTGAAGTTTTCCGAATTGATTTCAACGGTCAGGGTTTCAACCCCGCCATCATCCCGAACTTTGACGGCTCCATAAGTGGCAAGGTTACGCCGGAACTCCCCAAGGTTTTCACCATCATAGTTCTTCAAGATCAAAATGGTGTTCCGTGCGTCCTCTTGCATATTGTTTTCAAAGTCGGAAAGCATGGTGTTAATACCATCCTGAAGGGTTTTCACCCGGCGAATCAGGGGGATTTCCTGCTTGTTGTACTTGAACGGGATCAGGGGAATCCGCTCCCAATTCAATTCAACAGTTTCTTCCCCATCATCAATGCTGAAATAGTTTTCATGCTCCCCCAACTGTTCATCAGGGGTCAAGGTGGTTCCATCATACACATAACGCCAAATACCATCATACTTGAAGATTTCCACCCGTTCCACAATTTCCTTGGTGAACCCGTTCCAAACCTCTTGGGGATAAAGCCGGATTGCACAATCAAGAATTGTGTGATCATCGTCAGCCCAAAACGGAAGAATTTCTTGGGCGGGAAAATGTTTGAAGGCAAGTTTCCCATCATCCCCATAGTAGGGGAACAACCAGCCGATCCCGCCTTTCAGGGCATCTTCACAGACATACTTCAGAAGGCGGTTGAACCGCTTATCAAAAACCTTGGTCAGTAAATCGGCATAGGTTTTGTTTTTACAGGTCACGGTGAAGGGCTTGCCCACAAGGTAGTTGGTTTTCTGATCCACCATCAGGGCAAATTGGTTGTCAATCAGCCTGTTATTGGGAAGGTTATCAACTTCCTGAAGTTTGCCATCCTCACCAATAATGGTGCGCTTCCGCTGAAGAATATCATGGTAGCCTTCATAATAGGCATCCCCGATAATCTGTTCCTTCCGTTTCCGGCTCCGCTTCCATTCATCAATTTCAGCGGCGAAAAACTGAAGTTCAGTCATTCCGGTATATCCGCCCATCACAATCAGGCGATTGATCCGGGCCATTTCAGTTTCAACAAGCATGGGCATATTCAATCACCTTCCTTCCGTGGGGGGGGGGCTTGAAATCCAATGGGCCGCTGTTTGGTCTTTTCCAAAGTCAGCGTTTGGTTTGAAAGTTCCACTTCAATCTTCAAAGACTGATAGGGAAGCCGATCCGCCCATTGTTCAATCTTGTTCAGAATGTATTGCTGTTCAAACATGAGCGGTTCCTTCCTTATTACCCAATAAAGACAAAACCCCCGAAAACACAGCGTTTTCAGGGCGATTTGTTACTATCGTGTTATTACTCGAAGCTAAAGGCGGGGCCAACCAGCATATCTTCCAGCGCATAACGCATAGCGTCCATCAGGTGGTTGAAATCATCAATGGGCCGGTTGATCTTGGCCCCGAATTTATCTTCATCCCATGTGTAGTTACTGATTTCAGTCAAGAAGTTCACACAGCGGGGGTGAATGATGATTTTATAATCCTGAATGTACTGAATGCCATTGTTTACGCTGTCTTTGCCCTTCCGGGCGGCTCTGGTACGATGAAGGCCAGCTTCCCGCAATTCGTCAATGCTCTTGGGTTCTGCACAATCGGCCTTGATCCGCTCTTTGGCATAGCCCATCACCGTGATCCGGTCACTGATTGCCCGGTTGGTCAGGGCTTTTTCATATAGTTCATCGAAAACCCAAATGGTCTTTTCTTCTTTGCTCACCAGCCCACAGAACAGGGCCGTGGGGTCATTGGTATAGCCGAAGTCAAGCCCAAAGGCCGATTTTACACCCTTCCGGGCGCTGATTTCAGCCGGATTGAAGGCTTCTTCTGTCCAGTTCTCATAAATCAGGCCATCCACAATGCCCCAACCACCCAAGCCGGCCACTTTATAGCGCCGGGGGTTGTTCTGCTTCATGGTTTCAAAAACCTTCAGATCGGCTTCATCCAGCCATTCATTACACAGGTAATTGGTGGTTGTGGCGTAAATCTGACCATCAGGGGAAATCCAGCTATCATGGAACTGATATGTGGGGTTCCCTTGGCCGTCCTTGCCGGTGATTTCCCCGAAAAACCGCTTCCTGATCCAGTGTTTTTCATTCCACGGGTTGAAGGTCAGGGTGATTTGCTTGAACAGGCCGGTTTCTTCCGGGATAGCACCACGAATGCTTTCATCCAGCATATTGAAATCATCTTCATTGGTGATTTCATAGGCTTCTTCAATCCAGCACCAACACAAATACCCAATTTCAACCGTGATAGAAGTCACCTTCAAGGGATCATCAAGGCCCCGGAAGTAAATCTTCTGACCGGTTGGAATATAGGTCATTTCAAGGGGGCTTTCCTTGACTTCCCAATAAGCCTGAACCCCAAGCCTGTTGATTGCCCACTTCAATTCCGTGAAACAGCTATCCTTCAAGGTTCTGAACACTTTGCGAACCACAAGGGTATTGGCTTCCGGGTATTGCATCATCCGTTTGATGATGTTCAGGGCCGTGGTTTTGGATTTCTTTGAAGCACGGGAACCCTTGCAAACCCGGTAACGGCCTTTGAAGTTCCAAAAAGTGGCGTAGCCTTTGCCCACCACTTCAGGAAGGCGGATCACCTTGGCCTTGGGGTTAATCTTCAAGTTGATCATCCCCCATGATAACCACGGGAACAGCACCGCCCAAGTCCATCTTGTCACTGAACAGGGCATAACGCTTGCCAATCAATTCAGCGGCCTTGATCCGTTCCTTGGCGGAAACATCAATATCCGTCACGGTCTGAATGCCATCACCCACCAGCTTCAACACCTGTTCGGTGTGTTGGCCCCGCATTACAGCGGTCAGGTATTCAAGAACTTCTTGGGCATCAGCGATCTTGGCGGAATGAAGTTTTTCAAGTTCAGTTTCAATGTACTGCTTCAGGTCAACAAAGGTCAACAATCGTTGTCCGATACTCTTTGCAGTCTTGGGCGAATACCCTGCCTTGATTGCCGCATCGGTGGCATTGCCGCTGATCAGGTATTCATCACAAAACTTCCTTTGTCTTGCCGTCAAGGTATTCACCCCCTTTGAAAATCAAAAGAAAAGCGCCGAAGGTTCCCCCTCGGACGCTTTTTCACTCTATATAATAGCCGAAAAAACACTAAACTTTCAACAGGTGAAACTAAACTTTACTTGGTTCTTGCAGAAAATCAGCATTTTCCTTGGCAAAAGCAAGTAAAGCCTTCCCGTGAATTTCAAAAAGCCATTGGGTGGTGTACTCGAATTCTGCGGCTAAATCCTCCCACTTTTTCAGTTGGATATATCGGCCTACAAGAACATTTTGCTGATCAAGGTCAGGAATCTTGCTGATCATGCTGAAGGCTTCTTTCTTCATGCTCACAAGTTCGTCAATCCGGGTGTTAATATCTTCTTCAAGGGACATGATTTTTACAATCGTTTCCCCTAAAGTGTCTTTTGGCCCGGAAGTCTGAACCTTATCCGGCTTCAGCTCATAATTTTGGCTTGTCAGCCCGGATCGAAGGGTATTCACTGTATCTGTCAACCGCTGAATCAGGCGGTCAGTTTTTCGGATTTGGGCAAAATATTCTTTGGCCCGCTGGGAAAGTTCCTTATCAGTCACTATGTAGCACACATCCTTTCACAATCATGTTGAAGGGCCTTAAACCCGCATCATACAAGAGCTTCCGGGATTTCCTTCAACATTCAAGATCAAAACGGCATTCTTCATCATTTATAATTCTTCTTTTCTATATATTTTTTCTTATATTTGATTTGAATATCTGTCACATCTTGAATGTTGAAGGTTTTTCCCAAAAGTCCAGTAAACACAAGGGTTTGAACCCCTTCAACATCTATTCAATATCGCCACTTCAACCCCAACTTTGAAGGATTTTCACGGCCAGCACCTTCAACCGGGCTTTGAAAATCCACCACGCCAATTTCCACCGCAACCACCGGGGGCAATCCATCGTAACGGTAAAGGAAACATCGGTCAGGATTGGGGGAAAGTCTGACGGCTCCACTTCCATTGAAATTTTGATTTCATCAACTTCAGAAATAGGTTCCCCGTTGATATATAGGGTTCCTTTCCCGGCATCACTGTTCGGCCCCATTATTTGAACTCCCTTCCATTCCGCTTATCCTTCAGTTCAATCCTGTTCAACAGTTCAAACCCGGCCAAGCGGATAATGTACTTCAGAACAAAGATCAGGTTATTCAACCGCCGTTGCTGTTCTTCATCCTCTCGAATGATAGGTTTCAAGCCCTCATAGGCGGTGGGATCGGAATAACCTTCACTGTTTTGCCAAGGTTTGGACATTGGTTTCCCTCCATTCCTGATACCATGCTTCCACATCACAGCCAATTTCCTTTAACTTTTGACGGGCAATCCAAGGTTCATCCCCTTCATCAAGAAGGTAATAATCCCGCAACTTCTGACTTTCAGAATAGAACAGTTCCCAAGCCCGTTTCAGCCGTTTGGGGCCAAAGCCAAATTCCGTGTGAAGCATCCACAGGATCATACTTTCTTTGTCAATATCGAACCGGTGATCATGTTCCACAATCTGCCGCTTGATTTCCTGATCCAAAGCCTTCTGTTCAGCCTTGTTCAACGAAACCCCAAAGATACTGCCGCCAGCTTTCTTAAAGAACATGGTATTCACCCCAAATATCATCAAAGCAAACCGGAATCAGGGCGTGAACCTTTTCCAACAGAATCAGCGCCACTTCCCGCATCTGCGGGTGTGCGGCGGGGGAACAGCGAAGTTTCAGAAAGTGCCGCCACTCCCGAATGTTGGCGGTCATAACCACTTCAGTTTTCAGGCTATTGGGTAGAACTGACCGGGCTTCCTGCGGGGAACAACCAAAGTCAAGCATATTGAAATAGGAATCTTCCGCTTGGGAACAAGCCCAAAGCCAATGATTATAAGCAATGCTGTTCCTTTCAAGGAAACAAGGCATGATCACCGTGATTTCAGCCCCGAAGCCATCTTTGCTATAATTACAATACCGGGTGCTTTCCTGACAGTAAGAAGCCATCCGGTGGCGAACAATTTCATGGGAAACCCCACGATCACAAATGAATTTTACCGTGAAGGAACAGTGTTCAAGAACCGCTTCATGGCCCCGCTTGATAATCCCGGCCACAAAAGCCGGGGCGCTGGTGTCGGTGATCTTGGCTTCAGACTTATAGCAAACCCGCCCACACTGTTCAAGGCGCTTCAGGATTGCGGCTCCGTCAATCGGGGTAATGAATTCCACATCAGGCTTAATAATCTTCATTTCTGCTGATCCTCCAATCTGCTTGGTATATCCTGAAGTTCAGGGTGTTTGATTTCCATATAAAGGGCAAAGAGAATGTTCCAAGCCGCCGCCCGAAGGTGGGGTTCATCCTTCATACCCATCATGTACTTGGCAAGGTGCCGGAAGGCCGAATCAATCAGGCTATGAATGGGAATGCCTTTTTCACAGTTGCGTTCCCCATACTTCAGCGCCCCTTCTTCACAATGCTTGGAAACCTCCACCAAGGCTTCCCACGGCAATAAATCCATCCGGCCCTTGCCGGTGTGCATATCACGAACCGCCCCGGTATCAAACCGGGTGCGATCCCCACTATCCTTGATTTCCATATCAACCATCCTTTCAGTTGAACCACTTAATTACCGGATCACCGGTGAAGCCCTTTTCCCACACATACCACGCATAGGCAATGGCCGAATCCGGGAACCGTTCAAAGTCCCCATTCTTGGCACAAGAAATCCTTGAACGGGATATGTAGACAGTTCGGGGGGGGGTATCTTTGAAAAAGGCTCCCCGCTTTTGCCCCTCCAAAAACTGAACCTTCAGGAACATTGCCACTTTTCCACCGGGGCGGACGCTTTCAAGCGCCCTTTGAACAAATTCAAGCCCCGCTGAATATGGGGGATTTGTGATAATATCGCCTTCAAACCCATCCAAGGTTTCTGTCAGGAAGTCCAGCGGTTCAGGATCACCAAACCCCCGGTAAACAAGATCAGTGCTGATCACTTCATAGCCGTGGGCCTGAAGAACCTTGGAAATGTGGCCTTCACCACAGGCCGGTTCCCAAATCACCGGGGCAAACTGTTCCAGCTCCAACAGCATTTCCACGGCCTTCGGATCGGTGGCGTAGTAGTCAAAGGCTTCCCGATTTTCAAGCGCATGGTTGGAACTTCCAAGAGTGGTGAATACTTTTTTGGAACCGGCCATTATGAATCACCTTCCTTTCCAGACACAAATACCCGGCATTTTCCAAGGCGGCTGATCCACTTATCAACGATAATGAATCCACAGCGTTTGGTGATTTGCCGTGAAAATTCGATATTGGAAAGCGCCTGAAAGTTATTGGAAATGCAGTATTCTTTGTATTTTCGGTAAACTGTCTTTGTGGGTTCATTTTCAATCCCTTCAAGGCCAACTTCTTTAATGAAACCAATAATGGGGTTGTTGTTCTGTTCGTATTCGTCCAACTGCCCCTGAACTCTGGTAGAAGTGGTGAATTGGGCATTCATCAGAACCCGGCACAATGCCTTCAGGCCCAAAAGAATCAAGTATTCCATTGGTTCTTGTTCACAAAGTTCATCCTTGATGAAGGGCCGGAAATCGGGATCAGCCGGGGTGAACTTGGCATCGAAGGGGACAATCACCAACCGCCTTTGAACGGCTCCGGTTTTATCCTTCATGCGGGGGATGTTGTTGGCGCTGAACAGGAACTTGGCATAGTTGTTGAACTCGAAGGGGTCTTGTCCTTTGCGCTCCACATTCACCCGATCACCTGTAACCAGCTTTTTGAACACTGACGCATTGGCAATGAATTCATCCCCAATATCATCACCAATGTTCGCCAGTTTCCCGAACAGTTCAGCGGTTTTGAACCTGTCCCCAAGTTCTTTTAAGTCAAGGGAAGCAATATTGCGATCCCCCAACATATTTTTGACCACATGAAGGAAGGTAGATTTGCCGTTGCTCTTATCGCCAATCAGGATGAAGGCTTTACCAAGTTCATTGCGCCTGTAAAGGCAATACCCCACCATTTCTTCCAACAAGGCCCGAACTTCAGGATCATTACAAGCCAGCCGGTCAAGGGTGTGATCCAGCAATTCAGAATAGGCGGCGGGGTTGTAGGGCCACGGGATCTTATTGGTGATCACGATTTCCGGGGTGAAGTCAGTAAAGGAACCATCCCGGATATTGAATAGGCCATTGCTGAAAGCAATGATGTTCGGGTTGGTGGCCTTGGTTTCACCCTCTGTTTGAAACATAACTTCCAAATAGGCCAAGACTTCTGACCGGTGCGCCCGCTTCAGGTTCGGAATATGCTTGATCATTTGGGCTTCAATCTCCATAGCACCGGGAACATAGATACCATCCCGGTAAATGTGAAGCTGGTTATTGATCTTCACAATATGGTTGTTGTTCTTCAGGTACACCGCAAACTTATCAAACAGGAAGGTTTTATCTTTGAAGAAAATGGGCTTTTTGAAGGCTTCATCCCGAAGAATCGTTTCAAGTTCCCTATCTGAAAGGGGTTCATCCAGCACATAGCGATTGATCAGCCGGATAGTTTCACGGGCTTCTTCCTTGGTGAAATCCTCGCTTTGAAGGGTCAGAATATAGTTGAACAAGGCTTGATTTCGCCCGTCCCCGGCTCTCATATCCAAGAACTTCATGCTGGTTTTTACAGGGGTCAACCATTTGGGAAGGTCTTGAATTTCATCTTCCGGCCAATCGTACAGAATGGGCCGTTCAACACCTTGGAACTTCAAAACCGAATAGCTGTTATTCCTGCCCACCTTGGCATCTGACACAATCCCAAGGGCCAAGGTCTGTTTTGTCCAGCTTTTTTCCACCAGCCCTTCCGGGTTACGGAACAAGAAGTGTTTTCCCCGTGTGGTCTTATACACCCGGCATTTCAAGGAAAGGTCTTTGACGATTTGGAACAGAAGATCACTGGTTTCCCCATCGTCCACATCAATCAAAATGGTTTCTTCCCCAAGAATTCCGGCGTATTCGTCAAGGTCTTGAACATCTTCAAGGCGGTTCAACCGTTTCCGCCCTTTGAACCGTTCAAGGCATTGTTTGTCTTTGGTTGGAACATAGCCCCGGAACAGTTGCATTGCTCAAATCCCCCCCCTTCTTTATCAACTCCAAAATCGGCTAAACGGCTCCAAGCCGTATCAATGTAATATTGCTTGTCCAGTTCGTCAGGAATAGGAAGGCCGGTCACATCGTCATTGATAAAGAAGCAATGTTCCGGGGTGTTGGCGAACTGTTCCGGGTTCTTCTGCCGTCCTTTGACCACCTTCCCGGAAACCTTGAACAAGCCCCCTTTGGAATGATCCTTGGACGCAAACACCCGGAAGGTTTTATCTGTCTGAACTTCACCGCCCCTGAACCTTTTCACAGTCTTTGAACGGCCTTTTTCATCCCTGATTTTTTCCATCGTGATCACCGGGGAATAAAGCGCATATTTGTATTTGCTGGAAACCTTCACCACCTTCTGAAAATCCCGAAGGGAATTGCAGTTTCCAATGGTTTCTTCCGGCTTGGTGCCATACAGGAAGAAAGAAATAATGGCTTGGTTGACAATGGGCAAATCATAATCAAGATCAGACAGTTTCTTTACATAGGCCCCCTTGCATTTCCAACGGGGCTTCCCCTTTTCATCCAGCAACGGGCCAGCGGGAACAATCAGATAGTTGTTCACATCTATTACAATAAATTTGGACAGGGAAGTCGGGCAGCCAGTCCGGTTTCCCCTCCA
>ERZ1106963.601-NODE-601-length-51228-cov-7.064292_pt1 | contig 51228 bp, 40 predicted proteins | sample MGYA00403681_ERZ1106963 | MGnify/ENA primary metagenome ERZ1106963 (study PRJEB35170, sample SAMEA104062407) | human gut metagenome | biome: human gut; feature: human-associated habitat; material: faeces | place: Denmark | collected 2012-05-03 ...
AAGTATCGATATAGCGATAGGATTAGAACTTCCACACTGGGAAGAAGCAGGTTATTAAGTTGTTTATGGATTTGATAGAAGATGGAGAATTATAATTTATAATAATAGTATAAATTATTTGACAGGTATTATTTAGAATCTCGTTTACCGTGAGAATATCCAAGACTATAAAAAGTCATACAAAGGCTGATTATGCCAATGAGGGTATCTACACTTAACATACATCTATTCCTCCTGCGTATATATTTCCAATTAGATTGGATTTCTATGTAAACCGGGCTATAACTCCCGGAGAGGAGGCTAACCGCCTACCGTTTCATGGTAGCACCTTAGTGATTAATATAATATATATTGGTATTAATAGCAATACTGATAAAATGATTTTAGTGAAAAAAATAAAGAAAATGAAAAAGCAGTCAAAAATGGCTGCTTTTTATTTTGCAGCTTATTGTTTCTTAAAAGATCAATTTTATATGACATATAAATAAGTTTTTATGATTATAATTATAATTTTCAGAATATAAAATCAATGGTATAATAAATGTGAATATTTTGTGAACGGAAAAAAGGAGGGAATGTATGAAAAAATATAGAGGTATCATATTGATGCTAGCCGTAATATTAATAATTTTTTCAAAAAATAATGTTAAGGCAGCAGATGCTAAAGTAGAAAATGCAATAAACTGGGCTATAGGTATAGCTAATGATAATTCACATGGATATAGCCAGAGCAATCGTTGGGGACCAGATTATGATTGCTCTTCTTTTGTAATTTCTGCATTTAGAAGTGCAGGATTTAATACAGGTTCAGCTGCTAATACGGGAAATATGCGAAGTCAATTTACACAAAATGGATTTGATTGGATTTCGTGGAGTCAAATTGGAAATATGTCTAATCTTCAAAGAGGTGATATACTTTTAAGAGATACAGGCATATGGGAGAAACAGCATACAGAAATATATTTAGGAAATGGAAAAAATGTAGGAGCACATTCCAATCGAGGATATCCTAAAACAGGAGATCAGACAGGTACAGAGGTATCAGTGGATGGTTATTATTATCATCCTTGGGATGGGGTATTAAGATTAAAAAAGCAATCGCATGATCCAATAGGAAGTGTAGACCAGTTATCAGCAGGGAATGGAACAGTTGTAGTTCATGGTTGGGCAATGGATGAAGACGACAGTTCACAAACATTGCAGATTCACTTTTATATAGATGGGGTATATTTTGGACAAGTTCAGGCAGATATGACAAGACCAGATGTTGGAAAACATGGTTTTATAGCGGTTCTGCCAACAGATAAGGCAGGAGAACATAGAATAGATTGTTATGCGATCAACATAGGTGGTGGATCAAACGTAAAACTTCCATTGTATAGTGATATTTCAAGTAATGTGGTTACTATATTACCTAAAAATGTAACAGAAAATAATATTGAATTTACAGGAGAAAATATAAATTCGGATGGTAACAGCTATGCCGTAACAGGTATAACTTCCAAAGTCAAAGGTTATGTAACAATTCCTAAAAATGTAAATGGATATAAAGTTCATCGTATAGCCAGAGAAGTGTTTAAAAATAAAATGAATGTTACAGGAGTATATATTCCAAATGGATGTTATCGACTGGGATCAGAATGTTTTGAAGGATCAGCAAATTTAGAAAGTATCCGTGTTCCTAAAAGCATAAAAGAAATAGGAACAGATGTGTTTAAAGGATGTACATCTCTTAAACATATCTATTATCAAGGAGATGAGGATTCATGGAATACAGAGTTAACAGCAGATGTAAGAAATGCGTTGAAAAATACAGGTGCTGAAATTCATTATAATGAAAAGGCTGTTTATAAAAATAAAGAATCTAATATGAAATTAACATATTATCTGGAACAAGAAGGATTGTGTATTGATGGATGCAACATGGAGGCAAAGGGAGAAATTACTATACCATCTTCTATTACTGGCATAAAGGTAAATAGGGTGGCATTACATACATTTGAAGCTCATGATAAGTTGACAGGAATTATTTTCGAAGAAGGTATTGTAAGAATTGGACAGTACGGATTGGCGAATTGCCCCAATTTGAAAAAAATAGTATTTCCAAAATCATTAAAAACATTAGGGAAAAATATTTTAAGTGAAAGTAATAACATTGATAAAATATATTTTAAAGGCTCTGGAGAAGAGTGGAGAAATATTATAATTGATGGCGATAGTCTTGGAACCAAATGCAATATTTTAGCTGAATATGAAATGGCTTCAACGAATCGAAGAACAATATCAGATGGAGACTATTATATTGTAACAACAGATACAAAAATAGGAATGGGATCTGTAGGAAATAATGTTGAATTGATGCAGAATTCTGCTGATGATGTACAGACTATGCATGTAACATATTTAGGAGATGGATATTACAAAGTTACTTCTAAACAATCAGGATTAGCATTAGATGTAGAAAATGCTTCATCAACAGAGGGCACGAATCTGCAATTATATAAAGATAATGGTACATCAGCTCAGTGTTGGATTATCAAGGAGGCAGAAGATAATTATAACTATTATATTATTTCTGGATGTAATGGACGAGCTATTGATATTGAAAATGGAACAATTAAATCTGGAACTAATATTAGAACATGGACATGGAATAAAACAGATGCACAGAAATGGCATTTTGTTAGAGTTAATAAAGATGCGCAAAAGAGTGTTGAAGATGGAAATTATCGAATTATTTCTGCACTTGATCATACAAAAGGGCTTAACGTTGAAGATGCATCTGCACAAGATGGAACGAATATTAACGTATATCAGAATACAGAAGATAGGAAACAGATTTTTAATATTACTTATATAGGAGATGGATTTTATAAGATTATTAATAATTACACAAAAACAGGATTGTTTGCATCAAGTTCTAATCCATATAAAGGAAGTAATGTAGTAGCCAATAAAGATTTAAATACGAAATCAATGCATTGGGGTATTAAAAAATCGAATAATGGAAAATATTATAATATTTTCTGTCAGAACGGAGGAAATTATTTAGATGTGGTTGGTGGAGTTGCTGAAAATAAAACGAATGTACAGCTTTGGTCTGAAAATTCGAGTGAAGCACAAGACTGGATTTTAATTTCAGATGAAGACTTAAAAATAGATGCATCAATAGATGGTTTGACAGCTTCTATTTCATGGAACAAGATTTCATGGGCAGATGAATATGAAATTATTGTTTGCAATGATGGTGGAAAAGATTATATAAAGAAATCTGTAACATCAACAAAAAGTGATATACAATTGCCAGCAGGTAAATATTCAGTGTATGTGAAAGCAATTAATAATGAACTTGAGTATACAAAGAAAAGTGATGAAGTGGAAATTGAAACAACAAGGACAAAAGAAGATCAGGTCGTAAATGATATTACATTTAAAGATGCAACATTTGTTTATGATGGAAAAGAGAAAAATATTGTTGTTGAGCAAAAGCTTCCAGACGGAGTTACAGTGGAATATGAAGGAAATAAAAAAACAGATGCAGGAACATATACTGTTATTGCAAGATTTTTTGATGAGGGAAAAAAACTGTTAGATGTGAAAAAAGCCAAAATGGTCATAGAACCAAAGACAGCAGATAGCAATATTAATGTAAAAGAAATCCCTGATCAAGAGTATACAGGAAATGAAATAATTCCTGAATTTGAGATTTATGATGGAGATGTTTTATTGAGAGAAGAGACAGATTATATATTACAGTATTCTGACAATGTAAACACAGGGACAGCTCAGGTTGTGATTGAATTTATGGGAAATTACAAAGGGAAAAAGAGTACAACATTTTCTATTATAAAAGCAAAGAATTCATGGACATCGGAATTAAAATGTGAGGACATTAAATATGGAGAGGATCTAAATGTTTTTGCAGCTGCAAAATTTGGAAAGGTGGAATATAAGTTTGCATCTACACCATTGGGAACTTACAGATCAAAAAAACCAGAGGAAGCGGGAAGTTATTATGTAAAAGCATTTGTAGACGGAACAAAAAATTATGATGCACTAGAGTCAGATGCAGTGCGATTTAATATTGAAAAAGCAGAATATGATTTATCTGGAGTTGTATTTAAAAATGAAGAATTTACTTATGATGGAGAACAAAAATATTTAGCACTTATAGGAACGATTCCAGATGGAATTGATGTTCAATATATTGGTAATGGAAAAATTAATGCAGGAGAATATTCTGTAACTGCAAAATTAACAGGAGACGACAATCACGAAAACTGTAAAGATTTTACAGCAAAACTAATTATTAAACCTGCAACGATTGAGATTCCAACAGGAAAAATTCTGGTGTATCAGGATGGACAAACAATTACAGGAATAACAGGAAACACAAAATTTGAAGTCATTTCTGGAGATAAAGCAACAGAAGTAGGAAAATATGAAGCGGTTGTAAAACTGAAAGATTCCAAAAACTATATATGGAGTGATGGAACAATAGAAAATAAAGTAATTCCATGGGAAATTATAGAATCATCACAGCACAAGCATAAAATGCAAAAAGTGGAAGCTATATCAGCAACATGTGAAACAACAGGGTATGAGCAATACTGGAAGTGTGAAATATGTGAAGAGCTGTTTATGGATGAAGAAGGATTATATGGAATTTATGAACCAATAGAAATTCCAGCAACAGGGCATCAATATGAAGCTTGGAAAACAATAGTTGAACAAAGTGTTTTATCAGCCGAAAAGCAACAACGGATCTGTAATATATGTGGAAGAAAAGAAGAACGAACGGTTGGTCAAAAATTAAAGCCAACAATAAAAGTTACTAAAACGTCTCTAAAACTGTTCCAAAACCAATCAACAGATCAATTAGGCGTTTATGGACTGGAAAAAGGAGACTATGTAAAATCATGGACATCCAGCAACAAAAAGATAGTCACAATTACAGGAAAGAGCAACGGAACCTGTACGATTAAAGCTGGAACTAAAACAGGAACCACAAAGATTACAATTACACTTGCTTCAGGTCTAAAGAAAACAGTTACAGTAACAGTGAGCAAGAAAACAGTCGATTGTAAATCTATTGGAAAAGTACCAAAGAAACTGACATTAAAAAAGAAAAAAACATATAAGTTAAAACCAGTGATTAAACCAAGCAATTATACAGCCAAAGCGAAATATACAACATCAAATAAGAAAATCGTGAAGGTTGATTCCAAAGGAAAAATCACAGCAGTGAAGAAGGGAAAAGCTAAGATTACGGTTACAGTAGGTAAGAAGAAAGTTGTTTGTGTAGTTACAGTTAAATAGGAATATTGTTAAGAAAATTATGAAGTAAAACAATATGAGGTAAAGGCAGAGATATTACAGATTATTTGTAGTATCTCTGTTTTTTGAGTTGAGTATTGAAAATATGGGATTATATTTTTCACGAGTGCTTTATGACAGGATTTTTTCCAATCGCGAAATATTCCAATGGATCAAAATTAAATATGTTTATAGAATATCCTATGATAAAACATCATCAATGTAAAGTAGAGGTATAATCCCCTCTACTTTACAAATATAGCCAAAAACTGCTTTTTAACCTCCACTGCTCTCTGCGGTTCCATGAGATCGTTAGGTAGTTATTCTTACGCTGTTTAAGATTGAAGATCGCTTTCTCAATTGCACGAGGCAGATATTGTTTAATATCGGATTTATGAATAAAATAAACATGTTCCGTCTCATACACATCACTGCAGTATTCCCGGTACTGTGTGATAAAGATAATCTGTGTAGCAGCATGAGACTGTAAGATTTCTTTGGATAAGATAATACCGGATTTTTCAGGAAGTTCGATATCCATTAAGACGATATCATATGGGACAGAGTTTTTACCATATAATTTAGAGCGATCTTCTGCGGAAGAACAAGGATGAATTTCGGTAGACAGCTCTTTTGTTTCTTTAATTGTTTTTTCAAGTTCGCGCAGATAGATTGGATCATCTTCGCAGATTGCAATATGAATCATTTGTGAATCTCCTTTGTATTCAATCGTTTGGCAGCTGGAACAGAAGCTCAGAAGAAAATGAATTCTTTTGATCCAGCCATTTGCAAGTTCCGTGGTACTGCGAAACGATATCTTCTATAATAGTCAATCCATGGCCATGCAGGACATGGGATTCTTTCTTTGTTGTGTGGTGTGTAAAAATCTCATTGGAATTTTTACTGTTTTGCATATATACAATAAACATATTTGCCCGAAAATCTGTTGTCAGCGAGATAAATAGATCTGTTTGTGAAGGATCACACAGGCGGCAGGCCTCAATCGCATTATCTAATAGGTTTGAAAAAAGGCTTGTGATCGTAAAATCCGAAAAATATGAATCAAAATGTTCTGGCAGGATAATACGAAACCGGCATTGGATTTTCGATTGATCAGCAATGACCTTCTTTTCCTGAAGTAATGTATTTAATAAAGCATTTTTACAAAAAGAATCAGGATAATTTCTTTTCACATGGGAAGAAATCGAAGTTGTCATATCATCATAGTTTTCAGATTCGCATAGATCAATTGCAAGATCGATATGCGAATGAATATAACGCTGCTTTTCAAGAATCTGTGTCCGCAGAGTTTCAATTTCTTTTTCCTGTTTCAGGACTGTCTGCTGTGTTGAATCAAGCATATTCAACTCAATCTGTTTTTTCGTATTATTACACGTAGTGATAATGATACTGATAAAAGAAAGAAGGCATAGCACCATAAGAAGATTAAAGAAAAAAGACAAATAGGGCTGAACAGTTTCCATAGGAAAATGTTTCTGGAATGCCGGGGTTGTGAGCAGACAATGATAAAGTACAGCAGTAAAAGGAATGAGGAATATGTAAATAAAAGTTAAAATGGATTGTATTTTATGAGATTTCATTTAATTCATTACAGCTGGTCTCCTTTCTCCTGCATTTGTTTCATATAAGTGATGATCTCAAAAATGCAAAGCAATGATATAGAAAACGGATTGCCGTCAAGTCCGATAAAAACGCTGACAATATGAAGTTTTGGGAATAATAGTCCAATCAGGGATAAAATAGTGGCAGAGATGCCTTCAATCAGTAAAATGGAATTAAAAAACAGACAGATTAAAATAAACTTGAAAGATTTTGTACCACCAAGAAAAAAGAAAAAACTAAACGCAGTAAACGGATAGATCAGCAGCATACTGTATTTACTTGCGGCGGATGGAGGGACGAATATATTCAACATGTAGTAAGAAAAACTTGCGATCATAAAAAATCCCCCTCTCAGATAAAGTCAGATTATCCAGTAATTGATACATTTATTATACAATATATCAATGTATACAAAAAGATAAAAGATATAAATTTGAGAGGGAGATATACAATTTAACCAATTAAATCAAATGATAATGTTCAAATGCATTATAAAGCCCGTCATCATTTACAGAATCCGTAACATATTCCGCAATCTCTTTTAACTCATCACAGGCATTTCCCATAGCAATGCTATGACCAGCGGCTTTGAACATAGAGATATCGTTATTACTGTCTCCAAATGCATAGCAGTCATCTGTAGAGATATCGAGATGATCAGCTACATATTTAAGACCAGTTCCCTTATCATGATCTTTTAACAGGATCTCATACTGGGTATCGTCAATTCGAATATAATCCATTGTATCAGAAATGCTGTCAAGAGCAGCTACAAAACCAGAAGCGTTACTTCCAGGTCCTGTAAATACAATGGCTTTGTCAGGATCTTCAACATGATCCCATGTAAATTCATGTGCCATATAAGGGGCAAGTTCAAAAGCAGTGATCATAAATCCATAATGTGGATGAAAGTCAACATTATGATCACGGAAATAAGAACATTTTTCCCCTTCAAATGTTCCGTAGATATTGTTTTCTTCACAAATCCGTTTAATCTGTTCAACCACTGTATCAGGGATTATCTTGTGATAGATCGTTTCACCATCGAGAAGGATGTGAACTCCGTTAGAACAAAGATAACCATCGCATCCAATATCAAGGATTTCTTTTTCAAAATAAACAAGAGGCCGTCCGGTGTTGATCAGTACTTTATGACCATTTTTTTGTGCAGCATGGATTGCTGTGATTGCAGATTCTGGAACCAGACGCTGTTCTTTGCTGTACAAAGTCGCATCAACATCCAGAAAGATTAGTTTGTTGTTTTCACTCATATTATCATTCCCCATCTAAATATTTATAAAAATTAAGAGCCGGATACAAATGAAGATTGATGGTCCGGCTCTGTGCTGTAAGGATATAGTTGACTATTCTTCCACAGTTACAGTCTTCATAACTTGTGGTTCTAATGGTTTATCGGAATAATCTGTTGCAACTTCAGCGATCTTATTTACAACATCCATTCCTTCGATGATCTTACCGAATGCTGCGTACTGTCCATCTAAATGTGGAGCAGCTTTGTGCATGATAAAGAACTGTGATCCGGCAGAATCAGGCATCATAGAACGTGCCATGGAAAGAACACCTGGTGTGTGTTTTAAATTATTGATCACACCATTCTGGCTGAATTCTCCTTTAATAGTATGTCCAGGACCACCTGTACCTGTTCCTAATGGGCATCCACCCTGGATCATAAATCCGTTGATGACACGATGGAAAGTTAAACCATCATAGAAACCATCTTTTACAAGATTTACGAAATTTTCAACAGTGATCGGAGCAACGTCCGGATATAATTCTGCTTTCATTACATCACCATTTTCCATAGTGATCGTTACAATTGGATTTGCCATAATACAAAATTCCTTTCTATATTATTTAATACTTAGATCAGATCATATCTGACTATGGTTTGATTATAATGGATAACATAAGAAAAGTACAGATAGACGAGGTGAGAGATTGAAGATATTTTAGTGCAATGAAATGCAAAATCATCACAAAAGTTACAAAAAAGTTAAGATTATGAACAAAATTTAATAAAAAACCTTTTTTTTCTGCAAAATACGAGTATAATAACATACAAAATACATAAGATTTACATTTGGGAGGAAATTATGGATTTATATTTAGATTTTGATGATCATTCCAAACGACACAGAAGGGGGCGCCGTGGATATGGAAGAAGAAATCGTTCTAGAAAACCTTGGATCATAGGAATCATCATTGTGCTGGTTCTGATCATTGGTGTGTTTTTTGGTGGAAGAAAATATATGGCATATCGAAAGGCACAGCAGGAAAAAGCGAGACGGCTTGCAGAAGCAAGAAAGATCGTAACGGTTATGATACCAGAGGGATATTCTATTGATATGATGGCAAAACGACTGGAAGATCAGGGAGTATTTAAAGCAGATGAATTTATTGCAGCGGTAAAAGATACAAGCCAGTACAGCAACAAATTTATCAAAGACATCCCATCCAAGAAGGGAGTAAAATATCAATTAGAAGGATACCTTTATCCAGATACTTATAAGATTTATAAAAGTTCAAAGCCAAAAGATCTGATTCAGAAGATGCTTGATAATTTTGAAAAGAAATATTCTGTACTTGCCAAGGCTTATAAGGGAAAACATTCTGTGGCAGAGATCATGACGATCGCTTCTATGATCGAGCGCGAGGCGAAAGTAGAATCTGAACGTCCGGTGATCGCAGGAGTGATCGAGAATCGTCTTGCAAAGAAAATGCAACTTCAGATCGATCCAACCGTATTATATACAACAACAAATGGGTTATATAATGCGAAGAAGGTATATTATAAAGATTTGAAAGTGAAAACGGTTTATAATACTTATGTGATCAAAGGATTACCTGCTGGACCAATCTGTAATCCGTCAGATACAGCGATCAAGGCGGCAATGAATCCTAAGAAACATAAATATCTGTATTATCGCACAGATGGAAGCAAAAAAGGAACCCATGTTTTCACAAAAACATTTGATGAACATAAGAAGGCGAAGAGTACAAGTACAAAAGATAAAAATAGTACAAATAGCACAAATACAACAAATTCAAAATCTTGAGTATTTTACTAAGGATTTAAAAACATTGTTATTTTTGTGACGTACAAAAAAAAATACCTAAAAATACATAAAAATCTCTTTAAAAACTTGTGCAAATAATGTAGAATAAAGCTGTATACAAAAGTTATATGTATACAGCTTTGTTTATGTTTTAAGCAACTTGTGAAAGTTGTAGTGATATTTTCTACGCTCATATGCTAGGTGGACGTAGAGATTAACAATGTGTGAATATATTCACACGAGATTTTTTAGGAGGAAGAGAACATGGCAAGAAAAATGAAAACCATGGATGGTAACACAGCCGCTGCACACGTATCATATGCGTTTACAGAAACAGCAGCAATTTATCCTATTACACCATCCTCACCAATGGCAGAGTCAACTGACCAGTGGGCAACACAGGGAAAGAAAAATATTTTCGGACATCCTGTAAAATTAGTTGAAATGCAGTCTGAAGGAGGAGCAGCAGGAACAGTACATGGTTCTTTAGCAGCTGGTGCATTAACAACTACTTATACAGCATCTCAGGGTCTGTTATTAATGATCCCTAACATGTATAAGATCGCTGGTGAACAGATGCCTTGCGTATTTGATGTATCTGCTCGTGCACTTGCATCTCACGCACTGAACATCTTCGGTGACCATTCTGATGTTTACGCTTGTCGTCAGACAGGTTTCGCAATGCTTTGCAGCTCTAGTGTTCAGGAAGTTATGGACTTAGGAGCAGTAGCTCATTTAGCAACAATTAAAGGACGTGTTCCTGTATTACATTTCTTCGATGGATTTAGAACATCTCATGAAATTCAGAAGATCGAAATGTGGGATTATGATGATCTTGCAGAAATGGTTGACTATGATGCAATCGACAAATTCAGAGCTGAGTGCTTAAACCCAGAACATCCAGTTCTTCGTGGATCTGCTCAGAACCCTGACATCTTCTTCCAGGCAAGAGAAGCAGCTAACTCAACATACAATGCTTTCCCTGCAATCGTTGAAGAATATATGGATAAAGTTAACGCTAAGATCGGAACAAACTATAAATTATTCAACTACTATGGTGCTGAAGACGCTGAAAGCGTTATCATCGCTATGGGATCTGTTTGTGAAACAATCGACGAAACAATCGATTACTTAATGAAACAGGGTAAAAAAGTCGGTGTTGTTAAAGTTCGTCTTTACAGACCATTCGTTGCTGAGAAATTAGTAGAAGCAATCCCTGATACAGCAAAAGTTATCAACGTATTAGACAGATCTAAAGAGCCTGGAGCAAGAGAACCATTATACCTTGATGTTGTTAACGCATTAAGAGGAACAAAATTCGAAAGCTGCACAATCAATGGTGGACGTTATGGATTAGGTTCTAAAGATACTACACCAGCTGATATCATCGCTACATTCGAAAACGTTGATAAAAACGAATTTACATTATCTATCGTGGATGATGTTACTAACTTATCTCTTGAAAGAGGAGAAACTCCAGTTACAGCTCCAGACAGCATCGTAGCTTGTAAATTCTGGGGACTTGGAGCCGACGGTACTGTTGGTGCTAACAAGAACTCTATCAAGATCATTGGTGACCATACAGACAAATATGCTCAGGCATACTTTGATTATGATTCTAAGAAATCCGGTGGTGTTACAATGTCCCACTTACGTTTCGGAGATGACCCAATCAAATCAACATACCTGATCAACAAAGCTGACTTTGTTGCTTGCCATTGTGCACCATATTTAACAAAATATAACATGGTTCAGGACTTAAAAGACGGTGGAACATTCCTGTTAAACTGCAGCTGGTCTCCAGAAGAAGTTGGAGAACATCTTCCAGGACAGGTAAAAGCTTACTTAGCTAAACACAACATTAAGTTCTATATCATTGACGGTATCAAGATCGGTAAAGAAATCGGACTTGGTGGACGTATCAATACTGTATTACAGTCTGCATTCTTCAAATTATCAGGAATCATCCCTGAAGAAGATGCTATCAAATATATGAAAGACGCTGCAACAGCTTCTTACAGCAAGAAGGGTGAAGCTATCGTTAAGATGAACCACGATGCTATCGATGCTGGTGCAAAAGCTATCGTTGAAGTACCAGTTCCAGCTGAATGGGCTGACGCTGAAACAGAAAGCTTATTCGTTGAAGCTAAGGGAGATAACAAACCTCTTGTTGATTACATCAACAACGTACAGAACTACGTTAACGGACAGGAAGGTAACGCTCTTAAAGTTAGCGATTTAGTACCTTACGTAGATGGACATATGCCTTTAGGTGCATCTGCATATGAAAAACGTGGAGTAGCAGTAGACGTTCCTTCTTGGAATCCAGATAACTGTATCCAGTGTAACTTCTGTGCTTATGTATGTCCTCATGCAACAATCCGTCCAGTAGCTATGACAGAAGAAGAAGCTAAAGCAGCTCCAGCAGCTACTAAGACAGCTGATATGACTGGAATGCCAGGATACAAATTCGCTATGACAGTTACAGTTCTTGACTGTTTAGGATGCGGATCTTGTGTAAACATCTGTCCAGGTAAGAAGGGTGAAAAAGCTCTTACAATGCAGGGATTAGATTCTCAGAGAGATCAGCAGGAAGTTTATGACTATGGTCAGAAATTACCAGCAAAAGAAGAAGTACTTGCTAAATTCAAAGCTGATTCCGTTAAAGGAAGCCAGTTCAGACAGCCAATGCTTGAGTTCTCAGGAGCATGTGCTGGTTGTGGTGAAACACCTTATGCTAAACTGATCACTCAGTTATTCGGTGAAAGAATGTACATCGCAAACGCAACAGGATGTTCTTCTATCTGGGGTGGATCTGCACCTGCTACACCATACACAACAAACGCTAAAGGACAGGGACCAGCTTGGGCTAACTCACTGTTCGAAGATAACGCAGAGTTTGGTTTAGGTATGTTCACAGGACAGAACACATTAAGAGAACAGACAAAAGAAAAAGTTGTTGCATTAGCTGAATCTACAGATAACGCAGATGTTAAAGCAGCAGCAGCTGAATACTTAGACACATATACAGACGGAAGCAAGAACGGAGCAGCTACAGATAAATTAGTAGCAGCATTAGAAGCTTGTGGATGTGATGCTGCCAAAGAAATCCTTGCTAAGAAAGAATTCTTATCTAAGAAATCTCAGTGGATCTTCGGTGGTGACGGATGGGCATACGACATCGGATTCGGTGGTGTTGACCATGTATTAGCATCTGGAGAAGACGTAAACGTATTCGTATTCGATACAGAAGTTTACTCTAACACAGGTGGACAGGCATCTAAATCTACTAACTTAGGTGCAATCGCTCAGTTCCAGGCAGCTGGTAAAGGAACTAAGAAGAAAGACCTTGCAGCAATCGCAATGAGCTACGGATATGTATATGTAGCACAGATCGCTATGGGTGCTGATTACAACCAGACAGTTAAAGCAATCGCAGAAGCTGAAGCTTATCCAGGACCATCATTAGTTATTGGATACGCTCCATGTATCAACCACGGTATCAAGGGTGGAATGAAGATTGCTCAGACAGAAGAAAAGAAAGCTGTTACTTCTGGATACTGGAATCTGTTCAGATTCAACCCAACATTAGCTGCTGAAGGAAAGAATCCATTCCACTTAGATTCTAAAGCTCCTACAACAGAATACGAAGACTTCATCATGGGAGAAGTTCGTTACAATGCATTATCTCGTCAGAATCCTGAAAGAGCTAAAGCACTGTTCGCAGAAGCTAAAGCAAACGCAGAAGCTAAATACAACAGATTAAAAGATATGTCTGATAGATAGGAATTCCATCCAGAACCTTAGTGAATCCGAGCCACAGGCGAAAGATGAACTTAGTTGAGAGGATGTGTCCCTTAGATAATCTTAATCTAATAAATCAAATCCCTCTTTGTGAGAAATTGCAAAGAGGGATTTTTTTGATTTATAGGAAGGAAAGTATGTAGGACCATGATAAAACCAGGGGTAAAGTTTTTGTGTTTGTTCTATGTAGAGACATAAAAATAAGAGCCAGACTTTTTAAGCCCGACTCTATATTCATTTCTAAGAACACTGACGAAATGTCTTATCTGTAATAATCCTTGCAAAGATCAATCCAAGAGGCAACGCCATAATAATAAGAAAAGCTTCTGTAAACCAATAAGCACCAGTATTGATCGAGGTAATACCAATATTGTAAATTGCCCGATACAAATATAATCCAGGGACCATAATAACAATTGAAGGAACCGTCAGAGAGATTCGAGGATAACCAATCGAAGTCTTGATCATAGATGCCAGAAGCCCGGCAAGCAAAGCACCAAGGAATGCAGCCGCAGCTGGTGGAAAAGAAGCAAGATCCACAAGTTCCAGACGAGTAGTATTGGCAATCGCTCCGATCAAACCCGCGGTAGCGGCAAGTCGTAACGGGCTGTTAAACATCACAGAGAATCCTAACACTCCAAAAAAGCTTCCGATCAAACGGAAGATCAGATACTGAAATTTATTAAGACCAAGTGGAAGGAAATCCATTGGTTTCAAATGAAGTACCAAAGCAAGCATCCAGGCAGTTAAAGTTGCTACAGCGATAATGATGATCGCATAAGTTAAACGTTCCAGTCCAGATCGCATATCTAGTTTCGCAAGGTCAATGCCACTTGTGATAAATGGGAATCCTGGAATAATAAAAAGCATGGAACAGATATATCCAGCTTGATGGTGTATCGAAACATCAAATCCAGATTTTAATGCCATGAATGAAATTGTGTATACAACACATGCCAAAGCAACGCTTGCAGCGGTGCATAGGAATAAAGTCAAATGATGCTGATTCATTTTCGCTCGAAGATAATTTCCGGCACCGGCACCTAAGAATGCACAAAACATCTCAGTCGGACCACCACCAAGCAAAAAGGTAAATGCGCAACATGCAACTGCCGCAGCTAATCCAAGAAATGGTGGGGAATAAAATCCATGGATTTCATGAATCTGATCAAGAAGGGTGTGAAGCTCATCTCCAGACATTTTCTTGCAGTTTGTAGCAAATTTGTTAACAAATAGTTCCATCCGATAAAGTTTTGATGTATTGACACCTGTATTAAACAGACATAAAGATTCTGTATAACAATCACCACCATCAATGCAGGTATATTCAATTGATAATAAACCAATATCGGCAGTACATGTAATTCCAAGCTCTCTGGCAAGTGTGTTCATAGAACTGCGTACTCTCCAGGCTCCGGTTCCACATGACAAAAGCATAATTCCGGTACGGCCGATGATCGAGGCTTTTTCACTTAATGAGGCTTCTGTGATCGGATGTCCGAGGCTTTTTCTCGTATAATCATGCCATGGTATCCGCATATGATTATGAAATTCTTTTTCCATATAATATTACACCTCCGAGTCCATAAGAATTTCCAACAATTTCTTTCCAGCAGTTCCGATAGGTCTGGTGGAATCGGTAATAAGGCAGATATCTCGAGGATTTGCATGTTCTTTCACAGAAATTTCCACGACTTCTCCGCGCTTTATAGAATCCTTAGCAAGAGTTTCTGGACAAAAACCAATTCCAAGATCGTGCTGCACTAGTGATAAGATCTGGTTTGTCGTAGCAGTCTCCATATCTGGAGAAAATACCAATTGATTCTGATAAAAATATTTTTCATAAAAGTTTCTGGTTGCAGTTCCTTCATTCAATGAAATAAATGGAAAATCCTGCAGATCACGAAGCCTTTTTGGAGAAAATCCAATATCCTTATAAGAAGGACCACCAATCAAAATATCGCGAAAAGAACAAAGTTGTTGAGACTGTAGTGGATGTTCACAATATAATGGAGTTGTTACAATGCTGAAATCAACAAATCCCTTTCGTAAAGCTTTAATTGCCTGTGGTGTTGAATGGTTGGAAATTTTTAACTTAATATGTGGATAAAGTTTATGAAATTTCTCTAATTTTGGCAATAAAAGCAAGTGAAGAGCGGTTTCACTTACTCCTATCGTTACTGTTCCAGATTTTAAATTCTTTGTTCGATTCAATTCATCATTTCCAGAGGAAATCTGTTGAATTGCAATTGCTACATGTGCATAAAGCTGTTCTCCTTCTGGCGTAAGTTTGATTCCACGATGGGAACGAATAAATAAAGTACAGCCTAATTCACTTTCCATAATATTCATGCAGCGAGTGATATTCGGTTGGTTATTGTGTAAGATTTTTGCAGCTTTTGAAAAGCTTTTATATTTCGCAACAAAATAAAATATACGATAATAATCAAAAGGCATGATTTCAATCTCCTTGCTATATAAAATTTGTATGTTGATGATATGATATATATATTTTACATATCTTTCTTACTAAAGTATAATACAGTTGATGAAAAAGTCAAGAAAGGGATGATCAGCGTGGAAACAATTTTTCCAAGAGAAGAAAACGCAGAGCACATATTTGAAAAGATTTTGGAAAACGAAGATGCTTGCGAACGACTACGAGAGTTATTTTATGAAGAGTTTGCCAACAGTGGAAATCGTAATCTTTCGGAAAAACAATTTGTGAAAGCACTGTTTGATGCATATCAAAACAGAGATTTGTCCGCTTTCTTGATGGAAATCTGCGGAAATAGTATGTTTGATCTGTTGAGAAATGCTTTTTTGATTCCAATAAGATTTAATGACAAAGGAGTGATAAATCCGGTAAGATTAACAGATTCAGAAGGAGAATTGATCAAACAGATAAAAGTAAACAAACAGATTTCATCAAAACAATACAAAATGTATAAGCAAATTTTAAATCAGGCAGATGATATTCCTGATTATGAGATTTGTCTTGCATATGGATTCCGTGAAAAACATGATTATAGACAAAGAAATGAGATCAATACCATGAAGATCGGAGAACATATTGGAATTCTTTTATTATTTAAACTTCCAAAAGAAGTAGAAGAAAATATTAAAGACAATGAAGTCTACAGCATTGTATGGGATTTTATGATGAGACTGGAAGAACAATTACCAAGAGCGTTCATGTATTATGGTATAATGGATGAAAACAAATTTGAACAACCAAGCAGCGAAATCGGTATTTTCCTTCCTTTCCGTCACTTTGAACACCAACTAGAGAAAAACATCGAACAGGCCAATGGTATTGGACTGGGATGCAGAGAACGAATCCTGTCAATGATCAAATAGAAAGGAACTATCTCATTCATAGTTACCAATAGTAGTAGTCATAAAAGACATCGCATGAAATTATCGTGCGGTGTCTTTTATGTTATTGGATAAAAATAATAAAGCATATTGACATTTTAAAAAAAGTGACATACAATATTATTGTATTAAGGGAGCAATACAATAATACAATGAGAAGGAAGGAGTAGTATGAGTTGGAAGATAGATGATGGACGGCCAATCTGGACACAGCTCAAGGAACAGATGATCAAGAGGATCGTATCAGGAATCTATTTAAGTGGAGAGAAACTGCCAAGTGTTAGGGATCTAGCAGGAGAAGCAGGGGTGAATCCTAATACGATGCAACGAGCATTATCAGCCCTTGATCAGGATGGTTTAACGATCACCAACCGAACAAGCGGACGATGTGTCACAGAAGATATAGCGAAGATAGAAGAATGCCGGAAAGACATCGCACACAGAATCGTAAAACAATATATCAGGGATTTAGAGGAACTTGGATACAATAAGGAAGATGCAGTCGCATTGATCGGAAAGGAAGAGGAAGAATGAAGGATTTGAATTTAATAGAATTAACCAATTTAGAGAAAAGGTACGGAAAGAAAGAAGCCCTGAATGGGGTGAATTTAACAATAGGGCGAGGAAAGATCATCGGACTTCTAGGACCGAATGGATCTGGGAAGACAACACTGATCAAGTTATTAAATGGGTTGTTACAGCCAACGTCAGGTGAGATCAAAGTGAACGGCAAAGCACCAGGTGTGGATAGCAAGAAGATCATCAGTTATCTGCCAGATAAGATGTATTTTGCAGACTGGATGAAGATTTCAGATTTAATGAATTTCTTTGAAGATTTCTATGAAGATTTTGACCGTAAGAAAGCAGAGGCAATGTGTGAGACATTAAAGATCAATCCAGAAGCCAAGATCAAAAGCTTATCCAAAGGAAATAAAGAGAAAGTTCAGTTAGTTCTGGTAATGTGTAGAAAAGCAGAACTCTATTTACTGGATGAACCAATCGCAGGAGTTGATCCTGCAGCCAGGGATTTTATCTTAGATACGATCTTAAACAATTACAATGAGGAAGGAACAGTGATCATTTCCACACATCTGATCGCAGATATCGAGAAGATCATGGACGAGGTTATTTTTATCAAAGAAGGAAGCATCGTTACATACAAATCAGCCGATGACTTAAGAGAAGAAAGCGGAAAATCTATCGATGCCCTGTTTCGTGAGATATTTCATACGGATGTATACAGAGGAGGGGACGAAGCATGTTAGGCAAATTAATTAAGTATGATCTGAAAGCATTAGCAAAGATTTTAGCACCATTATGGGGTGTACTTTTAGTGATGGGAATCATCTTTGGAATTAGCATTCGTTCCAACCTTGAGGGAATTGGAAATACGATGATCGTATTCAGTCTTGTTGTTATTGTTGCAGTGATCGTTGCGATTTTTGTCGTGAACGTGATCATTGTGATCCAGCGGTTCTGGAAAGGATTGCTTCAAGAAGAAGGATATTTAATGTTTACATTGCCAGTTACAACAAGAAGCCTGATCTTATCGAAAGTGATCAGTGCATTGATCATCAGTTGTGGAACTGCTTTTGTGATCTCTTTATTAGGGGTAGAGATCATAGCGATCAGTCCAGTAAAACTTATGGATACCGCAACGTATTTTGGAAATTGGGTCATCAAAGTACACGCAGGACCATGGATCGGATATGGAGCAATCATAGCGGTGGTAAGTCTGCTAAGCAGTATTTATCATGTATACGCAGCAATGGTGATCGGACAGCTGAGCAACGGCAATCGATTCCTGTTTGCATTTGTGGCATATGCAGCATTATCAATCATTGTATCACTTATTGGAATTCCAACAATGGAAAGTTTAGGAAATATGGGTTCAAACCTGCAGAACGCATTTGGATTTGACAGTGATCTGTGGATCTATCTTGTAGAGAATATTGTGATCATTGTTATTTATCATATCATTACAGAAGTGATATTAACAAAGAAATTGAACTTAGAGTAGAGAAAGAGAAAATACAATGAGAAGATGGGAACATATGTTAAGAAAGTTGATCAAATATTAATATAATAATATAAAAAGGTGCTACCGATGACGGTTTAGCTGATTAATATAAGTTTTATAGACCGCTTACTTTCTCAGAGTAGGGCGGTCTTTTTCTGTCTTGGCATCAAGAAAAATAATAAATTGATACGTGAACAATCGGCGTCAGGGCAGAGGAAAAAGCAGGCTTCTTACGCAGACTTCTTATATTTACGATGGAAAAGTAAAGAATCCAGCAGTGAAAGTATTAACACAGGCAACTTTTCAAGTCTTAGCAAGAAGAAAAAATATTATGTTCAGGTTCGTACTTATAAAACGGTATCAAAAGTAAACTATTATTCTAGCTGGAGTGGAAAGAAAACAGTTGTGACGAAATAAAAATAATGGATAACAACAAAGAACAGGTATGCATAAGGAATTTAATGAATTCCAAAACATACCTGTTCTTTATGAAGTCATTGTCATACAACTGTTCATCTTGTGATATACTAAATATAATAGAAAGAAAAGGAGGAACAACCTATGCGAATGTACGATCTCATATTAAAAAAACGACAGGGCAATGTCTTGACAAAAGATGAAATAGATTGGATGATCCGTGAATATACAGATGGGAGGATCCCAGATTATCAGATGTCTGCGATGATGATGGCGATTTGTTTTCAGGGGCTTGATAAGGAAGAAACTTATGAGCTTACGATGGCAATGGCACAAAGTGGTGAGATGTTAGATCTGTCAGGAATTAAAGGCATTAAGGTAGATAAACATAGTACTGGAGGAGTTGGAGATAAGACTTCTCTTGCATTGACTCCGATCGTTGCATCTCTTGGAATTCCTGTGGCGAAGATGTCTGGACGTGGACTTGGACATACGGGCGGCACGATTGATAAACTTGAAAGTATTCCAGGATTTTCAACGCAGTTGACAGATGAACAATTTGAAGAACAGGTAAACTCTATAGGTGTTTCCATTATGGGACAGACAAAGAATCTGGCACCTGCGGATAAGCTTTTGTATGCATTGAGAGATGTGACAGCGACAGTGGATCAGATTTCTTTGATTGCAAGCAGTATTATGAGTAAGAAACTGGCAGCTGGTGCAGATGCAATCTTGTTAGATGTGAAAACTGGCAGTGGGGCATTTATGAAAGAAAAATCAGAAGCTGTGAAATTAGCACAGGAGATGGTTGATATCGGGAAAAGTTCTGGAAGAAAGATGACAGCAGTGATCACGAATATGGATGAACCACTTGGAATGGCAGTTGGGAATATTCTGGAGGTTAAGGAAGCGATTGATACGCTGAAAGGAAATGGACCAGAAGATTTCACGGAACTGGTAGAAACACTAGCCTCTCATATGCTGATGCTTGGAGGTGTTGCAGAGAAATTTGATGACGCAGTATCCATGGTAAGAACTACGATCAGAGATGGAAAGGCACTTGCAAAATTTAAACAGTTTGTGGCTGCACAGGGCGGTGATACAAGATATATAGATCGTCCAGAACTGTTTGAACAGGCACATGTAATAGAAGAAATACGCTCAGAACAAGAAGGATTTGTTGAACATATTAACGCACAGGAGATAGGAATCTGTTCATTGATCCTTGGTGGTGGAAGAGAGACGAAAGACAGTCAGATCGATCCGACAGTTGGATTAGTATTTTCAAAGAAAGTTGCAGATCCAGTGAAGAAAGGAGATTTGCTGGCAACGATTTATGGAAATGAAGAGGAGAAAGTCAGACAGGCAGTGAAACATTTTAAAGAAAATTTCCATATAGCAAAGGATCAGCTAGAGAAACCACAGATGATCAAACAAGTATTATCTTAAATCAAATTGCATAAAATGATTAAAAAGGAAAATATCTGTGAACAAATGGAGACTTTGCATCATTTTATTTTGCATGTTATCAATCATACAGACAGGTTGTCTTAGAAAAAAAGAAAATGGAGAACAGGAGAAAGTCACGTATGTAGTATGCACAAGAAATGTAGTTCCGGAGGAACTTGGAAAGTTGATCGACCAGGAGAAGAAGAAAACTTTTCATTTTACATATACAACAGGAGACTTTACTTATTATGTCATAGGTTACGGAAGACAGCCAGGGAGTGGATATAAGATCAAAGTAAAAGAATTTACACAGGATCAGTCACATATTTATATTGATACAACACTGATTGGGGTTACAAAAGAGCACCAGAGAAAGGGAATATCTTATCCATATATCATATTAAAAAGCCAATTTTACGAAAAAGATGTAATTTTTCACTAAAATTATAAAAAGTTTAGAATAGTTTTATTGATTTATAAAATCAGAAAACATATAATGGTGCTTATGAATCAAAGGAGGAGCTGACATTTGAATAATCAACAGAATAATAAAAATGATAAGAATGACAAAGATAACAAGAAGAGAAATGCCAAGTATTTAGCTGTTTTTCTTGTAGTTTCTATTCTTGGAACAATCTTTTTCAATTCCATCATAACAAAATGGAGAAATGGAACCGAGACAACGATTTCATACAATAAATTTGTCACAATGGTTGACAAGGATCAAGTAAAGAGTGTAAAAGTAACAGACACTCAGTTAAAAGTGACACCAAAGAAAGAGGGAAATCCTTTTTACAAAACAACTTACACAGTACAGAGAATCAGTGGTGATTATGAACTGGTTAATCGTCTGATCAAGAGTAAGATCGCATTTGAGCAGGAACCAGAAGATCCGATGGATACATTCTTATCCGTAGCGATCAGTTTGATCCCTACTTTACTGATCTTTGGATTCCTTGTTATGATGATGCGCAGAAGCAGCGGTATGATGGGAGTTGGAAAGTCCAATGCAAAAGTATATGTTGAGAAGAAGACGGGCGTGACATTTGCAGATGTTGCAGGTCAGGGCGAAGCGAAGGAAACACTGACAGAGATGGTTGATTTTCTCCATCACCCAGAACGGTATACAGAGATTGGTGCGAAGCTTCCAAAAGGTGCATTGCTTGTAGGACCTCCGGGAACTGGTAAGACATTGCTTGCCAAAGCTGTAGCTGGTGAGGCAGGAGTACCATTCTTTTCACTTTCCGGATCTGATTTCGTAGAGATGTTCGTCGGAGTTGGTGCATCAAGAGTCCGTGATTTATTTAAACAGGCACAGCAGATGGCACCATGTATCATTTTCATTGACGAGATCGATGCGATCGGTAAGAGCCGTGACAACGGTATGCATGGTGGAGGAAATGACGAACGTGAACAGACACTGAATGCCTTATTAGCAGAGATGGATGGTTTTGATACATCCAAAGGTATCATTATCCTTGCAGCCACAAACCGTCCAGAAGTTTTGGATAAAGCCCTTCTTCGTCCAGGACGTTTTGACCGTCGAGTTATCGTAGAACGTCCAGACTTAAAGGGAAGAATTGAGACATTAAAAGTACATGCCAAAGACGTTAAGATGGATGAGACTGTTGACTTTGAAGAAATCGCATTAGCAACAAGTGGAGCTGTAGGATCTGATCTTGCAAATATGATCAACGAAGCAGCCCTAGGAGCTGTCAAAGCCGGAAGAAAAGCTGTTTCACAGAAGGATTTATTTGAGGCGGTTGAAGTTGTCATCGCTGGTAAAGAGAAGAAAGACAGAATCCTTGGTGATGAAGAGAAACAGATCGTTGCATACCATGAGGTTGGACATGCATTGGTTATGGCATTACAGAAAGAATCAGAGCCAGTACAGAAGATCACCATCGTGCCTCGTACAATGGGAGCACTTGGATATACAATGCAGCGTCCAGAAGAAGAAAAATATCTGAATAAGAAAGACGAGATGTTAGCAGATCTTGTAGCATTTTTCGGTGGACGTGCTGCAGAAGAAGTGAAATTCAACACGATCACAACTGGAGCTTCCAATGATATCGAACGTGCAACAGCGATCGCGAGAGCAATGGTTACACAGTACGGTATGTCAGAAGAATTTGGTCTGATTGGACTGGAATCTATCACAAACCGATATCTTGACGGACGTGCCGTTATGAACTGTGCAGAGACAACAGCAGCCAAGGTTGACGAAGTTGTCATGAAGATGTTAAAAGAAGCTTACGCTAAAGCAGTCACATATATTCGTGAAAATATGGACATTCTTGACGAAGCAGCGCAGTTTTTGATCAAGCGTGAGACGATCACAGGAAAAGAATTTATGGAAATCTTCAATAAATACAAGAATCCGGAAAAAGAGTCTGAGAAAAATGTATCAGAGACAATGGAAAAAGATGTAGAAACTGAAAAAAATACTCAGGAAAATGTTGAAGTTTCTGAGACTAAGACAGACGAAGTGAATACATCAACATTTAACACAGGATATGCTCAATGGGTTGAAGATGATGACGATGAAGAATAATTCATCAGAATTCATAGAAAACAAAATGCAAATACAATAAGAAAATGCGGAGACGATCAATAGAAAGTCTCCGCATTTTTTCCATATAGCTGATATAAAAGGATGCCAAAGATAAAGTTTTCAAGCTGCGCAGTCCATGCAATTAAAATTTTACATAGATTTAACACTACTCAACTTGAAAATAAGTTAAAATAAAACTGTTGTAAAAAATAAGTGAAAAAAATGTAAAACAACAAAAGGAGAAAGAAAAGTGAGCAGTACAAACATTTTAGGTCTGCTAGGAGGATTAGCATTATTCCTTTATGGTATGCAGATGATGAGTAATGGACTGGAATCCGTTGCTGGAAATAAAATGAAAGACATTTTGGAAAAACTGACATCTAACAGATTTTTAGGAATTATCGTAGGAGCTCTGATCACAGCTGTGATCCAGTCATCTTCAGCGACAACAGTTATGGTCGTAGGATTTGTAAATTCTGGAATGATGACATTAAATCAGGCAGTATGGATCATCATGGGAGCTAATATTGGTACAACAATTACAGGACAGTTAATTGCTTTAGACGTTGGGGCTTTAGCACCATTGATCGCGTTTATTGGTGTAGCACTTGTTGTATTTTCAAAGAATGAAAAAGTACAGTTTGTTGGGGAAATCATCGCAGGACTTGGTATCTTATTTGTCGGAATGAATATGATGGGAGATGCAATGGTACCACTTCGTGAGTATCCACCATTTATCAACCTTATGACAAGATTCTCAAATCCATTGATCGGAATCATTGCAGGTATGATCTTTACAGCAGTGATCCAGTCATCTTCTGCATCTGTAGGTATCTTACAGGCACTGGCATTAAGTGGAATTATCAGTTTCCATGATGCAGCATTTGTATTATTTGGACAGAATATTGGTACATGTATCACAGCAATATTAGCATCCATTGGAACAGAGAGAAGTGCAAAGAGAGCAACGATCATCCATTTAAGTTTCAATATCATTGGAACAGCAATCTTTACAGTGCTATGTCTGATCACACCAATCACAGATTATGTGGCAGCATTTAGTGGAAGCAGTATTACAAAACAGATTGCGAATATGCATACATTATTTAATATCAGTACAACAATCCTTCTGATTCCATTTGGAAATTATCTTGCAAAACTTGCAACAAAGATCCTTCCAGAGAAAGAGGAAGAAAAAGAACATCACAAACATTTAAAATACATCAAATCTGTTGATACAAGAGTTGATGCAACGTTCGGTACATCAGCGATCAACTTACAGAACCTAAGAAATGAGATTCAGAGAATGCTTGAGATGGCAAGAGTTAATGTAGATGAAAGTTTTGATGCATTTTTAGCAGGAAGCAGCAAATCGTTAGATGATGTAGATAAGAGAGAAGATTATATTGATTATCTGAATAAAGAAATTTCAAGAGCGGCAGCAAAAATGATGGCACATGAGGCGAATGTAAAAGCTTCAAAAAATATTGGATCTTATCTTGATATGACAAGCAATATTGAACGAATTGGAGATCATGCAGTTAATATTTGCGATTACACAAAGCTGATTGAAGAAAAACAGATCGTCTTTTCAGATTCAGCAAAACAACAGATGAAAGAAATGAAAATGATCTGTGAAAAGATGTTCCATAATATTTCCAAGGAACCGGATGATACACAGGCATGGCTTCAGAAAGTTCATGATTCAGAAAACTTTATTGATCAGAAGACAGAAGAGTTCTATGAAAGTCATTTGGAACGTATCAATAAAGGAGAATGTAACGACGAGGCATGTATTATTTTCTCAGAGATGTTAACAGACTTTGAACGTATCGGAGATCATGCATGGAATGTTGCGAAACAGATGGCTAAGATCATCGAACGAGGATAGAAAGCAAATTCATAAAAAAGGACCTTCTTATTAAATTAAGAAGGTTCTTTTTTTCATAGTAACTAGACTTGTTTCAAACAATACGTTATACTAAAAAGAGCGTTGAAAACAGGTGTGTAAAGGAGAAAAGAGTTATGGATTATATTTTAGCCCCATCAATTTTGTCAGCAGATTTTGCAAATCTTGGAGCTGATGTGAAAGAAGCTGTAGAAGCAGGTGCAAAATGGGTACACATTGATGTTATGGATGGAATGTTTGTACCTAATATTTCATTAGGATTTCCTGTGATCAAGTCTCTTCGCAAAGTTACAGATGCTGTATTTGATGTGCATTTAATGATTGAAGAGCCAGGAAGATATATTGATGAATTTGCAGCAGTTGGAGCAGATGTGATCACGCTTCATGCAGAAGCAACAAAACATCTTCACAGAGCAATTCAGCAGGTAAAAGCAAAAGGATTGAAGGTAGGAGTATCCTTAAATCCAGCAACACCATTATCTGCATTAGATTATGTATTAGAAGATATCGACATGGTCCTGATCATGACAGTTAACCCAGGTTATGGCGGACAGTCTTATATCAATAAAATGGATGATAAGATTAAAGAATTAAGAAAAATCATCACAGAAAAAGGTCTGGATATTGATATTGAAGTAGATGGTGGAATTTCAGCGAAGAATATTGCACATGTAGAAGAATGTGGAGCAAATGTTTTCGTTGCAGGATCAGCCGTATTTAACGGAGACATCGCATCCAGCACAAAAGAAATTTTAAAAGCTATGGAGGCATAATAAAAATGAGTGAATGTAGTCATGACTGCAGCAGTTGTAGTTCAAACTGTTCAAGCAGAACACAGGAGAAGACAGATTTTCTTGAACCATTATATAGAGAAAGTAAAGTAAAGAAAGTTATTGGTATCGTCAGTGGAAAAGGTGGCGTAGGTAAATCAATGACAACTTCTCTTTTAGGAGTAGCAGCAATGAGAAAGGGATTGCACACAGCAATTCTTGATGCAGACGTAACAGGACCATCAATCCCACAGGCATTTGGACTTCATGAAAGATTACTAGGTAATGCAGAAGGAATCATTCTTCCAGCAATGACTAATTTTGGAATTGAAGTTGTATCTCTGAATCTGATGTTAGAAGAAGAGACACAGCCAGTTATCTGGAGAGGACCCGTTGTAGCAGATGTTGTCAAACAGTTCTGGGGTAAGACATTATGGAAAGACATTGACGTTATGTTTGTAGACATGCCACCAGGAACAGGAGAAGTTCCGCTAACAGTGTTCCAGTCTATTCCATTAGATGGAATCGTTGTAGTTGCAACACCACAGGAGCTGGTAGGAATGATCGTAGAGAAAGCTGTGAATATGGCCAATATGATGAATGTACCAGTGTTGGGACTTGTTGAGAATATGAGTTACATCAAATGTCCAGACTGTGGCAAAGAGATCAAAGTATTTGGGGATAGTCATATTGAAGAGATTTCAGAGAAATTTGATATCCCAGTGTTAGGCAAACTGCCAATCGATCCAAAACTAACAGAAGCATGCGATGCAGGGCTGATCGAAGATGTAGAGAATATCTATCTTGATGGCGTCATGGACATCATTTTATAAGAAGTATGTGAATACAGAGAAGGCATAGATTTATGTAATTTATGCCTTCTTTTTTTGTACTGTTTCTATACTCTATTATATATAGAGTCCATAAGTACCTTAATATATTCGTAACAACTAACTTACAAATATTGTAAATATATTGTTCTTTTTTTAATGCAAAGGTTGACATTTTTACATATATGCAGTAAAGTATGAAACATAGATTTCGAAATTGTTACAAAAATGTTTCGAAGTTTAAGAAACTATTGAGCACAGAAAGAGGTTTATATGCTGAAAGTCATGAAGAAGAAATTGTTAGTAGTAATCACAATGCTGGTAGTAGCATCAGGATTTATCTTTACAGGATCAACTTCAACAGAAGCAAAAAGTAACAAAGTACAGTATTTAGGAAAATATAAATTAACAGCCTACTGTGGATGTAAGAAATGCAGTGGAAAATGGGGAACAAGAACAGCTTCCGGAAAGAAAGCAAAACAGGGAAGAACCATTGCTGTAGATAGAAGAAAGATTAAATTAGGAACAAAAGTAAAAATCAAAGGAAAAACATATGTAGCCGAAGACGTTGGTGGTGGAGTAAAAGGAAAACATATTGATGTATTCTTTAGTTCTCATAAACAGACAATGAAGTTTGGTAAGAAAACAGGTGTTAAAGTTTATAAGGTAAAATAATATACGAATGATAATAAAATATATAGCGTTAAAATATCAGCCAGCTTGGCAGGAAAGATAATTCCACACGAAGCTGGCTGATATTTTTATATTCGTTAACGGAAGATAAATTAAAACTTATAAACCCCATCATCTCTCAATTTTGCTAAAGCATCAATGACACTTTGCTTATCTTCAGGATATGTAACACCATACCACTGATCTTTCGATACAAGAACTTCTAAGGATGCTTTTCCACTATGAAGCAAATCGCTTGCGACACTAGGAATAAAATATTCACCCTTTAATGGATTTTCTTTGATCGCTTTATCAAGAAAAGCAGGAAATCCTTTTTCCAACTCATCCATGATCATAGGCTGGAATCCAAAGAAGTTCATAGATACTAAAGTATTAAATGGTAGTGATGTCCAAGTCGCTCCATCATCTTCTGTAAATTCTGCGTGATCCTCACGTTTTTCAATATGTGTTCGTTCTGTAATAGAAACTAACTGGTGGTTGTCATCGACTTCACAGACACCTCTTGATACATAACCATTCTCTGTCACAGTATTTCCAAGATGATATCCCACCATTGCAAATGGTGCTTTTCCGTCTTCCTCTTCGTGGCTTGTAAGGAAATCAGCCATTACTTTATATCCATCCACTCCATAATAGTCATCTGCATTGATCACGGCAAAAGGTTCATTGATAAATGGCTTCGCACATAAAACAGCATGTGCAGTTCCCCAAGGCTTTACACGTCCTTCTGGTACATTGTAACCTTTTGGTAATGCATCAACTTCCTGATATGCATAACATACTTCCATTCCTTCTGGAACTCGTGCTCCGATAGTTTCTTTAAAGTCTTTCTCAATTGCTTTCTTTATGACAAAGACAACCTTACCGAATCCTGCACGTTTTGCATCATAGATTGAATAATCAATGATCGCATGTCCCATCGGATCCATAGGGTCCATCTGTTTTAATCCTCCATAACGGCTTCCCATACCGGCAGCCAGAATTACTAATGCTGGTTTTTTCATGAAAAAACTCCCTTCTAATTTTTAAACTAAAATAAGTATAACGCAAGATGTAATAGATGGAAAGAGAAAGAAAAAATAATGAGATAGAATGGACAAATACATATTTCAGATATGCAGAATTTATTGTATAATTTTGTTATAAGATAATGCATGAAAAAAATTTTGGGTATAAAATAGGAGGACTTTTATGTTGTATATTGGTGTAGACCTCGGGACATCTGCAGTCAAATTATTATTAATGGATGAAAAAGGCGGAATCAAGAAAATCGTTTCCAAAGAATATGACTTGTATTTTCCACATCCAGGATGGTCCGAGCAGAAACCAGAAGACTGGTACACACAGTCAATGGAAGGAATCAAAGAACTGATCAGTGAATGCGATAAGTCACAGGTTTCAGGAATCAGTTTTGGAGGACAGATGCATGGACTCGTAGTCCTAGATGAAAATGATAATGTGATCCGTCCTGCGATCCTATGGAATGACGGACGTACACAGAAACAGACAGATTATTTAAATAATGAGATCGGAAAAGACAAATTATCCGAATGCACAGCCAATATTGCTTTCGCAGGATTTACAGCACCAAAAATCCTGTGGATGCGTGAAAATGAACCAGACAATTTTAATAAGATCCAAAAGATCATGTTGCCAAAAGACTATCTGGCATATAAATTATCTGGAACATTTTGTACGGACTATTCGGATGCATCAGGAATGTTATTATTAGATGTCAAAAATAAATGCTGGTCAAAACAGATGCTGGAAATCTGTGGAGTCAGTGAAGAACAACTTCCAAAATTATTTGAAAGTTATGAAGTAGTCGGAACGTTAAAAGAAGATATTGCAAATGAACTTGGGCTATCCAAAGAAGTCAAGATCATCGCAGGAGCTGGAGACAATGCGGCAGCAGCGGTAGGAACAGGAACCGTCGGAGATGGAATGTGCAACATTTCTCTTGGAACATCTGGAACGATCTTCATTTCCAGCAAGACATTTGGCGTAGATTCCAATAATGCCCTGCATTCCTTTGATCATGCAGACGGATATTATCACCTGATGGGATGTATGTTAAGCGCAGCGTCCTGCAACAAATGGTGGATGGATGAAATCTTAAAGACAAAAGAATACAGCAAAGAACAAGAAGGCATTACAAAGCTTGGAGAAAACCATGTATTCTATCTTCCATACCTTATGGGAGAAAGGTCCCCACACAACGATCCAAAAGCCAGAGCAACATTTATTGGAATGTCCATGGATACAACAAGAGAAGAAATGACACAGGCAGTGTTAGAAGGAGTTGCATTTGGATTGCGTGATTCTCTAGAAGTTGCAAGAAGCCTTGGAATCAAGATTGAACGTACAAAGATCTGTGGCGGCGGAGCCAAGAGTCCATTATGGAAGAAGATCATTGCGAATGTAATGAACCTGAAAGTTGACGTGATCGAAAGCGAAGAAGGTCCAGGATATGGAGGAGCAATGCTTGCAGCCGTTGGATGCGGAGAATACGAAAGCGTACAGGAAGCAGCTGACAAGCTTGTGAAAGTTGTGGATACGGTGGAACCTGACGAGGAGCTTGTTGCGAAGTATGAGGCAAAGTATCAGCAATTTAGAAAGATATATCCGGCACTTAAGGGTGTATTTCAGAAATTTGACTGATCATAAGGCAACAATTAACGAAATATAAATAATGAATCATAAGAAAGAACAGATATGCATAAGGATTTCAATAAATTCTAAAACATATCTGTTCTTTTTTAAATCTATCATTTTATTGTAAAATCTGATTTGCAATCATAACAATAATGACAAGTACAAAAAATCCTAAAATACATTTTGCAACGATCGCTTTATTCTGCCACCAAGGCAATTTAATTTCTTCATCAGTTGATGTGTCGTAGTCACTATCATACAATAATTCATTGATCAAAGCTTCAGCTTTCGCTTTCTGATCTTCCCGGACATAAATATCCGTTCCATAAACAGAATACCCCATCGCAATGTTCATATATTCTCCTGTTCCAGGCTGTTTGGAGATGCTTTCAATTCCATTTTGCTTTAAATGATCATGAATCACCTCGGCTTGAATCTGATCGGCTGCGTTAAATACTTTTGTAATCTTACCTGCCATAATTGTTACCTCCTTATTGTTTGAATGTTCAGTAACTTTGTATATTGATAATTATATATTAGTATTATACAAGAGGTTACTATTAAATGTCCATTAAGGAATTCACAAAAGCAGCAAAAATCTACGATTCTGGTAAATCAGGAATTTATGAAATGTGTAAATATGATTATCCAAAAGTTTTAAAAGAATTAAAAAACAAAAAATTCAATGATGTCCTTGACTGTGGCTGTGGAACAGGACCAATGATTGAAATCCTATGCGAAAAATATCCAGATAAACTATATACAGGATTAGATCTAACACCAGAAATGATCTACAAATAGTTTTCATCATTACCCTAATCCACAAGACTTTTTTGATAATGCGTATCGAGTATTAAGAAAAGGTGAAATTTTGATTTGCGATGGTAGTCTTTCGTATATGTGACTGAAATAAGATAACAAGAAAACCTTAATTCCTATCCAATACTATTCTCCATACACACAAAATTAAAATTTTTATTGACATTTTTTCTCGCATATATTATTATATAAACATAATAACAGTAATCGTTACTAATTTATAAACAAGGAGGACAAATCTATGAAATACGTATGTGATGTATGTGGATGGGAATATGATGAAGAAAAAGGATATCCAGAAGGAGGAATCGCTCCAGGAACAAAATGGGAAGATGTTCCAGAAGATTTTGAATGTCCACTATGTTTTGTAGGGAAAGATCAGTTTTCAGAAGAATAGTTTTTATAGATATATTGTAATAGAAGGGAGAAGAAGTTATGGCTAAATTTTATCGTTCAGAAGACAGAACTGTATTATTAGAATTATTTGGAGCAGGAAGCTCCGTAGAGAATTTAAGAAGTTTAAAGGCAAATACAACCGATGCAGCAGTTGAAAAACATGTACCAGTCGTTACACAGGATGGAAATAAGATCACAGTAGCTGTATCTTCCGTAGAGCACCCAATGCTTCCAGAGCATTATATTATGGGTGTATATATTGAAACAAAGAATGGTGGGCAGCTGCATAAATTTGCACCAGGAGATAAACCAGAGGCAGTATTTACTTTAGCTGACGGGGATGAATTTGTAGCCGCATATGAATATTGTAATCTGCATGGATTATGGAAATCTAATGAATAGAAATCATAAATTTTGGGGAAATATAGAGTAATTTAAATGAACCATTAAGGAGGAAACAAGCATGGGAGTTAATAAATATGCAGGAACACAGACAGAGAAGAATTTATTAGAAGCATTTTCAGGAGAATCACAGGCAAGAAATAAGTATACTTATTTCGCATCTGTTGCAAAGAAAGAAGGATATGAGCAGATGTCTGCACTATTTCTTAAGACAGCGAATAACGAAAAAGAACATGCCAAGATGTGGTTTAAAGAATTAGCAGGAATCGGAGATACAAAAGAAAATCTTGCCTCAGCTGCAGAAGGGGAAAATTACGAGTGGACAGATATGTATGAAGGATTTGCAAAAACTGCAGAAGAAGAAGGATTCCCTGAATTAGCTGCCAAATTCAGAGCAGTTGGAGAGATTGAGAAACATCATGAAGAAAGATATCGTGCGCTTCTTAAGAATATTGAGACTTCACAGGTATTTGAAAAGAGTGAAGTAAAAGTATGGGAATGTCGCAATTGCGGACATATCGTAGTTGGAACGAAAGCTCCAGAAGTATGTCCTGTATGTGCACATCCACAGAGCTATTTTGAGGTACATGAAGAAAATTACTAAATTTTGATTTGCGACGGTAGTCTTTCGTATATGTGACTGAAATATTTCTTGTTATCTTATTTCAGTCACATAAAACAGAAGTCTATCGAAACCACTATACAGTGTGTATGTTAAATGGTATGTTCTCAGAGATGTTTGCTGGATGGTTTCAGAATACAGGATCAAACTATAATGCATTTATCAAATCAATGTTACATGGAAATATCAAAGGTAAATATCAGACATTACGGATTTGCATTTGAAGGGAAAAAGGTTCTAATAGGCAATTAAGGAAAATTCATTAAAAAGAATCTAAAATACCAGTCATGAAACAACTTCAACAGAAGTAATTTCAGGGCTGGTATTTGTTATATTCTTATCTTATTTTTAATGGATCATGAGGAACATCCAAAGAAACAAACAGATGGTCTCTTTTTATCGGATAACTTTTCCAGTATTCTTTCAATAATTCCAGAGCACGTTCTGAAAGGAGTGTCCACCGATCACAGCGATTTAGTTCAATCACAATTTTACAAATGTTCTGCTCGTACTTTGCGATAAATACTTGAATCAACGTATTTCTCGTGGTATATTTAAGTTTAATAACAAGGAGAGAAAGATGGAAAATTTAAAAAAAGAGATTGAACAATTAAAAAAAGAAAGAAATGCTGTTTTACTAGCACATTATTATGTAGACGATGCGGTTCAGGAGATTGCTGATTATGTTGGTGATTCTTACTACCTTGCAAAGGTTGCATTAAAAGAATCTAAAGATGTGATCTGTTTTGCAGGAGTAAATTTCATGGGTGAGAGTGCCAAGATCTTAAATCCAGACCGAACAGTTATCATGCCAGACCAGAAGGCAGATTGTCCAATGGCTCATATGGTTGATGTAGAGAAGATTGAAGAGATGCGTAAAAAATATGATGATCTTGCTGTTGTCTGTTATATTAACTCTACAGCAGAGATCAAAGCACATTCTGATGTCTGTGTAACTTCATCCAATGCACTGAAAGTTGTAACAGCACTTCCACAGAAGAATATTTTCTTCGTACCAGATGAGAATCTTGGACGTTATATCGGAAGCAAACTTCCAGAGAAGAACTTCATTTACAATGATGGATTCTGCCATGTACATAGAAGTATCACAGCTGAGAATGTCAAGAAAGCCAAAGAAGTACATCCAGAAGCAGAAGTTTTAGTACATCCAGAATGTACACCAGACGTTGTTGCTTTAGGAGATTATGTAGGAAGTACATCAGGAATCATTGATTACGCAACAGCATCTGATAAGGACGTATTTATCATTTGTACAGAGATGGGTGTTTTATATGAATTAAAACAGAAGAATCCAGGAAAGACATTCTACTCTGTAGGACATCGTCAGTTCTGCCCAAATATGAAGCGTATCAGTTTAGAGAATGTAAGAGACACATTAAGAGACATGAAGAATCAGGTAGAATTACCAGAAGATCTGCGATTAAATGCTAAGAAAGCATTAGACGAGATGTTAAGAATCGCACAGTAAGACAAGAAAGGGACAAAGAGAATTATGAAAACAGCAGATGTGATCATTGTAGGAAGCGGTGCGGCAGGACTATTTAATGCATTATTTCTTCCACAGGATTACAAAGTAATCGTTATTACTAAGAAGACAGTTGAGGAGAGTGACTCCTTCTTAGCGCAGGGTGGAATCTCTGCATTGAAGAATCCAGAAGACTATGATTCTTATTTCGAAGACACTATGAAGGCCGGACATTATGAGAACGACAAAGGTGCCGTCGAGAAGATGATCAAAGAATCACCACAGATCATTCAGGATCTGAAAGATTTTGGTGTAAGATTTGACCTGAAAGATGGAGAGATCGAATTTACAAGAGAAGGTGGACATTCTACATTCCGCATACTTCATCACGAAGACCTGACAGGAAAAGAGATCACAAGCCATTTATACGAAGAGGCAAAGAAACGCGATAATATCACGATCATGGAAAACTGTATGATGATCGATATCATTGAGAAAGATGGAGAATGTAAAGGTATCGTATATAAAGATCAAGATGGTAATTTCGATACGATCGAAGCTCCAGATACAGTTCTTGCAACTGGAGGACTGGGAGGATTATTTAAACATTCCACAAACTTCAGACATCTGACAGCAGACAGTCTGGCTATTTGTCTGCGTCATAATGTGACACTGGAGAATATTAACTATATCCAGATCCATCCAACAACATTTTATTCAAAGAAGCCAGGAAGAAGATTCTTAATCTCTGAATCAGTCAGAGGAGAAGGGGCTTACCTGTTAAATAAAGATGGAGAACGTTTTACAGATGAATTACAGCCAAGAGATGTTGTAACAGGTGAGATCTGTAAACAGATGAAGAAAGACGGAAGCGATCACGTGTATCTTACAGTGACACATTTAGACGGAGAGAGGATCAAACATAGATTTCCTAATATCTACAAACAGTGTTTAGATGAAGGATATGATATGACGAAAGAACCAATTCCAGTAACACCAGCACAACATTATTTTATGGGTGGAATTAAGGTTAATTTAGACAGTAAGACATCTATGGATCATTTATATGCAGTCGGTGAGACAAGTTGTAATGGAGTTCATGGAAGAAACCGTCTGGCAAGTAACTCTTTACTGGAATCACTTGTATTTGCCAAGGCAGCAGCGAAAGACATCACAGAACATCCATCAAAAGCCGAGACAGTCGAAGTAGATTTAAGTCAGTATAAGAATGAAGAACAGCGTGAAAAAGAGAATGAACAGCTTGTTCTTGATGAAATCAAACGAAAGGACAGAAGTTTTTATGATCAGTGGTGTAACGATGAAAATTAACATCGATGAATATCTGATGAATGCATTAAAAGAAGATATCACACAGGAAGATGTCAGCACAAACGCAGTGATGCCAGAACCAAAACAGGGAGAAGTGAATTTAATCTGTAAGCAGGATGGGATCATCTGTGGATTAGAAGTATTTGAGAGAGTTTTTAAACTTTTAGATGATACTGTTGTTTTTGAGACAGAATTAAAAGACGGAGATCAAGTAACCAAAGGACAGCTGATGGGAGTTGTCAAAGGAGATATCCGTGCCCTTTTATCTGGAGAACGTGTTGCATTAAACTACTTACAGAGAATGAGTGGTATCGCAACAATGACAAGTGAATTAGCTAAAGAATTAGAAGGATATAAAACAAAGTTATTAGATACAAGAAAGACAACACCAAATATGCGTCCATTTGAAAAATACGCAGTCACAGTTGGTGGAGGACATAATCACCGCTATAACTTATCTGATGGAGTTATGCTGAAAGATAACCATATCGGAGCAGCAGGTGGAATCAAAGAAGCGGTTGCTATGGCGAAAGACTATGCACCATTTGTCAGAAAGATCGAAGTAGAGACAGAGAATCTTGACATGGTAAAAGAAGCCGTAGAAGCAGGAGCAGATATCATCATGTTAGATAACATGGATGATGACACAATGAAAGAAGCAGTCAAACTGATCGACGGAAGAGCCGAGACAGAGTGTTCCGGAAACGTTACAAAAGAACGTTTAAAGACGATCCGTGAGATTGGGGTTGACTATGTATCTTGTGGAGCGTTAACACATTCAGCGCCTATTATGGACATTTCATTGAAGAATTTACATCCGGTAGAATAAAAAGCCATACCTATAGGGACCAATAGTTTTCCTAAATTAATACAAGAAAACTATTACTTTGTGGATAAAACATTGATGATACAGGAATTTCTGGAAAGATGTTGCGATGAAATGGATGGAAAAAGCATAAATAATTTTTAAGAAGTAAAAATCTTATCAAACAACACATAAATTTCGCCAGTGACCTCCAGGAAAAAATAAATACCTCATGGAAACCGTATGAGCGCGTTTCCATGAGGTATTTATTTTTTTAGACTGTGATAAATCCAAGTCCTTCAAGTACAGAGAACACCAAAATAGCAACAATGCAAATAGGTGCGATATACTTAACCATAACAAGGAATAAAGGTTTTCTCTTAAATTCTCCAGAACTTTCAACTTCATCAATGATCTCTTTTGGTTTGATGATATAACCAACAAAGATACATGTTAAGAATGCAGCGATCGGCATTAATACACTATTACTGATAAAATCAAAGAAATCAAGGAAATCAAATCCAAGGATCGTAATATTGCTCCATGCTCCAAATCCTAAAGAAGATGGAACTGCTAGTAACAGAGCAACAATAAACATCGTAATGCAGGCAGTACCACGTTTCATATGGAACTTATCCATCAGTACTGCGACGAGTGTCTCAAGCAGCGAAATGGAAGAAGTAAGTGCTGCAAGTAACACTAAAATAAAGAATACAGCTGCGATAATGCTTGAAAATGCCATGCTGTTAAATACTTTAGGAAGCATAACGAACATTAAAGATGGTCCTTTCGCAAGCATAGAAGAATCTCCGTTAGAGAATATAAATACAGCTGGAACGATCATAAGTCCTGCAAGGAAAGCAACTCCGGTATCAAAGATCTCAACCTGTGTTACAGATTTTTCAAGATTGGATTTCTTTGGCATGTAAGAACCAAAGGTTACCATGATACCCATGGCAAGTGACATAGAGTAAAACAGCTGTCCAAGTGCCGCTAAGATCGTTGTTGGACTGAAATCTTTTAAGTTTGGTTTGATATAATATGCAACTCCGGCCATAGCACCTGGTCTTGTAATACAGAATACGGATACACCGATCAGTAAGACGATCAGTACCGGCATCATAATCGTGCTGACACGTTCAATACCACCTTTGACACCACCAGCAACAACTAAAGTAGTAACGATCAAAAATACAAGAACATAGATCATAGGCTCTGCAGATTTACTGATAAATCCTGTAAAAAATGTATCAGAAGCAGCATCGTGGATACCACCTTGAATAGAAACAAGTGCATATTTTGTTACCCATCCACCGATCACACAATAATAAGGGAAAATGATAAATGGGATCAGTGTTGTAAGATAACCGATAAATGTGTATTTCTTATTGAAATGTCCGAATGCACGGATCGCACTGGTTCCAGCTCTTCTTCCTAATGCAACTTCAGTGATCATTAATGAAAATCCAAACGTTAAAGTAAGGATTAAATAAGTCAATAAAAAAGTTCCTCCACCATATTTGGCAGCGAGGTATGGAAATCTCCAGATGTTTCCAAGACCTACGGCAGATCCGGCCGTTGCGAGGACGAATCCTAAGCGGCTGGAGAAGCCATTTCTTTCATTACTCATAATATAAAGTACCTTCTTTCATATATATATTCAGATACGAAAAATAGAATCTGACATGTGCCGGAGGTCTAAAATAAAAACAGTCTGGATGCTTAAAAGTATTAGATGACGTCCACATCTTCTCCGGCAAGGACGGCATTCATGTTACGTACGGAACACATCTTTCCGCACATTGTACAGGTATCCTCTCTTTCAGGAGTAGATTCTGCACGATATCTTCTTGCCTTTTCAGGGTCAAGAGCAAGTTCGAACTGTTTTTCCCAGTCAAGTTTCTGTCTGGCAGCTGCCATCTGGTTATCCCAGTCCATGGCACCTTTTACACCTTTGGCGATATCTGCTGCATGAGCTGCGATCTTAGAAGCCATGATTCCTTCTTTTACATCGTCAACATTAGGCAGACGTAAATGTTCTGCAGGAGTTACATAGCATAAAAAGCTTGCTCCAGATGCAGCGGCGATCGCACCACCGATTGCAGAAGTAATATGGTCATATCCAGGAGCGATATCTGTAACAAGAGGTCCGAGTACATAAAATGGAGCTCCATGACAGATCGTCCGCTGAATCTTCATATTCGCCTGAATCTGATCCATTGGCATATGTCCAGGACCTTCGATCATAACCTGAACATCCTTTTTCCATGCACGTGCAGTCAATTCACCAAGTGTTACCAGTTCCTCGATCTGTGAAATATCACTCGCATCAGCAAGGCATCCAGGACGGCATGCATCACCAAGGCTTAAAGTTACGTCATATTCATTACAGATATCGAGGATTTCGTCATAATATTCGAAGAATGGGTTTTCATTACCAGTTGCTTCCATCCATGCGAAGATTAAGGAACCACCACGGGAAACAATGTTCATCTTACGCTTCATCGCTTTGAAACGATCTGCAGTGTTACGATTGATTCCACAGTGGATCGTCATAAAATCAACGCCATCTTCGGCATGCATCTTGAAAACGTCGATCCATTCACGAGATGTGATGTCTTTGAGTGCTTTATTGTAATAAACGATCGCATCATAGATAGGAACTGTACCAAGAATCGCAGGACATTCATTGACAAGTTTTTTACGAAATACGTGAGTATGTCCAAAAGAAGAAAGATCCATGATCGCTTCAGCACCCATCTCAACAGCTTTATTTACTTTTTCCATCTCAACATCTAAGTTTAAACAGTCTCTGGATGTACCAAGGTTTACATTAATCTTTGTCTTTAAGGAATTTCCGATACCAAAAGGTTTTAAACACTTATGGTTCTTGTTGGCAGGAATAACGATCGTGCCAGCTGCAACTTCAGCCATAAGATCTTTCACATCAATTCCTTCATAAGTAGCAACAGCTTCCATTTCTTTTGTTATAATTCCCTGCCTTGCTGCATTCATCTGAGTTGTGTAATTCATAAAATGTATACCTCCAAAATATAAAATTTTGGGAGACTTTATTCGGTTTAAATTATAATTTTATCGTCAAAATCTAAAATAGATATGTTGAGATAAAAAAAGACAAACTAAAGGTACATTCTGATGCCCGTTTACAGTTCGTCTTGTATTCATAGCATCCAAATCCCTACGACGGCATTACCCGTATCAGGTCTATGGTCGAAACGTAAGTTTCCTCTCAGCTAAGGTATCACCTTTTAAGCTCCCATTTCAGTTACATCAACATTGTACCATCGAGGGCACGATATATCAACAAAAAAGGTTATTTTTGTTCACACAAAATTCGAATTCTTTTCATAATTTCTTTGAGTAAATGTAACATTCTATTATGAAAACGTGATATAATATTTAGCAAGTGTCACTTATTATAAAATTTAGGAGAGATAAAGTGAAATTTTTTACTCGATGGGAGGACATAACATGCCAGGTATTATTTTAGAAGGCGGAACATTCCGTCCAATCTTCAGTGCCGGAGTGATGGATGCATTGTTAGATGAAGATATCATGTTTCCATATATGATCGGTGTATCAGCGGGGATTTGTGATGGATTTTCATATATTTCAAAACAAAAAGAACGTAATTTAAAGATTCTTATGAATCATAGAAATGATAAACGATATTTAGGAGCAGGAAATTTATTAAAAGATAAAAGTCTCTTTGGACTTGATTTTGTATATGATACGATTCCGAATAAGTTATATCCATTTGACTGGAAGACATTTTATGAATACGAAGGAAGAATCCGAGTTGGAGTGACCAATGCATGGACAGGAAAAGTAGAATATAAAGATGGAATGAAATTAGACAAAAAGTGTATGATGCTTCGTGCAACATGTGCGATACCACTTGTATTTCCAGCGATTTATGTTGATGGAAAGCCATATTATGATGGAGGACTGGCAGATCCGATCCCGATCAGAAAGTCAATCAAAGATGGCAATGAGAAGAATCTGATCGTATTAACTAGACCTGAGGGATATAGAAAAGAACTAAGCAGAAGCCATAAGATCACAGCGAAACTACTGAAGAGAAAATATCCACATTTGCCGGAACTTTTAATGAAGAGACATATCGAATATAACAAAACAGTAAGATATTGTGAGAAACTCGAACAAGAAGGAAAAGCAGTAATCTTAAGGCCAGAATATCCAATTGAAAGTCTGGAAAAGGATATTGATGTATTGAAGCAGACATATGATATGGGATATCGTATGACGAAAGAAAAGATTGATAAGATCAGAGAATTATTTTAAAGAAATCTTTTTAAATGTCCCACTGGACGGGAGGGGTCTGATAAGATATACTTTATAAGATTGAAACGAAGGAGGGCAGGATAGTTATGTCATTGATAAAAGCATCAGGAAGAACATTTGTAGAAGAACTCGCAACGAATCCGCAGGTGAACCTTATGGTTGTGTGCGAGAGACTCGGTGCCCCTTTTAATGATGGAGAAGCAGAGATATCTCTGGCAGCTAAAGTTGCAGAGAAACTTTATGATAGACCACAGCTTGTGACGAAGATGCTGCAACAGGAAGCAATTGAATTTTTATTACAGTGCTGGGAGATGGAAGGAGAAAGCCTGATCGCGCAGATGTATTTAAGAGAACTGGAACAGTTGCATTTTCTTGGATTTCTCTCTTATGAAGATGATACGATCTATATTAATATGGAGGCAAAAGACAAATTTTTCTTTTCGCTTAAGAGTCATCGGACACAGGCTCAGATGGAAGAATACACAAGACTTGAGAATATTTTATTTGGAATGTTATTTTTATATGGTATTCTGGATATTTATGAATGTTGTGAGATCATCAGGGATAACATGATAGAAGATATGACATATGATGAGTTGGAAGAATTTGTGATGCACAGAGTTGTATTCTGGCAGTCTGGTATCTTATTGAGAAATCAGACGAATTTAAGACTGATCTATGCAAGCAGAGAGGTGGATGACAGGAATGATGTGTTTATCAAATGGACCATTAACAAAGATATTTCCTGGAAGATTTACAGTGAAGATCAGTACAAAGAATTAGCCTTGTCAAATGGAGTTGGAAATTGGAGTGGTATTCCAGAGTTATTTGATTTTGTCATGCAGAATATAGAGGATGATCAGTATCAGGCTATGATGATCGTAAAATCACTGGTTGTAAAGATTCAAAACGGAGTAACATATACAGAAATTACAGAGGCGTATACAGGCTTGTTAGAAGATAATGCAAGAGAAGAACAGAGAACCCTTTGTGACCTGATTCTTAAACTTTATAAGACAGTTCCTGTATATGCACTAAAAGGTCATACAAGAGAAGAAGTGGAAGAGGAAGAAACAGGCCACAGATTTCAGGTGATCCCTGGGGGTAAAGAGTAAACAAGGAGGAAGCAGATGAGACAGTCAACAGTATTAGTAGTAGATGACGAAAAAGAAATTGCTGACTTTATTGAATTATATTTAAAGAATGAAGATTATAATGTATTTAAATTTTACAATGGAAAAGATGCACTTGCATGTGTAGAGCACGAGAATATTGATCTGGCGATCCTTGATGTGATGTTGCCGGATATTGATGGATTTGAAATCTTAAAACAGATCCGATTAAAGCACAATTTTCCAGTTATTATGCTGACTGCAAGAGTATCATCCATGGATAAGATCAATGGATTGACATTAGGAGCTGATGATTATATTGAGAAGCCATTTGAACCTCTTGAACTTATGGCGAGAGTAAAAGCACAGCTACGAAGATTTACAAGATATAACGATGGTTCTGGATCTGATCAGGAAGATACTCTGGAGATTTCAGGACTTATTCTGAATCGTGCGACACATCAGTGCACTTATGGAGAAGAAGAAATTACACTAACTCCATTGGAATTTTCTATACTTTGGATCCTGACTCAGAACAGAGGCAAAGTAATAAGCTCCGAGAATCTGTTTGAGCAGGTGTGGAAAGAAAAATATTTTAAGAACAATAACAACACAGTTATGGTACATATCAGACATCTCAGGGAGAAACTTGGAGATGTCATGGGACACAAAGAGCTGATCAAGACAGTTTGGGGAGTTGGATACAAAGTTGAGGAGTAAATACAGAAGTTTAAAGATAAGGATTATATTGCAGACACTGGGAATCAGCCTTATTGTTGCATTTATCGGATATTTTATACTTGATATTTTTGTAGATGGGGTGTTTCAGGATCCGTTTGCCAAAACGGTTGTTTATATATTTGAACGGCTTGGCATGGATGAGATAGAAGCAATCCGTATATATCGTCTGATCTTTATGCAGAATAAAACAATGATCATTGGTGCTGGATTTTTTCTGTTACTTTTGTTAAGCTTTTATCTGGGTATGTCAAAATTTACAACTTATCTAAAACAGGTTGAAAGCGGTATTCAGATGATCTTAAATGAGTCCAAAGATCATATTTTACTCCCTCCAGAATTGAATCCACTGGAGAATAAGTTAAATGAGATCAAAGGAACATTGAAAGAGCAGCGACGGATCGCAGAGGAAAGTGAGCAAAGGAAGAATGATATTATCGTATATCTTGCTCATGATCTTAAGACACCGCTGACTTCAATTATTGCATATTTATCCTTGCTCAATGAAGCACCGGATATGCCGGTGGAACAGAGAGCAAAATATACCGGAATTTCACTTGAGAAAGCGAAACGACTGGGCGAACTGATCAATGAATTTTTTGAGATTACAAGATATAATCTTCAGAATATCGAACTGGAACCGGTAGAGATTGATCTTACGATGATGCTTGAACAGCTTGCAGATGAGCTGTACGGAGTCCTCCAGGAAAAGAAGCTGACCTGTGAAGTGGATGTAGAAGAAGATCTGATGATCTACGGAGATCCGGATAAGCTTGCAAGAGTATTCGATAATATCTTAAGAAATGCAATTGCTTACTGCTATGCAGATACGGAGATCCGGATCGAAGCGAAAATGAAGGATGGTGACATCGAGATCACATTTACCAATGCAGGTGATAAGATTCCGGGCGATATGCTTCAGACGATATTCGAGAAATTCTATCGCGTGGATGGTTCCAGATCGACAGGAACCGGCGGCGCAGGTCTGGGACTTGCGATCGCCAAACAGATCGTGGAGCTGCACGGAGGAAGAATCCTGGCAAAAAGTGATGACAACCGGACACAGTTTGTCGTAACACTGCCATCGAAAGAGAAGACAGAACAGAAAGAGGGAAGCGAGGATGAAGTTCATACACATCGCAGACTTGCATTTAGGGGCAAAGCCGGACGCGGGAAACGCGTACAGTCAAAATAGAGAACAGGAGCTCTGGGACAGCTTTCGTGATATCATAACAATCTGCAATCAGAAAAAGACAGATTTGTTGCTGATCGCGGGGGACCTGTTCCACAGGCAGCCACTTTTAAGAGAATTAAAAGAAATGAATTCCATACTGGAGATGCTGGAGCAGACAGAAGTTGTTATGATCGCCGGTAATCATGATCATATCAGGAAAAACTCTTATTACCGAACATTTACCTGGGCACCGCATGTGCACATGATCTGCTCGCAGGAAATGAGCTGTGTGGAACTTGACCGGATCCAGACGGCTGTCTATGGATGCAGTTATCATTCCAGAGAAATTCTGGAGCCGTTATATGATCATGCAGTTCCGGAAGGACGGCAGAAGTATGAGATTTTGCTTGCACACGGCGGGGATGAGAAACATATTCCGATCAAGAGTAATCAGATCATGACGCTTGGGTATGATTATGCTGCATTTGGACATATCCACAAGCCGCAGATGCTGGTGGAGAACCGGATGGCATATGCCGGATCGCTGGAGCCGACGGATGTAGGTGATACAGGAGCTCATGGTTATATCGAAGGAAAGCTCACCGGAAATGGTTGTCAGATCCGTTTTGTGCCACATGCACTGCGTGAATACAGACACTGCGAGGTACAGGTGGATAAATCTGTGACCGGCCATGTACTGAGGCAAAAGATTGCAGATATGATCGAAGAGCAGGGAAAGCAGCACATGTATAAGATTACACTGACTGGTTATCGAGATCCGGATATCTGGTATGAGCTGGATCATATGGATCCATACGGTAATGTGGTGGAGATTACAGACCACACAAAGCCTGCATATGACTTTGAAAAATTAAAAAATGAAAATAAAGGAAACATTCTCGGACAATATATTGAAAGCCTGAGTGGCTATCCGGCCGACAGTCTGGAGTACCAGGCACTCTGTGAAGGAGTGCAGGCTTTGATGGAGACGAGAAGAGGATAGAACCGAAAGATGCAGATTAATGAACTATTGTTAAAAAACTTTGGAAAATTCCATGACCGGCAGATAGATCTGGAAGAGGGGATCAACCTGATTCACGGGGAAAACGAATCAGGAAAGTCTACAATCCATACATTCATCAGGGGAATGCTTTTCGGAATAGAAAGAGGGAGAGGGCGGGCTGCGCAAAATGATACTTTCAGTATATACGAACCGTGGGAAAATCCTAATTACTATTCTGGTATATTGAAGTTCAAAAGTGGAGAGAAACATTTCCGTATCGAAAGAAATTTTGATAAATATTCTAAAAAAGCGGAACTGATTTGTGAAGAGGACGGTGAAGTACTGTCTGTAGAAGACGGAGATCTTCAGATGCTGCTTGGGGAAATGGACGCAGAACGTTACGATAATACCGTTTCCATGAGCCAGAGGAATGCACAGATGGGGGAAAGTATTGTGGCAGAGCTGAAAAATTATGCGACAAACTATTACACCTCGGGAAACGGAGAAATCGACCTGGCCGGTGCATTGGAACAGTTAAGGGGCAGGAAGAAGATCCTGGAAAATGAGATCCGTATGGAAATGGCTCAAAAGCAGCAGAAACGTGAAAAACTTGAGCAGGAAGTATCTTTTGTCTGGCGTGATGTACATCATCTGGAAGAAGAACTGGAACGTGTAGAAGAAGAACTTGCGTATCGGCTGGAAAAGGAAGAAGAAAAGAAAAAAGAGCGCCAGAGGGAAGAAGAACATGGAAAAGGTGTCATGGATGAGATTCGTCCGGAAAAATGGAGGATTCATCCAATGGAGCTTCTGGTGTTTGCACTGGTTATTGTGATCGCAGTCATCTTGTTCTCGAAACCGTGGAATTATCTGATTGCTATTGTGTTATTCCTTGCGTTCGGCTTATATATATGGAACCGGATGAAAGTTGGAAAAAAACAGGTAAAAACAGAGCCAGAGATTATCCTTGAAGAGATCACGCAGGAAGAGGAGAAAGTTCCGATAGAGAAGTTACGCTGGGAGAAATCGCATATTACAGCGGAATTAAAAGAGAAGAGAATTCAGTATGACAACCTGGGAGAACAGCTCGCGGAACTGGATGAAGTTAATGAGCGTTCCAGGGAATATGAGATGAAACGCCAGGCGGTCCAGATGGCGGCAGATCATCTGGAACAGTTGTCAGAGGAGATGCGGGGATATCTAAAAAGAGATCTAAATGAGAAAGCGTCATCATTCATCTGTGAGATCACAGGTGGAAAATATAAAAAGCTTGTGACAGATGAAAAACTTCATGTATCGCTTATGACAGATGAAAAGAGAGTAGAGATTGAACAGGTAAGTCGTGGAACGGTAGAACAGGTCTATCTGGCACTCCGTATGGCAGTGGGAGAGCTTTTATGTGAGGAAGAGATGCCGGTGATACTGGATGATGCATTTGCATATTATGATGAGGAGAGAATGCTTCAGACACTCAGATGGTTGAAAGAACATAAGAAACAAGTGATCATATTTACCTGTCAGACGAGAGAAGAACAGGTGATGAAAGAAGCCGGACTTGTTTATCACAAGATAGAACTTTAAAAAAATGCTGTCGGGAAATTCCCGGCAGCATTTTTTAATCACGTGCATTCGTAAGGAGCTGCCTATGGCAGGTCCTGTAGATACTATTAAATCTCTTCACCATTTTTATACTTATTGACAACATTCTGAATTCTTTCGATAGGATTCAGGATACTGCTGATAGAACCATCGTGGTTAAGAGTGTCGATCACGAGGGCAATATATTTGCTCATATCACAGTTAATATAATATGGACGTTCCAGAAGTTCAGGTGTCTGGTAGATCAGGTTGGTAGTCAGAACAGCGTCTAAGATACCTTCTTCATATGCCTGGTCGAATTTCTCCAGACCGTTTGTGAACAGACCGAATGTAGCAGCGCAGAAGATACGTTTTGCTTTGCGCTGTTTTAACTGGCGGGCAACGTCTAACATACTGTCACCGGAAGAAATCATGTCATCAAGGATGATCACATCTTTTCCTTCTACGGAAGATCCAAGGAACTCATGAGCAACGATCGGGTTACGGCCGTCTACCACACGTGAGAAGTCACGGCGTTTGTAGAACATACCCATATCAAGGTTCAGTACGTTGGCAAGATAAATTGCACGTCCTGTAGCACCTTCATCCGGGCTGATTGCCATCATGTGATCGCTGTCGATCTGAAGGTCTTTGAAGGTACGGAGAAGACCTTTGACGAACTGGTATGTCGGACGGATTGTTTCGAATCCGTTTAATGGAATCGCATTCTGTACACGAGGATCGTGAGCATCAAATGTGATGATATTGTCAACACCCATACGGACAAGCTCCTGAAGAGCGAGTGCGCAGTCCAGAGATTCACGACTGCTTCTCTTGTGCTGACGGCTTTCATATAAGAATGGCATAATGACGTTAATACGACGTCCTTTTCCACCTACTGCTGCAATAATACGTTTCAAGTTCTGATAATGATCGTCAGGGGACATATGGTTAATATTTCCTGTCAGGGAATATGTCAGGTTGTAGTTACATACATCGACCATAAGATAAAGATCTTTACCACGAACGGATTCATTAATAATACCTTTTGCTTCACCTGAACCAAAACGTGGAACTTTTGCATCGATTAAGTAAGTGTCTTTCTCATAGCCTATGAAAGCGACATCGTTCTTATGAATATGTCCATCTTCCTTTCTCCATTTTACGAGATAATCATTTACTTTTGCTCCCATCTCTGTACAACCGTCAAGAGCGATCAGTCCAAGTGCTCCTACCGGTATATTCTCAAGATTACGATCGTTACGGCGTAACATCATTAGTACCTCCCAGGTTTAATAATTTTTTTTGGATACGGATATCGTCACCGGTAATACGCAGAATGGTGTAATTACTGCTGATGCGTGAAAATGTCCGTTCCGAGTAAATAGTTTTTATATCATCCAATGCAAGGTTGGTAGATATTATGGTTGATTTCTGCCTTAATATGCGTTCATTCAGACAAATGAACAACTGGGATACAGTAAATGAATTCGGCAGTTCTGTACCCAGATCATCAATGATCAGCAAGTCACAGTCATAGATGTGTTCAAATACATCAGAATCCTTGTCCTGTCTTTTACCAAATGTATTCTCTGCAAGGATATCAAAAAGTCCGGCTGCTGTAAAGTAAATAACGGAATAAGCGGAATCCATTAATTCTTTTGCGATGCAGTGAGAAAGAAAAGTCTTTCCGACACCGGTATCTCCATACAGTAGTATGTTATGAAATTCTTTAGAAAATGTATCTACGAAGTTGTGACAGACATTTAATGCAGTTTCCATTGATTCCAGAGAAGAACGTCCGGTAAGCGGATCGATATGATTCCTGGAATAATAGGACAGAGAACAGGTTGAAAAGTTCTCTTTGTCAAGGATATCTTTGAGATTAGATTGCGTATATAAATAATCCACAATCGCTTTTTTGAAACAGTGACATTTATGTGTGCCAATATAACCGGTATCTTTACAATCCGGACACTGATAGTGTAATTCAAGGTAATTGGCAGGAAGACCATGTGCTTTTAATAAAGCCGGCTTTCTGGCGGAGAGTTCTTTGAGCTCTGATTTTAAAGAAGAAAGAGCAGTCTGATCTCCGTCCAGAAGCAGTCTTGCCTTTTTAACACTTAAAGAGGAGATGGAATGATCCACTTCCTCTAATTCGGGAATGAGGGCGTATGCCTTCTCATAGCGTTTTCTGAGTTGAAACTCATTATCCAGTTGTTTTTGTTCATAAGTACGCATTAAATGATCGTACTGAGAATTGGAAAGTGCCATGTTATGGAAAACTCCTCTGCATTCGCATAATAGAATCTGATATGTATACTTTATTGCTGAACCAGACGACGTTCCAGATCATTCATGTCATAAGAACGTCCGTCGAAATTGTTGAACTTATTGTTCTGGTTAATTGCAGGCTTCTGTGCCTGTTGCTGTCTTTTGCGTTCCTTTGCGAGCTCTTTCGCACGTTCCTTCTCTTTGCGATAATCAGCATCTACCGCATCGATATCTTTTAACTGACGGACATTCTTGTCCTTCCAGCGCTTCAGAATGGAATCGGTATAGTCAAAGCTTGGCTGATGAATGGCATTCATCGTACGGTCACATGCTTCAAGGATTACTTCCAGAGCAAAACCATATTCTTCTGACCATTTGCGGATATAGGCAATCTCAGAAGCGGCAGGACCGCGGCCCTTAATCCCATATGCATTCAGGACGCAATAACAGTTCTTATTATAAAGAAATGAACTTGTCTTGGCAAGATTCACAGTTGTTATGTTTTCTTCATGCCATGATAAGGCCACCTTATTAATATAATGCATACTCTTGTGACCATTTTCGACACAATATTCGATCAGATACTCAATAAGTTCAGCTGACATATTCAGTGTGTCATAAAAATAAGTAATCTGGTCAATATCAGTAGCGGAAAGTGTCTTGCCGAGATACTGTTCGGCAACAAAGAGTAATTCTTTGAATTCTGCACGTTCCTTACGGCTACGGTACTGCTGTATATTTGTTGTAGATGCCGGAACCGCAGAAACAGGGGCTTCGACAGAATCAACAGGGTAATCCATCTGATTTGTCATAGATGGAACGGACGCAGTCATATAGCCGGACTGTACATCGTGTAATTCGGAAGTTGGTACGGATGAACGGACCGTACTTTGCGGAGTCGGATCATCCGGAGTGTCATCCAGATAATCAAGGAGTCCTTCACTCTTCCAGTATCTTAATGCGCGGAGTACATCCTTCTCTGTGCACTCGAGCAGATCAGCCAGCTCGGAAACAGAAAGACATCCGGAGGACTGATTCATATGACGGAGAAGCAGGAGATATACTTTGACATATTCTCCATTGGCTCTGACCATATACTGGTCGATAAATTCATTGTCCAGTACAGTCGCGTTCGTCTGTACATACTTCGTAAGTTTTAATTCCTTCATAATAATTCCCCGTCCTCCCCAGAACTTTTTGTATCTTTCGTTTCATCGTAGACACATTATAGCACCGGGAAGACGGGGAAAAAAGAAATTTTTGAGTCAAAATCCGACTTTTTTGTGGATAAAATTGTGTGGATAATGTGGATAACTAGCGTTTAAGCAGGTTTTCCCCAATGTTTACAACGTTTCCGGCTCCCATAGTTATCAACACATCTCCCTTCTGGCACTTGTCCAGACAGAAGTTTTCAATCTCTTCAAAGCTTGGGAAATAGTAAGCATCGCATCCTTTTTTCTTTAATTCTTCTGCGATCATCTCAGAAGACATGCCCAGAGTATCTGTCTCACGGGCAGCGTAGATGTCTGCGAGGATCACATGATCGGCATGTGTCAGGGCATCTACAAATTCAGGGAATAATGCTTTGGTACGTGTATAAGTATGTGGCTGGAAGACGCACCAGATCTGACGGTGCGGGTATTTCTGTGCCGCAGTCAGGGTCGCTTTGATCTCTGTCGGATGATGCGCATAATCATCAATGACGGTCACACCGTTAAACTGGCCTTTGTATTCAAAGCGTCGGTCAGTGCCTTCAAAAGCCATAAGGCCTTTCTTGATGATATCCATAGGAATATGTAATTCGCGTGCGGAGGCGATGGCTGCCAACGCATTGGATACATTATGGATACCTGCCACATTCAGCTGGATATGGTCAATCTTCTTGCCGTAAGCGATCAGGTCAAAACTGCCTTTGGCAAATTCGTCAAATGTAATATTCTCAGCAGCATAATCACACTCCGGTTTTAGACCGTAGGTAATGATATGACATGGCAGACCGTCTGTGATCTCAGATACATGGCTGATCTCACCATTGATAACAAGAATGTCGTCTGCGTCAAGCTTCTCTGCAAACTTGCGGAAAGAATGACGGATGTCGTTGATATCCTTGAAGAAATCAAGATGATCCTCTTCGATATTCAGGATGATTTCAAGGCTCGGATTGAACTTCAGAAAGCTGTTGGTGTATTCGCAGGCTTCTGTAATAAAGTTGTCAGAGTGACCTACGCGGATGTTGCCGTGAATGGCTTTTAAGATACCGCCCACGCTGATGGTAGGATCAGTGTCTGCTGCAAGCAGAATATGAGACAGCATGGAGGTTGTCGTTGTCTTGCCGTGGGTACCGGAAACGGCGATGGCATTGGTATAGTTGGTCATGATCTGACCAAGGAGTTCCGCACGGTCCATCATCGGGAGACCTGCAGATTTGGCAGCGGCAAATTCAGGGTTATCTGGATGAATGGCAGCTGTATAGACAACCACATCGATATCAGGTGTAATGTTCTCTGCGCGCTGGCCATAGGCAATCTGGATGCCAAGAGACGCCAGATGGTCTGTGATGGCAGATTCGTGAGCGTCGGAACCGACAACAGTAAAGCCTTTGGCGTGGAGAATTTCGGCCAGGCCGCTCATGCTGATGCCGCCAATGCCCATAAAGTGGATCTTTACCGGTT
>ERZ1106963.604-NODE-604-length-51176-cov-7.587665_pt1 | contig 51176 bp, 45 predicted proteins | sample MGYA00403681_ERZ1106963 | MGnify/ENA primary metagenome ERZ1106963 (study PRJEB35170, sample SAMEA104062407) | human gut metagenome | biome: human gut; feature: human-associated habitat; material: faeces | place: Denmark | collected 2012-05-03 ...
CCGTAGCCACCCATTTCGCTGCCGGCTGCGCGTTTGGGAAAGAGCGATCTTCCATTGCTCCGCAACGCGTCTCTCTACAGCGAGCTGGCGACGGGCATGTACGGGTCGTCGATGATCTACGGCGTGATGGGAGAGATCGACAGCACCGACGACGTGAAGCGCCTGCTGAACGGGAAGAAGGACCGCGAGGGCTACAAGCAGGCGTTCCTCGCCCACTGCCACATCCGCGCCGACGACGTGCTCTACACCAACTGGGGCTGCGAGGACCGCGCGTCGCTGGCGATCACGACGGCGAGCGGGGTGGAGATCACGGCGCCGCCGTACTTTTTGATCCGCCACGAGGCGACGCAGAGCATCGTGCTGTGCATCCGCGGGACGTGGAACGTGAAGGACTTCATCACCGACTTCAAGTGCTGCGGCGTGGCGTGGGAGAGGGGCAAGGCGCACGAGGGCATCGCGCTAGTGGTGGACTCGCTGCTGGACGACGAGGAGCTGACCGAGGCGATCGAGGCGGCGCTCGCCGCCAACCCGGGCTATCGCATGGTGGCGGTGGGTCACTCGCTGGGCGCGGGCATCGCGGCGCTCATCACGATCCGGTGGCACCAGCAGCGCCTGTACAACAACCCCGTGTGCTACGCGATCGCGCCGCCGCCCTGTCTCACCTCCTCCGTGCGCGACAAGGGCGTCGGCTACGTGTTCAGTTTCGTGAACGAGGACGACGTGGTGCCGCGGCTGTCGAAGGACGGGTTGCTGGACTGCATTAAGCTGATCGTGGGGAACTGCCACAAGAAGAGAGGGTGGTTCCACAAGGCGAAGAAGGCGGTGAAGGATGCGGTGTCGCGCAGCTGCCTGTGCGGGCTCGATGAGGTGCTGGGTCTGACGGACTTCACGAGGCAGGTGCGGATACTGGCGACGGTGGCGGTCTCGCGGCCGGAGGAGGTGGACTGTGCCGCGGTGGCGGAGGCGCTGCCGGTGGGCACGGTAGAGGTGAAAGCGGTAAAGGGCGGACTCGTGGTCGACGGGCTGTGCATCGCGGCCTTCGGCGACAGGGATTGCAGCATTGAGGCGGCTCTGGCCGCCGTGGAAGTTTTCATCACGGAATGAAGGAGGTCAACAAATGGCGATCAGCAAAGAGCAAATGAAGGACATGTATGTGAAGATGCGGCGCATACGCGACTTCGAGAGCACGGCTGCGCGGCTGTTTGCAGAGGGCAAGATACCCGGCTTCGTCCACCTGTACCTGGGTGAGGAAGCCATAGCGCCCGCCGTCTGCGAATGCCTGCGCGACGACGACTTCATCACCAGCACGCACCGCGGCCACGGCCACATCATAGCCAAGGGCGGCGACCTGAACCTGATGATGGCGGAGCTCTTCGGGCGTGCTACGGGCTACTGCAAGGGCAAGGGCGGCTCCATGCACATTGCCGACAGGGACAAGGGCATCCTCGGCGCCAACGGCATAGTCGGCGCGGGCCACTGCATCTCCTGCGGCGCGGGCCTCTCGGCGAAAATACGCGGCACGGACCAGGTCTGCGTCTGCTTCTTCGGCGACGGCTCCACCAACCAGGGCACCTTCCACGAGTCGCTGAACATGGCGTCCATCTGGAAGCTGCCGATAATCTTTGTGTGCGAGAACAACCACTACGGCATCTCGATGAGCCAGGACAGACACCAGGCCATAAAGGACGTGGCCGACCGCGGCGCGGCCTACAACATCCCCGGCATCGCCGTCGACGGCAACGACCCGCTGGCCGTGTATGAGGCGGCGTCCGAGGCCGTCTCCCGCGCCAGGGCGGGCAAGGGCCCGACGCTGCTCGAGTGCAAGACCTACCGCCAGCACGGCCACTTCGAGGGCGACCCCGCCATCTACAAGCCCAAGGAGGAGCAGGAGGCCTGGCTGGCGAAGGACCCGCTGCCGCGCTTTGCTCAGTTCCTGGCCGAGAACGGCGTGCTCACGGCCGAGGAGCTTGCGGAGATAGACGCGCAGGTGGCCAAGGAGGTCGAGGACGCCATCGTCTTCGCGGACGCCCAGCCGATACCGACTCTGGAGAGCGCCGTCGTGGACGTCTATTCCGATATAGTTGAGGAGGTGCGCGAGAGATGACGATGATGACTTATGCAGAGGGCATCCGCGAGGGCATGAGTATCCGGATGCGTGAGAACCCCAACGTAGTGCTCTTCGGCGAGGACGTCGGCGCGTTCGGCGGCTGCTTCGGCGTGTCCGCGGGCATGCTTGCCGAGTTCGGCCCCGAGAGGGTGCGCGATACGCCCATATCCGAGGGCGCGATAATAGGCTGCGCGGTCGGCGCGGCGGCGACGGGGCTCAGGCCCATAGCCGAGCTCATGTTCTGCGACTTTCTGACGGTCGGCATGGACCAGCTCGTGAACCAGGCGGCAAAGATGCGCTATATGTTCGGCGGCAAGATCTCGATGCCGATGGTCGTCCGGCTCCCCGCCGGCGCGGGCACGGGCGCCGCGGCGCAGCACTCCCAGAGCCTCGAGGCCTGGCTGACCCACGTCCCCGGATTGAAGGTCGTCTACCCCTCCTGCGCCCAGGACGCGCTGGGGCTGATGCTCTCGGCCATAGACGACGACAACCCGGTCATGTACTTTGAGCAGAAGGTGCTGCTTAGCATGAAGAGCGAGGTCACGAGCCTCGAGCCCATCCCCCTGGGCAAGGGCCGCATAGTCCGCGAGGGCGGCGACCTCTCCATAATCACCTATGGCCGCCAGGTGTACGACGCGCTGGAGGCGGCGGAAAAGCTCGCGGCGGACGGCGTCAGCGTCGAGGTCATCGACCTGCGCAGCCTCTATCCGCTGGACAAGGAGCTCATCGGCGAGAGCATCGCCAAGACGCACAAGGCCATCGTCATAACCGAGGAGGTCAAGCGCGGCGGCTTCGGCGGCGAGATAAGCGCCATCATCGGCGAGGAATTCTTCGACTACCTTGACGCCCCCGTCATCCGCATAGGCGCGCTGGACACGCCCGTGCCCTTTGCCCCGAATCTTGAGCAGTATTACATACCCAACGCTCAGGACATCCTGGTCGCGGCAAAGAAGATGTTCTAAACCACGTCAAGGGGAGGCCCGCAGGCGCTCACGGGTACCTGCGGGCTGTTTTTTGGGAGGTGCTGCGGATGAACAGGACCATAGGCGTCATAGCCAACCCGGCGTCGGGCAAGGATATCCGGCGCCTCGTCTCCTATGCGACTACGATCGACAACAACGAGAAGGTGAACATCTGCAAGCGCATCGTGCTCGCCGCCCAGGGTCTGGGGGTCGAGAGCGTTGTGTTCATGCCGGAGACCTTCATGATAGGCTGGGCCGTGCGCGAGGGCCTCGAGAGCGACGGCGTGCTCCGCGCAAACGTGGAGCTGCTGGACTTCGAGATAGAGGCCGCGCAGGAGGACACCACCCGCGCCGCGCGCATGTTCGAGGAGCTGGGCGTGGGCTGCGTGGTGGTCCTCGGCGGCGACGGCACCAGCCGGGCCGCGGCCAAGGGCCTCGCCGAGGTGCCGCTGCTCTCGGTCTCCACGGGCACGAACAACGTCTACCCCACGCTCATGGAGGGCACGGTCGCAGGCATGGCCGCCGCGGCCGCCGCGCTGATGCCGGAGCCTAGGCGCTGCTGCATCCACGACAAGCGCATCGAGGTCCGCGTGAACGGCGAGCTGCGCGACATCGCGCTCATCGACGCCGTCGTCTCCGACGACTACTTCGCCGGGGCCCGGGCCATCTGGGACGCGGAGCGGATGCGGCTCATCGTAGCCTCCCGCTGCCACCCGGCGACCATAGGCTTTTCGGCCGTCGCGGGCGTCTGCGGCATAGTCGAGGACAGCGACGACTGCGCCCTCGCGGTCGAGCTCGGCCGCGGCGGCAGGCGGGTCATAGCCCCCATCGCCGCCGGCGTGCTCACGGAGGTGGGCGTCAGGGGCGTGTACCGGCTGGAGCTGGGACAGGAGTTCCGCTTCCTCTCCGAGGCGCGGCACATGATAGCCCTGGACGGCGAGCGCGAGGTGCGCGTGGACCCCGGCGACGAGGTGACGTTCACCGTGCTCAGAAACGGACCCTGGCGCGTCCTGCCCCGCGCCGCGCTCAGCGAAGCCGCGAGGCTGGGAATGTTCAGGCCAGATAAGGAGGAATTTTAAATGGCAAAACTGGTAGTGATGCCGAAGCTGGGCCTCACGATGACCGAGGGCCTGGTCAGCCGCTGGCTGAAGGCCGAGGGCGACGCCGTCAAGGAGGGCGAGCCCCTCTTCGAGGTCGAGACCGACAAGCTCACGAATACGATAGAGGCCACGGCGTCCGGCACGCTTTTGAAGATACTCGCAAAGGAGGGCGACACCCTGCCCTGCCTGGCCGGGGTGGCCGTGATAGGAGAGCCGAACGAGGACATCTCCGAGCTCGTGCCCGGCGCGGCGCCCAAGGCCGAGGCCCCGGCCCCGGCGGCGGCCCCCGCTGCCCCCGCCGCGCCCGCAAAGGCCCCGGGCGGCAGGGTAGTGGCCTCGCCCGCGGCCAAGAAGCTGGCAAAGGAGCTGGGACTCGACATAGCCCTCGTCCCCGGCACCGGCCCGGGAGGCCGCATAACCGAGGAGGACGTCAAAAAGTTCAAGGCCGCCCCGCCCCCGCCGCCGGAGCCGCCCAAACCGGCCCCCGAGCCCGGGCCCAAGGCCTCGCCGCTCGCGGCAAAGGCCGCCGCCGAGCTGGGCATGGACCTCAAGGACGTGCCGCACAAGGGCGGGCGCATACTCGCGGCCGACATCCTCGCCGCCGTCTCCGCCCCCGCGGCCCAGGAGGGGCCGAGGGAGGAGGTCAAGCGCATGAACGGCATGCGCAAGGCCATCGCCCGCAACATGCAAAACAGCCACATGACCAGCCCCACCGTCACCTTCAACCTCGGCTGCGACGTGACCGAGCTTGCCAAGCTCCGCGCGCGGCTCAAGGCCGATGACATCAAGGTCAGCTACACGGACATCCTGGTCAAGCTCGTGGCCGTGGCGCTCCGGGAGTTCCCGCTGCTCAACTGCTCCGTGGACGGGGACAATATAATCTACAAGAACTACGTCAACATGGGCGTGGCCGTGGCGCTGGACAACGGCCTCGTCGTGCCGAACGTCCGCGACGCCGACAAAAAAGGCCTGCGTGAGATCTCCGCCGAGGTCAAGGAGCTGGCGAACCTCGCGAGGACGGGCGGCCTGCCCATGGACCGCCTCAGCGGCGGCACCTTCACCATCACAAACCTCGGCATGTACGGCATTGAGAGCTTCTCGCCCATCATAAACCAGCCCGAGGTGGCGATACTCGGCGTGAACACCATCGTGGAAAAGCCCGTAGTCATAGACGGCGAGATCTGCGTGCGGCCGATCTTGAACCTCTCGCTTACCGCCGACCACCGCGTGGTGGACGGCTCCGTGGCGGCGCAGTTTTTGCAGCGCGTGAAGAAGCTCATCGAGTGCCCCGCGCTGGTGCTGGCGTAGGAGGTGCGGCATGGCAAAGGAAGTCGTAATGCCCAAACTCGGCCTCACGATGACCGAGGGCACGATAGAAAACTGGCTCAAGGCCGAGGGCGACGCCGTCAAGGAGGGCGAGGTGCTCTTCTCCGTCTCGACGGATAAGCTGACCAACGACGTGGAGGCCATGACCTCGGGCAAGCTGCTGAAGATACTCGTCCCTGCGGGCGAGACGGTGGCCTGCCTGACCCCCGTGGCCGTCATAGGTGCGGAGGGCGAGAGCTATACCGCCTCCGCCCCCGCTGCGGCCCCGGCCAAGGCGGAGGAAAAGCCCGCCGAGGGCGGCGGAGTGCTCGTCATCGGCGGCGGGCCGGGCGGTTACGTCGCGGCCATAAGGGCGGCGCAGCTCGGCGCGAAGGTCACGCTCGCAGAGCGCGCCCAGATAGGCGGCACCTGCCTGAACCGCGGCTGCATGCCCACAAAAGCCCTGCTGCACAGCTCCGAGGTCTACGAGCTCGCGACTAAGTCCGAGAGCATAGGCATAATCGGCCGCGACGTGGCCGTGGACTGGGCGCGCGTGCAGCAAAACCGTCAGAGCGTCTCAGACAAGCTGACCGGCGGCGTCCGGGCCCTCATGCGCGCGAACAAGGTGACGGTGCTCGAGGGCGAGGCCAGCTTCACCGGGCCGATGACTGTCCGCGTGGGCGACAAGACCCTGAACCCTGAGAAGATAATCATCGCCGCGGGCTCAAAGCCCATCATGCCCGGCATCCCCGGACTGCGCGAGTGCCCGGCCTGCATAGATTCCACGGCCTGCCTGACGCTCGACCACATCCCCGAGAGCCTCGTCGTCATCGGCGGCGGCGTCATCGGCATGGAGCTCGGCAGCGTCTACCGCCGCTTCGGCGCAAAGGTCACGGTGCTGGAGCTTCAGCCGCGCATACTCCCGCAGATGGACGGCGAATTGGCCGAGCTCGCAAAGGCGCAGCTCATCTCCGAGGGCATGGACGTGCGCACCGGCGCGCGGGTCACGAGCGTGGACACCACGGCAAAGGGCGCGGCGGTGCACGCGGAGATAGATGGCCGCGACAACGTGTTCGAGGCCGAGAAGGTCCTCGTCTGCGTCGGCAGGAGCCCGAACCTAGAGCCGCTGTGCCTCGAGAAGGCCGGGATAGCCGTGGAGGACGGCTTCATAAAGGTGGACGCGCATCTCGAGACCAGCGTCAAGGGCGTTTACGCCGTCGGCGACTGCTCCGGCAGGCTCATGCTGGCCCACGCGGCCATGGCGATGGGCGAGGCCGCGGCGGAGAACGCCATGGGCGGCGACGCGGGCTTTGACGCGGACATGAGCCCCGCCTGCGCCTATGTCGGCCCCGAGATAGCGGGCGTCGGCTACACCGAGGAGCGCGCCAAGGAGCTGGGCATAGAGTACATCGTCGGCCGCTTCCCGACCAGCGCCAACGGCCGCAGCCTGGTCGCGGGCTGCACGGGCGGCATGATAAAGGTCCTGGCCGGGCCGAAGTTCGGCGAGATACTGGGCGTGCACATCCTGGCCCCGAGCGCCACGGAGCTCATAGAGGAGGCCGCGCTGGCGATAAGGCTGGAGGCGACGCTCGACGAGCTGACGGACACCATCCACTGCCACCCGACGGTGGCCGAGGCCCTGCGCGAGGCCGCGCTCGCCGCGCGCAAGCGGGCGATACATATCCCGAACAAAAAGTGAGGAGGCGGAGACATGCTCAATGCTGCGTTCATATTCATAGCCCCCGGCGCGGACCCCAAGCGCGACCGCGGCGTGGTGGAGACCCCGAGCGTGCGCCTGACTTCGATAGGCGTCTCGACCTATGAGGAGGGAGCGGCCGCGGCGGCCGAGATGGCCGAGGCGGGCTGCGGAGCCATCGAGCTCTGCGGCGGCTTCGGCATCCGCGGCACGTATCTGGTGGAGCAGGCGGTAAACGGCAAGGCCCGAGTGGGCGCCGTGCGCTTCGACCTCCACCCCGGCCTTGACAACAAGAGCGGCGACGAGCTGTTCTGATCCTTCCCCCCAGGCCCCGCCCCTCCGGGCGGGGCCCTTTTGCGCACACATATAATATAAAAGACCGGAAAACACGGAGTTTTCCGGTCTTTTTCTCATATCAGCTCCGAGACGAAGGCAAAGGGCGTGAGGCGCAGGGCAAAGCGCAGGGCGTCCTCTATCACGGATGCGGGCTGCTCAGCGGGGCAGTCGGCAGCCGTCTCCGGCGGCTCGGGCTCCACGTGCTCGCGCGTCTGCTCATACTCGGCAAAGGCGTCGCAGAGCTCGCCCATCAGCACCTCGGCCCAGCCGACGCCGCGCGTGAGCACCGTTATCAAAAACGGCTCATCCGTGTACACGATGCCCGCAATGCAGATGTTGAGCACCCCGTCGTAGTGCTCGTAGCCGTACTTCTGCGCGATCTCGAGGCCGCAGTCGCCGCTCTCGAGATACTCACCCGGGTTGGCCTCCTTGAGATATTCTATCTCCTGCCCGAAGGTCTCCGGGTCGTCCCAGAGCGTCTGCAGCATGCCGACCATCATCCGAGCGGTGAAGCCGCCGCTCGCATAGTAGTCAAAGCTGCGCTCGCTCTCGTCCAGCCCCGTGTAGCCGAAGGCGATGTCCTTGAACTGGCGGTAGGAGCCTATCCAGTCCACCATGAGCTGCGAGAGCTCGTTGTTCGAGTACACCAGGCTCTGCTCGTGGCAGTAATCGAGCGGCACGCCGTATATGGACTCGTCCGGCGCTATCTCGCCCGCGGCCTCGAGCTCGTAGAAGTACATGTTCAGCGGCAGCTTGTAGAGGCTCGCCGTCTCGAAGAGCTTGTCGGCGTTGTACCAGTACTCCGTCCCGTCCGAGAGCGCGCGGAAACCTATGGCGAAGTTTTTCTCCGTCAGGCGGTAGCGCTCAAAGAGCTCCTCTATCGTGTCGTCGAGCGTCTCCTGCGCCCCGTCCGCGTACGCGGAGCAGGGGAGGAGCAGCAGCGCGGCAATAAGAAGGGACGCGAGCAGCCTGAGCCGCCCGCGTCCCGGCCTTTTCAGACTCATTTGTCTATGTAGACCTTCTCCTCGGTGATCTCGTCGAGCGTGTGCGCGCCGCACATGGTCATGGTGTCCACCAGCTCGGCCTTCAGCTTGGCGAAGAGCAGCTTTGCGCCCTCGGCCTCGCCGCCGTACACCGCCGGGACGAAGGGGCGGCCGATGAGCACTGCGTCCGCGCCCAGGGCAAGGGCCTTGAACACGTCCACGCCGGTCCTGATGCCGCCGTCCACGAACACGACGCACTTGCCGCCGACAGCCTTGGCGATGTCGGGCAGGACGTCCGCAGTGGCGCGGGTCTGGCCCAGCACGCGGCCGCCGTGGTTGGAGACGACGATGCCGGCGGCGCCCGCCTCGACCGCCTTCTCGGCGCCCGCGACGGTCATGATGCCCTTGACGATGAACGGCATCTTGGCGTAGTCGATGACGGCCTTGAGGTCGGCCACGGGCTTGCTGCCCGCGTTCGGGTTCATGGCCTTGAGGAAGGGCAGGCCCGCGCCGTCGATGTCCATGGCGGCGGCGAAGATGCCCTGCTCGTTGAGGATGTCGAGCTTTTCAAACACGGCCTCGTTGTTCCAGGGCTTGATGGTGGGCACGCCGACGCCGCCGACCTTGACCATGGCCGCGACGGAGCGCTTCATGATCTCGGGGTCCACGCCGTCGCCGGTGAAGGAGGCGGAGCCGCACTCCACAGCCGTGGGGATGAGGATGTCGTTATAGGCAAAGTCGTCGTAGGCGTCGCTGTAATGCATGGGCAGCGCGCCGATGGGGGCGGTGAAGATGGGCAGACCGAACTCGCGGCCGAAGAGCTTGAAGCTCGTGTCGGGCGTGGCGTTGGAGCAGATGGTGTCCATGTTCACGAAGATCTTCTGCCAGGCGTCGTAGTTGCGGGCGGCGCCGTTGCCGGGGCCCTTGGAGCCGGGGCCGGGCATGGAATTGCCGCAGGCCTTGCCGTTGCACACCGCGCAAGCCTTGCAATAGGGGCCAATATTTCCGCGCGCTTTTTCGAGTACGTCCTTGTAATCCATGACATTTCCTCCAATATATATGTAATTGTGCCATTGATGAACATTAAAAACCCGTTTTCAGCTTTTGTCAATCCAAACCCGTGCCGTCGAAGGCGGGGATCATGTCCTCGCCGGAGGAGTCAGGCTCCTGCCAGTAGCCGTCCTCGATGCCGGCGGCTATCAAATAGTCGTAGAGCTCCGCGGCCTCGGCCTCGGTGACGCAGCGGCCCAGCTCCGGGAAGCGCTCCGCAATGCCCGGCATGGGCGTGTACTGCGCCATGAGCGAGAAGAGCACCCCGCCCATGGGGAAGTGCTCCGCCACCCAGTCGATGACCCCGCGCGAGTTTTCCAGCTGCCCGGGCAATATGAGGTGGCGTATGAGCACGCCGGAGCGGAGGATGTCGTCCTCGTCCATGCAATATACGCCCACCTGGCGGAACATCTCGAGTATCGCCGCCGCGGCGACCTCCGGGTAATCCGGCGCGTCGGAATACCTCGCCGCGGGGGCGGCAAGGGAGTATTTGAAGTCCGGCATGTAGATCTGCACCAGCCCCTCGAGCATGCGCAGAGATTCGACACTCTCGTAGCCGGAGCTGTTCCAGACCACGGGTATGCCGAGGTCGAGGCCGGAGAGCGCCTCGGCCACGGGCCGGGTAAAGTGCGAGGCGGTGACGAGGCTGATGTTGTGCACGCCCGTGTCCCGCAGCCGGAGCATGACCTCGCGCAGCTTCGGCACGGTGAGCTCCACGCCGCCGCCGGAGGCTATCTCGCGGTTCTGGCAGTAGACGCAGCCGAGGCCGCAGCCGGTGAAGAAGATGGTCCCGCTGCCTCGGGTGCCGCTTATGCAGGGCTCCTCGCCGTAGTGCGCCGCCGCCCTCGCGGCGCGGGGGAGATAGGGCGAGCGGCAGCGGCCGAACACGCCGCTTTCGCGCTCGGCCCCGCAGTTTCTCGGGCAGTCATGGCAGCCGCTCAAAAGGGGAGCGCCTCCCTCGTGTGGCCGTAGGGCTCGCGCGGGACGCTCATGGGCTGCATCCGCCCGCTCTCCGCGCCCTTGAGGGCCAGCTTGAGCATCTTCTTGAGCGTGTACTTGCTCTCGCCCGCAAAGCGCTCCGCGCGGTCATAGCTCACCGTCTCGCACTTGTAGCCGAGGCGGGTGATGAGCCCGCGCAGAAAGAGGTCGTCGCCGTGATAGAGGGCCAGCTTGTCCAGCGCCTCCGGCCCCATGAGGCGGAAGTCCGCGTGGTCGTATATGAGGTCTGAGCCGAAAAAGCGCATGATGCGGTAATACGCCCGCGCGGTGAAGCGCTTCATGAAGGTGTCCGTCTGGCGGCTGGCGCGGACGCCGCAGACTATGTGCGCGCCCTCCTCGCGCTTTTCGCACATGGCGTCGATGGCGTTCACGTCGTCCTGCAGGTCGGCGTCTATCGAGATGGCCACGGCGCGCTCGGCGCGGGCGGCCATGAGCCCCTCGGTCAGCGCGGTCTGGTGGCCGCGGTTGCGGTCCAGGGAGAGGCCGGTGAACACGGTCGGATACGCCTCGTGCGCCTGCTTTATCATCTCCCAGGTGCGGTCCGCCGAGCCGTCGTCCACAAAGAGGATGCGGCTGGCCCCGGAAGCTATGCCGCGCTCCACAAGGGAGGAGAGCTTCTCGCCCAGGCGCTTCATCGTCTCGGGCAGGACCTCCTCCTCGTTATAACAGGGTACTACAATAAAGTATTTCTCCATAAAGTCCTCCGAAAGAGGCCGCGCCGGAAACTCCGCGGCCTTTTTTACGCCCACATTATAAGCCATTTTGCCTCCGGATTCAATATCACACACTTTATATGACGGATTTTACAAAAAATTAAATAAAAAATATTGTTTTACGGCATTATTGGTATTGTAAAATCATAGACAAGGTAGTAAAATGTCTCTGGCCCAAAATTATGGGTAATGATACAAACGTATGTAACAAGCTGGAGGGCGGCCGGATGGTCGATATAGTGCTGGTAGAACCTGAGATCCCGAACAATACCGGGGCGATAGCCCGGACCTGCGCCTGCACGGGCGCGAGGCTGCATCTCATAAAGCCGCTGGGCTTCGACATCTCGGACAGCGCGGTCAAGCGCGCGGGACTGGACTACTGGTACCTCGTGGACATCCGGGTGTACGACAACATCGAGCAGTACTTCAAAATGAACGGCGACGAGAACCTCTGGCTCACCACCACGAAAGCCCCCAAAAGCTACGTCGACTGCGACTGGAGCGGCGACGTGACGCTCATGTTCGGGAAGGAGACCGCGGGCCTGCCCGAATGGCTCAGGGAAAAATACCGCGACAAATGTATACGCATCCCCATGATCTCCGAGGCGAGGAGCCTCAATCTGTCGAACGCCGCTGCCATACTCACCTATGAAGCGCTCAGGCAGCAGGGGTTCAAGGGCTTAAAAGACTATGGAATTATGAAACAGGAGGAATCGGTATGAATTACAACAAGAAAACTGTCCGCGACTTCGACCCCCACGGCAAGAAGGTGCTCCTGCGCTGCGATTTCAACGTACCCCAGAACAAGGAGACGGGCGAGATAACCAGCGACAAGCGCATCGTCGCGGCTCTGCCCACCATTAAATACCTGCTCGAGAACGGCGCCGCCGTCATCGCCTGCTCCCACCTGGGCAAGCCCAAGGGCGAGTGGAAGGAGAGCCTGAGCCTGGCCCCCGTGGCCAAGAGGCTGAGCGAGCTGCTCGGCATGGACGTCATCTTCGCCAAGGACATCATCGGCGAGGACGCCAAGGCCAAGGCCGCGGCCCTGCAGCCGGGCCAGCTGCTGCTGCTTGAGAACCTCCGCTTCGACAAGCGCGAGGAGAAGAACGACCCCGAGTTCGCCAAGGAGCTCGCCTCCATGGCCGACGTCTATGTGTCCGACGCCTTCGGCACCGTGCACCGCGCCCACGCCTCCACCGCCGGTGTCGCGGCCTTCCTGCCCGCCTACGCCGGCCTGCTGGTAGAGAAGGAGATCTCCGTCATGGGCAAGGCCCTCAGCGACCCCGCCCGTCCCTTCGTCGCCATCCTCGGCGGCGCCAAGGTAAGCGACAAGATCGGCGTCATCAATAACCTCCTTGAGAAGGCCGACACCATCATCGTCGGCGGCGGCATGGCCTACACCTTCAAGAAGGCCCAGGGCCACACCATCGGCAAGAGCCTGCTCGAGGCCGACCGCGTCGACTACGCTAAGGAAATGATGGACAAGGCCGCGGCCAAGGGCGTCAAGCTGCTCCTGCCCGTGGACCACGTCTGCGCCAAGGAGTTTGCCGCCGACGCCGAGCCCGTCGTCACCGGTGAGGACATCCCCGACGACCTCATGGGCATGGACATCGGCCCCAAGACCGTTGAGATGTACAAGGACGCCGTCAAGGGCGCCGGCACCGTTGTCTGGAACGGCCCCATGGGCGTTTTCGAGTTCGCCAGCTTCAACAAGGGCACCTTCGCCATGGCCGAGGCCGTTGCCAACTGCGGCGGCGTGACCATCATCGGCGGCGGCGACAGCGCCTCCGCGGTCGAGAAGAGCGGCTATGCCGACAAGATCACCCACATCAGCACCGGCGGCGGCGCTTCTCTCGAGTTCCTCGAGGGCCTGGAGCTGCCCGGCGTCGCCTGCCTGCTTGATAAATAAGGAGCGTTTGCCATGAACAGAAAGTATCGCAAGACCGTTATAGCCGGCAACTGGAAGATGAACAAGCTCGCCTCCGAGGCCAAGCCCTTTGTCGAGGAGCTGCGCGCGGCTATGCCCAAGACCAAGACCTGCGAGAGCGTGCTCTGCGTGCCCTTCCCGATCATCCCCGCCATGGCCAAGGTCATGCGCGACAGCCGCCTCGCCTTCGGCGCGCAGGACGTCTCCGCGCACGAGTCCGGCGCCTACACCGGCGAGGTCAGCGCCGCCATGCTGGCCGACCTGGGCGTCAAGTACTGCATCGTCGGCCACAGTGAGCGCCGCCAGTACCACGCCGAGAGCGACTCCCTCGTGAACACCAAGGCCAAGGCCCTGCTCGCCGCCGGCATCACCCCCATCATCTGCGTGGGCGAGAGCCTCGAGCAGCGCGAGAACGAGCTCACCATGGAGTTCGTCGCCTACCAGGTCAAGGCCGCCCTTGCGGGAATGGACGCCCGCGAGGTCAAGAAGTGCATCATAGCCTATGAGCCCATCTGGGCCATCGGCACCGGCCGCACCGCCACCGCCGACCAGGCGGAGGAGGTCTGCCGCGAGATCCGCACCGTCATCCGCGGCATGTTCGACGCCCGCACCGCCCGCGCCGTCAGCATCCTCTACGGCGGCAGCATGAACGCCAAGAACTGCGACGAGCTGCTCGCCCAGCCCGACATCGACGGCGGCCTCATCGGCGGCGCCTCCCTCAAGCCGCAGGACTTCGCCCGCATCATCGCCGGCACCGCCGCGGAGTGAGCCATGGAAAAAGTGAACCCCACCGCTCTCATAATCCTTGACGGCTACGGCATCGGCAATCCCGGACCCGGCAACGCCATCTGGGAGGCCAAGACCCCCGTCATGGACAAGCTGCTCGCCTGCTGCCCGAACACTCAGCTCTCCGCCTCCGGCCTCGACGTGGGCCTGCCCGAGGGCCAGATGGGCAACAGCGAGGTCGGACACACTAACATCGGCGCCGGCCGCGTGGTGTATCAGGACCTGCCCCGCATCACCAACGCCGTGAAGGACGGCAGCTTCTTTGAAAATCCCGTGTACGTCAAGGCCATGGACGACGCCGCAAAGAGCGGCGGCGCGCTCCATGTGCTCGGCCTCCTCTCCGACGGCGGCGTGCACAGCCATATCACCCACATCTTCGCAATACTCGAGATGGCCAAGCGCCGCGGCCTGCCGCGCGTGTACGTCCACTGCTTCCTCGACGGGCGTGACGTCGGCCCCAAGACCGGCGCAAGCTACGTCCAAAAGCTCGCCGACGAGTGCGCCAAGCTCGGCAACTGCAAGATAGCCACCATCCAGGGCCGCTTCTGGGGCATGGACCGCGACAAGCGCTGGGAGCGCCTGCAAAAGGGCTATGACGCCATAGTCCGCGGCGTGGGCGTGGAGAACGCCGACCCCGTCGCCGCCGTCGAGGCGAGCTACGCCCAGGGCGTCACCGACGAGTTCGTGGAGCCCGTCGTCTGCGACAAGGACGGCATGATCCACAGCGGCGACAGCGTCATCTTCATGAACTTCCGCCCCGACCGCGCGCGTGAGATGACCTGGGCCCTCACCGGCAACCTGCCCGCCGACGCGGCCATGAGCTGTGAGAAGCTCACGCTCTCCTATGTCTGCACCGCGCAGTACGACGCGGCGCTGACTCTGCCCATCGCCTTCCCGCCCGAGCACCTCGCCGGCACCATCGGCGAGTATGTCTCCGGCCTCGGCATAAAGCAGTTCCGCATTGCCGAGACCGAGAAATACGCCCACGTCACCTTCTTCCTCAACGGCGGCGTTGAGAAGCAGTACGAGGGCGAGGAGCGCGTGCTCGTGCCGTCGCCGAAGGAGTATCCGACCTACGACCTCATCCCGCAGATGAGCGCCGAGGAGGTCAAGGACAAGCTCGTCGCGCGCATGGACCAGGGCGGCTGCGGCCTCTACGTCTGCAACTTCGCAAACTGCGACATGGTCGGCCACACCGGCGTGACCGAGGCTGCGATAAAGGCCGTCGAGACCGTTGACAAGCGCCTCGGCGAGGTCGTCGAGTGCGCCAAGCGCAACGGCATCCGCCTCGCCGTCACTGCCGACCACGGCAACGCCGACAGGATGGTCGAGCCCGACGGCAGCCCCAACACCGCGCACACCACCAACCCCGTCCCCTTCGTGATAGTGGGCACCGGCGAGCTCAAGCTCCGCTCCGGCGGCAAGCTGGCCGACATAGCGCCCACGCTGCTCGAGCTGATGGGCCTTCCCGCCCCGGCCGAGATGACAGGCAAGTCCCTCATTGAAAAGTGATTCCAATAAAACATTTTGAAGGAGAATTACAATGAAAGAGTACTTCGAGATCGTTGACGTGACCGCGCGCGAGATACTTGACTCCCGCGGCAACCCGACCGTTGAGGTCGAGGTCACCCTGGACGACGGCACCGTCGGCCGCGCCGCTGTTCCCTCCGGCGCCTCCACCGGCGTTTACGAGGCCTGCGAGCTCCGCGACGGCGACAAGAGCCGTTACCTGGGCAAGGGCGTCAGCAAGGCCGTTGAGAACGTCAACACCGAGATCGCCGAGGCCATGCTGGGCCTGAACGCCCTCGACCAGACCTCGATAGACAAGCTGCTCATCGAGCTCGACGGCACCCCGAACAAGACCCGCCTCGGCGCCAACGCCATGCTCGGCGTGTCCCTGGCCTGCGCCCGCGCCGCTGCCAACGCCCTGAACCTGCCCCTCTACAACTACATCGGCGGCGTGAACGCCAAGACCCTGCCCGTGCCGATGATGAACATCCTCAACGGCGGCGCCCATGCCACCAACAACGTCGACATCCAGGAGTTCATGATCATGCCTGTCGGCGCCCCCAGCTGGAAGGAAGCCCTGCGCATGTGCGCCGAGGTGTTCCACACCCTCAAGACCGTCCTCAAGGAGAACGGCACCCCCGCCGCCGGCGTGGGCGATGAGGGCGGCTACGCTCCCAACCTGAAGAAGGACGAGGACGCCTTCAAGTGCATCGTCGCCGCCATCGAGAAGGCCGGCTACAAGCCCGGCGAGGACTTCATGCTCGCCATCGACGCCGCCGTGTCGGATTGGTACAACCACGAGGACGGCACCTACACCCTGCCGAAGGCCAAGAAGACCATGACCCGCAGCCAGATGGTCAACATGTGGAAGAAGTTCGCCGACACCTATCCCATCATCTCCATGGAGGACTGCATGGGCGAGGACGACTGGGAAGGCTGGGCCATGCTGACCAAGGCTCTCGGCGACCGCGTCCAGCTCGTCGGCGACGACCTGTTCGTCACCAACGTCGAGCGCGTGAAGATGGGCCTCGAGAAGCACGTCGCCAACGCCGTCCTGATCAAGGTCAACCAGATCGGCACCCTGACCGAGACCCTGGACACCATGCAGCTCGCCAACCGCGCCGGCTACACCACCATCGTGTCCCACCGCTCCGGCGAGACCGAGGACACCACCATCGCCGACCTCGTCGTGGGCCTGAACGCCGGACAGATCAAGACCGGCGCCCCCAGCCGCACCGACCGCGTCTGCAAGTACAACCAGCTGCTGCGCATCGAGGAGGAGCTCTTCGACGTCGCCCAGTACGCCGGCAAGGACGCCTTCTTCAACCTCAAGAAGTAAGCGAACAAGCCCACCAGCACCCCCGCCCCGGCGGGGGTGCTTTTTTGCTTTGCTGACGAAAAATAAATTGTATAAGACCCTCCCGCCCTGTCAATAATAGCCTCCGAAGACACCATTTGCTTCAGGAGGTAACAAGATGGAAGACAAGAAAAACGACTCCGGCCAGAACCGGTTGGAGAAATTTTTCGGCGGGAAGGGCTTTTACATAGTCCTCTTCCTGTGCGTCGCCGTGATAGGCGTGTCGGCGTGGACGCTGCTGTCGTCCGGGAAGAGTGCTATGCAGAACGTTTCCACCGGAGATATAGAACTGCCGCAGCCCACGGCTGCGACGCCCGCGCCCACCGAGGCGGCGGAGACGGTGTGGGAGATCCCTGAGGACGCCGTAGAGGTCGTGGCGGAGCCCGAGGCCCCGGAGGTACAGGCGGAAGCCCCGGCCGTCCAGGAGCAGCCTGAGCCCGTCTCAGAGCCCCAGGAGGCCGATGTGGCCCCGGCCTCGTACGTCTGGCCGGTGTACGGTCAGATAGAGCGCCCCTACGCGATGACAGAGCTGGTGTACGACAAGACCATGGCCGACTGGCGCACGCACGACGGCATAGATATCGAGTCCACGCTGGGCACGCAGGTCCTCGCCGCGGCGGACGGCACGGTGACGGAGGTCTACGCCGACGACCTGTACGGCACGACGGTGGTGATCTCCCACGGCGGCGGCATCGAGAGCGTGTACTCTAATCTCGCCGAGCTGCCGACCGTAGAGGTGGGGCAGAGCGTGAGCAAGGGCGACACCATCGGCTCCGTGGGCACCACGGCCCTCTGCGAGGCGGGCGAGGTCTACCACCTGCACTTCGCCATGCGCGCCGACGGCCAGAGCGTCGACCCCGGTGAATATTTGCCGCAATTTTAAGAAAAAAGGTGTTGACATTTTCGCAGGCATGAGTTAAAATAACGCTTGCTTGCGAAACGGACGATTAGCTCAGCTGGTATGAGCATCCGCTTGACGTGCGGAGGGTCACAGGTTCGAGTCCTGTATCGTCCACCAACTCCCGACCGTAAAAACGGCCGGGAGTTTTTTATTTTAAGCGGTTGATACCGCCAAATGTCTGTGATAAAGTAATAACATAATACGTGATTTTCGAAAGAGCCATGGCTCTTTCCCGATGCGCATGCGCATCGGATAGCACTTGAAGAACTTGGAGGAGGAAACAAATGAATAAACGTTTGTTAGCGGCGGCATTGTGTGTCGTACTGATGTTTATGCTTCTTCCTGCCGGAGTAATGGCGGGCGGCGCAGATGTCCTTGAAATCAGTACGCCTGAAGAACTTTTGGCCTTTGCAGAGGACGTGAACTCAGGCAGCTACAACGGGCTGACAGATGCCGTAGTCGAACTCACCGCCGACATCGACATGAGCGGCTACGATTGGGTGCCGATGGGTGATATGGACAACTGTTGGTTCTCAGGCACATTTGAGGGTAACGGTCACACTGTAAGCAATCTCAGCATAACCGAGGGGGCTGTCGACACTTATGGCAGTTATTATGGATTTTTCGGCCACACCTGGGATGCTGTGATACGGAATGTGAACGTTTCCGGCAGTATTGAAGGTGATGACAGCTATAATGTCTGTGCCGGGGCCGTGGTCGGCTTACTTGAAGGCGGAGAGATCGTCAACTGCTCCACTTCGGGATTTACCATTGACTTCAATAACACATACAGCTATAACACAGGCGGCGGCATCGGTGGTATCGTAGGCTTTGCTTACGATGCGGAGGTCAGTGACTGCGTTTCATATGCTCAGATTGTCAACGCGGCCGCCATGACCATAGGCGGCGTGACGGGCCAGGCCAGGACTGCGGTCTTAGAAAACTGCTCCTTCCATGGCTCCATAGAGTTTGATAACTGTACACGTACGGTATACGCCGGAGGTATAGTTGGCTCCACATCTGTACTTGCTGGCGGAACTGCTACAAAAGTTATAAACTGCACAAATTATGGCAGCATTGAAGCAATATCTGACTACAGCTCATATTACATAGACGCAGGAGGCATAGTCGGCAACGCTCAGCAGGGGGCGGAGATAACTAACTGTGTGAACTACGGAGCTGTGGACGCTTCGCAGTACAACAGCATAAATTCGGCGACAGGAGGCATAGTCGGCAGGGTCCAGTCTTTTGCAAAAATAAACTATTGCGCTAACTACGGTGAGGTCTTTGGAGGCCAATCCAGTACAGGTGGCGTAGTTGGTGTGCTGAGCACTCAAGGTTCAGGCGGCGCGACTTTTTACACCGATCCTCATTATGCGCTAAACAACTGCCTCAACGCGGGAAAAGTTCAGAGTGCGACAGATAACGTTTATACTGGGGGACTGATAGGTCAGGCTGTTAATATCTCCGAGACTTCCACTACCGCATATGTGAGCAACTGCATATCCGTCGGCTCCGTTAGCGCTGCGGAGAGCTCTAAGGAACACCCGATAGCGGCAAAGAGCAAAAATTTCACATATGAAAATAACTACTATGACAATAGCCAGCCTGTAAACGTAGACGATGAAACCGCTAAGCAGGTTAATGGAGGCAGCAAGGGCGTAAGTGCCGACTATATGAAAACTGAGGCTTTCATCGACGAAGTGAACGCCGGTGGTGGGGACTATCATCTCGCTGATAATGGCGAAATAGGCCTCGGGCCAAAGTTTTATGAGGTCACCTTAGTATACGGCAACGGAGCTGCTGACGGGGTTTTCAGCATCGAAGAGGAAACAGAGTTCCCCCTCCCCGAGGCTCCCACCAACAGCGGATACATCTTCCTCGGCTGGCGCAGCGGCGATACCACCTACAAGGCTGGAGATAAAGTTTACATAACTACCGACACCACCTTTGTGGCCGTGTGGGGCAACCTGCCGGATGTGAAGCCCTCCGAGCCGGAGACCCCGGACACGCCGGTGTTCCCGTTCTACGATGTCACCGCCCGCGACTGGTATTACAGCGCGGTGAAGTATGTCTACGAGAAGGGCCTCATGGACGGCGTGGACGTGGGCGTATTCGCCCCGAACGACACGCTGACCCGCGCGATGGTGTGGACGATCATCGCCCGCGCCGAGGGCGTGGACACCACCGGCGGCGCGACCTGGTACGCCAAGGCTCAGGAGTGGGTCACGGCGAAGGGCATCTCCGACGGCGAGAGTCCGACTGCGGCCATCACCCGTCAGGAGCTGGTGACCATGCTCTACCGCCTGGCCGGTGAGCCCGCGGTGAGCGGGACTATCACCGCGCCCGACGCGGCGAGCGTGAGCACTTGGGCAACCGACGCCATGACCTGGGCGATGAACATCGGCCTCGTCGAGGGCGACGAGAACGGCGCGGTCACGCCGACCGCCACCGCGACCCGCGCCCAGGCTGCGGCCCTCATCATGCGCTATCTCGAGGCGTAAAACTCAAACCCAAAGCCGCCCCAAAACGGGGCGGCTTTTTTATATGACACGCGCGTGCCGAAACCGGGTTTTTAAACACTTTTACAGCAAATGTATGTAATCTTTCCACACTCTTGTAATAGAACGCGGCGTTGTGTTATTATATTGAACTGTAATCGACAACACGGTGCTTAATAAGCCGCAGGGCGGCTTGGGGGGTGTGGGCCAGTCATGGAGAGAGCTGAGAACAAGAAAAAACCATGGATGAAGTATCGTCACCGCGTAGTGCGAGATATCGCATATGCGGTGATGTATCCTTATACAAGGCTGAAATATAACATAAAGATAGATAAATTCAAGGAACAGGGCAATCGGCCCTACCTGATACTCATGAACCACCAGACGGCCTTCGACCAGTTTTTCGTCGGCATGGCCTTCCGCGGACCGGTGTACTACGTCGCGAGCGAGGACCTCTTTTCAAACGGCTGGATATCGTCGCTGCTGCGCTGGCTGGTCGCGCCGATACCCATAAAAAAGCAGACCTCGGACGTCGGAGCCGTCAAAAACTGCATCCGCGTCGCACGGGAGGGCGGGACCATCGCCATCGCCCCGGAGGGCAACCGCACATACAGCGGCCGCACCGGCTATATGAACCCCGCCATCGCCGGGCTGGCCAGGATGCTGAAGCTGCCGATAGCCCTCTTCCGCATCGAGGGCGGCTACGGCGTGCACCCGCGCTGGAGCGACGTCGTGAGGCGCGGCAGGATGCACGCCTACGTCTCCCGCGTCATAGAGCCGGAGGAGTTCGCCGGGCTCTCCAAGGCGGAGCTGGAGTCCGTCATAGAGCGCGGCCTCTACGTGGACGAGGGCGCCGCCGACGGCACATTCGAATCCGACCGCCGCGCCGAATACCTGGAGCGGGCGATGTACGTCTGCCCCTGGTGCGGCCTCTCCGAGTTCGAGAGCCATGGCAACGAGATTGAGTGCCTGCGCTGCCGCAGGAAGATAAACTACGGCGCAGACAAGCGCCTCACCGGCGTGGGCTTCGACTTTCCCTTCGAGTTCGTCACCGGCTGGTACGACTACCAGGAGGACTTCGTCCGCGCCCTGGACCTTGACAAGTACACGCAGGAGCCCATGTACCGCGACACGGCGAACCTCTCCGAGGTCATCGTCTACAAGCGCAAGCGCCTGCTGCGTAAGGACGCCGCGATAAGCCTCTACGGCAACCGCATAGTCATCGACGAGGGCCGCCCGGATGAGCTGGCGCTGCTCTTCGACAGCATAGACGCGCTCTCGGTCCTGGGGCGGAACAAGCTCAACATCTACCACGGGGAAAAGCTGTATCAGCTAAAGAGCGGCAAAAGGTTCAACGCGCTCAAGTACGTGAACATCTACTACCGCCATAAAAATGTCAGCAGGGGGGACAACGATGGAAAATTTTTGGGACTATAGTGTGTGGAGCGGCTTTAATTTGGTCGCGGTGCTGTTGGTGAGCCTGCTGGCGGCAAATGTTTTGAAGAAATCCATACATTTTCTTCAGGCCTCGCTGATACCGGCCTCGGTGCTCGGCGGCGGCATACTGATAGTCGTTGCGGGCATATACAAGTTCGCGACGGGGGAACATATGTTCGACACCGCGTTTTTCGGCGGAGACGGGACGAACACGCTCGAGCTCATAACCTACCACACGCTGGCCCTCGGCTTCATCGCCTCGGCCTTCAAGCCCGCGAAGGGCAAGCTGACGAAAAAGCGCACGGTCGAGATCTTCAACACGGGCGTGACCACCGTCTCGACCTACCTGCTCCAGGGCGTGTTCGGGCTCGCGATATCCATAGTCGCGGCGCTGGTCGTGACGGACTTCTTCCCGGCGGCGGGCATACTGCTGCCCTTCGGCTACGGCCAGGGCACGGGCCAGGCGCTCAACTACGGCGGCATCTTTGAAAATGACTTCGGCTTCGTCGGCGGCAAGAGCTTCGGCCTCACCATAGCTGCCCTGGGCTTTTTGAGCGCCAGCATCGGCGGCGTCATCCACCTGAACATCCAGAAAAAGCTGGGCCGCATCAAGATAACCCACCCGGAGGAGAAGGCGCTGCGCTCCGAGCAGATACAGTCCGACGACGAGATCCCAATGCAGGAGAGCATCGACAAGCTGACCATCCAGATAGCGCTCATCGCCGTGGCCTACCTGCTGGCGTATCTGCTGATGGTAGCTCTCGGCGAACTGCTGCCCAGCATGAAGTCGGTCATCTTCGGCTTCAACTTCCTGCTCGGCGTGCTGACGGCGACGCTGGTGAAGCTCGTGATGGGCTGGCTCAAGAAGAAGGGCGTCATAAAAAAGGAGTACACAAACAGCTTCCTCATGACCCGCGCGAGCAACTTCTTCTTCGACATCATGGTCGTGGCCGGCATCGCGGCGATAAGGTTCAGCGTGCTGAAGGACTACTGGGGCATCATCCTGATCATGGGCGTCGTGGGCCTGGTCATAACCTATGTGTACAACTACATAGTCGCAAAGAAGCTGTTTCCTGAGTATACAGAGGAGCAGTTCCTCACCATGTACGGCATGCTGACGGGCACGGCGAGCACGGGCGTCATCCTCCTGCGCGAGATAGACGGCGAGTTCAAGACCCCGGCGCTGGACAACATGGTGTATCAGAACTTCCCGGCCATAGTGTTCGGCTTTCCGATGATGCTGCTGGCGACGTTCGCGCCGGTGAAGCCGGTGCTGACGCTGCTGATACTGATAGTTTTCTTTGCGGCGATGAACGTCATACTGTTCCGAAGCCTGATTTTCAGAAGAAAAAGCAAAAATAAATAACAAAACGCTCCTGGCGGATATCCCTGCGTGCGGCGACAAAAATTGCATAAAACCAGCCTGCATATAAGCGGGCCGAGCGGCAAGAATATTAGCGAGCCAAAGCTCAAAAGAAAGAAAAGGAGATGCAATTCGATGTCCACCAGGAGCAACAACCTTGTCAACCCCAACGCCCGCGAGGCCATGAACCGCTTCAAGATGGAGGCGGCCGGTGAGGTCGGCGTCAACCTGAAGCAGGGCTACAACGGCGACCTCACGAGCCGCCAGGCCGGCAGCGTCGGCGGCCAGATGGTCAAGAAGATGATCGAGGCCTACGAGAACGGCATGAAGTAAGCGAAAGCTTCAAAAAAGCGGAAAGCCGCCCGGTATCGGGCGGCTTTTTGCTTAGTCCTGATATTCAAACTTGATGTCGTAGATGGACACCGTGTCGCCGTTCTGGACGCCCATGGCCTCCATGCGGTCGAAAATTCCGGCGCTGCGCAGGCAGCGGTCGAAGTACATGCGGCTTTCGTAGTCGGAGAAGTTCACCGTCGCCACCAGCTTTGCCAGCCAGTCGCCCTCGACTATCCACACGTCGCCGTCGCGCCGTATCTGCACGTCGTCCGCCGTACCGATCTCCGGCTCGGGCGGGACGTAGTCCGGCTCATACACCGTGACGGGCGGCAGGTGTGCCAGTTCGCCGGCGGCGGCGCGCATCAGCTCGCGCGTGCCCTGGGTGGAGGCCGCGGAGAGCTCAAAGAGCTTCAGGCCCTTTGCCTCGACGTGCGCGCGCAGGCGCTCAAGGTTGTCGCTGCCCGGCTCGAGCAGGTCGCACTTGTTGGCGGCCACGAGCTGGGGCCTGGAGGCGAGGTCGGCGTTGTACTGCGCCAGCTCGGCGTTTATTGCCTCGAAGTCCTCAACCGGGTCGCGCCCCTCGCTGCCCGAGACGTCCACGAGGTGGATGAGCAGGCGGCAGCGGTCGATGTGGCGCAGGAAGTCATGGCCGAGGCCCGCGCCGTCGCTCGCGCCCTCGATGATGCCGGGGATGTCCGCGAGGACGAAGGACACGCCCTCGTCGACGTAGACGACGCCCAGGTTGGGGAAGAGCGTGGTGAAGTGGTAGTTCGCGATCTTCGGGTGCGCGTTGGAGACGACGGAGAGCAGCGTGCTCTTGCCGACGTTCGGGAAACCGACGAGGCCCACGTCCGCGAGCAGCTTGAGCTCGAGCGTTATCGTGTGCGATTCCCCGGGCAATCCGGGCTTGGCAAAGCGCGGGACCTGGCGGGTGGGCGTGGCGAAGTGCTTGTTGCCCCAGCCGCCGCGGCCGCCGCGGCAGGCGACGTAGTCCTCGCCGGAGGACATGTCGTGCATGATGGCGCCGCTGTCCGCGTCGCGCAGCACGGTGCCGCGCGGGACCTTGAGGACGATGCTCTCGCCGTCCTTGCCGGAGCAGCGCTTGCCCTGACCGGGCTGGCCGTTTCCGGCCACGAACTTGCGCTTGTAGCGGAAGTCCATGAGCGTGGACATGTGGTCGTCCACGGTAAAGACGATGTTGCCGCCACGGCCGCCGTCGCCGCCGTCGGGCCCGCCCGCCGCGACGTACTTCTCGCGGTGGAAGGCCACGGCCCCGGCCCCGCCGTCTCCGGCGCGGACCTGTATCGTCACCTTGTCAACGAATGGTGATGCCATAATAAAAAACTCCCGATATCAAAAAGAGACGGACGTGCGTCCGTCTCTCTTCGTATTTTTGTCACTGGTTGAGCTCGTAAACGGAGACCTTCTTGCGGTCCTTGCCGTAACGCTCGAACTTGACGGTGCCGTCCACCAGGGAGAACAGGGTGTCGTCCTTGCCCTTGCCGACGTTGGTGCCGGGGTGGATCTTGGTGCCGCGCTGACGGACGAGGATGTTGCCGGCGAGGACGAACTGCCCGTCGGCCCTCTTGGCTCCGAGGCGCTTGGACTCGCTGTCGCGGCCGTTCTTGGTGGAGCCCATTCCCTTTTTATGTGCCATGTGTTACACCTCCAATGTCATAAGTGCGGGATTGAGTTACGCGATGGTCTCGATCTGGACCTTCGTGTAGGGCTGGCGATGGCCCTGCGTGCGCTGATAGCCCTTCTTGGGCTTCATCTTGTAGACGCGGACCTTCTTGCCGCGCCCGTTCTTGACGACGTTGGCGGTGACGGTGGCTCCCTCGACGACGGGGGTACCGAACACGGCGTTATCCTCGTCGATGACGGCGAGAACACGGTCGAACTTGACGGTGGCGCCGGCCTCGGCGTCGAGCTTCTCGACGTAGATGACGTCGCCCTCGGCGACGCGGTACTGCTTACCGCCGGTCTCGATGACTGCATGCTTCATTTCTGTTTCATCCTCTCTTCAAGAGACTCGCTCTAAAGGGCGGGGCAAAGCCCACTTGCAGACCCTGTCAATGCGGCTTTAGTATAATACCACGCCGAAAGGCCGGTGTCAACACAAATGATAGTCTTTCTTGCTGAAAGCTTTCATAATTATTGACATGTTTGAAGAGTAGCCCCTATAATAAAAATGCTATTTTATGTTATGCAATTAAATACAAAATTGTAATTGCTTTTTAGGGGGCATAACATGTACACCAAGCACAAACTAAAACTGTGGTTTTTGAATTACAATGGATTACGAGCCCATTTATTGGCTGCCACGCTCGTAATAACAATTTCATGTGCCTTGTTATCTGGGTGCTCAAATGGAAATGAACGCTGTAATTTTTGTGGCGATAGTATCGACAGATGGATTTACTCTGAATCTGGAGAAATAATATGTGCGTCATGTTTTTCTAAAGACGGCTGGAAAGTATGTGTAAATTGTTCGAGTCCATATGAGCCTGATGGGAATTACACAGCAGATGGCATGTGCCATGAGTGCACGGCAAAAGATAGTTGGTATTGTGAGCTTTGCGAAAATAGATTCGCATTTGAGCATCTAGTTGATTTAAATAATGGGCACTTTGTTTGTGCTAATTGTGTAACACCATATTTTCTTGAATGTGATTCAGATTTAAGCCGTCAAATCGAAGAAAACCCTGTTTTTGAGCCATTTGAATAAACGAAAGAAAATGATTAATGATCTTTTTACCCCGCCGCAGAGTAATACCTGCGGCGGTTATCATATCACAAAGCCAAATTCAACGCGCGTATGGGCGCTTCGGACTTCGCAGGCGCCGACGTGTTTCATAAGCGCGAAAACCGCCGCAGGCAAAACATGCCTGCGGCGGCGGCGTTTATTATGTTGAGTCAGCCTCAGCCGTTGACGATGTCGCGGGTGTCGCGGGCGATGACGAGCTCCTCGTTGGTCGGGATTACGAAGAGCTTCACCTTGCTGTCGGCGGTGGAGATGCAGATGTCCTCGCCGCGCTTCTTGTTCGGCTCGGGGTCGATCTCGCAGCCGAGATAGCCGAGGTACTTGCAGATGCCCGCGCGGGTGGTGGCGCTGTTCTCGCCGACGCCGGCGGTGAAGATGATGGCGTCCACGCCGTTCATCGCCGCGGCGTAGCTGCCCACGACCTTGGCGACCCAGTAGTCGAACATGTCGAGCGCCAGACGCGCGCGCTCGTTGCCCTCGTCGGCCGCGGTCTCGAGGTCACGGAAGTCGCTGGAGACGCCGGAGACGCCCAGCACGCCGGACTTCTTGTTGAGCACGTTGAGCATCTCGTCGATGTTCATGCCGTACTTGTTCATGATGAACTGCATGACGCCCGGGTCGAGGTCGCCGCAGCGGGTACCCATCGGCAGGCCGACCAGGGGAGTGAAGCCCATGGAGGTGTCCACGCTCTTGCCGCCGTCGATGGCGCAGATGGAGGAGCCGTTGCCCATGTGGCAGCTTATCAGCTTGAGCTCCTCGATGGGCTTGCCCATGAGCTCGGCGCAGCGGGCGGAGACGTAGCGGTGGCTGGTGCCGTGGAAGCCGTAGCGGCGGATGCCGTCGTTCTTGTAGTACTCATATGGCACGGCATAGGTGAAGGCCTTGGCAGGCATGCTCTGGTGGAAGGCGGTGTCGAACACGGCGACCTGGGGCACGTCCTTGCCCATGACGGCGGTGCAGGCGTTGATGCCGGTGATGTTGGCGGGGTTGTGCAGCGGGGCGAAGGGGGTGCAGTCCTCGAGGGCCTTCATGACCTCGTCGGTGATGCGCACGGAGCAGGCGAACTTCTCGCCGCCGTGGACGACGCGGTGGCCGACAGCGTCGATCTCGCTCATGCTCTTCACGACGCCGTACTCTGCGCTGGTCAGCTTGTCGATGACCGCGGCAATGGCCTCGGAGTGGGTCGGCAGGGCGATGTCCTCGTTGAACACGGGCTTGCCGCCGACGAGCGGGGTGTGCTTCAGGTGACCGTCGATGCCGATGCGCTCGCACAGGCCCTTGGCCAGGACGGCCTCGGTCTCCATGTCGATGAGCTGGTACTTCAGGGAAGAGCTTCCGGCGTTGATGACCAAAACTTTCATTTCAGCAGTATCCTTTCTAACTCTTGTGTTGTAAAAACATTTCGCCCATAGTAAAATATGCGCAGTATATCCAACTACACATTTTATCCACATTTGGCCGAAAACGCAATAGAAAACGCGATTTTTTACAAAGGAGGCGCCAAATATGAGGGCTGTGGGCATAGTGACCGAGTTCAACCCCTTCCACAACGGCCACGCGCTGCTGCTCGAGCGCGCGCGGGAGGCGATGGGCGGGGACGCCGCGGTGGTCTGCTGCATGTCGGGCGATTTTGTCCAGCGGGGCGAGGCCGCGGTGTGGTCCAAATTCGCCCGGGCGGAGGCCGCGGCCCGCTGCGGCGCGGACCTCGTGTTCGAGCTGCCGCTGCCCTGGGCGCTCTCCTCGGCGGAGGGCTTCGCCCGCGGCGGCGTGGGTCTGCTCGCGGCGCTCGGCGTCGTGGATTGCCTCTGCTTCGGCAGCGAGTGCGGCGATACTGAGCCGCTCGAGCGCGCGGCAGAGGCCCTGCTCAGCCCGGCGCTCACCGCGGAGCTCAAGCGCGAGCTCGAGGGCGGCATACCCTTTGCCGCCGCCCGCCAGCGCGCCCTCGCCGCCGTCACCGACGAGGCCACCGCCCGCCTCGTGGAGAGTCCGAACAACATCCTCGCCATCGAGTACATCCGCGCCATCTACGAGCTCGGCCTCGACCTCGGCTTCATGACCATAAGGCGCGAGGGCGCCGAGCACGACGGGCCGGGGGAGGGGAGCATCCGCTCCGCCTCCGAGCTCCGCAGCCGCCTGGCCGCCGGCAAGAGCTGCGCCGGTTTCATGCCGGACGCAGCCCTCGCCGTGTTCGACCGCGAGGCAGAGCGGGGGAGGGGCCCCGTGCTCATGGAGGCGCTCGAGCCCATGCTGCTCTCCCGATTGCGCATGCTGCCGGACGAGGAGTTCGCCCGCCTGCCGGACGCCTCGGAGGGCCTGGGCAACCGCCTGCGCGCCGCCGTTCGCGACGAGCCCACTCTCGACGGCGTCCTCGCCGCTGCCAAGAGCAAGCGCTACGCCCTCTCGCGCATCCGGCGCATGACCATGTGCGCCTGCCTCGGCGTGCGCGAGGGCATGGCCGACGGCGTCCCGCCCTACGCCCGGCTGCTCGCCGCCACCGAGCGCGGCCGGACCCTGCTCCGCCGCGCCCAGGACAAGAGCCGCATACCTATTATAACTAAGAGCGCCGCCGCAAGGCAGCTCCCGCGCGATACGCTCGCCGTCTTCGAGCTCGGCTCCGGCGCGCGCGACCTCTACGTCCTCGCCTACCGCGCCGCCGCCGAGCGCCGTGGAGGGACAGACTGGAGGACAGGCCCTGCACTGGTGTAGTTAGCAAATGTGCACAAAATATACTCGATGACCGCCAACAATTTTGGCGGTCAATTTTTTCACAGTGATTTATTAAAGGAATTGTTATAAAATGTTTAGAATTCTGTTGCAATCACCGGCGAGATAGTTTATAATCATGCCCAGGCTGCGAAGAACATTTGTCCGCTTAGCACGGACGTCGCGGCCGAACATGATTTAGGAGGATGAAACAAAATGAAGAAGATACTTGCACTTCTGCTTGCGCTGTGCATGGTATTCGCCCTCGCCGCCTGCGGAGAGTCCGCTACGACCGAGAGCCAGGCCCCGGCCGACGACGCCACTGTCAGCGAGGCCCCTGCCGATGACGGCGCTTCCGGCGACAAGGTCATCAAGATCGGCGTGTTCGAGCCCCAGTCGGGCGACAACGGCGCCGGCGGCAAGCAGGAGATCCTCGGCATGCAGTATGCCAACTCCCTGACCCCGACCGTTGAGATCGGCGGCGAGACCTACACCGTCGAGCTCATCTACGCCGACAACCAGTCCAGCAACGACAAGGCCGTCTCCGCGGCTCAGGAGCTCATCACCAACGGCGCCTCCGTCGTTCTCGGCTCCTACGGCTCCGGCGTGTCCATAGCCGCTGCCACCGCCTTCGGCGATGCGGGCATCCCGGCCATCGGCGTCACCTGCACCAACCCCCAGGTCACTCAGGTCAGCGATACATATTACCGCATCTGCTTCATCGACCCCTTCCAGGGCACCGTTCTCGCCAACTACGCCAAGAGCCTCGGCGCCACCAAGGCCTACTGCCTTGCCAAGCAGGGCGACGACTACTCCGTCGGCCTGGTGAACTATTTCGTCGAAGCCTTCGGCGCTGAGAACTGCGTCCAGGAGGTCTTCCAGGAGGGCACCTCCGATTACAGCAGCTACGTCACCAACGCCAAGTCCAACGGCTGCGACATCTTCTTCGCCCCTGTCTCCACCGAGGCCGCCGCGCTGATCATTGACCAGGCTGCCACTCAGGACCTCGGCATGCCCATCCTCGCCGGCGACACCTGGGACTCCAACGTCATCGTCGCCGCCGCCCAGGGCAAGGACAACGTCCATGTCTACGTCACCACCTTCTATCAGGAGGGCGGCAACGCTGAGTTCGACGCCGCTTTCAAGGAGTGGATCAACTCCGACAGCGTCAACCTCGAGAATAACGGCGGCAACGACATGATCGCGGCTGTCTCCGTCATGGGCTACGACGCCTACTACGTCGCCCTCGAGGCCATCAAGGCTGCCGGCAGCGCGGATCCCGCCGCCGTCCTTGAGGCTCTGCCGACCGTCAACTACAACGGCATCACCGGCAACATCTCCTTCGCCGACGGCGCCAAGGACGCCACCCGCGACGTCGCCTTCATCAAGTACTGCAACACCGAGACCGGTGCGTGGGACCTCATCGGCGAGCAGGGCATCGAGTAATTTCCAAGCGATAACCGTTTAAGGGCAAGGGCGGGGGCGAAAGCCTCCGCCTTAGCCCCACTATTTTGCATGCGCTGCGTCGAAAACGCGGCAATCGCGGCGACCGCGCTTTCGAGGCGGCGCGAGCATTGGGAGGAAGCTCAATGGATTTCTTCGACAAACTATTGCCGTATCTGCTCTCCGGCATCTCCGTCGGCGGCCAGTACGCGCTCATAGCCGTCGGCTATACGATGGTCTACGGCATACTCCGGCTCATAAACTTCGCCCACGGCGATGTGTTCATGGTCGCGGGCCTCATGATGGTCTACGCCGTGACATGGATGCCGCTCTGGCTGGCGGTACCCTTTGTGATAGTGATGACCGTTGTGCTCGGCTTCGTCATCGAGCGCGTGGCGTATAAGCCGCTGCGCTCCGCGCCGAGGATGTCGGTCATGATAAGCGCCATAGGCGTCAGCTACCTGCTGCAGAACCTCGCGCTCTACGTCACCGGCGGCCTGAACAAGAACTACCCGACCATCCCCTGGATCTCCGACACCGTCAGCGTGTTCGGCGCCACCACCAAGATGGTCACGCTGGTCACGCCGGTGCTGACGCTGGTGCTGGTCGTGCTGCTGGTGCTGCTCATCAACCACACCAAGATAGGCATGGCCATGCGCGCCGTGGCCAAGGACTTCGAGACCAGCACGCTTATGGGCATCAAGATAAACAACGTCATCTCGATGACCTTCATCATCGGCTCCTTCCTTGCGGCCATAGGCTCCATGCTGTTCTTCACCAACTACCCCGGAGTCACGCCTACCGTCGGCGCCATGCCGGGCCTGAAGGCCTTCGTCGCGGCGGTGTTCGGCGGCATAGGCTCCATCCCCGGCGCCGTCATCGGCGCGTTCATAATCGGCATCTGCGAGAACATCATCAAGGGCCTCGACACCCTGCTCGTGGCCTACGGCGTCATCCCGACCGGCATAGGCCTCTCGACCTTTGCGGATGCGTTCACCTTCGTCCTGCTCATCATCATCCTCGTCTTCAAGCCCACCGGACTTTTCGGCGAGAAGGCCACGGACAAGGTCTGAGGAGGCGAAACCATGGATATGAAACAGAAAAAGCTGCTGAAGCTGCTTATAACCGCCGTCTGCCTCATCGCGCTCTATGCGCTCTGCATCATCATGGACCAGACCATAACCGCGACCTCGAGGCTCTACATGCTCATCACCGTCGTGCGCAAGAGCGCGGTCTACGCCCTGGTCGCCGTGTCCATGAACCTGCTCAACGGCTTCACGGGCCTCTTCTCGCTCGGCCAGGCGGGCTTCATGCTCATCGGCACCTACACCTACGCCATCTTCTCCATCCCGTCCGAGAGCATAGACAGCGTGTACCAGTACTATGACGCGGCGATACACTTCTCCTTCCAGGAGGCCATAAACGGCATCTTCGGGCTGGAGGCCATGGCCGCGCCGGGCCTCATCATAGGCGCGCTGCTGGCCATGATACTCGCCGGCCTCGTCGCCGCCTTCTTCGCCTGGCTCATCGGCCTGCCCGTGCTCAGGCTCAAGAGCGACTACCTCGCCATCGCGACGCTCGGCTTTGCCGAGATAATCAAGGCCATCTTCCAGTGGCAGAAGTTCGGCCCCATCACCAACGGCTCAAACGTCCTGCGCGGCTACACGCGCCTCTCCGACTTCACCTTCAACATCGGCGGGACCGAGATCTCCTTTGCCACCTTCGTGCCGGTGTTCGTGGCCTCGATGTGCATACTCATCATCGTGCTGCTCATAAACTCCTCCTACGGCCGCGCCTTCAAGGCCATACGCGAGGACGAGGTGGCGGCGGAGGCCATGGGCGTGCGCCTCTTCAAGCACAAGCAGATGGCCTTCTGCATCTCCTGCTTCTTCGCGGGCGTGGGCGGCGCGCTGCTGGCCATGTTCATGAACACCATCCAGGCGGCGCAGTTCAAGTCCTCGATGACCTACGAGATACTGCTCATCGTCGTCCTCGGCGGCCTGGGCTCCGTGACGGGCAGCTGCATAGCCAGCTTCCTGTTCATAGCCTGCTCCGAGTGGTGGCTGCGCGGCCTTGACAACGGCAGCTTCCTCGGCATCGAGTCCGCCATGTTCCGCAGCGGCTTCAGGCTGGTCGTGTTCAGCGTCATCATCATGGTCGTCGTGCTCTTCTTCCGCAAGGGCCTCATGGGCCAGAAGGAGCTGCCCGACCTCTTCCGAAGACGAAAAAAAGCGCCTGCTGCCCCGGCTCAGGCTGAGGGAGGTGCCGCGAAATGAGCGAAAAGATTGAAAACGTCCTGAACATGCAGAACATCACCATGCAGTTCGGCGGCGTCGTCGCCGTCAACGACCTCTCGCTGGAGGTCAACCGCGGCGAGATAGTGGCCCTCATCGGCCCCAACGGCGCCGGCAAGACCACGGCCTTCAACTGCATCACCGGCGTCTACCAGCCGACCAACGGCGAGATCAGCTTCGAGGGCAAGCCCATAGTCCGCAACCACCCCCAGGGCAAGATGAAAAAGGGCTATCTCGGGCAGGAGCCTGATAAGTTCACCGGCCACGTCCTGGCACCCACGCCGGACAGGATAACCGAGCTCGGCATAGCGAGGACCTTCCAGAACATAAGGCTGTTCTCCTCCCTCACGGTGCTGGAGAACGTGCTTATAGCCAAGCACATGCGCGCAAAGCAGAACGTGTTCTCCGCGACGTTCCGTATAAACCGCACTGAGGAGCGCCGCATGCGCGAGGAGAGCATGGCCCTGCTCGAGGAGCAGAACCTCGGCCACCTCAAGGACGAGGTCGCGGGCAGCCTGCCCTACGGCATACAGCGCCGCCTCGAGATCGCCCGCGCGCTGGCGACCGAGCCGAAGCTGCTGCTGCTCGACGAGCCGGCGGCCGGCATGAACCCGCAGGAGACCAAGGAGCTCGGCGAGTTCATCGTGCAGATCAAGGATACTCACAACCTGACGGTGTTCATGATAGAGCACCACATGGACCTGGTCATGAAGTTCTCGCACAGGATATACGTACTGGACTTCGGCAGGCTGATAGCCCAGGGCACGCCCGCGCAGGTCCAGAACGATCCCAAGGTTATAGAGGCGTATTTGGGGGTGTCGGAAGATGCTTAAAATTGACGGGCTGAAGGTCAGCTACGGCGGCATAGAGGCCGTCAAGGGCATCACGTTCGAGGTGCCGGAGCGCAAGATCGTGACGCTCATAGGCGCGAACGGCGCGGGCAAGAGCACCACGCTGCGTTCCATCGCGGGGCTCGTGCAGCCCGCGAAGGGCCGCATCCACCTCCAGGGCGAGGACATAACCGGCCTGACGCCGGACAAGATAGTCGCCAAGGGCGTGACCCTGGTCCCCGAGGGCCGTCACGTGTTCCCGGACCTCACGGTCCTGGAGAACCTCAAGATCGGCGCGTATCTGCGCAAGGACGACCTCACGGACGACCTCAACTGGGTCTACGAGCTCTTCCCGAGACTGAAGGAGCGCTCCTGGCAGGCGGCGGGCACGCTCTCCGGCGGCGAACAGCAGATGCTGGCCGTCGGCCGCGCGCTGATGAGCAGGCCGAAGATAATCATGATGGACGAACCCTCCCTGGGCCTCGCACCCATCGTGGTCAAGGGCATCTTCGACATCATCAAGGAGATAAACCGCATGGGCGTGACCGTCCTGCTCATAGAGCAGAACGCGAACATGGCCCTGCGCATAGCCGACATCGGCTACGTCCTGGAGACCGGCACCATCACGACCTCCGGCCCGGGACAGCAGCTGCTCAACGACCCCGCCATCAAGGCGGCCTATCTCGGCACCTGATAAGCAAAAAAACAAAAGGGGGGACCCGCAAGGAGCGGGTCCCTCCATTTTTTCGCGCAAAAACGCCGCCCCGGAAAGGGGACCGGGGCGGCTCTGCGAGGGGTGTAAGAGAGGGTGTCAGATGTCAAAGCGGCGGTAGGCCTTGTAGCAGTCGCGGCAGAGTTTTTTGCCGCCCTGCAGGTGGATGAAGCTCTCGGCGGTGGTCTCGCCGCACTCGTCGCAGTCGTAGGAGAGGAAGATGCGCGCATGTTCGGGCAGGGCTATGCGCGTCTCCTTGACGTCGAAGAGCTCCTCGGGCTCGCGGGACTGGTAGTAGGCGAAGCTCTCCTCGCGGCTCATGCCCTCGGGCTTTTTCCGGAGCACCAGGCGCACGGAGCGGCCGCTGGCGCGCTCGTAGATGTTGAAGGCCTGCTTGCCGGTGAGGTGGAAGAGCAGGTTGCCCTTTCCGGCGCTGCAGCCGAGCATGACCTGTATGGCGTCCACGCCGCAGGCGTCGTTCTCGCTGATGCAGACGACCTCCTCGTCCTCGGCGCAGCCGATGTTCAGCAGCTTGATGGCGTAGAGCGCGGCCTTGTAGCCGATGGTGAGTCCGCCGCACTCGTGGCCGTGGAATTCGGCGCAGTCGGCCCAGGTTTTGATCTTCATGTTCTGCCTCCTATAATCTGATATCCGGGAAGGGGATTATGTGCGGTATCCCCATGTAGCTCATTATGTGCACATGCATCCTGTACACGGCCTCGATGTTCTCCGGGGTCATGACCTCCTCGCCGCCGTAGGCGTAGACCTCCGAGTCGCGGAGGAAGAGGAAGCGGTCGCAGTAGCGGATGGCGAGGTTCAGGTCGTGGAGGATGATGCAGACGCTGATGTTCCGCTCCTTGGCGACGCGGCGCACGGTGCGCAGGGCCTCGTGCTGGTTGCGGGGGTCGAGGTTGCTGGTCGGCTCGTCGAGCAGCAGCAGCCGCGGCTCCTGGGCCAGTGCCCGCGCCAGCATGACCTTCTGCGCCTCACCGCCGGAGAGCTCCGCCACGCTGCGCAGCTCGTAGTCGCCTATGCCCATGAGGTCTATTACCTCGCGCACGACCTCGCGGTCGTGCTCCGTGGCGTCCCAGCCGATGTAGGGCCTGCGGCCCAGCAGGACGGAGTCGTACACCGTCATGTCCGCCGCGCGGGCGTTCTGCGCGACGTAGGCTATGTTCCGCGCCAGCTCGCGCTTGCCCAGCGTGAACACGTCCGTGCCGTCCACCAGCACCGTGCCGCTGCCGGCGGGGAGAATGCGGTCTATGCACTTGAGCAGCGTGCTCTTGCCCGCGCCGTTGTTGCCGAGTATGGCGAGGCAGTTCCCGTCGTCGAGCTCAAAGCTCACGTTGTGGAGGATGTCCGGCCCGGCGGGCTTGTATCGAAAGCTGACGTCCCTTACTTCAACCACCGCGGCGGCCCCCTTTCAGCAGCAGATAGAGGAACACCGGCGCGCCTAGGAAGGACGTGACGGCGCCGACGGGCAGCTCAACGGGCGCTATTACCACGCGGCTGAAGAGGTCGGCCAGCAGCAGAAGCAGCGAGCCCGCCGCGGCAGAGCAGGGCAGCAGCCAGCGGTAGTCGTCGTCGACGAAGCGGCGCATGATATGCGGCGCAACGAGGCCAACAAAGCTGATGATGCCCACAAAGGACACCGCCAGCGCCGAGGCCAGCGTGCACATGCCCATGCTTACCAGCGTCACGGTCCGGGCGTTCACGCCGAGGCTGGAGGCCGTGTCCGCGCCGTTTTGCAGCGCGTTGTAGTCCCAGCGGCGGAGCATGAAGTATACAAAGCCCGCGGCGGTCACGACGAGCAGTATCAAAAGCTGCGTCCAGTTGGTGCCGCCGAGGTCGCCGAAGGTCCAGAAGACCACGGCGCTTATCTTGGTGTCGTCCGCGAAGTATTGCAGCAGCGTGCTGCCGCCCGTGAAGAGGGAGCTTAGCGCCACGCCCGCGAGCACCAGCCCGCCGGGGCCTATGTCCCGCCTCAGCCGCGAGATGGCGATGACCACCACCGTGGAGAGCGAGCCGAACACAAAGGCGCAGAGCGTCACGATGTAGGGGTTGTCGATCTGGATGGCAAAATCCGCCGCGCCGGTGTTCACAACGCCGCCGCCGAACACGATTATTCCCACGGCTGCGCCGAAGGCCGCGCCCTGCGAGACGCCTAGCGTGGAGGCCGAGGCCAGCGGGTTGTGCAGCACGCACTGCATCACCGCGCCGGACATGGCCAGCGCCGCGCCCACGAGTATCGCCGCCGCCGCGCGCGGAAAGCGTATGCCGAAGAGCACCGTGTTCGCCGTGGCGTCGCCCCGGCCTATCAGCGCGCGGAATATTTCGTCCAGTCCGAACTCTATGCTTCCCGTCCCCGCCTCCGCGAGCGCCGCGATTATCGCCAGCGCGCAGGTTATGAGGAGGGCCAGCAGCTTTTTTCTTTGCAGCCCCTCGTAACTCGGGCCGACAGCCGGTTTACCGCTCATTCTTCATCATCCAAGCATGACCTCACCATATCCGGAATCTATGCCCTCCAGCACGGAGAGATAGTCGTCCACGCCGAGGAAAAATTTGAATATCTCGTTCGCCTTGGCGTTGATGTCGATGCCCGCAAAGGCCTCGGGGTAGAGGATGGAGCCGACATAATAGCAGTTGGCGAGGGAGATCTCCATGTTGTCGTAGTAGGCCGTGGAGCTGGGGTACTGGTAGATGTGCCCCTCGTTATAGGCCTTCAGCAGCGCGTAGTAGTCAGGCCGCTCTGCGTAGTCCTGCCTCACCAGCGCGACGCCGCCGCTGTCGAGGAAGATGTAGTCCGGGTCCCAGGAGATTATCTGCTCCTTGTCGATGATGACGGAGCTCTTGACGCCTGTGCCGTCGTCCGCGACGTTTTTGGCGCCCACGGAGAGCATGACCGGGTCGTTCATCCTGATGCCCTCGATGCCGTGCACGCCCTTAAAGGTGGCCGCGGCGGGCAGTACGGTGGGCTTTTCCTCCTCCGGCACCTTGGAGGCGAGCTCGGAGAGCTCGGCAAGGCTGTCGTTTATGTAGGAGATGACCTCCTCGGCCCTGTCGGACACGCCGCAGACCTCGCCTATGATGCGCAGCGACTGCTCAAAGTCCTTGCCGAAGAGCGTCCCCTGGCTGACGGCCACGACGGGGATGTTGGTCTTGGCCTGAATGTCGTCGGCCTCGCCGCTGGTCGCGGTGCAGAATATGACGTCGGGCGCGGCGAGTATCATCTGCTCGGGATAGTAGCTGGTGTTTCCGGCCGCGTCCGTGCCGACGATGGGCACATCGGCCCAGCGCTCGCTGTTCACATAGGCGTAGGCCACGAGCGGCGTCACCTTCTCGGGGTCCATGCCGCTGTAACCTACCACCTTGTCCGCGAGGCCGAGGTAGGTTATCATCCTCGGGGTGTTGCCGAGGGGGATTATCTTCTCGACGGTGGCCGGGACGGTGACTTCGCGGCCCAGCGCGTCGGTGATCGTTCTCGTTTCCATTTCCGCGCCGGTGACCTCGGGCGTCTGCATGGCCGGGGCCTGGCCGCAGGCACACAGAGACAGCGCAACAGCTGCCGCCAGCAGGAAGGCGGCGGTTTTCTTGAACATTTTCATATGATGATCCTTTCCGGGTACCCTGGTGCTGTGACCATTTTACAGGCTCGTCAAAATCTTCGCAAGCCCCCCCGGGGGATAAAAATGCCCTGCCCGGGCAATTTTTTGCACAGGCAGGGCGTTGGTTGTCTGTTATTTCAGTCGTCGTAGTCGTGCTCGGCCTTGAGGATGGCGCCGGTGTAGGCGTCGATCTCATACTCGTATTCCATGCGGCCCACGCTGAACTCTATCTCGTACTTGTAGCTGCCGTGGTCGCGGTCGAGCTCGCACTTGATGCGCGTGACCTCGCTCTCAGAGACGCCGACGTTGGAGAGGGCGGCGGACTTGGCCGCGGCCTCGCCGATGAAATCGGAGGTGCTGACGGTGCCGGAGCCGTTGCCGTACTGGTTGCCGGTGCCCGCGTTCACGCCGGTGCCGGCGTTGGTGCCGGAGCTGCCGTTGCCGTTGCCGGCGAGGTTGCCGGTCTGCTCCTGCTCGAACTTCACGATCTCGCCGGTCAGGGCGTTGACGCTGTAGTCATACTTGAGGCCGTTGGCGGCGAACTCGAGCTCGTAGACGTAGACGCCGTCGTCGCGGTCGAAGTCGGCCTGGAGCCAGCAGACGTCGGCCTCGCTGACGCCCGCGTGGCTGAGCGCGGCGGACTTGGCCGCGGCCTCGCCGATGTAGTCGCCGCTGACGGTGGTGGAGGGGACGGAGGTGGTCTTGCTCTCGCGGGAGTACTTCACGACCTCGCCGGTCTGGGCGTTGATGTCGTACTCATACTCGACGCTGCCGGCGTAGAACTCGACCTCGTAGACCATGACGCCGTGCTCGCTGTCGAAGTCGGTCTTGACAAAGGTCACGTCGCTGGCGCTGACGCCCGCGTGGGCGTAGGCGGCGGACTTGGCGTCGTCGACGCTGATGTAGGCCTTGGAGCTGGCAGTGCCGGTCTGGCTGACGCTGGAGTCGCTCAGGCTGCGGGAGCTGGCGATGAGGCTGATGTCGTTGACGGAGAGGGGAGCGAGGGACTCGACCGTGAGGGTCGGGTCGGCGGCGACGACCTTGAGTATGAGCTCGGCCTTGCCCTCGGAGATGCCGTACTGCTGGGCAAGAGAGGCGGTCTCGCTGGTGGAGGTGACGGTCTGGGTGAGCACGGAGGCCTCAAAGCCGCCCTCGCCCACGGCGCTGTTTATCATGTCGCTGACCTGCTGCTGCAGGCTCTCGGCCTTGGCCGTGTCGCCGTTGGCGACGGAGACGAGGATGGAGTTGCGGATGTCGTCCAGGTAGCCGTTCATGAGCATGGAGCCGATGAGAGCGTTGACGGTGACGTCGAGGTCGGAGCCGGCGAAGTCCATGTCGCCGATGACGGTCCTGGCATCGTCGTTGAGGGGCTGGACTTCGATGACCTTGTCGGCGGCGTCAACTATGATGTTGAGGCTGGGGTTGACGTCGAGGGTGATTATGGAGTCCACGGCGGCGTCGCTGGGTACTGTGCTGGGTTCGACTATATTGCCGGTCACGCCGGGGTCGGCGGCGGAGCCGTAGCTGTATCCGAGGTATCCGCCGAGGCAGACCAGCACGAGGGCGGCGGCCACGGCTATGGGGACAAAGCGGTTTTTCTTCTTCTTCTTGTTGTTGATTTCGTTCATCGTTATTACTGTTCCTTTCCGGGCTTCGCAGGCTTCGAGGATACCGGAGAGCTGATCCGGGGCCGTGTGCTCGGCAAGGCGGCGAATTCTTGCTTCCATCATTTCATTATCCATCATTCCGCCTCCTCTGCTGCTTTTCCGAGTTTTTTCATGGCGCGGTGATATTTGCTCAGGACGGTGGGGAGGGCGAGTTCCAGCATATCCGCTATCTCGCGGTGCTTGAGTCCGCCGAGCGCGTGGAGGGAGACTATCTGCCTCTCCTCGTCGGAGAGGGTTTCGAGCAGGGCTCTGAGCGTCAGCAGGTCCTCCTGGGAGAAGTCCGGCCTGTCGGAAAACTGCTCCTGCCAGTCCTCCGGTGTCATGGCCACGGTGCGGCGGCGCTCACGCAGGAGCTGCAGCGCCTCGTTCCGCGCTATGGTCATGAGCCAGGCCATCGGCTTGCCCTGGGAGCGGTACTGCGCTGCCGACTGGTAGGCCTTTACGAAGGTCTCCTGCACCGCGTCCTCCGCGTCCTGTGGGTTCTTCAGGAGAAAGAGCGAAAATCCGTAGAGCGCGGCGTGGGTCCTCTCATAGACCTTGGCCAGTGCCCCGGTGTCCCCGCGGCTCATCTCCGCGATACACCTGTCGATATGTTCCGCATCCGCCGCCGTTAGCGGCGAACCAAAGGCTGTCAGCAAGAGCAGCATGACTTCCTCCCGTTCTGCCATAACAATGCATGGCGATCCTGATTTATTGCACGCCCGGAAAAATTTTTTAATAACGATTTTTCTCAGCACATTTCCTGTATGCACAAACGGATTATAGCACCAATTTTGTGGACGGGCAATGGTCGACAGGCGGCAAAGTTCGTGCTAATATGTGCATAAGGAGAATTTTTCAGGAGGCAGATCTGTCATGGAGCATCTTGGAATTAATGTAAACGTCAAAAACGTCCCCGAGCTCGACCCGAAGTATATCCCGCTGCACAAGTTCAACGCCGCCTTCCTCGAGGGCGCAAAAAAGCCGCTCGGCATCGCCGTTGAGCGCGCGGGCGGCGAGGTCGCCGTGCTGCGCACCTTCATCCACGGCACCCCCGGCTTCGAGGCCGCGGACAAATACTACGCCGACCGCATGGTAAAGACCATGCTCTGGCTCTACGGCGGCTGGAAGGTATACATCTCCGGCGACGAGGGCATCTATGAATATATCCGCGCGGCCTACACGCCCGAGGGCAGCCGCGCCTTCGACCAGGACTTCATGGCCGGGGTCTACGAGCGCCCCTTCGAGGTCGTCTCCTGCGCCGAGCTCCCCGCCGAAAAGTCCAACCCCCAGGCCATAGGCCGCCACCTCGACGGCTGCCGCATAGGCTTTGACGCCGGCGGCTCCGACCGCAAGGTCTCCGCGGTCATCGACGGCAAGAGCGTGTTCTCCGAGGAGGTCGTCTGGTTCCCCAAGACCACCGCCGACCCGGACTACCACTTCCAGGGCATCGTGGACGCCTTCAAGTCCGCCGCCGCCCACATGCCGCACGTGGACGCCATCGGTGTCTCCTCCGCGGGCATCTACATCGAAAACCGTGCCATGGTCGCCTCCCTGTTCCTGAAGGTGCCGAAGGACGAGTTCGACAAGAAGGTCAAGGACATCTACATCCGCGCGGCCAGGGAGATAGGCGACGTGCCCCTGGTCGTGGCCAACGACGGCGACGTCACCGCCCTCGCGGGAGCCATGAGCCTGGACGACAACAACGTCCTCGGCATCGCCATGGGCACCAGCGAGGCCGTCGGCTACGTGGACGCCAACGGCTGCGTCACCGGCTGGCTCAACGAGCTCGCCTTCATGCCCGTGGACGCCAACCCGGACGCGATGGCCGACGAGTGGTCCGGCGACATCGGCTGCGGCGTCAAGTACTTCTCCCAGGACGGAGTCATCAAGCTCGCCCTCGCAGCGGGCATAGAGCTCGACGAGAGCCTCTCTCCCGCCGAGAAGCTGAAGGTGGTCCAGGGCCTCATGGAAAACGGCGACAAGCGCGCCGAGGCCGTCTACCGCAGCATCGGCACCTACCTCGCCCACGCCCTGGCGCTCTACTACGACTTCTACGCCTTCAAGCACGTGCTGCTGCTCGGCCGCGTCATGTCCGGCAAGGGCGGCGACCTCGTGCTCGAGCAGTGCAAGGCCGTCCTCGCGGACGAGTACCCGGAGCTCGCGGGGAAGATCTTCCCGTCCCTGCCGGACGAGAAGTTCCGCCGCGTGGGCCAGTCCGCCGCCGCCGCGTCCCTGCCGGAGATAAACTGAGATGGACAGAAAACACATCGTCTGCTTCGGCGACTCCAACACCCACGGCTATTGCGGCGACGCCGCCGACTTTGACGGCGTGCCCCAGCCCGGCGGCACGATGCGCTATTCGGAGGCCTCCCGCTGGCCTATGCTGCTGCAAAAGGCGCTGGGGGAGGAGTACCTCATAATAGAGGAGGGCCTCAACGGCCGCACCACGGTGTTCGAGGACCCTTACCGCTACGGCTGGACCGGCGCGAGCTATATCCAGCCCTGCCTGATGAGCCACAAGCCGGTGGACCTGCTCATCCTCATGCTGGGCACGAACGACACCAAGGAGTGGTACGGCGCGACGGCGGAGCGCATCTGCGCGGGCATGGAATACATCGTCTGCCGCGCTCAGAACACGCCCTGCTGGACGGAAAAGGGCCCGAACATCCTTGTCATTGCCCCGCCGCCCATCGACGCGGGCTATGTGGACACGGAGAGCCTCCCGGAGTTCGGCCCCGGCGCACGGGAGAAGTCCCTGGCCCTCGCGCCGCTCTATGAGAAGAGCGCAAAGCGCCTCGGCTGCGCCTTCTTCGACGCCGGACCGGTTTCGGAGCTCAACCGCGTGGACTGCCTGCACCTCACGCGCAAGGGCTGCCGCTCCCTCGCCGCCGCGCTCGCGGAAATCATTCCCGGCCTGTGCGGCTGAGTAATTGATTTGCAAGAGAATAAAACATTTCCTCCTGTGCAAAATAAGGACACATTTTCATGCACAGGAGGAATTTTTATGTACACACGCAAGGGGCTTGCGCTCTGTGCGGTCCTGCTGCTGGCGGCTGTGGCGCTCACGGCGTTCGCGCCGGTCATACCCGCCCGTGCCGAGGGCAATGCGCCCGTGGCGCAGAACATGGAGCTCACCACCTACCGCAACGTCTCCGTCGGCGGACGCCTCACGGCGGTCGACCCTGACGGCGACACGCTGACCTTCCAGATCACCACCGAGCCGACCAAGGGCGAGATAGAGCTCACCGACGACGGCCGCTTTGTCTACACGCCGGACACCAACCGCCGCGGCCGCGACTACTTCGGCTACAAGGCCATGGACGCCTCGGGCAACAGCTCCCAGGAGGCCACGGTCATCATCCGCATCGAAAAGCAGAAGACCAGCACCACCTATTCCGACCTCACCGGCGACCCGAGCGGCTATGCCGCCACCGTGCTGGCGGAGGAGGGCATCTTCGTCGGCCAGCAGCTGGGAGGGAGCTACGTCTTTGAGCCCGACCGCGAGGTCACGCGCGGCGAGTTTCTGGCCATGTGCATGGAGCTCGGCGGCGAGGAGCTGCTGACCGCCGTAGCGGCCACGGGCTTTGCCGACGACGCGGCTATCCCCGTCTGGCAGAAGCGCTACGTCGCCACGGCGCTGATGGACGGCGTCATAAGCGGCACAGAGTCCGACGGCAGCACCGTGTTCAACGCCGAGGACTCCATCACCGTACAGGAGGCTGCGGTCATGCTCAACAACGTCCTGGGCGCCACGGACGTGCCCACCGCGGCATTTGACAGCGCCGTGCCCGCCTGGGCCAGCCAGGCCACGGCCAATCTCACCGCCTGCGGCGTGCTGACCATGTCCGCGCGCTACACGGACACCCTGACCCGCGCCGACGCGGCAGAGATGCTCTGCGCCGCCATGGCCGTGCAGGACAGCCGCGAATAAACAGGCAAAAAGCCGCCCCAAACGGGGCGGCTTTCGCTGTTATCGGGGTGGATGTTTGCTTACTGCGCGGTGACGGGCGCCTTCTTCGCGGCGGCCGCGCCATAGACCATGAGCACGGCGGCGACGGCGAGGACGATGGCGCCTGCGGCCTGCACGGTGTGTCCGGTGAAGCTCACTGTGGCGGCGTAGCCGTACACCAGAGCGGCCAGCGCGGCGATGAGCGAGATTATGCCCACCGTCATGGCGGCCTTCTTGCCGGTCAGACCGAGTATGGCGGCGATGATGCCGAGCACCGCCGCGGCAATCATGATGCCGTAGGTGACGGCGCGGCCGGTCAGCTCCTTGGTGGTGACGACGGTCTGCTCGTCCACGGTCTTGTACGCGGCCTCAACGGGGTCCATGCCGCCGTCGATCTTGGCCTTAACGTCGGGGTTCTCGGCCAGGGTGGCGTAGCCGTCCTGCAACTGAGCCTCGCCGGCCTCGAACTCGTCGAGCTGGGCCTTGCCGTCGGCGAGCTGCTTCTCCGCCGCGGCCAGCTCGGCCTCACCGGCGGCTATCTCGTCGGCCGCCGCCTTGAGCTGGGCCTCGCCCGCCGCAAGCTCGTTTGCCGCGGCCTGGAGCTGGGCCTCACCGGCCGCGAGCTGCGCCGGGGCCGGGTCGAGCTTGGCCTTCGCCGCCGCGAGCTGCTTCTCCGCCGCCGCCAGCTTGGCCTGAGCGGCCTCGTACTCCTGCACCTGCTTGAGACCCTCCTCGTAGGGGGCCAGCTGCGCGGCGCCCGCGTCGAGCTGGGCCTTTGCGGCGTCAAGCTGGGTCTTGCCGGCGTCTATCTGCTTCTTCGCCGCGGCGAGTTTCTGCTCCGCTGCCTTGAGCGTCGCGGCCGCGGTCTCGTACTCGGTAAGCTGGGCCATGCCGGCTTCATAGGTGTCTATGAGCTTTTTGCCCTCGGCCAGCTGAGCGGCGGTGGCGTCCAGCGTCGCCTTGCTCTCGTCGAGCTGCTTCTTCGCCGCGTCGAGCTGGGCCTTCGTGGCCTCGGCCTGAGCGCCGGTGAGCTGCCCGGCCTCCACAGCCGCGTTGTACTGCGCCAGCTTGGTCTCGTACTCGGCCAGCTTGGTCTCGTACTGCTTCAGGCCTGCCTCGTACTTGGTGTTGCCGGCGTTGTACTGGAGCTTGCCGGTGTTGTACTGGCTCCGCATGGAGGCGATCTGAGCCTTGCCCGCCTCATAGGCCTCGGTCTTTTCGGCGAGAGCGGCCTTGCCGGCCTCATATTTGGCCAGTCCCGCCTCGTACTCCTTTACGCCCGCCTCGTACTCCGCGAGCTTGGCGTTGTACTGCTCCAGCCCAGCGTCGTATGTGGCCTTACCGGCGTCGTAAGCGGGCTTCATGGCCTCCAGCTGAGCCTTGCCGGCCTCATAGGCCTCGGTCTTTTCCGCCAGCTGTGCCTTGCCGGCCTCGTACTCGGCCAGACCCGCGTTGTACTGCGCGAGGCCCGACTGATACTCGGACTTCTTGGCCGCCAGCGTGGCCGCGCCCTGCTCATAGGCCGCGCGCCCGGCGTCAACCTTGGCCTGTCCCGCGGCGTACTCCTCACGGCCCGCCTCGAGCGCCGCCTTGCCGGCCTCGTAGTCCGCAAGCCCCTGTTCATACGCCGCCTTGCCCGCCTCGTAGTCGGCCCGCTTGGACTCGAGCTGCTCCACTCCGGCGGCGAGGGTGTCGATTTGTGCGAGGGTCTCTGCTTTCTCCGCTTCCTTGGCCTGCTTGACGTCGCTGACGTCCGCGATGCCCAGACCCCCCGATACCAGCCCGAACAGACAAGCCAGGATCATCACGACGCTGCACGCCTTCAGAAGTTTTTGACCTTTCATGTCAGATAAATCCTCCCAACAAATTTTTTCAGGGATTGTTTTTCCGAACAGCCCTCTCTGTTCGCTACACATACTGGAGTATATGACAGACAATGTTAAAAAGCAAGCAAATAATATACCTAGTGTAAGGAAACTAACAAGCTGCCATATGATGACGCGCAATATATGTGCAACATGGAGAAAAGACTTGTGCAAGTAATACAATAAAGAAATCTTTATATCGGCATTGACATATCCGCCGTGGGATGATAAGATATCATCCCACGAAAGTGGAGATCACAAAAAGCTGAGGTGAGCGCACGTGGAAGGCGGTTCCGGACGAAGTTGCGGAACAAAACGTAGAGGATACGGCGAAGCGGGCGCGCTCTCGGCTGCAAGGCTCTGAGCATGCCTTTTCTTCCGTGCGCGCTGCGCCGCCGTGTCCATTTGGATGCGGCGGCTTTTTGCTGCCCGGAAGGAGGGTATAAGCATGACTGTAACCGTACTCAAGGCCCTTCTGCAGGAGAAGAGGCTGAGGTCAATTCACGATGTCCTGTCCATGTACAACCCCGTGGACCTCGCGGAGCTCCTCTCGGAGCTGGACGACCGCGAGCTTGCCACGGTGTTCCGCATCCTCGACAAGCCCAAGGCGGCCGAGGTGTTCACGTACATGGATAACGACCTGAGGCAGGAGCTAATCAAGACCTTTTCGAGCTCCGAGATAAAGAGCCTTTTTGAAGAGCTCTACGCCGACGACGCCGCGGATTTCCTGAGCGACATGCCGGCAAACTTTGTGACGCAGCTCTTGGAGAACGTCGGCCCGGAGACGCGCCAGACTATAAACCACCTGCTGCAGTACCCGGACGACAGCGCGGGCAGCATAATGACCGTGGAGTTCGTGGAGCTGGACCCGGACATGACTGTGTCCGGCGCGCTGGAGAAGATACGCCGCGTCGGCATCGACAGCGAGACGGTGTACAACTGCTACGCCGTGAAAAAGCACAAGCTGCTCGGCGTCGTGACGGCGAAGGACCTGCTCACGCACGAGGGCAACGAGCCCATCGAGCCGCTGATACTCAGCGACTTCATCTCCGTCAAGACGACGGACGACAGGGAATACGTCGCGAACCTCTTCCGCCGCTACGGGCTCATCGCCCTGCCCGTGGTGGACACGGAGGGCTGCATCGTGGGCATCGTCACCTTTGACGACGCCATCGGCGTCCTCACCGAGGAGACGACGGAGGACATGCAGAAGATGGCCGCCATGGAGGCCAATACGGAGCCCTATCTCAAGACCCCGGTCTGGAAGCACGCCAAGCACCGCGTCATCTGGCTGCTGGTGCTGATGATCTCGGCGAGCATCACGGGCGCGATAATCTCGAAGTACGAGGCGGCGTTCGCGGCAGTGCCGCTGCTGGTGTCGTTCATCCCGATGATAATGGACACGGGCGGCAACTGCGGCTCCCAGAGCTCCACGCTCATCATCCGCGGCCTCGCCGTGGACGAGCTGCACTTTGCGGACGCGCTGAGCATACTCTGGAAGGAGCTGCGCGTCGCGCTGCTGGTGGGCCTGGCGCTTGCGGCAGTGGAGTCGGGGGTCATCATGATAAGGTACAACGACCCCGCGCTGGCGGCGGTCGTGTCGCTCTCGCTGATGTGCACGGTGGCCTGCGCCAAGGTCACGGGCGGGCTGCTGCCCATCGCGGCAAAGCGCCTCGGCCTCGACCCCGCGCTCATGGCCGCGCCGCTCATCACCACGGTGGTGGACACTGTGGCCATGTTCATCTACTTCACCATCGCGACGATGCTGTTCCACATATAAAGAAAGCGCCGCAGACAGAACGTCTGCGGCGCTTTATAATGTGCGTCGTATCATTCGAGTTCCGGGGCGTTGACCTCGGAGGGGGCGCGGGCGGTGAAGCCGTTGTCGTTTATGTAGCTGAGCACGGAGGGGAGGCAGGCGTCGGTCGCGTCGCAGCAGAGGATGCGCGCGTCGAGCCGCGCGGGGCGGTACTCGAGGTAGGCGGTGATGAGCGAGGCGTAGGTGAGGCCTGTGCCGTTCTGGATGCAGTCCGTGTCGTAGTCCCAGAACACCAGGCCGTAGACATCCGCCACGTGTATGCAGCTCTCGTCATACTCGGGCGCGGCGGAGGCTATGAGCACGGTCTTGACGCGCGCGGCGTCCAGCAGGAGGGAGGATATCTCGGCGTACTCGGCACTCGGGTCCGCGGAGCAGAGCGCGCCGACGCTGTGGCCCTCGCCCACGATGCGGCGGACGGTGTCCGGGCTCTGGCGAATCTCGTCGGCGGTGAGGAAGAAGGCGGCCCTGACGCCGTACTCCACCAGAGAATCGAGCAGCGCAGAAGAGGGCAGGCCGACGAAGCTGAGGTAGACGATGCTGCCGGAGTCGGAGGCCGTGCCGCCGCCGCCCCCGCCGCCCCAGTTGCCGCCGCTGTTGCCGACATATGCGTTGTAGCGGCTGACCATGAGGGGCTTGGCGGCGGTGAGGAACTGGTCGTCCGTGAGGAACACGGAGCCGTCCTTGATGCGGCATACGTCGCCGTATTCGCCGCCGTCGATGTAGGACCAGGTGAGGCCGTACTGGCCGCAGATGAAGTCGAGCGGGACGTATATCTGCCCGCCGCGGCTGACGGGGGTTATGTTGTAGTAGGTGCCGTTCCCGTCGTAGGTCTCGCCGGTGTTGAGGTCGAAGTAGAGCTGCTTGGTGGAGGAGTAGAGCGAGGCGGTGTTGCTGCTCTGGTGGAAGGAGTTATAGACCTTGAAGTTCACAAAGACGGTGTAGGGGACATAGATGGTGGAGTTCTGCCAGTAGGGCTGATAAGTCAGCTCGAGCAGGTTGTCGTTTGTGGCGATGAAGCAGACGCCGGACCCGGAGGCTGAGGCGGCGCTCATGGCCGGGAGCAGGCAGAACACAAGGCAGACGATTAGGCAGAGCGAGAGCAGTCTGCGCATTGGATTCACCTCCAAAAATACTGCGGATATTCTACCATAAAAAAAGTATCGCCGCAAGGAAACAAAAATCGAAAAAATCTCTTGACATCTGACGCAGGATTTGTTATATTACAAAAGCCGCTTGTGGCCGAGTAGTTCAGTCGGTTAGAACGCTAGCCTGTCACGCTAGAGGTCGAGGGTTCAAGTCCCTTCTCGGTCGCCACTCCCCACGGTGCAAGCCGTGGGGAGAGCTATGCTGCTGTAGCTCAGCAGGTAGAGCGCATCCTTGGTAAGGATGAGGTCCCCGGTCCGAATCCGGGCAGCAGCTCCAGAAAGCACCTGACGAAAGTCGGGTGCTTTTTGTTTTATTATGAACCTTCGGGCTGGCGGACGGGCAGACGCGCCAGGATGGTCGTCCCGGCGCCGGAGCTCTGTTCCACCCACACCCCGCCGCCGTGGAGGGCGGCGATCTCCCAGACCAGCGACAGGCCCAGACCGACGCCTCCGCGCTCCCGGCTGCGGGACTGGTCCACCCGGAAAAAGGGGTGAAAGACGCTGTTCCTGCAGCTCTCGGGGATGCCGTGACCGGTATCGGAGACCCTTATCTCCAGCTCCGGCTGCCCGGCGGACACCGAGACGAGGACGGAGCCGCCCCGGCGATTGTACTTTATGGCGTTTTCCGTGAGGTTGAAGAGCAGCCGGTATATGAGGGTGTCGCTGCCGGTCATGGCGGCGTCGCCCTCCCGCTCTAGGGTCACGCCGACGCGCTCCGCCAGGGGCGCAAGGTCGGTGAAGATCTCCTCTATCATGGGCCCGAGCTGGATGCGGTCGGTGCGGGCGGCCGATTGCAGGCTGCTCATCTCAAGCAGGGTCTTTGAGAGCTGCGAGAGCCGCTCGGTCTGCTCGCGCAGGAGCTTTAAGAATTCGGCCGTCTCCGGAAGAACGTCGGGGTGCTCGGCGGAAAACAGCTCCAGCTGCGCCTGCATCAGGGCCAGGGGCGTGCGCAGCTCGTGCGCCGCGTTGCCGGTGAACTGCCGCTGGGTTTCAAAGGCGCGCTCCAGCCGCTCGAGCATGCTGTTGAAGGAGCGGCCCAGACTGCGAAACTCGGGCGGGACGTCCTCGCCGAACTTCATCTCGGCCAGATTGCCGGGCTCCACCCGCTCGAAGCGGGAGGTGAAGCCGCGCAGCGGCCTGAGCGCCCGCCCGCTGACGAAATAGGCGAGAGTGCCGCTGAGCAGCGTGAGCGCGGCGGCGATGTACCAGTTGGTCATGCAGAAGGCCTGCTGCGCCTGGCTTATCGCGCCCAGCAGCTCCTGATCGCCTCCCGCATAGCTGCCTATGCGCGACATATAGCGCACGCCGGAGCCGCAGAGCAGCAGCTCCATGCAGACGCAGGTCGCGCCTATCAGCAGGGACGTCATCAGCGTCATGCGCCATTGAAGTGAGAGCCGCCTCATAGCTCGGGCCCTCCCATGAGATATCCCTCGCCGATGCGGTTGAGGATGGGGTCGTAGCCCAGGGCGGCGCGCAGTTTTTTGCGCAGCGAGGAGATGTGCACGCGGATGGAGTTGCTGAAGTTGTCCACACTGTTGTCCCAGACATGCTCCATGAGCTCCTCCTGACTGACAGGGCGGCCCTGGTGAAGCATGAGATACTCCATTATGCCGGTCTCCTTGCGGGTGAGGGAGACGGGCTGACCGCCGGCACAGGCGAGGCGGGCTTTTGTGTCGAAGGTCAGCGCGCCGCAGGAGAGCACCACGTCATGCTGGGTGAACTGACGCAGGGTCAGGCTCCGGATGCGCGCCTCGAGCTCTGCGAGATGAAAGGGCTTTGAGAGATAGTCGTTGGCTCCGGCGTCCAGGCCGGCCACCTTGTCGGAGACCTCGTTGCGCGCCGAGAGTATCAGCACCTTGGTGTCCCGGTTCGTGCGCCTGAGCGTCCGCAGCACGGTCATGCCGTCCTGCCCGGGCAGGTTCAGGTCCAGGAGCACCAGGTCGTACTCCTCCGTGCCGAGCAGCTCCAGCGCCCGCTCCCCGTCGCAGCAGAAATCCACGCTGTAGGCCAGCCGCCTGAGGCTGCGCACGATGGTCTCGCAAAGGGCGCGCTCGTCTTCTATGACCAAAAGATGCATGGCAGTCCCTCCATTTGCAGATGGGCTGAAATTGTGGTTATATTATAGCAGAGGGACATAAGGTTTTTGTTAAGTTTCTGTTCTTAACAGGGATCTTAATAGGCGCATTGTATCATATGCCTGCAAAGGGCGCCGCTCGGCCGTACACGCGGCGGGCGCCCGAAGGACAGGAGGTCGATACCATGCACAAAAAGCTGCTGTCACTGCTGACCGCCTCGGCGCTGCTGCTCACGTGCGGCTGCGGGGCGATGCGCGGCCCGGCGCGGGGGACTGAGACCCCGGCGCCGCCGGAACCGACGCCGGACATGTCCGGAAAGGAGAGTATGTATATGGATACAACGGAAAACGTCATTTACCTGGCCGGAGGCTGCTTCTGGGGGCTGGAGCAGCTGATGCAGTCGATACCGGGCGTCATAGACGCGCAGAGCGGCTACGCAAACGGCACCGGCGCGGAGGATGCCGATTACGAGACCGTCTGCACCGGCGAGACGGGCTTTCGCGAGACGGTGAGGGTCGAGTACGACCCGGAGCAGGTGAGCCTTGACGCGCTGCTGCTGGCCTATTTCTACGTCATAGACCCCACCGTGAAAAACAGGCAGGGGAACGACTGGGGCTCGCAGTACCAGACCGGCGTCTATTACACGAACGACGCGGCAAAGGAGACGGTGGAGCGCATCGCCGGGATCGAGCGTGGCCGCAGCAGGGAATTCCACGTGGAGATAGGCCCGCTGATAAACTTCTTCCCGGCCGAGGAATACCACCAGAACTACCTCGAAAAGCACCCGGGCGGCTATTGCCACATCCCGCGGGACGAGATAAAGCTCTTTTCAAAGCTGCGCATAGACCCGGGCGACTACCGCAAGCCCGCCGCGGAGGCCATACGCGACAAGCTGACGGACGAGCAGTACCGCGTGACCCAGGAGAGCGGCACCGAGCGGCCCTTCAGCAACGAGTTC
>ERZ1106963.626-NODE-626-length-49804-cov-8.429034_pt1 | contig 49804 bp, 40 predicted proteins | sample MGYA00403681_ERZ1106963 | MGnify/ENA primary metagenome ERZ1106963 (study PRJEB35170, sample SAMEA104062407) | human gut metagenome | biome: human gut; feature: human-associated habitat; material: faeces | place: Denmark | collected 2012-05-03 ...
GACACCCGGGTGTCAGGCGTCATGAGACCCGGGTGTCGTACAACTGATTATTGCAGTATTTTATTTCCTACCTTATTGTTAGTAATAACTCCAATCACTATTAGACAGAAGTATCTAACTCATAACCTGCAAAAGGGAACAAAATATGCGATTGCAAACCATACGTACAGGAAAAGGGTTATAGAGTAAACAAATCGTTTACAAACGAATAAAACAAAAGAGGTGAGTTCCCCTTCACAGGGTAGCCCACCTCTTTCTCTTCATACACAAACATTCAAATGATCAGGTACCAGATGTTAGTCAATGTAACGGATGCCATCCATTTTAAACATACCTCCCTACATACGGCCGCCACCCAAAGCCTGATACAACGTAATCACACCCTGAATTTCGGTAAAGCGGTTCGCCACTTGTGACAGTTGCGCGTTGAGCAACGTCTGTTGGGCGGTCAATACTTCCAGATAAGTGGTGTTGCCATGTTTCATCAACAGGCTTGTGCTTTTGGCTGCTGTTTGCAGGGAAGCCACCTGCTTGTTGTAGTAGTCGGCTTTCTCGCGGGCAGTCTGATACTGTACCAGTGCCTCGTTCACTTCCACACCTGCATTCAGCAAGGTTTGCTCAAAGCTAAGGCGGGCTTCCTCCTGTTGGGCTTTCGCTATTTTCAGTTGGGCGATGTTGGCGCCTTTATTAAACAGAGGCTGCGTCAGAGAAGCTACGGCAGAAGCCAGAAACTTACCCGGATTGACAATCATGCTACCCGCACTGTTGGTCCAGCCTGCGCTGCCACTCAACGTGATGGAAGGGTAGAAAGCGGCACGGGCGGCATTTGTGGTGTAGAAAGCCTGCGCCAACGAGAATTCTGCGCTACGCACATCGGGACGGTTGGAAAGCATCTGCAAGGGAACACCTACGGAGAAGTTTTCCGGCAACTGCTGGTTTCCCAGTTTGCCACGCTGTATCTCATGGGGAGTTTCAGCCAGCAACAACGCCAGTGAATTCTCCGCCTGGTTGATTTGTTCTTTCAGGTCGAGCACGGTGGTACATATATTATAATAAGTGGCCTCCGTCTGCGCCAGCCCCGCCTCGTTCACCATACCAGCTTTTTTCATGGCACGGGTGGCGTTCACGCTTTCCTTCCAGGCAGCTTCGGTAGCAACGGCTATCTCATATTGCGAATCGAGCATCAACAAAGTGTAATAGGTGTTGGCAACGGATGCCACCAATTGTGTCTTTACCGCTTGTTCATATTCCTTGCTCTGTTCGTAAGCAGCTTTCGCACGACGTTTTGCGGTGGTCACTTTTCCGAAAATATCCAGTTCCCACGAAGCAGTCACGGGCAGAGAGTAAGTCTGCGTCGCCTTTCCACGGTCGAAACTGCTGGCAGCTCCTTCCGGCGCAAGGAATAAAGAAGGCAGATAAGACAGTTTGGACGTCAACAGCGTGGCTTCCGCTTCTTTCACACGCAAGTGGGCAGTCTGCATATCGGTGTTGCGCACGAGTGCCGAATCAATCAGGCTTTGCAAAGACGGGTCGGTAAAAACCTCCCGCCACGAGAGGTTGCCGAAGTTTGCCGTATCGGCGGCGGCCACTGACTCGCTGCCGTAAAGTCCTTCGGGAACTTCCGACACCGGTTTGTATTTATTATAGATACCGCAACTACTCAAAACGAGTGTTGCTGCGGACAGAATTATTATTTTTCTCATTCAACTATAAATTTATGATATAAACTAATGAGGAGGACAGATTCACTGTATCCTAATTAAATACTTATTTTATCTTTCAGACAGAAGAACAAAAGAACAAATATTGAAGTCATTGTCAACGTTCTATTACATCGATTGTATTCATTATATCAACTAAGTACTCTTGCATACTAATCTTATATTATCAGGCACGGATTACGCGGATTACATGGTTCCTCGAATGATGGCTGTTATTAAGCAACTGTCTAATCTGTACCTGAATTTATGATATAAACTAATGATGGTGATATACTTATATTAATTACATCGATTATATGATTATATTAATTATATGACTACATCGACTTTATCTTTTGTACTTATGTTCTTCTGTCTAAAAATCAGAATTACTCTTTTCCAGCCCTGGACTTTTCTTCTTCACTCACTTTGATCTCCTCTTCAATCTGCCAATCATGCGTAGGGGCACTCTGTACGGGACGAAGACGTTCCTGCAACCATTGGAAAGCAATGAACAAAGTCGGCACGATAAAGAGCAGTGCCAGCGTACCGATAGTCATACCGCCAACTACCCCCGTACCCAATGAACGGTTACCGTTAGCTCCTACTCCACTAGACATCATCAGCGGGAACAGACCGAAAATCATTGTCAAAGCCGTCATCAGAATCGGGCGCAGACGGGCTTTGGCTGCGCTGACAGCAGAAGCAATCAGTCCCATACCAGCCTTACGGCGTTCGGCAGCATATTCCGTCAGCAAGATAGCCGTTTTTGCCAGCAAGCCGATCAACATAATCAGACCCGTTTGCAGGTAAATATTATTCTCCAGTCCGAACATCCGGGCGAAAAGGAAGCTACCCATCAATCCGCAAGGCACACTCAAAAGAACGGCGAACGGAATAATGAAGCTCTCGTAGAGCGCGCTTAGAATGAGGTAAATCATCAGGAAGCAGATACCGAAAATAATCATCGTTGTGCCGCTTTGCTGGTTTTCCTCACGGGTAATACCTCCGTAGTCATAGCCGTAACCTTTCGGAAGAGACTGTTCCGCCGTTTCCTGCACAGCCTTGATCGCGTCTCCCGTACTGTATCCATCAGCCGGCATCGCGTTCACCGCAATGGAGTTATACATATTGAAACGGCTCAACGACTCGGCACCATAGCTGCGGGTCAGTGTAACGAACTGGCTTAACGGAGCCATCTCACCATTGGACATACGCACAAAAGCGTTGTCGAGCGAAGTCTCGTCCAGACGGAACATCGGATCGGCCTGAATCATAACGCGGTACACTTTAGAGAAACGGTTGAAGTTGGACACATACTGACCACCGTAGTAGCCGGACAGCGTACTCAACACAGCGTCGGGCGTGATACCTGCACGCTTGCATTTAGCCGCATCCACCTCTACCGTCCATTGCGGATAGCGCACGTCGAACGTCGAATAAGCCATTGCTATTTCAGGCCGTTGGTTCAACGCTCCCAAATATTGCTGGGTAGTGGTGAAGAACTCATTGATATCACCGCCCATCTTGTCCTGCATGTGAAGCTCAAGCGCATTACCCATACCGTAGCCCGGAATCATACCCGGTGAGATGGCGAACACACTGGCATCTTTAATATCGGCCGTAAGGGCATACACCTGTCCGATCACCGACTGCACATTATCCGCGTCATCCGGTCGTTCGTCCCACGGCTTCAATTTGAGAATCAACATTCCGAACGAACTTCCCTGTCCGGCCAGCAAACCGTAACCGGCCACTTTCTGCACGTGCTTCAGTTGAGGAATCGCCATCAGGCGTTTTTCGATACGTTCCATCACCTTATCCGTCGTTGTCAGCGAACTGCCTGCCGCCGTACTTACATTCACGAAAATAACACCCTGATCTTCGTCGGGTACCAGACTGGTCTTCGTGTTATTCATCAGTAACACAAGCAATACCACGGAACAAGCCAGCAACGACCATGTCAACCATCTGCGCTTGATAAAGAACAATACAATCGTCTTATATTTATCCACCATCACATCGAAAGCCGAATTGAAAGCCTTACGGAAACGTGCCGCAAAGTTGTTCTTCTGCGTTCCGTCTTCATTAATATAAGGTTTCAGCAGCAATGCACACAAAGCCGGACTCAAAGTCAACGCGTTAATAGCGGAGATACCTACCGCAACCGCCATCGTCAAACCGAACTGGGTATAGAACGTACCGGAAGTGCCGCCCATGAAGGACACCGGAATGAACACCGCCATAAATACCAGCGAAGAGGTGATAACGGCATTACTGATACCTTTCATAGCGTCGATACTTGCCATATATGACGACCTGTAGCCCACATCGAACCGCGCCTGCACCGCCTCGACGACAATAATGGCATCATCCACCACCGTACCGATAACGAGCACTAGCGCAAACAGGGTCAGCAGGTTGATACTGAATCCGGCTATCGCCATGAAAGCAAACGTACCCACCAGGGAAACCACAATTCCGACCAGCGGAATCAATGTAGAACGGAAGTCCTGCAAGAAGACGTACACCACAAGGATAACCAGAATGATAGCCTCGATCAACGTTTTCACCACCTCATGAATGGAAGCGAACAGGAAGTCGTTGGAGCTCATCATCTGCGTCAGTTCCACGCCTTTCGGAAGGTCTTTGCTTGCCTCTTCGAGGAGTTTGTCGATATTCTGGTTTACTTCGGTCGCATTGGAACCTGCCGTCTGAAACACCATACAGGACACACCCGGATGGCCGTCCATACCGCCGTGGTAAGCGTAGCTGTCCTGTCCCAGTTGTATGTCGGCAATATCTTTCAGTTTCAACACCTCGCCATGATCGGTAGAACGGATAACGATGTCGCCAAATTCTTCGGGAGTAATCAGACGTCCCTTGTACTTCATCGTATATTGGTACGTTTCATTCGAGTTCTCGCCAAACGAACCGGTTGCCGATTCGATATTCTGCTCGGCAAGCACGCCGGTGATGTCGGACGGAATCAGTTTGTACTGTGCCATCACATCCGGCTTCATCCATACACGCATACTATATTCACCACCCATAATCATCATATCGCCCACACCGGAGATGCGGAGAATCTGTGGTTTCAGGTTGATACTGATATAGTTGGACAGGAAGTTCTCGTCATAACTCTCGTCCGGACTGGACAAGGAGAACATCTGCAAGATACTCGTCTGCCGCTTGGAAGTGGTCACACCGACTTGGGTTACTTCCGCCGGAAGCTGTCCCGTAGCGCGCGACACACGGTTTTGCACGTTGACAGCCGCCATGTCAGGGTCGGTGCCCTGCTTAAAATAGACGGTGATGCTCACCGAACCGGCATTGGTGGCGGAAGATGTCATGTAGGTCATGTCCTCCACCCCATTGATCGCCTCTTCCAAAGGCGCGATTACACTCTTCTGCAAAGTCTCCGCACTGGCACCATAATAGGTGGTACTCACCATAATGGTAGGCGGAGCAATATCGGGGTACTGCTCAACAGGCAGACTGAACAGCCCGATGATACCCACTACAACAATCGTAATAGAAATGACTGCCGATAATACGGGGCGTTCTATAAAGGTTCTTAAATTCATGAATGATTCCTCCTTGGTTTAATTTTCAGTAGTAGTTGCCGGAGACTTCGTTGTTGTCTCTGTTGATGAGGATTGATTAGCATTTGTCACTCCTGCCACTGGAGTTTGAGCAGCCTTCGCCTTGACCGGAGTACCTTCACGAAGCAATCCTACGCCTTCCGCCACAATCACATCGCCCGGAGCCAGTCCTTCATCCACGATAAATTCGCGGCCACCGTTCACACGGGTCACCTGCACCAAGGCAGATTGCGCTTTGCCGTCTACTACCTTATATACATATCTCTTATCCTGTATTTCGAAAGTGGCAACCTGCGGAATGGTCAATGCTCCCGTTTTCTGCACAGGAACAATCACGTTGCCCGCACCACCGCTATGCAACAATCCTTCCTTATTCGGAAAAACAGCACGCAGACTGACCGTACCCGTCGAACGATCGATCACTCCACTAATCGACTCGATCTGTCCTTGTTCGGAATAAGCCGATTTATCGTTCAGTTGCAGATTGATGGCAGGCATATTTTTCAGCGCCTCTTCTTTGGAACCGTATTGGCGGATGAGTCCCAGCAACTGGTTTTCCGTCATGGAGAAGTAAACATACATATCCGAATTGTCGGAAACCGTTGTCAGCGGTTGGGCAAGAGCGGAACTTACCAAAGCGCCTACGCGGTAAGGCAATGTACCCACCACACCGTCTGCCGGACTTTTCACAACCGTATAAGAAAGATTGTTGCGGGCACTCACTTCCTGCGCTTTTGCCTGCGCCAACTGTGCCTTGGCAGCCAGTAGGGAGTTTTTCGCGGTACTCAAATCGAAAGAGGAAACTACGTTCGCTTTATACAGTTCCTCTTTACTGTCATACGTCAGTTGTGCCGTAGCCAGAGAGGCTTTTGCCGACTCAACGTTTGCCACTACCGTTTGCAAAGCAGCTTCATACGGCACTTGGTCGATGATAAACAATGTCTGTCCGTTCTTTACACGCTGCCCTTCCGTTACACAGACTTTAGTCAGCGTACCACTTACCTGGGGGTAAATATCAATATCCTGACGTCCGCGGATGGTCGCCGAGTAGGCGCTTGAAATCATCCGGTCGGCCGGAGAAACGGTCATCACTTCGTATTCTGTTTCCATTTGTGCCGGAGGAGCTTGTTTACAGCCCGTAGCAGCTACCATACAGCAGAGCAACAATAGCCCTTGCTTCACTTTACATACCTTTTTACTCATTTTCTGTTACCTATTTAACTATTTTTGAACGCGGCAAAGGTAGACTGTTTTCTTCATAGGAAACTGGACTTAGTATCTTCAGTTTTGTTCATTTTAGGAACATTAAAACCGATATTTAGTGAAAAAGTCCTATTTTTGTACCCAAAATAAGAACAACAATGGAATCAAAAAACTCTAGCCTAGCCATACTTCATGAACCGTTCGTTGCCGGAATGGACGAAAACCTGTCTCCAATTATGCAACGCCTGTGGAAACTGGAAGGGGGGGCCATCTATTTTTGCCGTAGCGGATGGGCACACGTCACGATCGACTTGAAAGACTATGAAATTGTCGAAAATACTCAAATCGTGCTCTTGCCGGGAACGATTATCCGCGTCAACGGCAGCAGCAGTGATTTCACAGCTTCTTTCTTCGGATTCCCCAAAGAAATGTTTCGTGAAGCCTGCCTGCGTTTCGAGCCGATCTTCTTCCGGTTTATCAAAGAAAAGCCGTGTTACGTACTTCCGGAAGAAAATACCGGAGCTATCAATGGGTTAATACGTGCCACGACCGCTATATACAACGACCGCGAAAATCGTTTCCGCAACCAAATTGCTAAAAATCACCTCCAGTCGTTTATGTTGGATATCTATGACAAGTGTTACCGCTACTTCGACCGGCAGGAAATAGAAGGAGGAAGTCGGCAGGATGAAATCTTCAAGAAATTCATCGCACTGGTGCACGAAAACTGCATCGCTGAAAGGGAAGTAACCTTCTACGCCAACAAGCTCTGTATCTCCACCAAATACCTGACAGGTATCTGCAAAAGCGTGACGGGTGAAGCTGCCAAAAAGCTTATTGACGACTTCTCCATCCTGGAGATAAAAGTGCTGCTTCAATCCACCGAACTGACGATTCAGGAAATAGCCGACCGGCTCGGTTTTCCCGATCAGTCGTATCTAGGCAGGTATTTCAAACGGCATGAAGGGATGTCGCCGAAGGAGTATCAGAGCAAATATTCTATCTAATAACAAAAATAGCACAGACGGGCGAGCATGGTGTATTTTTTCCACCTATACACCACTCCGCCTAAATTATTCTGCACTTTCATTGTCCTGTAATCCCTGATAAAGTTTGCTTTCCAGTTCTTCGATGGAAGGCAGTCCGGATTTTATATCGTGAGGGATTGATTTACCTAACTCATAATCGGAAATACCTATTGGTTTGTGCACATCACGTAAAGCATATTCAGCCATGATGCGATCTTTGTTCTGACAAAGAAGCAAACCAATCGTCTGATTATCACCTTCCCGGCAAAGAATATCATCTACTGCGTCCGTGTATCTGCCTTGTGCTATCAGGCTGTTCTTCAAACGGATAAGTGATTGTATCACTCTGCTGTATTCGTCATCATTTAGATAGATATGGAACTTTTCTTCTCTCATAGTCTTTTCCTCCATTCATTGAATTTTTCTCTGATTACCGAAACATCTGCTTCGACATCAGAATAAATAAAGATATGTACGCTTTTGAAAACTGCTTTTACTCTGTCGGAATATTCCGCTTCCGTTTCGGTTGTCTTAAAAGGGAGTTTTACGAGTTTTATATTTCGTTGCTTGCATAAGTGGCTTTTGAGAACCTCCATCTGTTCTGAGCCACTCGTAAATTCTATCGCCAGCTTTTCTGACGGAATGTAGGTTTCAAGTGGTATTCCTAATAGTTTATCCGAACCGAGCTGAACCTTTAGTCCTTTTTTATTTGCGTAATAGGCAACAGCCAAGCTGGGGAACACGGAGCGATATTCGCTTTCGCATACGGTGCATTTTCCTTCAAGAATTGTTCTGTCGCTGATTTTTGCTTTCCAAGAGTGTCCGAGTGAACATTTCCACCACACACTTTTCATCGACTTTCTTGATACTTGTGTCGGGAGCAGAGAGTTTTTTTCATAATCCCATTCAGCAAGCAGTTTCCTGTCCGTTGTGGCTAAATCATTGTATCCTGCAAGAACCGCCCTGTCCGCACAAACCGGGCATACTGTTCCATTTACACGGGCATTGATAACGGACTTCCACTCATTGCCGCAGGTCTTACACTTCCACCAAACATTGCGTCTTGATTTTGCGTTTACCTCATCAGGTAATAGAGGATAATTTCTTTCTGACCACTCGGCGGCAAGGTCAGGGTGCGTAGTCGCCAAGTCATTAAATCCTTTGAGCAATGTATATCCACTACAATACGGACATCTGCTCCCACCAGAACGGGTTGAAATAAGAGTGTGCCACTCGTTTCCGCAATCATTGCATTTCCACCAAGCCTTACTGTTTGCAAAGGCTGTCACCATTGTAGGCAGCAACGGAAGATTTCTGTCAGACCATTCAGCAGCAATATCGGGATACTGTGAAGCAAGGTCATTGAACCCTGCAAGGACTTTATTATGTGAGCAGTATGGACAGCCTGTACCGTTTATCGTTCTGCTTTTAACGCTTGCTTCCCATTCGTGTCCGTGTTTGCATTTCCAAATAATCTTCTTATGAGAAGCGACAGAAACCTCGGTGGGTTTTAATTCGTTCTTTTCAGACCACTCTTGAGCCAGCAGGGGCTTCAATGTGGCTAAATCATTGATACCCTCTATTACTCTCGCTCCTGAGCATATCGGGCATTTCTCGCCCTTTGAGCGAGCTTTGACGCTCGTTTCCCACTCGTGTCCGCAAGCACCTTTCCACCACACTCTTTTATTTGAACCGAAGGTTATCTTATCCGGCGTCAGCGGTAAATTCTTCTCTGACCATTCAGAAATAAGCTCCGGGTGAACGCTTGCTAAACTGCCCGTCATAGTACAACCACCCCTTCCTCTGTGATTATCCCCATTATATTGAGAAAATCGGAATTGGTGTAGTTTGCGATGTAGCCCGAAAACTATGAGAAATGAAAGAAGCTCCTGAAAAGTCGTAACTTCTCAGGAGCTGTGTGAAACTCAAAATTATGCGATTTTTTAGTCCCTGCACCGTTTTCAGCACCGATTGGTGTAAATTTGGTGTAAAGAGGTAAGTTTATACGGTTTGGAAAGTCCCGAAACCCGCATAAATACTGGTTTTTTTCGACTTTTACTTGTCGAGGGGCTTCATTGTCGGGAACAGCAGAACGTCACGGATTGCAGCGGAATCGGTCAGCAGCATACACATACGGTCGATACCGAATCCGATACCTCCTGTAGGCGGCATACCGATCTCCAGTGCATTCAGGAAATCTTCGTCGGTGTGGTTTGCTTCTTCATCGCCCTGTGCGAACAGTTCTTCCTGAGCTGCGAAACGTGCTCTCTGGTCGATCGGGTCGTTCAGCTCGGAGTAAGCATTTGCCATTTCCCAGCCGTTCATGAAGAATTCAAAACGTTCTACATATTCCGGATTTTCCGGTTTTTTCTTGGTCAGCGGTGAAATCTCAACCGGATGATCCATAACGAACGTCGGCTGAATCAGATGTTCTTCTACAAATTCTTCAAAGAACAGGTTCAGGATATCGCCTTTTTTGTGACGTTCTTCATATTCGATGTGATGTTCTCTTGCGGCTGCACGGGCAGCTTCAAGGTCTTTGATTTCGTTCCAGTCTACACCGGAATATTTCTTAACAGCATCTACCATTGTGATACGTTCAAACGGTTTGCCCAGATCCATCTCGATACCGTTGTAGGAAATGGTGGTTGTGCCAAGAACAGTCTGTGCAACATAACGATACATATTCTCAGTCAGATCCATCATGCCGTGGTAATCGGTGTATGCCTGATAGAGCTCCATCAGTGTAAACTCTGGATTATGACGTGTATCCAGTCCCTCGTTACGGAATACACGGCCGATCTCGTAAACACGCTCCATGCCTCCGACGATCAGTCTCTTCAGATACAGTTCCAGGGAAATACGCAGCTTCAGGTCTTCGTTCAGTGCATTGAAATGTGTTTCGAACGGTCTTGCTGCTGCACCGCCGGCATTGGATACCAGCATCGGTGTTTCAACTTCCAGGAATCCCTGTCCGTTCAGATACTGACGTACTGCACTGATGATCCTGGAACGTTTGATAAAGGTTTCTTTTACGTCTGCGTTCATGATCAGATCGACATAACGCTGACGATAACGGATGTCGGTATTGGTCAGACCATGAAATTTTTCCGGAAGAATCTGAAGACTCTTGGAAAGCAGAGTTACCTTGGATGCATGAATGGAAATTTCGCCGGTCTTTGTTTTAAATACTTCACCTTCCAGACCTACGATATCTCCGATGTCCATTTTTTTGAAAGCTTTGTATTCTTCCTCACCGATGCTGTCTCTTGCCACATAAGACTGGATATTGCCCTGCAGATCCTGGATATTGCAGAAAGATGCTTTTCCCATTACTCGCTTGGACATCATACGTCCTGCGAGCACTACACTCTTTCCTTCCAGATCCTCAAACTGATCTTTGACTTCCTGGCTGTGATGTGTCACATCAAATTTTGTGATCTGAAACGGGTCTTTTCCGTCTGCCTGCAGTTCTGCAAGCTTATCGCGGCGGATTTTCAGCAGCTGATTTACGTCCTGTGTCTTTTGATTCTTCTGTTCTCCCACTGTTGTCACTCCTTAATTAGATCTGTGGATGCTCAGTACTTTATAATGGATTTCTCCTGCCTGAGTCTCTACAGTTACTTCATCGCCTACTTTATGTCCCAGCAGTGCATGACCTACCGGTGATTCATTTGAAATCTTTCCTTTCAGGCTGTTTGCCTCGGAAGATCCTACAATTTTGTATTCCATTTCTTCTTCATATTCTTCATCGTAAATCTTGACGCTGCATCCAACGCTGATCTTGTCCAGATCTACTTCATCTTCTACAACTACTTCCGCATTTTTCAGAATTTTTTCGATTTCTTCGATACGTGCTTCGATATCTCTCTGCTCATCTTTTGCTGCATCGTATTCTGCATTCTCTGAAAGGTCGCCCTGTTCTCTTGCTTCTTTGATCTTACCGGCAACTTCTTTACGTCTGTTTACCTTCAGATCATGCAGCTCATCTTCAAGAGCTTTTAAACCTGCATAAGTCAGTAAGTTCTTCTTTTCTTCCATCTTTACCTCCTGATGCCGCTCTTAGCAGCATAACTTTAAGTGCAGCGAAAGATTTTCCTGCACTTTTTAACAAATAATTTTGGGAATTCTATGATGCCAGGGTCAAAAGGTCAAAATGTCGTTCTTGCTTGCAAGATAAGACATTTGAACTTGGGACCCGCTAAACATGAGGAAGTAGCTATTTACGCAGTAAATATGCGGATTCCGAATGTTTATAGAATTGCGAGAGTTACTTTGTAACGGAGCAATTCGCAGGCATCTTGTTGGGGGCAAAAGACCTTTTGACCCCAATATCATAATATACATTCGTGAAACAAGATAGCCACTTTTTGCAGCTATCTTGTAATCAAAAATTATACCTTGCGTTTTGTGCCTTGTCAAGCAATCTGCCCTTGTTTTCTGCGTTTTTTACAACAGTTCAGCCTTACGGAAAATATTGTCGTCCGTTTAAGCTTCCGGGTTGAACTGTTTTCAAGACGAACTGCAAAGCGTTTATCTCACTCCCAGCTTTGCAGAAGTTCTTCCAGGGCTTCCATGGATTCGACTTCATTCACTCTTTTCCTCAGTTTTGCCGAATGCGGAAATCCTGCGGTGTACCATGCAACATGTTTTCGCATCTCACGGATTCCGGTATATTCTCCACGGTACTGCAGCTGCAGTTTTGCATGACGCAGCATCATTTTTTTGACTTCTGCGATCGTCGGAGGCTCAATGATCTTTCCGTTTTCCAGATATTCGCTCACCTGACGAAAAATCCATGGATTTCCGCGGGAGGCTCTTCCGATCATCACGCCATCACATCCGGTCTGTTCGATCATGTTCGCAGCATCTTTTGCACAGGTGATATCCCCGTTTCCGATCACCGGAATGGAAACGGCTTCTTTGACCTGGCGGATGATGTTCCAGTCTGCTTCTCCGGAATAATACTGTTCTCTCGTTCTTCCATGTACGGCAATCGCTGCTGCCCCGGATGCCTCAAGAATCTTTGCCATCTCTACGGCATTGACACTGGACTCCTGAAATCCTTTGCGGATCTTTACCGTCACCGGCTTTTTTACTGCCCTGGAAACCCTCTCCACGATCTCTCCCGCCAGTTTTGGATTCTTCATCAGTGCGGAACCTTCGCCGTTATTGACTACTTTCGGCACCGGACAGCCCATATTGATATCGAGAATATCAAACGGCCGCTCTTCAATCTCGGCGGCGGACTGTGCCATGATCTCCGGATCGGAACCGAAGATCTGCAGAGCGATCGGATTTTCTCCCTCTGCGATCTGCATCAAATCCAGCGTATTTTTATTATGAAAGGAAATCGCTTTCGCACTGACCATTTCCATACTCAGAAGCCCGACTCCCTGTTCTTTGCACAGCAGTCGGAACGGCAGGTCCGTAACGCCCGCCATCGGTGCCAGCACACACGGATTTGCAATCTCTACATTTCCTATCTTAAGCTTCATCGTAATCGAATTCCTCACCCAAAAATACTACGCGATAAAACATTTCCAGTGCTTCCATCAGTTCTCGTTTCTCATTCTGAAGTTTTTTGATCTCCAGTACGCTTCCGATCTCGTCATAGAAGAAATCGTTTTCTTTCGCTTCGGTCTTAAATTCCAGATGACCTTCCGGCGTAAATTCCAGCATCAGGATTCCGCCTACTTTCTGTGTATACAGTACACACATGATCTGCAGTTCCTGACGGATGTGCTCCGGCAGTTTGGAGAACTGCGGATTCAGATAATATTTTTCTTCGTAGGCACTCGCTCCGCACAGAACGACTGTCTCGTTTGCTTTTTTCATGACGTTGTTCCTTTCTTCTTTCTGTTTCATGCGATGTTTAAGAATGCCTCTGGCATTCTTACTGTTGATACCAACAAATTGCCCGCTGCAAAGTAATTCACACGTATCCATACACACCGCGTACGGACACTTCTCCGGCGTAGACATTTTCTGTCGTTCCATCTTCTTTTTCCACCAACAGTTCTCCGGCATCGTTAATGCCAAGTGCTCTTCCGCGGTATTCGCCGCACGGGTCAAGCACGCAGACTTCACTTCCTCTGTTCACCAGCATCTGATTGTATTCTTCCATCAGTCCGGACATATCGCTCGTCTCTTCAAATTTTTGATAATATTTTTCCAGCCATTCCAGAGACCGCTGTATGATCTGTGCACGATCCACTTCAGCCCCGGTGATCATTCGCAGGGAAATGGCCTTTTCTTTCAGTTCTTCCGGGAACTCTGTCATATTTGCGTTGATACCGCATCCGATAACCAGGTAATGGATCGCATTCATTTCAGCACTCATTTCTACCAGAATACCGCAGATTTTTTTTCCTTCCCAGACCACATCATTTGGCCACTTGATCTGGCAGTTCAGACTGTAAAGTTCGTTGACTGCCCTTGTTACTGCCATACCCATCACCAGAGTCAGCATACTTGCTTTTTCCGGTCGGAGATTCGGACGCATCAGAAGTGTCATGGCGATTGCTGTGCCTTTCGGCGTCTCCCAGACTCTTCCGCATCTTCCGCGTCCGGCAGTCTGTTTATCCGCAATCACCAGCGTTCCGTTCGGTGCTCCTTCTTCTGCCATTCTTTTGGCACAGATATTGGTGGAATCAAGTGTATCAAAATATCTCACTTCACAGCCCGCCCAGTCCGTGTGAAGTCTGCTTTTTACTTCTTCCGCAGAAATAATATCCGGACATCCTAAAAGGCGATACCCCTTATTGTGTACCGCCTCGATCTCATAGCCTTCTTCTTTAAGCTGATTGATTGCTTTCCATACTGCCGTTCTGGATACGCCGAACTCTTCACAGAGCTGCTGTCCGGAAACAAATTCTTCTGCACCACGCAGACGATTCAGTATTTTACTTTTCATGTTCTTTTACCTCTGTTTAAAACTGCTTTGTATTTCCACAGTTACACTGAAATGCCATACGAATTGTTCCGTACCTCGTACTCTCACAATTCTTTCTACGATCCGCTTCGGTCAGTGTTAAACATGTGCCACCGGCACATAACACTCCACTATTCGCATATCGTGAAGCTTACGCTCCACTTTTATGTCTACCCTGGCATTTTTACATAGCCATGATCTGCATAATAAAAGTTGCTATGAGAAGCAGTGCAAAAATCATAAAAATAATGCTCGGTATGGTCTTCTTTTTATAATAACAAAGCACCATAAGTACCACATTGACTATGCTTCCGCATCCGACAGCCAGTGCCATCAGCTGCATGGCAATACTATCCAGCAAAAAGGTCCCGACTGCGGATACGATCACGATCACAGCGGCGGAGGCTCCTAAGATCTCCAGCCGTTTGATCCATTTTTCTTCTTTTCTTGACATAAAATTTTATGCTCCAAGTGTTGCCGCCATAACTGCTTTTATGGTGTGCATTCTGTTTTCCGCCTCGTCAAATACAACGGACTGTTCAGACTCAAATACTTCATCGGTAACTTCCATTTCTTTGAGGTTGAAACGTTCGCCCATTTCTTTTCCGATCTTTGTCTCCCAGTCATGAAATGCCGGCAGGCAATGCAGGAAAATAGCTTTCTCTCCTGCGTTTTCCATCACTTCTTTTGTTACTTTATATGGAGTTAATTCGCGGATACGCTCTTCCCAGACTTCATCCGGCTCACCCATGGAAACCCATACATCGGTGTAGATAACGTCTGCATCTTTGGTTCCGACCTTGACATCTTCGGTCAGTGTGATGCTTCCGCCGCTCTCTTTTGCATAGTCCTGGCATTCCTCAACCAGTGCTGCGTTCGGAAAATATTTTTCCGGTGCACATGCTACGAAATGCATACCGAGTTTTGCACATGCGATCATCAGAGAATTACCCATGTTGTAACGTGCATCGCCCATGTATACCAGTTTCACGCCTTTCAGATGTCCGAGGTGTTCACGGATCGTCAGCATATCAGCAAGCATCTGTGTCGGGTGGTATTCGTTCGTCAGGCCGTTCCATACCGGAACCCCTGCATATTTTGCCAGTTCTTCCACAATTTCCTGTCCAAATCCACGATACTCGATACCTTCGAACATTCTGCCCAGTACGCGTGCGGTGTCGCGGATGCTCTCTTTTTTGCCGATCTGAGAACCTGAAGGATCCAGATAAGTCGTTCCCATGCCAAGGTCATGTGCTGCCACTTCAAATGCACAGCGTGTTCTCGTGCTGGTCTTTTCGAAGATCAGAGCCACATTTTTTCCTCTTAAGGTGTCAACCGGGATTCCTTTTTTCTTTTTTTCTTTCAGTTCTGCTGCCAGATCGACCAGATAAATGATTTCCTCTGCCGTGAAATCTTTTAAAGTCAGAAAATTGCGTCCTTTTAAATCCATTTTTTTATCCTCCATATTCGCTTTCAAACCATTTCATTTTTCATAAATTCAAAAATGGCCTATACTTTCTTTTAAACCGGATCTGCTGTTTCTTTTTTCTCGGTTTTTACAGTCTCTGCAAGTGCTGTCAATGTGCCGGCAACATTCTGCAGTTCCGATGGTATGATGATCTTGGTTGCTTTGCCGTCTGCCACTTTTGTCAGTGCTTCAAAGCTCTTCAGTGCCAGAACGGTTTCATCTGCTCCTGCATCTTTTAAGAAACGAAGACCGTCCGCATTTGCTTTCTGAACCTTCAGGATCGCTTCTGCCTGACCTTCGGCTTCGCGGATCATCTTTTCCTTCTGTGCTTCTGCTCGCAGGATTGCTGCGGTTTTTTCTGCCTCTGCATCCAGGATTGCAGATTCCTTTTTGCCTTCTGCCACAAGCACGGTAGATTTTTTCTCACCTTCTGCACGCAGGATCGCTTCTCTTCGCTCACGCTCTGCTTTCATCTGCTTCTCCATCGCATCCTGGATTGCAGCCGGCGGAATGATGTTTTTCAGCTCCACACGGTTTACTTTAATGCCCCATGGATCCGTGGCAATATCAAGCGACGCACGCATTTTCGTGTTGATCGTCTCTCTGGATGTCAGGGTCTGATCCAGCTCCAGATCACCGATGATATTTCGCAGTGTCGTTGCAGTCAGATTTTCGATTGCCATGATCGGATTCTCCACGCCGTATGCAAACAGCTTCGGATCTGTGATCTGGAAAAATACAACCGTATCGATCCGCATTGTTACGTTATCCTTTGTGATAACCGGCTGCGGTGCAAAATCTACCACCTGCTCTTTTAAAATGACCTTCTTTGCAACACGGTCAATAAACGGTGCTTTCACATGAAGTCCGACCGACCAGGTCGCACGATATCCGCCAAGACGTTCCACAACCATTGCGGTTGCCTGCGGCACAATCTTCACGCAGGAAAGCAAAAGTATCAACACGATCAAAAGAAGTACGATCAATATCAACCATCCCATGTTTTCTTCCTCCTTTATTTTCCATCTTTTATTTGATGCCTGCTGATTGCTCTGTTTCAAGGCACTCCCGGCATCCTTTTCACTTTTTACAGTTTTGCCGTTTTTGGTATTTCTATCTATTCATCTTCGGAAATTTCCACGATGTTCGGCATCTCCTGGAAATTGCCCTGCGGTGCAGAATCTGTCAGTACGACGGCATCTTCTAATTTTGCAAAGCTGATCGGGCTGACTTTGTAAAATTTCGTGTGATCACAGAGAACAAAGCACCGGTGGATGCGTTCGATTGCTCTTTTTTTGACCATCGCTTCGTCCTGATCCGGTGTCGAAAATCCGGAGCGTTCGGAAACGCCGTTGCTGCCCAGGAAACCAAGACTGAAATTAAATTTCTCGATCTGTCTGCATGCCTCTTCTCCAACCACTGCTTCCGTGGACTGTTTGAGTCTGCCGCCGATCAGAATGACTTCCATGCCTTTGCGTGCCAGTTTCTGTGCATGCGATGGTGCATTCGTCACAAAAACAGCCGTTGTCGCATCGGAAATATAATCGAGCATACATCCGGTTGTCGTTCCGGCATCGAGATACACGAAATCATCATCCTGTATCAGCGATGCCGCATAACGTGCAATCAGTCTTTTTTCTTCTAAATTCTTTTCTTCTCTTCGTGACACCTGCTCATCGCGTATGCTCATGTTGTCAGCTGCAACTGCCCCACCGAAAACCTTGATCAGCTTCCCCTGTGCATCCAACGTATTCAGATCTCGACGGATCGTAGATTCTGAAGTATTTAAATGATCTTTTAACTCCTGAAGTGTCACGCTGCCTCTGTTTTCCAGAAGTTTCAAGATCTCTTTCTGTCGTGTTTTAGTAAGCATATTATCCCACCCCTTTTCATGCTGCAAAAAAATCATATAGTTACATCCCTTGACGCCTTTTATTATAGCTCATAGCAGATAAGAAAGTAAAGCAAAACCGCAGTGCTTTACAACTTTAAAGTCACTGCGGTTTTTCTGAGGAAAAGTTTTATGATGAAGTTTTGGTTTACTCGGCTATTTTTTTCTTAAGCACACCGAGCATCAGTGCTCCGACTACGGTTCCTACTGCCAGTGCAGCCAGGTACATCAGCGGATTGCCGACTACAGGGAACACGAAGATTCCACCGTGCGGTGCCATCAGCGTACAGTCGAATGCCATGGAAAGTGCTCCTGCAAGTCCGGAACCTATCACGCATGCCGGGATGACATGCAGTGGATCGGATGCTGCAAACGGAATCGCACCTTCTGTGATAAATGCAAGTCCCATGATAAAGTTTGTCGGAGCGGATTCTCTTTCTGTTTTTGTAAATTTATCTTTAAACAGAAGAGATGCCAGAGCAATCGCACACGGAGGAACCATACCGCCGATCATAACTGCTGCCATGATTCCGTAATTTCCAGCCGCAATCGATGCCGTTCCAAATACATAGGCCGCTTTATTAAACGGACCACCCATATCGGCTGCCATCATGCCTGCCACGATGATGCCAAGAAGAATCTTGCTGGAACCGCCCATGTTGGTGAGGGTTGTGTTCAGTGCCGTGTTCAAAGCTCCGATTGGAGGCTCTACTACAAACGTCATAACGAGTCCCACGATCAGAATGCCGAATACCGGATAGAGAAGAACTGGGGCAATTTTTTTCAATGCTTCCGGAAGTTTTTCGGACAATTTCTTTAAGAGAAGGATAAGATAGCCTGCCAGGAAACCTGCAACTAATGCACCAAGGAAACCAGACTTACCGTTTGCCGCAATCGCACCACCCACAAATCCGACTGCCAGACCAGGTCTGTCTGCAATGCTCATAGCGATAAATCCTGCCAGAAGCGGAAGCATAAATCCAAATGCAAGGTCGCCAATGGATTTCAGTGTTGCCGCTGCCGGTGTGATCGAACCGAAACTCTGTCGTGCTTCTGCTGTCAATGATGTCATATCTACACAAAGTCCATCGATCAGGAATGCAAGAGCGATCAAAATACCTCCGCCTACGACGAATGGCAGCATGTGTGAAACACCATTCATCAACTGCATATAAATCTGATGGCCTTTGGAGCCTCCTGCTTTTTTCACGGAAACTTCTGCATTTTCCGATGTCTGATAAACCGGTACCTTACCTGACATAGCCTGCTCTACCAGCTTATCTGCCTTGCTGATACCGTCAGAAACCTGGACTTCGATCAGCTTTTTGCCATTGAATCGATCCATCGGAACCTTCGTATCTGCCGCAACGATGATGCAGTCTGCATTTTTGATCTCTTCCGCAGTCAGCACATTTTTCGCTCCGCCAGAACCTCTTGTCTCTACTTTAATGAAACATCCTTTCGCTTTTGCAGCCTTTTCCAGACCTTCCGCTGCCATGTAAGTATGTGCGATACCGGTTGGGCATGCTGTGACAGCCAGAATACGGAACTGATCTTCCGAGGTCGCTTCATCTGCTTTCAGTTTTTCATCCAGATCCGGTGCTTCCTGATCTGCTTCATCGACGATCTTCATAAATTCTTCCGGGCTTTTTGCATTCTGCAGTGCTCTGGAAAAATCCTCATCCATCAGAAGTACGGAAAGTTTGCTCAGTACGTCCAGATGTACGTTGTCTTTGGTATTCGGTGCTGCAATCAGAAAGATCAGATGTACCGGCTCTCCATCAAGAGAATCGTAATCTACACCGTCCTTTACAACCATCGCTGCCAGTCCCGGCTTATCTACAAATGCACCTTTTCCGTGAGGGATCGCAATCCCCTCTCCGACACCTGTCGTTCCTTCCTCTTCACGGCGGTATACTTCCTGGCGATAAGCTTCCAGGTCATTGATTTTTCCGCTCTTTGCCATCAGTTCGACCATCTGGTCGAGAGCTTCGTTCTTGGATTTTGGAGCACCGTCGATCCTGATGCTTCGCTTATCCAGCAGTTCTGTGATCCTCATAAGTTCTCCTTTCTTACATTTCTTTTTTGTGATAGATTTTCTACAAGAAGCTAATTCAAAAGTGCCATACGAATTGCTTCTCACTTCGACATCGTAGTTTCAGGCTTTTGACCCTGGCATCTTTACAATGTTTTATAAATCGCTTCTACTTCTTCTTTTGTGGCAAAATTCTCAGAAAATGCACTGGCACTTCCGGTGGAAACGCCCATTTTGAATGCATGTTCATAGCTGCCTTTCTGCATATAACCTGCAGTAAAACCAGCCACCATGGAATCTCCGGCTCCAACCGCATTGATCAGTTTACCTTTCGGTGCCGGGCTTTCATATACGCTGCCATCCTCAGCAAGAAGCACTGCACCTTTGCCTGCCATGGAAACCAGAACATTTCTTGCTCCCATCTCCTGTAACTTCTTCGCATATGGTGCTACCTGGTCACGCTCTCTGATCTCCACTCCAAAGATATCGCCCAGTTCATGATTGTTTGGTTTGATGAGGAACGGATGGTATTTCAGTACATTGACCAGAAGGTCTTTTGTCGCATCCACCACGATCATGACCTCTTTTTCTTCCAGACGTTCCATAATGTCACTGTAAATAGAATCCGGAAGACTTGTCGGGATGCTGCCTGCAAGGATCAGCACATCTCCCTTTTTCAGTGTATCCAGTTTCTTAAGCAATCTTTCAAGTTCTTCACTTCCGATCGAAGGTCCTGTGCCGTTGATCTCCGTTCCATCGATGGATTTGAGTTTGATGTTGATCCGGGAAAATCCATTCTCAAGCTGGATAAATTCGGATGTAATGCCCATCTTCTCGACTTTTCTGCGGATCTCCTCTCCGGTGAAACCGGCGATAAATCCAAGTGCCGTACTCTCAATGCCGAGATTTTTCAGAACGATAGAGACGTTGATCCCCTTTCCACCGGCAAACATCTGCTCTGAACAGGTGCGGTTTGTCATTCCCAGTTGAAAATCTTCCACACCTACGATATAATCCAGACAAGGATTAAATGTTACCGTATAAATCATATGCCTTACCTCTTTCTTTTGCACTTTTGTGTGCCTCTCTGTTTCATGATTGTATTATACAATCATATTCGTTCAATTTCAATCATACTAATTCACAAATTTTCCTTTCTGTTTTTGTATAGTTTTCACAAACGTTCATTTTCATTCATATTCGTTCAATTTTCATTCAAAATTTGCCATGATGTCAGGGTCAAATTTGTTGCTCGCCATTTATAGAAGTGGGAGTCTTCTCCGACTGAGATAAAAAAAACCACGCACCACCGACCGATTCAGTCAGCAAGTGCTGTGGTTTCTTTTCTTTGCATTTTCAGATCAGTCCTCGTTTGCCCGCTTCCATCACGGCTCCTGCCTTATTGGAAACACCGAGTCTTTTGTAGATCTGCTGTGTATGATATTTTACATTAGCGGTTGTCATATTCAGCTCTGCCGCAATTTTTTCTTTTGACATTCCATCTGCCTGCAGTTTCAGGATTCGAAGCATTGTATCACTCAATGTGACTTCTTCCACACCCACTTTTAAATACGCCGGATAGAATCGTGCCATTTTTTCTGTCTCGTCCTGAACCTTTGCCCAGAACTGTTTGTTCTTTCTGGTCTGTGCCGGATCTTTTTCTACTTCCGACGGCTTCCAGGATGTTGCCCGAAGCAGAGGCCGGATAGCCGCACCTTCTTTTGTGATGATCCGTACAAAATGATATTCTTCTGCTTTTGTCAGTGCCTCGCCAAGTGTTTCATCCCATTTTTTCTCACCCATGCGGTACTGCGTGATCGCAAGAAGCAGTTTCACTTCTATATCAATGTAGGTACGCTGCATCACTTTTGCATAATAGGCACATTTCAAAAGCAGATGATAAGCCTGCTCGTTTCTGCCATTCTGCAGATACACACGCACTTTCGTAATATAATGAAAACGATCATAAATAGAGAATATCAGTTCTTCATCCGGTGCCTGGGCAAGCCATTTTGCAATCGCTGCTTTGTCCGCATCATATAATGCACAGCGAACGAGAAAGGTATCGATATTCGGCAGAATTCTTTCTGCATTTTCCTGCTGTGCTTTACCCTTGAATCTGGTCAGAAGCTCCTCCGCTTCTTTTACTTTTCCGGTAATAATATGAAGCCAGGCAAGCATGCCGTCTCCGACAAAACACTGCTCGATCTTGCCTCCTGCCTCCGCCTGCATTCTTCCCTTATTTGCAAGCATCGCAACTTCATAATTATCTCCGCCCTTTTCAAAAAAGCTTTCTGCAAGTGCCAGATTTACAAGCCCCTTACCATATTTTCCAAGTACAAATTCCACAATCTTGCCAATGCTTCCTGCAAGCTCGCGGTCACGCTTGCTCCACTCACAGAAATCCTTGCCGCCGTTCATCTGAGATGCCTGGTTGCTGGTAACGGAAAACTCCTGTATTTTTACTTCTTTATCCAAAAGAAGCAAATATGCATTTTTCAGGATTTCTACCATATGGTCACTGCCACGGTGCGGAAGTCCGATATCCAGATACAGGATCTTTCCTTTCGCTGAACGCCGTTCACTTCCGGTATGTTCTTTTGCATATTTTTGAAGCTCCCGGTACCAGCGTTCGCTCTCTTCGGTATTTAAAAGCAACGACTGCAGCATACTCATGCCACACATCAGTTCCGGGCTTTTGCATATTTTTTCTTCCGGCAGTTTAAGATAATACGGTTTCAGTTCATAATAATAAGCATTGTTTGGTGCTATCCGAACATTATCGATCAGCACCGAGGCGATTCTTTCCGTGTCATTCACCTGTTGATACATGGAAAGAGCCTTTAACGGCTGCTTACTGATCTGGTAATAAAGTCCTGCATTTTCGTAAAGCTTACGGATCTGCTCTTTTGTGTATTTTCGCCTCAGCCTCCGGATCATGCTGATCCGCATTTGATTTCTGAGTTTGTAGACCGTTTCACTTCCGTTTCGGACAATATCCATGAAATTACCGATCCACTGAATCCTTTCAAGAAGCGATTCTACATCATTGCGTCCGGTGATCATCTCCGCCATATATACGGTAAAATCTTCCACAATTGCAACTTCCATCAGAAATTCCTGTATTGATATTTCCCAGCGGTCATAGACATGATATTCCAGATAATCCCACATCTGGCTCAGTGCCTCTCCCACCATCGTCCGGTATTCTTCATCTGAAAACGGTTTCGTGACATCCTTTTCATCCTGCCCCATACGCATCTGCCAATAGACACTATTTGTGATGCTCCAGCCGATCGGCATACCAACGCAGTATGCTTTTTCTTTTGCCAGCTGTTCTTCGCTGAAGATCATCCCGGTCATGGCAATATACTGATCTGCCTGATCTTCATCAAACAGCAGATCCTGCTCACCGATCACATAGAAGACTTCACGATACCGCACAGCAGTCAGCCACGGCGGTACAGCACAGCGTCCGCTCAAAATCAGCCACACATCCTCACGCTCCACAAGTTCGATGATCGCTTCCCGGATCTCCTCAGTATCATTCTGCATCGCCATATCGTGCAGACTGTTGATCACCACGGTTTTCCGCTGCTTGGAAACCTTGATCTCACGCAGCTCCTCCACTGTTACCAAACCAGCGTTAAACAGCGTATATTTCCGGTTCTTCAGATATCGCATGACCAGTTCCGTTTTGCCGCAACCGCTGACCCCATAAATATACGCTGTTATATTCTCTTCATCTGCCGCTTTCAGCCGCCTGATTGCACGGCGGGGTTTTACATAGCAGATTTTCTCCCCTTGCATCATCTCTTCCCACATGCTGTTTTCTGCCAATGCAACACCCCGCTTTCTCTGTTGTTTTACTACGTTTTATGTTTATAAGTTCCTCTTCCCAAGAAAAAGTATAGCAATTTTTCCGTGTTTTGTACACTATCCAAACGGCTAGTTTTTTTCTGAAAAACAGGAAAAATTTACAGGATTGTGAGAGTTACTTTGTAATGGAGCAATTCGCAGGCATCCATTGAAGTCAAAAGTTTTTTATCTCAGTCGAGAAGACTCCCACTTCTGCAAGTGGTGAGTAATAACAAGTCTTTCTCAGTGGGAGTACAATCTCCGACTGAGATAAACGCTCCGCGAGGATGTGCAGTGATTCTGAGAAGAATATGTCAGCTTTCGCTGACCAGAATCACGCACCAAGTCTCACATGCGTTCGACTTGAATTAATCAGATATTTTTCAGCAATCTCTTTTAATTTCTCCGGTGTCTTTTCATACCATGTGGCAAACACGGTGTTTTCCTGCTGAACGGTTTTTCCAACTTCCATGAGAAAGTTCGGGATATCGCTTTCTTTGATCATGCCCCAGGATTCGCCAAATGCCTCCTGACCCTGTCTGTCACAGCCGTTCACATGAAGCGTAAATACCGGCTCTGTCACACCGGCAATTCTCTTTACTCCGCCGTGGAAACCGATCTTTCCGATCTGATGTGTCCCACAGGATGAAGTACATCCGGAAATATGGATCTGCGGCAGTACACCGTCCGCAAAATCATATTCTTTTGCTGTCTCAACCAGTCTTCTTAAAAGTCCCTGGGAATCACGCACACCAACCTGACAGATCGTTGCTCCGATACAGGATACGGAACTTTCGAATAAAGTTTCTGCTCCGTCATCCGTAGCTGCAAGCACTTTTTCTGCTTCTTTTGCCGTCAGATTGATGATATAGACTGTCTCATCCGGTGAAATGCGGATTTCTGCATCCGATACATCTTTGATGCTTTCATAGATCTCGCCAAATTTTGACACTTTCGGCACACCGCCGATCGGATGATATTTTACTGCATACAGTCCCGGCTGTTTCTGTGCCACGATTCGTTTGTTTTCTGTCTGAAGTTCACCGTCGGCTGCTTTTTCTGTACCGGAAACAGCAAGGTTCAGATCCAGTTTTTCATTTTTCTTTACTTCTTCAAGTTTCTCCAGAAATGCCTTCACATAGCCTTCGCTTCCCAGTTTTTCCTGCATATAACGTGTTCTGGCTTTTCCGCGGTTCTCATAGTTTCCGTATGCCAGGAAGGTATTGACCATCGCCTGCACATAATACAGGATCTGTGACGGCTCTACGTTTTCTGCCACTTTCACACCCATGCGTGGATTGTTGCCCAGTCCGCCCGCACTATATACGGTAAATGTTCCGTCCTCTGCTGCTACAAATCCAAGATCACGGAAGGTCGCATGTGTCACATTGGCCGGAGAATTGGAAAATCCGACTTTCAGTTTTCGCGGCATGGTCACTTTATCTGCGTTTTTCAGAAGATAATCAGACACAGCCTCTGCATACGGCAGTACGTCAAAATATTCTCCCATTTCTACGCCGGAAAGCGGAGAACACATCACATTTCGCGGGAAATCTCCGCCACCGCCTTTTGTGATGATACCGACATCCACTGCTTTTTCCATGATGTCACAGACACTGTCTTTGTCCAGATCATGCAGCTGCACTGCCTGGCAGGTCGTAAAATGTGCTTTGTCCACATGATACTGTTCTACCATCTCTGCGATAAATTTCAGTTTTTCTTTTGTCAGTCTTCCGCCCGGCATACGCAGACGCAGCATGCTTGCCTCGCCGCCTTTCTGGGCATAGCTTCCGTATCCTCCGGAAAATCCTTTGTATTCTTTCACGCTTACTTCTTTCGCATAAAATTTTTCTGTCATCTCCCTGAATTTGGGAAGAGATGCTCTCCATTCCTGAATCAGCTGTTCCATACTTGTTCTCCTCATATTATTTATTCTTTTGTTTTAAACAAATGATGTCATAAAGATACTCCTGAGCAGATTTTCACTCCTGCCACCGCTTAGTGCTCCGTGCAGTTGAAGCGGGGGAATGCTTCTCTGCGGTAAAGTTATACAAATTGCTTTTTGCAGAGTAAGACACTTAATTTTACATCATGCTTTCTTTATACCATAATTTCAGTATGTTTCATAGGTATTATTTGAAATTCTTTTAAATTTCTCCGAAAATCATCGGACGTTTCGGTGGTTGCGTCTCGGAAAACCGGTATGCACGCAGGAATCTCTCTTCTGCCTGCCCGGCTTTTTCCTGATCATTTGCATGCAGAACCGCCAGTGTCTCGCCTTTTTCGACATAATCTCCGACTTTCTTTTTCAGCTCCAGTCCTACCGAAAGGTCGATTACACTGTCTTTTGTCTCTCTTCCGCCGCCAAGAAGCAGGGAGCAGACTCCGATTTCATCACACTGGATATGAGAAATATAGCCGCTCTGCGGCGATGGTACTGCAATCTGCATAGAGGCTGCAGGCAGTTTCTCCGGATGAGAAACTTCTTCTCCTGTGCCGCCCTGTGCTTTGACAAATGCTTCCAGTTTTCTAAGTGCATCTCCATTCTGGATGGACTGCCGCAGCATTTTTTCTGCGGAAGCGACATCCTCTGCCTTTTTGCCGGCGATCAGCATCCGGCTTCCGAGTGCCAGAACCAGCTCCGTGAAATCTTCCGGGCCGCTGCCGTTCAAAGTTGCGATCGCTTCCTTTACTTCCAGAGCATTTCCGATTGCATAACCAAGCGGCTGATCCATATCGGTGATCAGTGCATGCATCTGACGCCCTGCATTTTTGCCGATCGTCACCATCTCTTCTGCCAGAGCAAACGCATCTTCTTCGCTTTTCATAAAAGCTCCGCTTCCGGTCTTGACATCCAGAACGATCGCATCGGCACCGGCAGCCAGTTTCTTGCTCATGATCGAGCTGGCGATCAGTGAAAGATTGTCCACGGTCGCCGTCACATCCCGCAGGGCATAGAGTTTTTTGTCAGCCGGAGCCAGATCTGCCGTCTGTCCCATGATCGAAATGCCGATCGTATTGACATTCTTTATAAACGTTTCAACCGGAATTGCCGTTGAAAATCCGGAAAAGCTCTCCAGCTTGTCGATCGTGCCACCGGTATGCCCAAGGCCTCTGCCGCTCATTTTCGCTACCGGAATTCCGCAGGAAGCTACAAGCGGAACAAGTGCCAGCGATGTCTTGTCCCCAACACCTCCTGTCGAATGCTTGTCAACTTTAATCCCATGGATTGCCGAAAGATCCAGCCGCTCTCCGCTGTCCGCCATGGCAAGCGTCAGATTTAAGGTTTCCTGTTCATTCATCCCTCGAAAATAAATCGCCATCATCAGTGCAGACATCTGATAATCTGGAATTTCCCCATTTGTATAACTTCGGATCATCCAGTCGATTTCTTCTTTTGCTAATCTTTCCCCATCTCGCTTTTTCCTGATCAGATCATACATTCTCATAATAAAACCCCCAATCTGCGGAAAAAATCTGATATCCTGCACCTCTGCTGTCCGCCGGAAACTGTATCAGACCAAACGCACAAAACGCCGGCTTTCGCCAGCGTTTTGCTTACTTAGTTAAAATATACCATTTCATCTGCCGGCGGTTCGCACGGTTCTACCTTGCTTGCATACAGCACAGGACCTTTTCCGCGATAAAACTTATCGTATTCAAATGCTACCCTTGCAGTGACCATAACCCACTGTCCATGTTTCAGCTGCGGAGCGATCGGACTCTTACAGATGTAGCCGATCATCTGCATATCATCTGCACAGCAGGTCATCGCTTTTCTTCCCGGCACAAAATAAGGTGCCTCTTTGTTTTTGCTCTTCATGGCACGAGCCTTGAACTTCACCGTTTTCCCCACGTATTTGTCCGGATGGTCATCCATATCCACATAGAAGATACCGTAATCCACATCTTCTATTTCGATAATCGGAGCATCCATATCGTACGGCGTATTTTCCTCAAACAGGTCGATCAGTTCACCATCCTCATCCTCAAAGCTGATATCACAGGAAGGATTGACAACCTTGATGCCTCTTCGATAATTGGTCAGCGGATCACTTGATTTACAGCGATTGAAGATCACCATATCTGCATTCTGCACCATCTCTGAGAACAGAGACTGCATATTTGCACGGTAGATCTGATAGCTGCTGCCGTCTACGATCACGATCTCCTGAGAAATGCCCCATCCAAGCGGCAGTTTCATCGCACGCAGTTTGTTGACACCCCAGAGCGGATTGTACTCAAGCAGCACTCGCTCCGGATGATATTTGCGATGCAGAACACGGAGGTTCTCAAATGTAAAATCCTCTGGCTCTTCAATCTTCTCGACAACCGTGTTGTATTTCAGAAGTTCTTTCTCGTCGTACTCCTCCTCACCCTCTTCGCAGGTGATCAGAAGTGTTGTTCCTTCTATTTGAAAGTAATCCTGTTTCGCAGTAAAATCCAGAAAAGAAGTTTTGCCGCTCTCCAGGACACCGGTCACAAGATAAACCGGTGTTGAAATATTAAAATCACTCATCTTTTTTTACCTTGTTCCTTATTTCGCAAACCACAGCTGCTCTAATTTTGCTTCATCCAGTTTGGAACCGATCACGCAGATACGTCCTGTGTATTCTGCACTTCCCTCACGGATATCCACTTCTTCCGGAACCATGTCAAAATAAGTCCAGACACCGTCTTCGCTCTCCAGCATACCTTTTGCACGCAGGATCATTCCGTAAGAATCTTCTTCTGACAGAGTTTTCAGAATCTTTTCAATCTCTTCACGGCTGTATTTACGGACGGTTTCCTTACCCCAGCTTGTAAATACCTCATCTGCGTGATGATGCTCATGCTCTTCATGATCGTGGTCATGGCAGCCGCAGGTGCAGCCCTCTCCATGGTCATGGTGATGCTCATGATCGTCGTGGTCATGATCCTCATGATCGTGATGATGCTCATGCTCTTCATGGTCATGGTCGTGATGATGGTCATGATCACAGCAATGGTCATGCTCTTCTTCTACATGAGAAAGGTCGATCTTCATTCCTTCGATCGTGTCCAGGATCTTCTGTCCACCCAGATCTTCCACCGGTGTTGTGATGATCGTAGCATCCGGATTCAGTTCACGGATCAGTTCGATGGCAGCTTCGATTTTTTCCGGTGTTGCCTTCTTTGTATCGGTACGGCTCAAGATGATCGTGCCGGCTGCTTCTACCTGATTCTTGAAGAATTCACCAAAGTTTTTCAGATACATTTTGCATTTCAGAACATCGACAACCGTAACGGCACTGTTCAGTTTCACTTCTCCGTCTGCTTCCAGATGCAGATTTTCAACTGCATGGATAACGTCAGAAAGTTTGCCGACACCTGACGGCTCGATCACGATGCGGTCCGGATGATATTTCTCTACCACTTCTTTTAAAGCGGTTCCGAAATCTCCTACCAGAGAGCAGCAGATACAGCCGGAATTCATTTCCTTGATCTCGATTCCTGCATCTTTCAAAAATCCACCGTCAATACCGATCTCGCCAAACTCATTCTCGATCAGTACAACCTGCTGTCCTTTAAATGCATCCTGTAACAGTTTTTTGATCAGGGTCGTTTTACCAGCACCCAAAAAACCGGAAATAATATCAATCTTTACCATAATAATTATTACATCTCCTTTATCCATTTCGTCCATCCATCGGACGACATTCTGCCCCGATTATACAACCTGATTTTGATTCTGTAAAGCAGACACCAGATTTGTCAGGCATTCAGAATGGCATTTATTTTCTCATCTTTTTCTTCTTTTGTGATAATGCCCATCTCGAACTGCTGCTCGATTTTTTTGATCTCTTCAAAATTTTCTACTTTTTTCCTGGCAATATTCAGCTTCTGCTCATATTCTTCCTTAGAAATAATTTCCATGGCAAGTGCTTTGTCGAGAACGCCCTTTTCCTGTTCAAAAGACTCTTCCGCTTTTGTCTTCTCACGAAGAAGTGTATTCTGTTTTGCTCTCTTCTCTACTTCCGCCAGCTGATTTTCCAGCTCCTTTTTCTTTGCCTGATCCTGTTTGATGATCGTCAGGAAATCAGAAACATCAAACACCGGCTCTTCGGATACTTCTTTTTCTTCGTCGATCGTTTCTGCTGTATCTTCTGCTTTCACTTCATCGATGGTTTCATTAGCTGCTTCTTCTTTTGCTTCATCGACCGTTTCATCTGCTGCTTCTGCTTTTACTTCGTCAATTGCTTCGGCTGCTGCTTCTGCCTTCACTTCATCGATCACTTCTGAAGATTCTGTTGCTTCGGTTGTTTCAGCTTCGGCTGCTTCATTTTCTGCTGTTTCCGGTTCTGCATCATCCATATCTGCTACAAATTCTGCATATTTCTTTCCGATCTGCAGATACTGTGCATCCATTTCTTTCTCTAATTCACGGATCTGTCTTTTCAGACCGGTGATCTCCATTGTATCCTGTACACTTGTCTCAACAACTGTTTTTACATTGTTTGCTGATGCGGCAATGTTTTCTCCCACATCCTGTACCTTTTTTAAAGCTTTGTCAAAAAATCCCATGATATCAACCCCTGTCTTATTGTGTGTAAATGCACATCGATTCTGCTAAGTAAATATCATCCAAACCGACCAGAATCGCATGCCAAGTCTCGCATACGTTCGACTTGATTTTAGAGTTCTATATCTAATATAACACACCCGAATCATTCTAACAAGTCCAAAGGCGTACACCGGAGAAAAAAGCACAGCCAATTTTTGATTCCTGAACTCAACACAAATTACGGTCAACAAGTGGGACTTCTCTTTTGTGCAAACTGCACGAAAAAAAGCACCGTCCCCGATGCTCTCTACTTGTCATCCAAAACAGTGCTTTTATAGTGCGCGATCAGGGGTTCGAACCCTGGACACCCTGATTAAGAGTTTTCGTTTTTTTCCATTTCTTTTCGCACTCGTGAGTATGATATTTCTCTCTCTCTTTGCATTTCTTCCAGATAATATTGTCTAATATCTTCGTCCGCATTACTTGTCTTTAGTTTAACTGTCCTCTTTGTGCCGTCTTTCTCTGTAATCTCTATCGCTTTGAAAGTTTCCATAATATCGCCCGGTTGACAATCAAGGAATAAACATATTTTGTCAATGATATCTGTTTTTACAGTTTCGCCTTTAGAGAGTTTTGCGATTGTTGGTGCTGATATAATTTGTTGCAAGTCTTTTTTCTTTAAACCTCTTCTGTTGAGCAAATCAAATAATTTATAGTATTTTATCATATTTTCACCTCGACTTTTAATAGTTAGTTTCTCTTATTTTCAGTATATATTGAAAAAAATTAGCTGTCAAATAAAAAAAATTAGTATTTGTTTATTTTTCTATTGACTTCACTTTGTTTGTTTGCTATATTTTACTTAGCGAACGTTTATTATTTAAAAGTAAAAGTTTATTTAAAGTGAGGTGTTGTTTTTATGAGTAGAATAAATGCAGATATGAAAATATGGCTTTTTGACCTTGCACATGGCAACTTAAATGATTCTACTGTTTTATCTGGTTTTGTTAAGTATTATGTTTTGCATGATATGAATGTACATGATGTTGTGCGTGATATTGTGTTTAATACATCTTATGGTGATGAAGGTGTGGTAAGAGCACGTGAAACTCTTGTTTCTATTTTAAATAAACTTTCACTTGCTCAAAATATAGAAATTTTGCCATAAAGTATATTTCATTATTTGGTACATTATGGCAAGTGTCAAGGATGCCGTAGGCACTTGCTTGTCCTTGACATGGTTCGCAAATAAAACACTGCTGATAGCCAGTAAGAACGGCGTAGCCGTCCCTTACTGGGTTGTTTATAGGATGAAATTGGGAGGTTAAGAAAAATGATGCTGTTTGTTCGAAAACGTATGGCTGGAAATTTACAAGCTTTAAGACAGATGCGTGAGTTGTCGGTTGCTGATCTGGCGAGCCGTTCGGGGTTGTCGGTTGACACTCTTCTGGCTCTGGAGTCCGGTAGCGTGACTGTTCCATTTACGTTCGAATTGCTTTTGTTGCTTTGCGTGGTGCTTGATGTTGAACCGAATGATTTTTTTGAGGGATTGTATTGTTGAATAGCAAAGATTCGATGATATTGAAGTCTGGTAGGTGTGTGGGCGAGGTGTCCGCAGTGCGGACTCCGCACATCACACCAGAGACAGCGAAGCTGTCTCCCTATACTTGACAATAGCAACACTTCTTACCCTTTTTTGTAAATTCACTGTACATTGCTACGTCTCCAGTGTGTGCGGTGATGGGGTGAGGGGGTTCCCTTCTCCGCACAAGCTGGGAGCGTGGCAGTGCCAGCGAAGCGGCACACAAGCGTAGCAAAATAAATGTGTTTAGCCCCCATTTACTAACAGGGGGGCACCAAATTCAATGATGGAGGAACAAACTTTATGAAATCTCACGAAGAATATAATGATAAACTTATGATAAAAATTGACTGGCTCTCTTTTACTGTCCAGAAGTCTATGACTCCTAAAGGCGTTATAGAATACTTTGGCATGGATATAGAAGAATTTAAAGAAGAAGCACGCGGCTTGAATGGCTATCGTAAACAGTATACGTACCGTGTAAACGGAAACAACGGACTCATTCGTGTTTTATATGATGGCCAAATGGGTATGGGTGTGCATGTTGACGTTTCCGGCTCTGCTATCCATCATTTCTTTGAAGCCTTTGAAAACAAACTTACTTGTGATACGCCTTTTGGTGAGAAAGCACTCCAGCTTCCTGAGGATTTTGATTTTCAAAACAAAGAAAATATTGTTGTGCTTCTTCTGGCTTATATTCGCCGTATCGCAAAGTTTACCCGTATCGACGTGGCTCTCGATGATTTTGCATCTTTCTTCACCTTGGGAGAAATAAATGCTTTAGTTGAAAATAAACAGATGGTCACAAAATTTCGTACATATAAGCGTGTTGTTGAGTCCAGCGTTTCTGATTCTACTATTAAGGGTGAGACGATCTATGTAGGCAGTAATAAAAGCGATGCCTTTATTCGTATCTATAACAAAGCATTGGAGCAAAAAATGGATGATATGGATTGGATTCGCTGGGAAATCCAGTTGCGTAACTCTCGTTCAGAAGCTTTTGTTGATATGCTTTTGTCAGATGAACTTAAGCCTGTTCCGTTTGCTTCTGCCGCTGTTTCTCTGTTGGCTGGCTTTCTTCGCTTCATTGAATTGGATAATGCAAACCGTTCTCGCTGTTCTACCTGTAAAAAATGGCTGGAGTTTATCGCTTCAGCTTCTGCACTCCGCTTATCTGTACCTAAAAAAGAAGCTTCCATTGACACAAAGCTGGAATGGATACAAAGACAGGTCATGCCTACGCTTGCCGGTCTGATCTATGCTTATGATGGAGATTTTGAAAAAATCATGGGCGATTTTACTATGCAATTCTATAGAAACTCTTATGAAGCACAAAAAATGTTTAAAGAAGCTTACAAGCGTTTAATGGAGATCACCGAAAAGGATAGTGAAGAAAATGGACAATATGGAAACGGCATTGAATAAATTTCTGCTTTCGAAAAAGCTGGCTGGTTTAACAGAACAATCTCTTACTCATTATAGCGAGATTAACCGTTCTTTTGCTTCTGACTGCCTTTCTGAGCCTGTTTCTGCCATTACAGTAGAATACTATCAAACTTACTTTCTAAGTCTCTACGATCGGCACTTATCAAAAGCAACCGTGTCAACTTATATCAGACATATCAAAATTTTCTTGAAATGGTTAGAGGTTGAATACAATCTTGATTTACAGACAAAGAAAATTAAAGTCCCGAAAAGTCCGAAGAAAAATCCGCATATCTATACAAACACGGAACTGCAACAAATCTTTGCACTTATACACAAGGACGATTCTTGGCTTTCATTAAGAAACTGTGCGATTGTATCACTCATGTTAGATAGTGGCTTGCGACAAAACGAAGCCTGTCTTTTGAAAACCTGTGATGTGGATATGTCCCGACAAATCTTGAAAGTGTTTGGAAAAGGTGAAAAAGAGCGGTTTGTGCCATTAGGGAATATGAGTCGGCAGTTTCTCCAAGAATATTTTGCAAAATGTCCGTATCATAAGAAATATGTATTTTGTTCGAAAGATGGTTCGCAGATCACAAGAAACGCTGTCAAACTGTTTATGAACAAATTGGCGGCACAGTTGCCCTTTGAGTTCGGCTCTCACAGATTAAGGCACAATTTTGCCACAAACTTCTTAATAGATCAGTACAACGAAAAAGGCAGTATGGATATATACGCACTTCTTACGATTCTCGGTCACGAAGATGTCAAAACCACCGAACGTTATTTACATATCGCCAATCAAGTCATTTACAGTACATCCCACATATCTCATTTAGATAAAATAATGGGATTTTGAAACGTTGTAAGGTTTCTATGCTGATACGCAAGAAACAAAGAAGCGGGCGGAACGCCCAAACATAAAGCCTGTGAAACTTTTCGTCAGAATCCACAACTTACAAGTCCCCTGCTCACCCTGATCGGCGTGAAGTGGGCCTTCTCTTTTGTGCAAACTGCACGAAAAAAAGCACCGTCCCCGATGCTCTCTACTTGTCATCCAAAACAGTGCTTTTATAGTGCGCGATCAGGGGTTCGAACCCTGGACACCCTGATTAAGAGTCAGGTGCTCTGCCAGCTGAGCTAATCGCGCATATCTTGTGTTGCGTTACCTCGAACGCAAGACATATTATAATATACGGTTTTACAAATTGCAAGCTTTTTTTTAAGTTTTTTTATAGTTTTTTTAAGAAAGAACACTTGAACTAATTTTCCGTGCCTTTTATAATTAGAAGTAACTCGTTTTTTAAACATTTTATAAGGGGGATGCCCATGAATCTGGAGAAACAAAACAAATCGGATGATGACATCAAGAAAAATAAATTTACGGCCAATAACCGGTATTTTACAATCTGTATTTATACGATGTTTGTCATCTTTTTCGGTGCGATCATCATCAATCTGATCACATCCTGGAACACGACACTGAAAAATATTGAAAAAGGTCTGACGGTTCTGATGCCGTTTATCATCGGTGCTCTGATTGCCTACATACTGAACCCGGCAGTTGCCCGCTTTTACAAACTGTTCCGTGATAAATGTAAGATTAAAAGTGATGCTCTTTGTAAGATCCTGGCGATCATCACTGCTTATGTTCTTGTGATCGGCATCATTGTGATCGTACTTTTCGGTGTTATCCCGCAGATTATCACCAGTTTGACGGATCTGGTCAATTTTATTCCGACTGCGGCACAGCAGCTTTATCATTTCTTTGATACTTTAGAAGAGCGTTTCCCTTCGCTGGATACGGAAGTGCTGAGAAATACGATCAACAATGCGATCCCGAACTTTATCAACTATGCGAAGGATTTTGCCGCAAATATGATACCGGCACTGTATTCGATCTCCATGTCCATCCTTAAATGGGTGCTGAACCTCTTTATTGCGATCATGGTTTCCATTTATATGCTGGCAGACAAACGTCCTCTGGTCAATTCCTGCAAAGCAGTTGTTTATGCCTTTGTTCCGGTAAAATATATTCAGCTGATCCTGGAAGTTTCTGCAGAAGCCAATCGTCTATTCAGCAGTTTTATCGTCGGAAAGGCGATCGACTCTACGATCATCGGAGTGCTCTGTTTTGTACTGATGCTGATCCTGAGACTTCCTTATGCCGTGCTGATCAGCGTAATCGTCGGAATCACAAACATGATCCCTTATTTTGGTCCATTCATCGGTGCCATTCCAAGTGCGATCATCCTGCTTTTTATCAGTCCGCTCAAAGCCGTGATCTTTGTTGTCATGGTATTTGTATTACAGCAGTTTGACGGTCTGATCCTCGGGCCGAAAATCCTCGGAGATTCTACCGGTCTGAAGCCGCTGTGGATCATCTTCGCCATCACGGTCGGCGGCAGTATTGCCGGGGTCCTTGGTATGTTCCTCGGTGTTCCGGCAGTCGCATTTATACGCTATCTGATCCAGCGTCTTATCAACCATCAGCTTCAAAAGCGTGACGAATCACTTCCGGAACATCTGCAGCCGTTTGAGTTTGATAGTACAAAGCACTGATGTAAAGTAAAAATCTGCTGGCTGCCTGCGGAAAATCGAAAACGTTCCGCATCAAAAAATAGTCCGAAACAACATAAGGCGTTTACACCGGAAATTCTCCGCTGTAAACGCCTTCTTTTTATTTTTTCTTTTTTTCATCCCCGATCAGGTGCTTTACTTCCTGAAAAGATTTCTGCATGGTCACCAGTTTCTTGTTCAGCTTTTTCTTTTCATAGACTGCCATGCCAATGCGATCACGAACATTCTGTCTTCGTGCCATTTTTCCTCCACCGGACGAAACGGATAGTCCGGTTTCTATTTCGTTTCTATATAATATGACATCTGTTTACCGGCTGATGATCATTTTATAGATTGGATTTCCCATACTTGAGAATTTTTCTTCGTACTCGGTCATCACGTTGCCTTCATTCATGTTTTCATCATGATGCAGGTCAAAGGTGCAGCCGTCCAGGTTCCAGCCGGCGATCTCCCTTTGTTCCAGTGCAAAATTAAACAGTCCGCGGTTATCGGTCTTGAATTCTACTTTGCCATCCGGCACAAGGATCTGGTCATAGCGTGCCAGAAATTCTTTTGACGGCAGTCTGCGTCTTGCATGGCGATCCTTCGGCCATGGATCTGAGAAATTCAGGTAGATCTTTGCCACTTCGTCTTTTGCAAAGATTTCCGGAAGTTCACTGGCATCGATACACAGATAAAGCAGATTCGGCAGGGCTTCTTCTGTCGGAAGCTGCTCTCTTTTCTGTACGGCACGCAGAAGAACGCTCGTATAACGCTCGATTCCGATGTAGTTGATCTGTGGATTTCTCTTTGCCATCTCAGTGATAAACTGCCCTTTTCCCATCCCAACTTCGATATGGATCGGATTTTCATTTCCAAATACTGTATTCCATTTTTCTTTTTTATCTGCCGGTTCCTTGATTACCCAGTCACAGTTTCTGATCACTTCATCCGCTCCCGGTATATTTCTTAAACGCATTTATTTTCCTCCAATTTTATGTTTGTGCAAGCACATCGTGCTTTCAGGCTTTTGGCCCTGGCATTTATGACATTGAGATTTGTCAGTAACTGATGCCATACGGATTGTTCCGTACTGCGTACTCTCACAAGCAAGCTTGCATCGTCTTTTTGACCTTTTGGCCCTGGCATCATATAAATTTTATATACTAGGTATCACTGACTTTCTTCTGAGTTATACCCATGTATTCTATCATATCCATTCTAATTGTGCAAAACAACCATAAAATTTTTTTATTTTTTTGAGAATTTTGCATATGGAAATCAAGTGGAAATCGTGTATAATGTAAGCTGTCAGACGGAGTGAAAAAAGGACTACCTATTTATAATGGGTATCTGTGAACATGATTTTACGGTTGTCTGGCAATAATCATATAAAGGCAGAAGTGTCAGGGCAATAAACTTCTGCAGTTTTTTGTGGGCTGGGCTGTGCTTTTGCATATGTTCAGCTTGAATTTCAAAGCTGCAACTATACTATACTAAAGGAGGGATGCACATGGATCTCGTCATCAAGCGTCTGTCTTCAATCGAAGAGGCCTCAGCCGGTATCATTGAGGCTGCCGAGAACGAAAAGAAGGCACTGGAACAGCAGATGCGTGAACGTATTCAGGCATTTGATGAAGAGGCTGAGAAAGCTACGCAGGAGAAGCTTGATCAGATTCGTTCCAGCTTAAATGAAGAAATGCAAAAAAGTCTTGCCGATCTGCAGAAAGCAACTGAAGATTCGATTCAGGCAATCGAAAATGATTACAATCAGAATCATGAAAAGCTTGCTGCCGGATTGATCGCAAAAATGATCGAGGAGTAAAATTATGGGAAATCTGTTAGCCTACAGCGGTACAGCGACCAAGATTCGCGGTATGCGAAGGAAGCTTCTGACCGCTAAAGATTTTCAGCATCTCGCCTCTTTGACATCCGTTTCCGATGCCATCGGATTTCTGAAAACAAAGTCCGCCTATGCTGGTATTTTCGCAAATTCCAACGAAAATTCCCTGCACCGCGGAGAGATCGAGAAAATGCTCACAAACGCAATCTACACGGATTTCCAGAGTATCTACCGTTTCGCAACCATACATCAGCGTAAAATCCTGGATCTGTACTTCCGCAGATACGAGATCGGACTTCTGAAAACCTGTATGCGAATGGTATTTGACCACAGAGATGTTGAATTGAATTTCGATATTTTCAAAGATTTCTTTGAAAAACACTCGGACATCAATTTGACCGCTCTTTCCAACTGTAAAACTCTGGATGAGTTTGTAAGCCTTCTGAAAGGAAGCATCTACTATCGTCCTTTATCTCTTCTCTCCGGTCTGTCCGAACCTACTTTGTGGGATTACGAGATGGCACTTGACCTGTGCTATTTCAAATGGTTCTGGGACAGCCGCAAAAAGGTTCTGACTCGTGACGAAGAAAGAATCTTTATGGACGATTACGGTGTCAAAATGGATTTGCTGAACATACGTTGGATTTATCGTTCCAAGCATTTTTACAACATGAGCAATGCGGACGTCTATGCACATCTGATCGGTATCCAATACCGTCTTCAGACCTCTCAGATCAAAGAGATGGTCGAAGCTGCAACTACAGATGAACTGACCGCAGCCATCAGAAATACTTACTACGGACGACATTTCCCGGAGGAAGCAAAACTTTCACTGGACGATGCCTATTATCAGATCCGTTATCGTGTTCAGCGTAAGAACGCAAAGGAGGATCCATTCTCCATTGCAGTTATCATTTCATATCTCTATGAGAAAGAACATGAGGTTGACGACCTCACAACCACGCTTGAGTGCATCCGATACGGTCTTCCGACCAGTGAGACGCAAAAATATATTTCAAATCTGAAAAGGGGGTGTAATCGTTGATTGAGAAAATGAAATTTCTGAGCGTTACCGGCCCGAAAGAAGACATCGACCGTGTGGTGAATGACTATTTATCCAAATACGAAATTCATCTGGAAAATGCTCTTTCCGAGCTTAAGACTGTCAAGTCTCTTCGTCCTTATATTGAGATCAATCCTTATAAAGACAAGCTCACAAAAGCAGAAGAATTCGCTTCCATGCTCGGTACGGATAAAAATCAGGAAAACCCAACCGGCACTATTTCGATTGAAGAAGCTTCTGAGACTCTCGCAACTCTGGAAAGCAAATTTTCTGATATTTATACAAGAACCAATGCTCTGGAAGCAAAGAAGGAAGATCTGAAAGCTTCTTATGAACGTTTAAGACCGTTCCTTGGATTCGATTTTGATATTCACAGCGTACTGCAGTTTAAGTTTATCAAATATCGTTTCGGTAAGATCACACGCGATTACTACAAAAAACTGGAGCACTATGTCTACGAAAATCTGGACACCGTGTTCTATCGCTGCAGCGAAGATGAGCAGTATGTATGGGGTGTTTACTTTGTGCCGGCGGGCAGAGCCGGACAGATCGATGCCGTATTTTCTTCCCTGCACTTTGAACGCATCCACCTTCCGGATGAATACGAAGGTATTCCACAGGAAGTCGGTACAAAACTTCAGTCTGATATCCATGATCTTGATGTCCAGCTTCAGGAGTGCCGTGAAGAAAGTGCGAAACTGCTCAACGAGTACAAAAACAAAGTCCTGCTTTGCAGAGACAAATTCCGTTCACTCACTTCAAACTTTGATGTGCGTAAACTTGCAGCCTGCACAAAAGAAGGTAAACAGGTCTTCTACATTCTGTGTGGCTGGATGACGGAAAGCGATGCCGCTCGTTTTGAAAAAGACGTAGCCGATGACAAGAATCTGTTCTGTCTGATCGAAAGCAATGAAGATCAGGATAAAGACAGCACACTGACACCGCCTACCAAATTGAAAAACCCTGGTATCTTCCGTCCGTTTGAATTATTCGTTCGTATGTACGGTCTTCCGTCTTACAATGAGATCGACCCGACCATCTTCGTAGCACTGACCTATTCCTTTATTTTCGGTGCCATGTTCGGTGATGTCGGTCAGGGACTCTGCCTGGTGATCGGCGGTGCCCTGCTCTACCATTTCAAAAAAATGGAACTCGCAGCATGCTTAAGCAGTGCCGGAGTCTTCTCTACGATCTTCGGTTTCCTGTTCGGCAGTTTCTTCGGTTTTGAGGATGTCATACCTGCACTCTGGATGCATCCGAAGGATGCAATGACAACGCTTCCGTTTATCGGTACTATGAACACCGCTTTCGTTGTTGCCATCGCATTTGGTATGTTCCTGATCCTGACAACGATGGTTCTGCATATTATCAATGCAGTCCGCAGAAAAGATGCTGAGAACATCTTTTTTGATACAAACGGTATCGCCGGTTTTGTATTCTACGGTGCGATCGTTGCAGTCGTTTTCTTATTTATGACAGGTCATGCCATCCCGGCAGCCGGTGTTCTGGTGGTTATGTTCCTCATTCCGCTGATCCTGATCGGCTTCAAAGAGCCGCTCGGTAAACTGGTCGAGAAAAAAGCAGATGCTATGCCAAAAGAAAAAGGCATGTTCCTTGTAACTGCATTTTTCGAACTGTTTGATGTATTACTGAGCTACTTCTCCAACACGCTGTCTTTCGTGCGTATCGGTGCTTTCGCCGTCAGCCACGCAGCTATGATGGAAGTAGTCCTGATGCTTGCCGGAGCCGAATCCGGAAACATCAACTGGATCGTTATCGTACTTGGTAACGTTTTTGTATGTGCAATGGAGGGTCTGATCGTTGGTATCCAGGTACTTCGTCTGGAATACTACGAAATGTTCAGCCGTTTCTATAAAGGCGAAGGACATCCATTCACACCATTTGTTAAAAAATCCGTTGATTAATATTTAAAAGCAAAATAACGGAAATAAAATATTTTATATTTGTGAGTTCATAATCACACACGATTAAGGAGGAAATTACTATGTCAACTATTACAAAATTCATTTTTATCGCAGCACTGCTTCTGAGCATCGTCGTACCAACCGCAGCATTTCTGATCGGTGAAAAGAACCGTGGACGCTTCAAAACCACACTTGGCATCAACTGCTTCCTCTTCTTTGGAACCATGGCTCTTGCCGTTATCATGATCTTCACAGGCGACGGTTCTGTAGCACTGGCAGCTGATACTGCTTCTGCATCTGCAAGCGGTCTGGCAGCTGGTATGGGTTATCTGGCAGCTGCACTGGTAACCGGTCTTTCCTGCATCGGTGGTGGTATCGCCGTTGCAAACGCAGCAAGTTCTGCTCTGGGTGCTATCAGTGAAGACGGAAGCATCTTTGGTAAATCCATGATCTTCGTAGCCATGGCCGAAGGTATCGCTCTGTACGGTCTGATCATCTCCTTCATGATCCTTGGTAAACTTTAATTTCCTGTTCGCATATCAGGAGGCAATTAATTTATGAAAATGTTCTTAATCAGTGATAACGTCGATACTCTGACCGGCATGCGTCTGGCAGGCGTAGAAGGCTGTATCGTGCACGAACGTGCGGAACTTCGTAAAGCACTGGAAGACGCGATTGCCAATAAAGAAAACGGTATTATTCTCCTGACCGAAAAATTCGGTCGGGAGTTTCCGGATATTATTGATGATGTCCGCTTAAACCGCCGTCTTCCACTTCTTATCGAAATCCCTGACCGCCACGGTACCGGCCGCAAACCGGACTTTATCACTTCCTATGTAAGCGAAGCAATCGGAATAAAATTATAAAGAAGGTGAGATATTTTGACTACGGAAGAAAAGCTTAAATATTTTGAAGAATCTTCTCTGGAAGAGGCCAGAAAACAGGCTTCTGCCATGATTGAAGAATATAAAGTAAATCTGGACAAGGTAGAAAAAGAACACAAAGCAACCACTCTTCGCCAGTCTGATTTACAGTTAAAAACAGAAAGCGACAATCTGAAGAGAAACAACAATATGGCTCTTTCCAAAGAGCAGCTTCAGATCAAGCGTAAGATCACACAGAAACAGAATGAACTGAAAGAAAAGCTTTTTGTCGAAGTAAAACAGCTGCTTGAAGATTACATGACTACTTCAGCATATCAGCAGCTGCTGATCAAACAGATCAAAAACATTCAGAAAGAGGCTGGTTCCGGAAAACTGATCCTTTACATTGACCCTGCAGACTCCGACAAACGTTCCAGTCTCCAGGTCGCAACCGGAGCTCCTGTTACCGTTTCTGAATATTCCTTTATGGGCGGCACAAGAGCCGTTCTTCAGGATCGCAACATCCTGATCGACAATTCTTTCGCTTCCAAACTGGAAAAGTTAAAAGCAGACTTCTCATTTAACGGAGGTGCTACAAATGCATAAAACAGGTACTATTTACGGCATTAACGGTCCTGTTATTTACCTGAAAGGCAACACAGGATTTCAGATGGCTGAAATGGTCTACGTCGGAAAAGAACGTCTGGTAGGCGAAGTTATCCGTCTGACAAACGATATCACGACCATTCAGGTCTTCGAGGAAACCACAGGACTTCGTCCTGGTGACCCGGTAGAAGCTACCGGCGATGCTATTTCCGTAACACTTGGCCCTGGTATCCTCAACAATATTTTTGACGGTATCGAGCGTCCGTTAAGTGAGATTGCAAAATCCTCCGGTAAATACATCAGCCGTGGTGTCAGCGTTGATTCTCTGGATACGGAGAAAAAATGGCAGACACATATCACCGTAAAACCGGGTGAATTTGTTTCTGGCGGCACGATCATCGCAGAAGTTCAGGAAACACAGGCAATCGTCCACAAATCCATGGTTCCTCCGAACATTTCCGGTACTGTGCTGGAAGTTGCAATGGATGGAGAATACACGATCAACGAACCGATCGTAACCGTTCAGCTTGCAAACGGAAAAGAAGAAAAACTGACACTGGCTCAGAAATGGCCGATCCGTGTTCCGCGTCCGACTGCTGCAAGATTCGCAGCAAGCAAACCGCTGATCACCGGACAGCGTATCCTCGATACTCTGTTTCCGATCGCCAAAGGTGGTACTGCCGCTATCCCTGGCGGTTTCGGTACCGGAAAAACCATGACACAGCATCAGATCGCCAAATGGTCCAACGCCGACATCATCATCTACATCGGCTGCGGTGAGCGTGGTAACGAGATGACACAGGTTCTGGAAGAGTTCTCTGAACTGGTTGACCCAAGAAGCGGCAAACCTCTGATGGACCGTACTACTCTGATCGCCAATACTTCCAACATGCCGGTAGCTGCCCGTGAGGCTTCTATCTATACCGGTATCACACTGGCTGAGTATTACCGCGATATGGGTTACGACGTTGCAATCATGGCAGACTCCACTTCCCGTTGGGCTGAGGCACTTCGAGAGCTGTCCGGACGTCTGGAAGAAATGCCTGCAGAGGAAGGTTTCCCTGCTTACCTGGCATCCCGCCTTTCCGCTTTCTACGAGCGTGCCGGCATGATGCAGACCTTAAACGGCTCCGAAGGAAGTGTTTCCATCATCGGTGCGGTTTCCCCTCAGGGCGGTGACTTCTCCGAACCGGTCACACAGAATACCAAACGTTTCGTACGCTGCTTCTGGGGACTGGATAAATCCCTGGCATATGCAAGACATTTCCCGGCTATCCACTGGCTGACCAGTTACAGTGAATATGTAAATGACCTGGCACCATGGTATCGTGACAATGCCGACAAGAATTTCGTAGACGAACGAAATCAGCTGATGGCGATCCTGAACCAGGAAAGCAACCTGATGGAGATCGTAAAACTGATTGGTAGTGATGTACTTCCGGATGACCAGAAACTGACACTGGAGATCGCCAGAGTCATCCGTCTGGGATTCCTTCAGCAGAATGCATTCCACAAAGACGATACCTGTGTTCCGATCCGCAAACAGTTCCTGATGATGGACCTGATCCTGTATCTGAACACAAAGGCAAAAGCCCTGGTTACCATGGGTATGCCGATGTCCATTTTGAAAGAAAGCAACATTTTTGACCGCATCATTTCCGTGAAATACGATGTTCCAAATGACCGTCTGGATATGTTCGATGACTACCGCAAAGAAGTCGATCGTTTCTATGACGAAGTACTTGAAAAGAACGCTTAGGAGGAAAAGAAATGTCAATAGAATATTTAGGCCTGAACGAGATCAACGGCCCTCTGGTCGTTCTGGAAGGCGTGCAGAATGCCTCCTTTGAAGAAATCGTAGAGATCGTTGTGGATAACAACGAAAAGAAACTCGGTCGTATCGTAGAGCTCTACGAAGACAAAGCCGTTATCCAGGTATTTGAGGGAAATGAAGGTATGTCCCTTAAAAATACCCACACAAAGCTGACCGGACATCCGATGGAGCTTGCCGTATCACTGGACATCCTCGGCCGTACCTTCAATGGTATCGGACAGCCGATCGATGGTCTGGGTGATATCTATCCGGAAGCACACATCAATGTAAACGGTCTGCCGCTGAACCCGGTTACCCGTGAATATCCGCGTAACTACATTCGTACCGGTATTTCCGCGATCGATGGTCTGACCACTCTGATCCGCGGACAGAAGCTTCCGATTTTCTCCGGAAATGGTCTGCCACATGACCGTCTGGCAGCTCAGATCGTAAAACAGGCTTCTCTGGGTGATAATTCCGATGAAAAATTTGCGATCGTTTTCGCAGCTATGGGTGTTAAATATGACGTAGCAGAATTCTTCCGCAAGACTTTCGAAGAAAGCGGTGTTTCTGACCACGTAGTTATGTACCTGAACCTGGCAAACGACCCGGTTGTAGAGCGTCTGATCACACCGAAAGTTGCCCTCACCGCAGCAGAGTATCTGGCATTTGAAAAAGGCATGCACATCCTGGTTATCTTAACCGATATGACATCCTTTGCAGAAGCCATGCGTGAGGTTTCTTCCTCAAAAGGTGAGATTCCTTCCCGTAAAGGTTATCCTGGATACCTCTACAGTGAACTGGCTACAATCTACGAACGTGCCGGTATCGTAGAAGGCGTCGAAGGTTCTGTAACACAGATCCCGATCCTGACTATGCCGAATGATGATATCACACACCCGATCCCTGACCTGACCGGTTACATCACCGAAGGTCAGATCGTACTGGATCGTCAGCTGCACGGACAGGCAATCTACCCGCCGATCAACGTACTGCCTTCTCTGTCCCGTCTGATGAAGGACGGTATCGGTGCAGGTTACACAAGAGAAGATCATCAGGATGTTGCAAACCAGTTATTCTCCTGCTACGCAAAAGTTGGAGATGCAAGAGCCCTGGCATCCGTTATCGGTGAGGACGAACTTTCTCCTCTGGATAAAACCTATCTGAAATTCGGACAGGCATTCGAGCATACCTTTGTCGGACAGGGCGAGGACGAGAACCGTTCTATCGTTGAGACTCTTGATCTTGGCTGGAAACTTCTGCGTATGCTGCCAAGAGAAGAACTTGACCGTATCGATACGAAGATCCTGGATAAATATTATAACGAATAGAGGTGAGCCTATGGATCCGAATACCTTCCCTACGAAGGGCAATTTAATTCTGGCAAAAAACTCCCTCGCACTTGCCAAACAGGGCTATGTGCTGATGGACAAAAAAAGAAATATTCTGATCAGGGAACTTATGGGACTCATCCAGCAGGCCGAATCCATTCAGAAAGAAATTGATTCTACCTTCCGCATGGCATATGCTGCACTGCAGATGGCAAACATCAAACTGGGTATCAGCCTTGTGGAAGAAATCTCCTACTCCGTACCGGTTGAGGATTCGATCCGCATCCGCACAAGAAGTATCATGGGTACGGAGATCCCCCTGGTAGAAGCTGATACCAGACCTGCTTTCCCGACTTACGCTTACTACAGTACAAACATTGCACTGGACCAGGCAAAAGCCTCATTTGAAAAAGTAAAGCAGCTTTCCATCAAGCTTTCCATGATCGAAAATTCAGCTTACCGGCTGGCAAACAATATCAAAAAAACCCAGAAGCGTGCCAACGCTCTGAAAAATATTACCATCCCACGTTATACCGTTCTTACAAAAGACATTCAGAATGCACTGGAAGAAAAAGAGCGTGAAGAATTCACCCGACTGAAGGTCATCAAAAGAATGCAGAGCAAGAAGGCTTAACAAGTGGATTTCCCGAACCTGGCGGACAATTTTTTGTCCCCTGGGTTCTGTCTTTTTTCTCCCACAGTTCTCTCATATTTCAGACGTAAAATCTTTATTCAGGCAGAACACACTTAAGACCCGGAATGTGATCCCGGTCAGATCTGCTGACATTTACCTGTCAGAATATGTGTTTTCTCTTGACTTTCTAAGCTAAATCCTGTAAAATTCTTATGTAATAATTTTGTAATATATTTAACATGATTTCAAAATCTTGATCTTCATGATTTTTAAAAGGAGCAATTTATGAAAAAGCAGATTATCGTTACCATGCTTTTAGCAGCAGCACTTGGCACAGTCAGTCCTTCTATGAAAGCGGAAGCAAAGTGGAGGGCAGATGCAAACGGCCGCTGGTATACCATCAAGGCTGCACCGGGCTACGCTGTTGGCTGGAAGCAGATCGGTAAGTATACTTACTATTTTGAAAAAAACAAATACGCCGTAACCGGCTGGAAATTGATCGATAAAAAATGGTACTATTTTGATATAAAAGGCAGGCTGCTCGCCAATCGCTGGGTAGATGGATATTATCTTTCTGCTGACGGCTCCATGGCTGCAAGCACTGTGATTACCTCCGGGGATCAAAGTTACACGATTGATGCAAACGGAAACATTGTCCGGGATCCTTCTTCTGCAGACGGTTCTGACATCCTGATTCCCGGCGTGACGGAAAACAAAAATACCTGGGTAGAGAATGATGGTAAGTATTATTACTACAACTACAAAGGTAAACTTGCAAAAGGCTGGCTGCGTATCCGTGACAAAACTTATTATCTTAATACCGAAACTGGAGAACGTTACAGTGGCTGGCTCAAATACAACGGCAAATATTATTACTTTGATGCTGAAACCGGCCTGATGCTGAAAGGCTGGAACAAGATCGGCAACTATACATACTTCTTTAAAACAGATGGTTCTGCACCGAGAAAGTGGAAAAAGATCAAAGGCAAATATTATTACTTCGGTAAAAAAGGCCGTATGTACACCAACAGGATCATCAGCAAAAAGTATTATGTAAATGCCGCCGGTGAACGTACTTATGGTTTCGCTCAGATCGGTGCCGACACTTACTATTTCCATCCGACAACCGGAAAGATGATGACCGGCTGGGTACTGGTTGGCAGCAAATATTATTACTTTGATGCAAACGGTAAAATGGTCACCGATACCTGGATCGGCAAACGCTACCTGAAATCAAACGGTCAGATGGCAAAAAGCTGCTGGGTAGGTGCTTACTATATAAACAAAAAGGGAAACCGTACCAAAAAGACACGTTCTACCGGAATCTGGACACAGAAAGGCAAAACCTACTTCCTGGATTCCAATTACCAGAAAGCAAAAAACCAGTGGGTCGTTTCTGCAAGCGGCAGATATTATTATACAGATGAGAACGGCATTGTCCTCACCAACCAGTGGGTAGGCAATTATTATGTAGGAGAAACTGGTGCAAGAGTCACCAGCCAGAAACTGCAGATTGATGATAAGACTTACTATTTTACTTCCGACGGAAGCAAAGCAACCGGTATTGTTACCCTGAACGGCAAAACCTATTTATTTGACCGTAACGGAGTCATGGTTACAGGATGGTATAATAACAGCGTCGCAACGTTCTATTTTCTTCCGACGACCGGTGAAATGGTCAAGAGCCAGATCATGATCATTGACAACGTATTCTACTCTTTCGATGCAAATGGATATATGACTGACCAGAATGCTTCCGATTCCGATCTGACATTCGGTTCCAAAATTGCAGCTTATGCGACTCAGTTTATCGGAAATCCATATGTTTACGGCGGAACCAGCCTGACAAACGGTGCAGACTGCTCCGGTTTTACGCAGTCCGTCATGAGCCATTTTGGCATCAAGATCCCTCGTACCGCCGACCAGCAGGCAATCGGCTACGATGGCACAACAACCAAATATGCTACCGCAAAAATCATTTCCATCAACAATATCCAGCCCGGAGATCTGGTATTTTATTACCAGCCAATCTCACACGTTGGGCTTTACATCGGAAACGGGCTGATTGTACACGCCTCTACAGAGGCAGCTTACCCGGTGGGCGGTATTAAGACCTCACCATTTGACTTTGCTACGATCCGTGCGATTGTACGCTACTGGTAAGCAAATGCAGAGAGGTTTTAGAATGTGCAAATGAACGAATTCCTCGAAGGCACGCTCTCGCTACCTCACATTGGCAGCGGTACATAACCGACCAAAATACGGTCGCTAAGTACCGGCCATGTTCGAGTACCTTCTTAGGAATTGTTCATTTTGCACATTGCCAAAAGTTCCTGGCTTGCCAGGGGGCGCTTAAGCGGAACAGTCCTTCAGGCCAGGGTACAAAACACAGAACAGAAAAAGACAGAGATAGAGTAACGGAAACTTGCTGCCGTCACTATGCCTCTGTCTTTTGTTGTCTGGCACAATTTACACTTCTATAAGCCTTTTTGCTTTGCACAGAAGAAAGACATAGCCTCTACACCACCTTCCGACAGTTTATGTTATATGTTTTCATACAAATAAAGTTATATCGTATCAGGTCTTTTCAAAATTGATATAGCCTCCGGCATTCTTGAATTTCTCGTATAGTTTTAGTTTCTTATTGCTTATGTTGATTTTAATTGTTTTTTAAAAATATATTGAAATAATGAGAGTTATATGATAATATACTTTCAAAGCATATTTCTTAACGTTCTTGGCATCCTGCCATCTATATTTTCTAATCACATTTCAGAAATTCATGCTTTTCAATCAAACAAATCAATTTAAAAAGCAGGAGTTTCAAACTGTTAAAAAGAAAGCATAGACCGTATGGCTGGCACATTTTTGTACGCTCCTGCAAAAAGGAGGTACTGCCTGTGGCTAAAAAAGAACAACCAACTGCAAACCGTAATTACAAGGATACGGTATTCCGTATGCTGTTTTCTGACCGCAAAAATTTATTATCTCTTTATAATGCAGTCAGCGGTTCTCATTATGATGATCCGGAAAAACTGGAAATCATCACACTGGAAAATGCCATTTATATGGGAATGAAAAATGATCTGGCTTTCATCATCGGTACAGACTTGTTTCTGTATGAACATCAGTCTACTTATAGTCCAAATATGCCATTGCGAGATTTATTCTATATTTCCAGTGAATATCAGAAATTGGTCGATCATAAATCGCTTTACTCTTCATGCCTGCTGAAAGTCCCGGCACCACAGTTTATCGTATTTTATAATGGAACTGAAAAAAAGAAAGATCATTGGGTAAACCATTTGTCGGAAGCTTTTGAAAATCTGTCCGGTGAACCAAAACTGGAGCTGGAAGTTCTGACCTTAAACATCAACGAAGGGCATAATGAAGAGCTGATGGAACAATGCCAGACTTTAAGAGAATATGCACAGTATGTAAATTGTGTCCGTAAATATGCGGAGGAATTGGAATTGAATGAAGCAGTCAAGCTGGCTGTTGATGAATGTATCCGTAATAACATTCTCTCCGAATTTCTTCGTGCAAATAAATCGGAGGTGATCTCGATGAGTATATTTGAATACGATAAAGAAGAGGAAGAACGAAAACTCAGAAAAGCTGAATATGAAGCTGGTGTAGCTGATGGACTTAATACTGCAAAAAAAGATGCCGCTATTGCTTTTGCAGAACTTCATGTGCCGATTGAGCAAATTGCCCTCGCATTGAAAGTAGATGTGGAAGCAGTAAAAAAATGGCTTCGTGAAACAGGTAAATAAAAAGTTGTCGGTGGTTTCCTGGCAGGTGTAAAGAATTGAAATGCTGAGTGTTTTAAAAGACTGTTTGCAAAAGAATAGTAGTGCATGTGCAAATGAACGAATTCCCCGAAGGGCACGTAAAAGTGCCTTCTTGGGA